>Ga0134128_10009062_pt1 | contig 11967 bp, 12 predicted proteins | sample KB31754_FD_96462 | JGI IMG/M metagenome (GOLD analysis project Ga0134128, IMG submission 96462) | Terrestrial soil microbial communities with excess Nitrogen fertilizer from Kellogg Biological Station, Michigan, USA - KB3-175-4 | ecosystem: Environmental > Terrestrial > Soil > Unclassified ...
GCCGGCCGTTGAAGCTCTCGATATAACCGTTCTGCACGGGACGGCCCGGCCGGATGAAGTCGAGTTTCACCCCGGCCTGATGCGCCCAGGCATCCATCGCTTGACCGGCAAACTCGCCGCCGTTGTCCGTCGTAATGGACTCCGGCGCGCCCCGCAGCGTCACCAGTGGCTTCATTTGTTCGACAACTTTTTCGCCCGTTTGCGATCGGTCGGCAGAAGCGCAAAGACATTCCCGCGTGTACTGATCCACCACCGTCAGGATGCGGAACCACTTTCCATCCCGGAATCGGTCGCTCACGAAATCCATGCTCCACCGCTGGTTCGCTCGAACCGGCTCAGGCAGTGGAACCCTACGGTAGGAGGCCCTCTTGGCGCGCTTGGCCGTCCGCACCTGCAAGCCTTCCTCTCGATACAGCCGATACACGCGCTTCGCGTTCACGGCCCATCCTTCGCGTCGCAGCAGCACCGTCAGTCTTCGGTACCCATAACGAACTCGACTCCCTGCCAGGTCGCGAAGCCGCAGGCGCAACTCCGATTGCGGATCGCGCCGGCTCTGGCAGCGGTTGGTCCACCGCGTGATCCCGATCAGCCCGCAAGCGCGTTTCTCGCTCAGCCCGTGCCATTGCCGAACCTCGGTGACAAGCTGGCGGCGCGCTGCGGGCTTCAAGCCTTTTTTGAGAGCACCTCCTGCAAAATATGCTTGTCGAGCGTCAGGTCGGCGACCAAGGTTTTCAGCTTGCGATTCTCTTCGCGCAATTGTCGAAGCTCGCGCAACTCGTTCAAGGCAAGCCCAGCGTATTTCCGCTTCCAGCTGTAAAACGCCTGCTGGGACACGCCTATTTCCCGGCAAACATCGCCGACCTTCTTCCCCGCCTCGACTTGCCGCAAGGCCAGGATGATCTGCTCTTCGCTATGCCCTTTTCCCGGCATTCGTCCTCCCCTCGTTTTCGTTCAGAGGACCATATCCAGGCGCCGGTCTCAACTTTTCCGCTGTCTCATTTTCGGGTTTTGGGTCAGGCGTCTAACGCGCGCCGCGGTTGGTGTGGGCTATCTTGGTGAGGTGAAAATCTCCGAAGTCGACACGCCCGCGCTGCTCATCGACCTGGACATCATGGAGCGCAACCTCCAACGTGCCGCCGATTACGCCGCCGCTCATTATCTGCGCTTGCGGCCTCACACGAAGACCCACAAAATTCCGGCGCTCGCGCGGAAGCAACTGGATCTTGGAGCGGCCGGGATCACCGTGGCCAAAGTCGGCGAAGCGGAGGTCATGCAGCGCGCGCAGCCTCGGGATCTGCTGGTCGCTTACCCGATTCTGGGCGAATCGAAATTGAAGCGCCTCGCAAAACTTGCCGCCGAAATTCCGGTGACGGTTGCACTCGATAGCGTCGAAGCGTCGCGCCAACTTTCCAAAGCGGCGCAAAAGGCATCGGTCCAGTTCGGTGTGTTGCTGGAAATGGATGCCGGGCTCGGCCGCGTCGGCGTGAGTCCCTCTGAACTACCGGATCTGGCGATGCAGGTCCGCACCCTGCCAAATCTTCAAATCGCCGGATTTTCGTTCTACGCGGGACATCTCAAGCCCGATCAGAATGCATACCGGCAATCGCTGGAAGAGTTGGGCGCGACGATACGAAAAACGGCGGACGAACTGGAGCGCGCCGGCATTCATGTTGCGATTGTGAGCGGCGGGTCCACTCCCACGCTCTTCGATTCGCATCTGATAGCGGGCCTGAATGAAATTCGCCCCGGCACTTACATCTTCAACGACAAAAACACCGTCGCTTCGGGCGGTTGTTCGCTCGAAGATTGCGCGGCGTTCCTTTTGATGACCGTTGTCTCCACCGCGAAGCGCGGACAAGTGATCGTCGACGGCGGATCGAAAACGTTATCATCCGACTTGTTGGCTGGGTCGAGCGAGCCGAGTTTTGGATACGTGGTGGACGCTCCGCAAGCGACCGTCCGGCGCTTGAACGAAGAGCACGGCTACGTGGATGTGAGCGCGGCAGACAGAACTTTTTCCATCGGCGACCGCCTCCGCGTGATTCCGAATCACATCTGCGTGGCCATGAATCTGGAGGAACAGGTCTACGGTTTCCGCGGCGATACGGTGGAGGAGATCTGGACCGTGGACGCCCGGGGCAAAATCAGATAAACGAGTAAGGCCATTTTCCACGTTTCCGCCGCTTTCCAGCAGGTCCAGCCGACAGGAATGCCGGCTGCGAGCAAGATTGCCCGCCCCACATAATCGCGGAGGCTCTTGTAAATCATTTTGACTATCAAGTCGATCGCCGCGATCAGAAGGCGAACAGGGACGCAGCCTGAATCGGCTCACTGGATCTGATGGTTTAGGCCATTTTTCTGGGTTTCCGCGAACTTCGATGGCGAAAGGCTTTAACTTATGCCTTCAGCCAGCGGTCGAACCACTGGAACGCGTCCATTTGCATGGTGTAGTCGAACTTGTGCGGGCCGGGATAAAATTTTGCCTGGAACCGGTCGGCGTGGCCGGCCTTGCGATACACTTCGCCGAGGATGTGAACCGCGCGCTCCATCTCAGGCACCGTGAAGAGTTGATCTTCATGATTATTCAGCGCCATCACCGCATGGGGCAGGTTCAGGCCGAAGATCTCGCAATAATCCAGATCGAGCGGCAGACCAGGAATGTAGACCATCCAGGTGTGCGTGTAGCTTTTGTTGAGCAGATAATCGCGCCAAGTCGTAAACATCCCGGCGCAGCAGGAGCACTTGATGCGCGGGTCCGCGCCGGTCAGGTACACCGTTCGTAACCCACCGCCAGACAAACCGCCGCAGCCCACTCGCGAGGTATCCACATCCGGACGCGAGCAGAGATAATCGAGCGCGCGTTGATCTTCGCCGGTGAACACGCCCGGCCAAGTCGTCCCCGCCGAGAACAGGCTTTTCGCAATGATGTGCTCATCGTTCGCGGCGAATTCGTTGTAGCGCTTGATCGACTCCTCGGATTCGGGGTCCGTTTCGGTCAAGTGATCGCGGATCGATTCGGGAAGATCGGTGACGCGCAGCCTACGGCTGCCGAACGTGAAGGCATCGTGCGCGAGGATCACATATCCGCGCTTAGCAAGCTCGTTGGCCCATGCGAAGCCGCTGTAGTAATGCGCTTGATGCTCCTTCATCATCGGATGCTGATCTTTGCCGATACGCGTGATTTTGCGCAGACCGAAATATTTGTTGCCGCCGTGATCGTGCAAAGCGAGGACGGCGGGAAGGCGGCCCTTGGCTCCGGAGGGCTTGAGGACCAGCGCTTCCGTGGGAGGACCGTAGGGAAGCTGCCAGTGCATATGCTCGATCGAGAGGCCGTCATATTCGATATGGTGCTGCACGGTGGGGCGAGGCGTGCCGCCGCTATTCGGTTGAAGCAGGGCATCGAGATAGCGCCGGCGCGCGCGATGCTGCCATTCTTCGACGTTCTTCCACTCCGGCCGCCGGAACGACAGCCGCGGCGGGTCCGAGGCGATGCGCGCCGCCCAATCCCCGTAAGCTCCCAGCATGTTTTGCACGAGTAAAGTCCTCCCGTTCCAGTTGAATTACTCACCGTAAGATATCAGGTAGATGCCCTGGACGCACCGCAGCTTCTGGATACTCCCGATCATCATTGCCGCGATCCTCGGCATGCTCGCGTTCATCTTTTCACGCGGACGGCTCCGCTCGCTCTATACGGAAAAGCTGGCGGAATCGCGTCGAGAAAGACTGTTCCTTGCCTCTGTCGGCTTCTTCGTCACCATCGTCGTGGTGCGCGGCCTCACGCTGGCGATTCATTTCGGGGTCGGGCCGTTTCACGACGTTTCCGTGCATGGCCGCCACATTCATCATCTGGTGTGGGGGATTACTTTGCTGTTGGCCGTCGGTTACGGCTGGCTGCTGGAGGTCGGCACGGGGGCTCTTGCGTCGAATCGCTGGATGGGCCGCCTGATGTCCATGCTCTACGGCGTTGCGGCCGCGCTCACGCTCGACGAATTCGCGCTCTGGCTGAATCTGCGCGATGTTTATTGGCAGCGCGAGGGCCGCGAAAGCTTCGAAGCGATCGCCTTTTTCGCGGCGCTGTTGTGCATCGGCATTTTCGGCAAGCCGCTGATTCACGGAATCGTACACGAGATGCTGCGGCCCTTCCGGCGCGAGCCTCGCCCGTGACCGCCCTACTTTTCCTTGCCTACGTAGACAACGCGCCAGATCGAGTTCGATCCGTCGTCGGCGACAAACAGCGTTCCATCGGTCCCGACGGCCACGCCCACCGGACGCCCCCACACCTGGCCGTCCTTGGTGACGAAGCCGGTGAGGAAGTCCTGATAGCTGCCGAGCGCTTTGCCGTTCTCCACCGGAACGCGAATCACCTCGTAGCCCGCACGAACCGACTTGTTCCAGGACCCGTGCTCGCCCGCGAAGATGTCGCCGCGATACTCCTTCGGGAACTGATGCCCTTCGTAGAACACCATCTCGAGCGAGGCATTATGCGGCTGAAGCAGCACATCGGGAACAATCACTTTATCTTTCAGCTCCGGGTGCTTGCCGCCGAGCCGCGGGTCCGGATGGTCGCCCATGTAGTAGTAGGGCCAGCCGTAGAAACCGCCCTCCTGCACATGCGTGATGTAGTCCGGCACCAGATTATCGCCGAGCGCGTCGCGTTCGTTCACCGAGCACCAAAGCGTGCTGGTCCCCGGCTGAATCGTAATACCGACCGGGTTCCGGATGCCGGACGCGTACACCTTCACGAACTTCCCTTCGGGCGTGTATTCGAGAATATTCGCACGGTGAAATTCCCTCGGGTGCGTATCGGGGTCGTCGATGTTCGATCCGGAGCCAACGGCGACGAATAGCCTTTTGCCGTCGGGCGAAAACGCCAGATCTCGCGTCGAGTGGCCACCCCTCGGAATGCCGCTAACCAGTTCTTCGGATTTGCCGCGCGCTTCGAGGTCGCCGTTATGATACGGGAAGCGGACCACGGAAATCGTGTTGCCGATGTAGACCCACTGGGGATTCCTGCCCAGAGGATAGAACGCGATTCCGAAGGGATTCGGAAGTCCAGTCGCGAATACCGACGTCTTCTCCGGCTTGCCGTCTTTGACTCCCCGGAAAACGCGGATTTTGCCGGAATCCATTTCCGCGACGAACAAATCGCCGTTTGGCGCTTGGCGGATCTCGCGAGGACCGTCGAGGCCCTCCGCATACCGCTCCACTTTAAATCCCTCGGGCGCCTGCGGCCACGCACCTTCGGGTTGCGCGACGACATGCGGGCCATTTGACGACGATTTCGTCGCGAAAGGCTGCGGCAGATCCGCTACCGTAATCTTCCGCAATAAGCCCGGCCTTTCTTTCTGATAATTAGTAAATGCGTCCTGGCCCGTGACGGGAGTTCCCGCCTTTCCGGCCGCCGCCGCAGTTTGCGGCAAACCAAGCAAAGTCAGCGTGGTCAATGTGACCGTGAGGAGCGAAGCGCTGGGGTTCATAGGCTACCTGTAGACGCGTAAATGAACGTCAATTGGTTACTCTCTAATCAAATATTAGGACAAACTCGCGCTTCCGGCTGGCTTGCCGAGCAGCGCATCCAGCGCGTCCAGAGCCTTGGTCCATGCGCCCTGCCGGATGGTTTCGAAGTAGCGGGGGTTTGTCAGGCCCCCGTGATGCAAATCGAGCTCCGTGTACTCCCCGTCCTTCCGGAATTCGACCGTCAGCAGCGCTTCCATCTTTCCGTTCGGCGCCATTGGACCTTCGTACACCCAGGTCATGACAAGATGCCGGTTGAGGACGAATTCCCGGTATTCGCCAGTGACGACGTGCGCGCCCTCCGGTTTCGATACTTCGAGGCGGAAGCGGCCCCCGGCGCGCGCGCCGGACTCGGCGATTGGCGCGAGCCACTGGCGGAGCAGGGCCGGATCGACCCAGCATTTGAAAACACGTTCCGGGGATGCGGCGAGGCGGCGGGTCACACGGACCGATTCGGATTCGGCGGCCATTGGGATCGATGCTCCTCAATAATTTTAGTACCTACGGGTGGAGCGCCTGTGCCAGATCCGCGATCAGGTCGTCCGGGTGTTCGAGCCCGATCGACATACGCAGCAGATTTGCCGGAGTCGCCGTCGCCGGACCTTCAATCGAAGCGCGGTGCTCGATGAAGCTGTGCGGGCCGCCGAGGCTGGTCGCTCTGGTGAACACTTTCACTCTCGCCGCAGTGTTCATCGCCTTCTCGCGCCCGCCGCGCATCTGGAAGGACAGCATTCCTCCAAAACCGCCGGACATCTGGCGAGTCGCGATGGCATGGCCCGGATGATCCGGCAAACCGGGATAGTGAACGGCCTCCACCGCTGAATGCGATTGCAGAAACTCCGCCACAGCTTGCGCGTTCGCGCAATGCGCCCGTATCCGGTACGGCAGCGTCGAGACGCCACGCAAAGTCAGCCAGCAGTCGAAGGCCGACGGTACCGCGCCGCCATACCGTTGCGAGTTGCGCGCGCGTTCGAAAAGATAATTGTCGAACTTCGTAATCAAAACGCCGCCCACGACATCGCTGTGGCCGCCGATATATTTCGTGGTCGAGTGCATCGCCATGTCGATGCCCCAATCGAACGGGCGCTGCAATATCGGAGTGGCAAATGTGTCGTCCGCCACGCTGATCGCGTTCGCCGATCGTGCGATTTGTGCGATGGCCGCCAAGTCCGTCACCTTCATCAGGGGATTCGACGGGCTCTCGATGAAAACCAGCCGGGTTGCGGGCGTTACAGCCGCGCGGACGGCGCTTAGGTCGGTCATATCGGCGTAAGTCACCGTGAGCGGCCATTTCCCGAACAGGTCGTCAATCACTTTACGCAATCCGTAATAGACATCCTCCGGTGCTACGATGTGATCGCCGGGCTCCAACCCCTGAATCAGCGCGGTCACAACCGCCAGACCGGAAGAAAATACCAGCGCCTCTTTTCCTTCTTCGAGGGTCGCGAGACACTCCTCCAGCGCCTGGCGATTCGGATTCCCCTCCCGCGAATATGCGAACCCGCGCGGATATTCACCATTTGCATCCCGCTCAAACGTGCTCGAAACGTGAATCGGCGGCGTCACCGCGCCGGTCGAATGATCGATGTGCCGCCCCGCGTGAACGGCCTGGGTCTCGATTCTCATTACTGCCCAGTGTAGCGGCTCCCCGCGCGAAGACTTTTCAAATCCCGTCCGATAAGGACTTCTTTAGGGGTTCCCGCATGACTCACCCGAATGTCTTCGTATGTCTCGAAAAGGTTCGATACGACCGGCCCGGTCTGTCCATCCTTGGTTTTGAAGTGCTGACGCAGCAAGGGGAACGGACCGCGATCTTCATCGTCGAACCGAACGCTCAGGCTCAGCCCGAACCGCTAGCGGGTGTGGACGAAATCGGCGGCCTGACTGGCGATCTGCGAGCCACGACCCTATGCCCGTCCTGCCAGGGGGAACTCCGCCGCGTACACCGTCGCCTCTACGAACGGCTGCGCTGGAGCGCGGTGCTCGAATGCCGCCAATGCCGCCGGCGCGTTGGCCGCCCGCGAACGGGACAGATTAGCGGTTAAAGCCTCCTACGTCTCGCTTTCGACTCGCCGAGTTGAGAAAATGCTTTAGTTATGGTCGCAAAAAGCGAACACTCAAGCGGATCTCAAGCAGCGCTCCGACGTCCTCATATTGTTCCTGCTCAGATTGCAGGAGTTGGAAGAACGCGAGTACCACAAACGTTTCACGTGCTCGATTTCCAAAGCGGACGGTGGATATGTCATTACCAGCGACGAAGTCGAGGAGGAATATTTGATCTCATATCTGGCGGTCGTCCGGCAATTCCTGCTTCATAAGGAGTGTATTTGCCTTAAGAATATTCGACAGATTCTCTATGACCTCCGATCCAAACTTCCTTCTGGGATCAAGACACAGCTCGATGGCCTCCAAGCGAAATGGGAGAAGTGGATGGTTGGGGTAAGATTCCAATTTACAGAATCTTCCGTAGATCTCAAGAACTGGGACCTATTGGATCTCTGGTTACATCATCGCTATTTCCATGCGGATCTTAAAAAGCTCCATCTCTTCTACGCCGTACCGGACCATGCCGAAGCAACCTGTCGACAAGCGATGCAGACTTACGTTCACGCCTTCGTAAATCACGTTCTCGCGCACCGTGCCTTAGTGGTGTCGGTGCTCTCGAAGGGCCTCCTTCCGCCCGGGCAATTCGGCAGCCTTAACAATCTTGGCGATAACGTAACGCTACGGCGACTAATAATTTCACGGCCAAGTTGAGACACATCAGCGTCGATCAACCGCATCCGACTCCATGCTGACCGGTAGTGGATGCGGCAGACGATCTGAATTACGCTAACTCCACCACCTCGCCCCGCGCCGGTTTCGCCACTTCCACTCCGTACTCTTCCCGAATCGCCACCGTCAGCGCCTGTTGTCCCGCGGGTTCGCAATGCACCAGAAATACGCGCTCCAATTCTGGCGCGATCGGTTTCATCCAGCGAATCAGTTCGCGCTGATCGGGGTACCCGCTCAATTCATTCGGGACGGCCACTTCCGCGCGCACCGGCATCGGATCGCCAAAAATCGATACTTCACGATGGCCCTCGATGATTTTCCGCTCCAGCGTGTGCTCGGCCTGATATCAATGAGCTGAAGAAAACCGGCTACGAGTTCTGTTTAGTCTACTACTGGCTGCGCTCGCCGGAACTCGCGGTTGAGCGCGTCGCCGGCCGTGTTCGGTTCGGCGGCCATCACCTCCCGGAAGAGGTAATCCAGCGGCGCTACGCACGCGGGTTGCGCAACTTTTCCAGCTCTATCGTCCTATGGCGGATACACGGGGGTTCTTCGCTAACTCTTATGGCGGCGAAAGGCGGCTCCTCGCCGCTCGTGGCCGTGAGTGAATATCTCGCAACCAGCTATCGTCCGGATCGGGATTACGTTGATGGCGAGCTCCACGAGCGCAACCTTGGAGAATGGCCGCATAGCCGGGCGCAGGCAACTTTATGCGCCTTCCTTTTCCAAGGGAAGCGCGGTGGGGAATTCGCGTCGTTACCGAACAGCGCGTGCAGGTGAGCCCGACACGCTTCCGGATATCCGATATCTGCGCCACGCTGGCTTCGGACCCGATCCGGCCGATCCTGACTCAAGCGCCGTTCCTCTGCATCGAAATCCTATCGAAGGACGACACCGTCAGCCAGCTTAATGAACGCATCGCGGATTACTTTCGCATGGGCGTCCGCTATGTCTGGGTGATCGATCCGCTAATGCAGCGCGCATTCCTCTATACAAAAGGTCAGATGCGGGAAGTCCTTGATGGCAGGTTGCGCACCAGCGATCCGGAAATAATCGTGCCGCTGGATGAAGTTCTCAAGCTCGATTGATCAAGGCCGGGCTCACCCCTCTCTCCACCTGATCCCTATGCCCAGTCCATTCTTCGCGTAATCCAAACTTCGCTCGAGATCGCGCTTTTGTTGCGCCTTGAGCGCCGCGTGGTACTCCTCCGGCGCATTCTTGTCGCCGTCTTCGATCACCATGAACCCGCCGTACGAATGGCCATCGCGGGCCAACTTCACGAAGCGCGCGAATTCGGACGAGCGCGCGTCGGGAAACACTTTCCAGAACTCATCCTCGAAATATGGCAGCACCGTCGGCGGCCGGCCGGTAATAATTTCAAGCTGGACCTTCGCGTTCGGACAGAGTTGAGCAAACCGGTCGAAAAATTTGTGAAAATCGATAATCCCATCGCCCAGCGCAACCCACTGCGCCGCCGCTCCTCTCGGGTGTTCAAAGACGACCGAGTCGCGGACATGCGTGGTGACAACGTACGGCCCGAGCACCTCGAGCGTCACCAGCGGGTCCTCGACCACCCACATCGGATTGCCAGTATCGAGACACGACGCGATGATGTCTTTGCCGGATTCTTCAATGATGGTCCGAACCTCTCTCGCCTGCATATCGCCCGAATGATTTTCGAGCGCGATCTTCACGCCCATGTCGCGAGCCTGGGGCGCGGCCGACCGGAAAGTTTTGATCGTATTCTCCATCAGCGCCGCGATCCCGTACTTTCCCCGCCGGTCGGCGGACGCGCCCATAAAACAGCGCATCGAGTTTGCGCCCACCGCTTTTGCGACGCCAACACCCTTCAGAATGTATTGCACCGGATCGCCACTTTTTGGATTCCAGCCCGTCGAGAGCGGACAGATGCAACCGATCCCCGCATCGATATGAATCCCTAGCCCGTGGGCTTTGTCCCGGATCTTCGCGAGGTAAGGAGGCTCCAAGCTGTCGTAGTCGCCGAGCGATGAAATCTGAATCGTGTCGAGTTTCTGGGAAGATGCATATTCGAGGAGCTGTGGAGCCTTCCAACGGAACGCCCGCAGTGAATACGTATCGAAGCCGAGCGGAATACTTCGTTGTGGGGGAGGAGCAGCGGCTAAGCTGGCAATGACCGGCAAACCGGAGGCCGTCTGGAGAAATGTGCGTCGAAGCATGACGCGATCATACAATACAGCCGTGAAGGCGCAAATCCGAAAACTCGCGCGCCCCGCGTTCGTTGCGGAACGAGTAAGGCGATCCGAAGAGTTCACCGGAGCTCCCATGAATCGGCGCACCGAGCCAAGGTCAATCCGCTCTGCCTGGATCGTCCTCTTCTTTCTAAGCGCGATCCATATGCTGCCTGCCGCGATCCGCTTCGACGATTTCGCATCCCCGCGAGGGCTCAAGTTGGTGGGCGATGCTGCGGTATCCGGCAAAGCCGTGCGCCTCACGCCGGCCCGGACGAACCGGTCGGGAGCGGCGTGGTTTGACGAGAAGCAGCCCGTCACCGCGGGGTTTGAGACCACGTTCCAATTCCAATTGACGCAGGAAGGCGGCATTGGCCACGGCGCGGACGGGTTCGCTTTCGTCTTGCAGAATTCGGGTCCGGCGTCATTGGGAGGCCTCGGCTCGGCCGGCGGCTTCGCCGTTGCCGCCCCAGGCAATGGCAGCCAGAAGGGGATTCCGTGGAGCATCGCGGTTTTCTTCGATACACATCGGAATAAGGAAGAAGGAGATCCATCGGGTAACTACATCGCGCTACGCACATACGGCAGGCCCGCCGAAATGCGCTGGCCGGCGACGCGCCTCGCGTTCACGCGGAAGCTGCATGTTCATTTGAAAGACCGCAAGGCGCACACGGCACGCATCGTGTTCCGGCCGCCGGTTCTTTCAGTCTATCTGGATGCCTCGATCACTCCCGTTCTGCAGACCGCGGTGGATGTTTCGATAGTGGCGGACTCGCAAGGCAGAGCTTGGGCCGGATTCACCGCCTCCACGGGCGCGGGATATGAGAATCACGACATTCTCAACTGGTCTTTCGCGGGCGAGGATGTCCACTCGAGCGTGGCGGTGGTCACTTCCGACATCACTTTTCCGATGTCGGCGTGTTTGCCGGATCGTAACCTGTGTACGCCCGAGCGAGCTACCGTCGAGAACAAAGGCGCGGGCTACCATGTCGTTCTGCCGGGCAACCTGGAATGGGGCGCGAGTATTCCGAACCCGCCGGGGCGGACGGTGGTGGTGACGAATGCCCACGGATTTGTCTGTTGGGATCTGAAGGCGCGCGGCTCGGATGGTTGCAGCGGGCCTTCGGGGAACGGTGTACCCGCGGGCGCGGGATTCGTGGTGGAAGATGCAGCGGCCGGAGCCTTGGTGATGAGGGCCCGCGAAGGGCGTACTTGGTTTTCGGTGAACGACCGGGGCGGCAGCGGCTTCAACGACAACGAGGGCTTCTACGAATTTGATCTGGAAATTAAATAGCTTGGGAGCACCAGGAAACCGGGCTTCGGAATAGCCGTGAACGCCCGCGCCACCAACCCGATGGAATTATTGCTGCGCGATGAGATCGCCAGCCGTGGGCCGCTCCGGTTCGACCGGTTTATGGATCTCGCTCTCTATCACCCGGCGCTCGGCTATTACGGGCGGCAGCGCGATCCC
>Ga0134128_10009063_pt1 | contig 11965 bp, 12 predicted proteins | sample KB31754_FD_96462 | JGI IMG/M metagenome (GOLD analysis project Ga0134128, IMG submission 96462) | Terrestrial soil microbial communities with excess Nitrogen fertilizer from Kellogg Biological Station, Michigan, USA - KB3-175-4 | ecosystem: Environmental > Terrestrial > Soil > Unclassified ...
CCATCGTCCGCGCGTTATGCGTGTTGCCCTTGGGATGCCAGCGCGAGCTCGGCTCGGTATTGATCAGGATCGAGCGCACGCCATGCGCGGCGAGGTTCAGCGCCAGCACCATGCCGACCGGGCCGCCGCCGATGATCGCGATCGGGGTCGCCGTCATCGCTGGACCTTAAGAGGCGAAAGCCGGATCGAGCCGCTCGGCGAGCCGCTTCCAATAAGGCCAGGACATGTCCTCGCGCGGTCCGTTGCGGCCGCCGGACATCTGCGCCTTGGTATGCTCCTGCAGCGCTTGCGGTATCGGCCTGAGCTTGCCGCCCGTCGCCATCACCCGCTCTTGCAAGGTGCAGGCATCGATCAGCGCGCGCATATAGCCGAAGGCTTCGCCGATCGAAGCGCCGACGCTCAAGAGCCCGTGATTGGTCATGATCAGCGTGTGCTTGCTGCCGAGATCCTTGAGGATGCGCGGCACTTCGTCATCGACCCGCGCCAAGCCTTCGAAAGCGTGATAGCCGACTTCGCCATGCAAGGCGCAACCGCCCTGATTGTAGACGACGAGCCCTTCCTCGAGCGAGCCGATGACCGCGCCGGCCGCGGCGTGCACATGCAGCACGCAATTGATATCGGACCGCGCTTTGAGGATGCCGCTGTGGAAGTTGAATCCCGCCGGCGCCAGCTTCACGCCCGCATGGCTCGCGATGCGGCCTGCGTAATCGGCGGTCGCGAGCGCGGAGGCCGTGATCTCGTCCCAGCCGAGGCCGAGCGGATTCATCAGGAACGTATCCGTCCCGGGCAGGCGCAGGGTGATGTGGTTGAGCGTATCGTAATTCCAGCCGAGATGATGCGCGATGCGAAACGCCGCCGCGAGCTCGATGCGCAAACTCTTCTCGGTCTCGCCGACCTCGCGCGGCAACGCTTTGCCGCCGATCCGCGCCAGCGCGTCATTGCCCATGATGTCGCCTCCCCGTTGTGTCCGGCCCGATGTTAGCACGCGAATTGCAAGCCGGCGCAGGCTTTCCAAAACGCGTCATTGCGAGCGAAGCGAAGCAATCCAGTCTGAATCAGCAACTGGATTGCTTCGCCCTGAAGGGCTCGCAATGACGAGGCAGGAGGCGGCGCGCCCCTACTCCACCGTCACGCTCTTGGCGAGGTTGCGCGGCTGGTCGACATCGGTGCCTTTGGCGACCGCGACGTGATAGGCGAGGAGCTGCGCCGGGATCGCATAGAGCAGCGGCGTGACGAACGAATCGCAGTGCGGCACTTCGATCGCCTCGGTGAGCTGACCGTCCAAGCGCGCAAGGCCCTCCTTATCGGAGATCGCGACCACCTTGCCGCCGCGTGCCAGCACTTCCTGTACGTTGGAGAGCGTCTTGTCGAAGAGCTCGTCGCGCGGCATCAGCACGACGATCGGCACCTTGTCGTCGATAAGGGCGATCGGCCCGTGCTTCATCTCGCCGGCGGCATAGCCTTCGGCGTGGATATAAGAGATTTCCTTGAGCTTCAGCGCGCCTTCGAGCGCCAAGGGGAACGACGTGCCGCGGCCGAGATAAAGAACGTCGCGCGCCTCGGCGAACCACGCCGCCATTTTCTCGATCCGCTGGTCGTGGTTGAGCACATCGCTGGCGCGCGAGGGGACTTCGGTGAGCGCGGTCGAGAGCGCGGCCTCGCGCTCCTTGTTGATCTTGCCGCGCGCCCGCGCCAGCGCGATGGCGAGGCAGGCGAGCACGACGAGCTGCGTCGTGAAGGCTTTGGTCGAGGCGACGCCGATCTCGGGTCCGGCGAGCGTCGCCAGCACCGCATCGGCCTCGCGCGCGATCGAGCTTTCCGGCTGGTTCACCACGGCGACGATGCGCTGCTGCTGCGCCTTGGCATAACGCAGCGCCGCCAGCGTGTCCGCGGTCTCGCCGCTTTGAGATATGAACAGCGCGAGGCCTCCTCGCTGCATGTCGGGCGAGCGGTAGCGGAATTCCGAGGCGATATCGACATCGCAGGGCACGCGCGCGATCTGCTCGATCCAATATTTGGCGATGAGACCGGCGTGGTAGGAGGTGCCGCAAGCGATGATCGTCGCGCGCTCGATGCCGGCGAGATCGAAAGGCAGATGCGGCAGATGCACGCTGCGCGTCACCGGGTTGAAATGCGCCATCAACGTGTCGCCGATCACCGCCGGCTGCTCGAAGATCTCCTTCTTCATGAAATGGCGGTGATTGCCCTTGCCGATCGCCGCGCCCGTCAGCGATGTCTCTTTGATCTCGCGCTGCGCCGGCTTGCCGGCGGCGTCGTAGATCGACGCGCCCGCGGCGCGCACCACCGCCCAATCGCCTTCCTCGAGATAGACGATGCGGCGCGTCAGCGGCGCCAGCGCCAGCGCGTCGCTGCCGATGAACATCTCGCCCTCGCCATAGCCGATGGCGAGCGGCGAGCCGCGGCGCGCGCAGATGAGGAGATCGTCATGTCCCGCAAAGAGCATCGCCAGCGCGAAGGCGCCGTCGAGCCGCGACAGCGTCTTCGCGACCGCCTGCTCGGGCGCCAGCCCGTCGCGCAAATAGCGCGTCACCATCAGCGCGACGACCTCGGTATCGGTCTGGCTCTCGAAGGTGAAGCCGAGGCCGGTGAGCTCGGCCTTCAGCGCCTGGAAATTCTCGATGATGCCGTTATGGACGACGGCGACCTCGCGCGTCGCGATCGGATGCGCGTTGCGCTCCGCCGGAACGCCATGCGTCGCCCAGCGCGTATGGCCGATGCCGATCTTGCCCTCGACCGGCTGGCGGTCGATCAGCGTCGCGAGCGCGGCGAGCTTGCCCTCGGCGCGGCGGCGCTCGATCGCGCCGTCGACCAGGGTCGCGATGCCCGCGGAATCATAACCGCGATATTCCAGGCGCCGCAGCCCATCGATGAGCAGCGGCGCCACTTCCTGTCGCCCGATGATGCCGACGATGCCGCACATTGCTCGCGCTCTACCGCTTCTTTTTCTTCGAATTCGTGGCGCGCTTTTGCGCTTTCCACGCCGCGGCGCGGCCTTCTTTCACGACCTGGCGCCCGCGACCGAGCGCCAGCGCATCGGCCGGCACGTCCTCGGTGATCACCGAGCCGGCGCCGATCATCGCGCCGTCGCCGATCTTGACCGGCGCGACGAGCGAGGAATTCGTGCCGACGAACACGTCCTTGCCGATCTCGGTCACATGCTTGTCGATGCCGTCGTAATTGCAAGTGATGGTGCCGGCACCGATATTCGTGCCCGCGCCGACCGATGCGTCGCCGAGATAAGCGAGATGATTGGCTTTGACGCCCGTCGCCAGCTTGGCGTTCTTCACCTCGACGAAATTGCCGATATGAACATCGTCCGCAAGCTGCGCCCCGGGGCGCAGCCTGGCAAAAGGTCCCAAGATCGCGCGATCGCCGACGGTGGCGCCGGCGACATGGCAGAAAGCCGGGATCTCGACGCCTTCGCCGATCGCGACCTCTGGACCAAACACAACGAAGGGCCCGACGACGCAATCGCGCCCGAGCTTGGTGTCGGCCGAAAGGAACACCGTCTCGGGCGCGGTGAACGTGACGCCTTCGGCCATGTGGTGCGCGCGCAGGCGGCGCTGCATCACCGCTTCGGCCGCGGCAAGCTCGGCACGGGAATTGACGCCCATCATTTCGTCGAGCGGCGCCTCGAGCGCGGCGCAAGCAAGACCCCGCGCGCGCGCGATGCCGACGATGTCGGTGAGATAATATTCATGCTTGGCGTTGCTGTTGCCGACCGCGTCGAGCAGCGGCCAGAGGTGCTGGCCGTCGATCGCCATGACGCCCGAATTGCAGAGCACGATCTTGCGCTGTGCCTCGCTCGCGTCCTTCGCCTCGACGATCGCCTCGAGCGCGTTATCCTTGCCGAGCACCAGCCGGCCATAGCCGCCCGGCTCTGGTGGCCGCATGCCGATCACCGCGACCGCCGCGTCGGCGCGCTGCCGCTCGGCGAGCAATTTAGCGAGCGTCTCTGAAGAGACGAGCGGCGTGTCGCCATAGAGCACCAGCACATCGCCGGCAAAACCATCGAGCGCACTGCGCGCCGCCCGCACCGCGTCGCCGGTGCCGCGCTGCAGCGCCTGGACCACGGTCGGCACAGGCGCAATGGCATCGGCCACCGGTTCCATCCCCGGCCCGATGACCGCCATCATGCGTTCCGGCTTCAGCGCCTCGGCCGCGGCCAAGGCATGGCCGATCATCGGCCGGTTGGCGATCTGGTGCAGGACCTTGGGATGCGCCGACTTCATGCGCGTCCCCTGTCCCGCCGCGAGAATGAGGACAGCGAGCGGCCTGTTCATGGGGTCGGGGCGGTCATTCGATCGGCTGGGACGAGCGGCATGTCATGGCGCTAAGCGTTAACATAGCATGCTGCCGCTGATCGGTAAAAATTGATTAAAAATCATGAAGATATTTCCAGCCTTTATGGGCTCCGGCGCGCCCGACGAGGCCGGGGAACAGGGGCCGGTGCGGCCGGTTGAGTCGGAAGAGCAACTGCTTGGAGGCAGCCATGGCCAAAGCCAGCAAGAAGCATTTCGGCCCCGGCGCGCAAGGCCCGCATAGCGGCGGCGGGGCCATGACCGATCTGCCGGACGACATGCTCGGCGAGAACGCGGTCCTCTCGAACCGCGACAAGGCGCGTCACAGCAAGGAACGCGGTCTCGACAGCAAGGAGATCGAAACCGAGCAACGCCAGGACCATGCCGCGAATCGCTTGCCGCGTGACAAGGGCGGCCGCTCCCGTTAGGGACGCGTTCCGGGCGCGCGAACGCTCGTCTAAAATCGGGGGATGTGCGCGATGACTTTCGCGTCCCGCGATTTCGCCTTGATCGGCCATCGTGGCGCGCGCGGCCTCTTTCCCGAGAACACGCTCGAAGGCTTCACGGCGACGCTCGCGCTCGGCGTGCCGATGATCGAGCTCGATGTCGCGGTGACGGCGGACGATATCGTCGTTGTAAGCCACGACCCCCTCCTCAATCCCGACCTCACGCGCGATCGTGAAGGTCGGTGGCTCAGCGCGCCCGGGCCGCCGATCCGGCAGCTGCGTTTCGAGGCGCTGCGCGATTACGATGTCGGCCGCATCAAGCCGGGCAGCGCCTATGCGCGGCGCTTCCCAGAGCAATCGCCGCTCGATGGCGCGCGGGTTCCGACTTTGGCAGACGTGCTGGCGCTCGACTCGCGCATTCTCTGGGCGATCGAGCTCAAGACCTTTCCGCAGCATCCCGATCTGACCGCCGCGCCGGAGCGCATGGCTGATCTCGTTCTCGGCGTGGCCGAGGCGCAGAAGGCGACGGCGCGCATCATTTTGCAATCCTTCGATTGGCGCGGTCTCGATCATGTGCGGCGCCGCTATCCCGAGATCGCGCTTGCCTGGCTCACGGAGAAACAAGCCCCTCGCGCAGTATCGGCGCTGTCCCGCGTAATCGCCGCCGTGCGGGGCGCGACCAACGCGGCGCGCTGGATGCCGCAATTCGCCGAGCTCGATGCCGCACGCGTCAACGGGGCACATGCACAAGGCCTCTCCGTCATCCCCTGGGATGTGAACGATGCTGCCTCGATCGCGCGCGCGCTCGAATGGCGCGTCGACGGCATCATCACCGACCGACCCGACATCGCGCTGCGGTCGCTGCGCGCGAGGTGACGCGACAATCGATTTTGCCTTAAGCTTCCCCGGCAAAACGATGAGGGAAGCCGCGTATGCGCCGCGCGCGCCATTACGCTTGCTCGATCGCGCTCGCTCTCGCGAGCGCCGCCGCCGTTGCGGCAAATCCCGTCGCCGCTCTCGAGCCCGTCAATATCGGCTACGTCACCTCGCTGGCGAGCGCGCCGATCTTCATCGCCGAGGCCAAGGGCTATTTCCGCGACGAAGGCCTCGCCCCCGAGTTGGTGCGTTTCGATTCCGCCGCGCCGATCGCGATAGCGGTCGCCGCGGGCGATGTCGATTTCGGCTCGGCGGGCCTTAACGCCGCCTTCTTTACCCTCGCCCATCAAGGCATCCTGAAGATCATCGGCAGCGGCAATTCGGAATACAAAGGCTTCCAAGGCCTCGGCTACGTGCTCTCGAACCAGGCCTATGCCGCGGGCGTCCACCGCTTCGAGGATCTGAAGGGCCATTCCGTCGCCATCACCCAGACCGGCACGGCGCTCCATTACGCGCTCGATCTCGTCTTGAGGGAGCACGGCCTCGCGCTCGCCGATGTGCGCGTGCTGCCGCTGCAATCGAATCAGAACATCGCCTCGGCGATCACCGGCGGCCAGGCCGATGCGGCGGTGCTCAGCGGGCCGAACATCTATGCCCTCGTCAACAAGGGCAATGCGCGCCTCCTCGCCTGGTCTTCCGACGAGCTGAAGCTCAGCGCCGGCAATGCGACCTTTACGTCGGCCAAGGACGCGAATGAGCGGCAGGAAGCGGTGAAGCATTTTCTCGCCGCGTTCCGCCGCGGCGCGGCGGCCTGGACCGCGGCCTTCCTCGACGCGAGCGGCAAGCGCGCCGATCAGCCGAGCGCGCCCGAAATCATCGCCATCGCCGCCAAAGGCCTCGGCCAGAGCGAGGAGGTCGTCCGTCTCGGCCTCACCTATTTCGACCCCGAGATCCGCGTTTCGCCGCGCGACATCCAGGCCTCGCTCGATTGGTATTACGCGCAGGGCATGCTGAAGGCGCCGATGAATGCGCGCGAGATGATCGATTTCCGCTACACGATCGAGGCGAAGTAGCGGTATCCGACTCGCGAGTCATTATTGCAGCGCAGCGACTCGCCTGCGCGATAATTATGCAGATTTATTGCGAATCATGATACGCAGGATGGCAATCGGCGTACTGCGAACGTCGAGATCTGCAGGGGGAACTCCCGAATGGACATGTTATCACGCGTCAAAATGTGGATCGGCGCGCTCACAGACATCGGCTTGATGCTGTTGGCGCTGGCGATCGTCGCGGCGTTGCTCGTCGGCGGCTCATTGCCGTTCTTCGGCGGCGTCGTCGGCAACATTATCGATATGGTGAAGAGCCTCGGTAGCAATGGTCTCGTCGGGTTGATTACGCTCGGAGTGATTATGTGGCTGTTCTCCGCGCGCAGGATGGCCTGATTTTGTGATCAGTGGGGGTGGAGCGCTTCGCTCCACCCCGCAATCGCCGCATGCGACAGATCGAGCAGCTCATCCGGATTGGCTGGTTCGCGGTCGAAGCCGCTTTCCTCCTGACGCTGCTCTGTGTGCTTCTCAGCATCATCCTCGGCAAGGAAAGCGGCGCCTTCATCGCGGGCGTCGCCGACAACGCGATGCACTTCTTGCAGACGATTCCCTCGGGCACGTTCCTCGCTCTGGTGCTGATCGGCGTGCTCTACGCCTGGTTCCGCGCGCGCCAGCCGCGCTGAGATTCATCTCACGCATTGACCCGATGCATCGCGCTTTCCTGGTAGCGCGTGCCGGAAGCGGCGCCCAGCGGCGCGATGCGATCAACTTCCGCGAAATCCTCCGCGTTCAGCACCAGGGCAGCGGCGCCGATATTCTCTTCGAGATGAGCGCGCGATTTCGCGCCGGGAATCGGCACGATGAAAGTGCCGGCGCGTTTGCCCATCGCCATGGTCCACGCGATGGCGAGCTGCGCAAGGCTCGCGGATTTGCGCCGCGCCAGCGTCTCGAGCGCGGCGCGCAGCGCGAGGTTCTTCTCGAAATGGGCGCGCTCGAAGCGCGGCAGATGCGCGCGCACATCGCCGGCGCCGAGACTCTCGGGTGGCGGCGGCGCGCCGCTGATGAGGCCGCGGCCGAGCACGGCATAGGCCATCATCGCCGCGCCTAAATTCTTGCACGCCGCGATCTGGCCCTGGCGCTCCGCGTCGCGCGAGAACAGCGAATATTCCATCTGCAGCGAGACTAGCGGATGGACGGCGCTGCCGCGCCGCAAGGATTCCGCCGAACATTCCGAGAGGGCGATGAAGCGCGTCTTGCCCTCTTTCACCAGCGCCGCCATCGCCGCGACGCTGTCCTCGACCGGCACGTCCGGATCGATGCGCGACAGGCAGAAGACGTCAAGCGCCGCGATGCCGAGATTCTTGAGGCTCGTCTCGCAGGTCTCGCGCAGATAGCGCGCATCGCCGCCGCCGCCGCTGCGGTCGCGCGGGCTGCCGCTTTTCGAATGAATCACCACCTCATCCCGGCGGCCCTTGATCGCTTCAGCGATCAGGCGGTGGTTATGGCCATTGCCATAGCTCGCGGAGGTATCGAGGAAATTGACGCCGAGCTCGAGCGCGCGGCGGATCGTGGCGACCGATTCGCGATCGTCAGCGGGGCCGTAGGCACCCGACATGCCGTAGCAGCCGAGCCCGACCGCCGAGACCATGAGATCGGAATTGCCGAAGCGGTGACGCTCCATCGCGATCCTCCCTTCCTTGCCGCAGCGCGCCTTGCGGACGATAATCCTGGCACGAACTCCCCGCGCTCACAAAGGGGGCGCTCAGAAATTCCGGGTTGCCGTGACCGAAAACCTGCCCGCGCTCTTTGAAAACATTGTCCGCGCGGCGGCGGACGCGATCGTTTATGCCGATGCCGAAGGCGTCATCCGCTTCTGGAACGCCGGCGCCGAGCGCATCTTCGGCTACGCCGCCGCCGAAGCCGTCGGCCAGTCGCTCGATCTCATCATTCCCGAGCGGCTGCGCGCGCGGCATTGGGAGGGCTTTCACCAGGTAATGAAGACCGGAAAGAGCCGCTACGGCGCGGGCGATCTCCTCGCCGTGCCGGCGCAGCGCAAGGACGGCGCGCGCATCTCGGTCGAATTCACGATCGTGCCGCTGCACGACGGCGCCGGCCGGATGCTCGGCATGGCGGCGATCCTCCGCGACGTGACGCGGCGCTTCAACGAGATGAAGGCGCTCAAGGAGCAACTGGCGGCCGCCGAGCCGGCGGGGCTACAATCGGCGGCCAAGCGCGATGACGGGTAACGACGATGACTGAGAGCGCTTTCGAGACCGCTTTGGCCGACCGCGTCGCGGCGATGACCGATGCCTGCACGCGCTGCGGCAAATGCGTCGCCGCCTGCCCGAGCATCGAGCCGGCGGGCCTCGGCGCCGCCGATCCCGTCGCGACGATCACCGGCATTATCGACATTCTGCACCACGGCGAGGGCAGCGAGGAAGCGCGCCGCTGGGCGAGCTCCTGCGTGCTGAGCGGCGCCTGCATCAAAGCCTGCGATTACGGCGTCAATCCGCGTTTCCTGTTGGCCATGGCGCGCGTCGCCATGAAGCAAGCCGCGAAAGATTCGGCGACGCTGCGGAGCGGTAGCATCGCCGCCTTCCGCAAGCATCAGCGCGCCGTGAACGTGCTGTCGCGCCTCCAGGTCACGCCCGAGCAATTGGCGCGGCTCGGCCAGTATGCGCAGGGCGCGGCCAAGCCGGCTGACGATCGCGAGCCGGATTTCATCTTCTACACCGGTTGCAACGTGCTGAAGACGCCGCATATCCCGCTGCTGGCGCTCGACATCATGGATGCGATCGGCATCTCCTATCGCGTGCTCGGCGGGCCGAGCCATTGCTGCGGCAGCGTCCATATGCAGGCGGGCGATACCGAAACCATGGGCCGCGTCGCGCGCTATGCGATGGACGACATGGCGCGCTCGAAATCGAAGCAGGTGATCACCTGGTGTCCGAGCTGCTTCGTCCACTTCACCGAGGAGACCTTGCCAGCAGTCGAGAAGCAGACCGGCACGGCGCCGTTCGACATGACGCCGTTCGTGCGCTTTCTCCTCGACCGCGTCGACGCCATCCAGCCGCGCCTCGCCACGCCCGTGAAGCTGCGCGTCGCTCTGCACAAGCATCCCGGCGTCGCCGGCGCGATGGAAGCGGCCGAAGCGCTGCTCGCCGCCGTGCCCGGCATCGAAATCGTCGATCTCGCCCAGCCGGCGCTCGGGCTGCAAAGCGTGATGGTCGGCGCGCTGCCGACCTATAAGCGCGAGCTTCAGCAGCGCGAGCTCGACGCCGCGGAGGCCGCCGGCATCGATGCCCTCGTCACGGTCTATCACTCGGATCATCGCGAGCTCTGCGCCCATGAGCGCGACTGGCCCTTCCGCATCCTCAACATCCTCGAGATCATCGGCACCAGCATGGGCCTCAGCGAGGACGACAATTACAAGCGCCTGAAGCTGATGCAGGATGCCGATGCGATCGTCGCCGATTGCGGCGATCTCGTCGCCCGGCACAAGCTCGACATCGAGGAAGCGCGCGGCGTCGTCGCCAGAGCCATGCTGGCGGATCAGCCGCTGCCGCTGCGCGGCCCGCGACAGGAGTGAGCCGGCGCGCCGAGCTAGGTGAAGATGAAGTCGCCCGAGGTCAGATGGTGATCGTTCATAACCAGAATGCTGTCGTTCGCGTCGATCGTAATCAATGAGCCTTGGGCGGTATCGGAGGTGTGGCTTTCAACATCGCCGAAGCTCGTAACGCCCGCAAAGCCCTGAAGCTCGATGTGATCCTGACCGGGCTGGAAATCCTCGACCGTGTCATGCCCGATCTGGGGTGACGCGGTCTGAATGAGCGCGAGCGAAAACACGAAAGTATCGTCGCCTGTCGTCGCCGAGGGCGCAACAACTGCCGCGTCGCCCCACATCTGATCGTTGCCGGCCCCGCTGATCAGCGTGTCATTGCCGCCTCTGGCATGATCCAAAAGCTCGAATCCATCGCCATAGATCTGCGTCGAACCGCTCTGCGCGATCAGCGTGTCGTTGCCGCCGACGGCGTTGCCGCTCAGCGTGTGGGCATCGCCATAGAGGGTCGCGGAGGCGCCGCCCGTCACCACATCGTCGCCGCCCGTCGCATGATCGGTGATGGTTTGCGCGTCGCCGTAAGCGACGGAAGCGATCGTTCCCTCCGCATCGACTTGGTCGTTGCCGCCATGGGCAAAGCCGCTGATGGTTTGCGCGTCACCAAAAGCAAAAGCCGCTCCGCCGCCCAACGCCGTGGCCAGAACCGTGTCATTGCCGCCCTGGGCATGGTCCGTCATGGTCGCAGCATCGCCGAAGGCGCTCGCATCGCCGAGCCCGGCCGTCGCGCTCACCGAATCATTTCCGCCGCTCGCGTGGTCGATCATCGCTCCGGCGTCGCCGTAAGCGAGGGCCAAAGTGGTCGAGAAGGCCGTGACACTATCATCGCCGCCCAGACCGTGGCCGCTGATCGTCACGGCATCGCCGACGGCGGTTGCCGTGCCATGGGCCTGCGCCGTCACCTGATCATCGCCGCCCGCCGCTTGATCCGTAATCGTCAGGGCATCGCCGATGACCGTGACATCGCCTTCCGATTGCGAAGAAAGCGTATCGTTCCCGCCGACAGCATGATCGGACAGCGTATCCGCATCGCCAATCAGGGAATTCGGCGCCAGATCGAGATTGGTGATGGTCTGCGCGGCCGCGATCGTATGGTCGTCAAGATTCCCCGACGTATCGCCGAACACGATCGGTTCCGGGAGATTAATAGGCATTGAACAATGCTCCACCCTGGAATTTTTATTGTAATGTGGCTGCCGGATGCGGAGGCGCCAGCCGTTTCGCGGCCTCGCGCCCTTGTCGCCTAGTAGGCAAATTTTTCCGGCTTTTTGATGTCCGATAGAACAGCCGAAATGACGGGCTTGGCGTTGACTGAGCAGGAACGCCCGTCTGTGCATCGTCCGCCGGTGAGGTTGGCGCGGTCCGAGTTCTCTTCGATCGGCGATGAATGCGTTGCTGATCGAAACGGAAGCGCACCGACCACGCCCCAGGTCGGTCTATTGGCGGATAAGGACGCCGGCCTCTAGCTCATCAAGACGTCGTAGTCGCGTCGCATCGTCGTGGTGATGAACTCGATGACCGCGCGGATGCGCGGCACCGACTGAAGATCCTGGTGCACCACGAGCCACCAGTCGCGAACCAGGTTGATGTCCGCCTTCATGATCCGCACCAGCTTGTCCGTTTGCCCGCCCATGAAATGGGGCAGCAGCACCAGCC
>Ga0134128_10009064_pt1 | contig 11964 bp, 16 predicted proteins | sample KB31754_FD_96462 | JGI IMG/M metagenome (GOLD analysis project Ga0134128, IMG submission 96462) | Terrestrial soil microbial communities with excess Nitrogen fertilizer from Kellogg Biological Station, Michigan, USA - KB3-175-4 | ecosystem: Environmental > Terrestrial > Soil > Unclassified ...
CAGCCGGCGGCACGAGATGGTTGAAACGTGCCGTCAGCTATGCTACATATTCGTCCAACGTGAGTAATCGCGCCAAGAACCCGCCCTCCTAGTTGGCGGGTTTCTTGTTTTTGCGCCCATGGACAATCTTGGCGAGAACAGAATAGTCTCTTGGCCGCTCGGGAATTTCCACATCGAAATGACGCCTAATGTGTTCGGCGGCCTCCTTGCGATCACGCTTCTTCTGCTCAAGGCTGGCCTGAAGCGACTGCTTCTGCTCAGCTACGGAATCCGGCTTCAGTATCTTGGCCAAGTCGAGCACCAGATCGGCAAGGGCTGGCGTCAAGATCGAGATGTCCCCGCGCTCCCTCGCCATCTCTAACAACGCGTATTCAGCTGCCTGGATATGGATTGCTCGCAGCTTCGATCTGCCAGCGACGATATCCTCATAGGTTCGCAGAGGAATTCCCATCGCGGTCGCCATCTGGGCTTGCGTTACGTTCGCCTTGACCTGCAACGCCACAATTTCATTGCCGGCAGCAACGTAAAGATCAACGCCATGGTCGCGGAGATCGCGGATCATTGAAAAAACTCCTCGCTTCGGTTATATCGGGACCGGGTGAGGTTTGGACCCCCACCCGGCTCCGGTGTTACCGGCCTATGGAGATCGCGACTCTCCACCGACCGAACCGGACTTGGAAGGTGAGCTTAAAGCTCATGGGTGCCTCCTAAGTCCCCGAAGCTTGATTGCTTCGGTAAGAGTGTTATCCCACGGTTTCCGTGGTATTGCAACAGAAAAACCACGGTTTCCGTGGAATTATTTGAAAGCCGCTTCGGGTCCAACCGGGCGGCTTTTGCTTTGCAGCACAAGGGCTCTGCCCGATGTCCATCCTCTCCCGGTTTCTCAACCTGTTTCGCAGGAGCACCCCCATGCCCGCAATCGATTTCACCGATAGCGCTGCTGCGCTCGCCGCCGTCATCGCAGACGGAAAGGCAATCCTTGATAAGCTCGCCAATGCCGAGGCCACAGAGGCACAGGTCGCCAAGCTTTCGTCGGATCTGGCTACGGCCAACGATGATCTGGCCACCGCCCAGGCAACTGTCACCCAGCAGGCCGCAGACCTGAAAGCGCTGCATGAGCAGTTTGCGGCTGCGGTCAATCCGGCGCCTGCCACACCGGCCGCCAGCTAATCCATCCAGCCTGTCCGCATTCTCCACCGCTGATATCGGCTACGCGGCCAAAGGCTTTTGCTCGTTCCTCAGAAGAGCCCGGTCGGACAGGCTTGGGGTCGACTGGAGCCGGGAAAGCGAAAGCGCCGATCCTTCGATTCGCGCAATTTCGTGAAAGCACAGCAAGATCGTTAAAGGCGGTGTACAAGCCGCCAGCTAATCAGCCCTCCACAAAGCGGCTCGTTCGCGTTACGAATAGCTCGCAACCTGGGGGATGGAATTGTGGACGAGGCGATTGGCTGTTTGTTCTGGCTTGTAGTCATGGTCGGCATATTGCTTGTCGGCGGCCTGTTCGTCACCTCAACCGCCGTCCTCTACTATGAAGAGCAAGCGCAGCCCGGCGCTCCGTTCACGTGCTATTACTTCACGGGGACGCGGACGATTACGTTTGCGAATATGTCGGCTACCGGCTGTAAGCGCTTCATCACGGTCGGCGACGGCGCTACCGTTCCACTGTGAAATCTGTGTACCACTGGTACACACTTTCGACGACGACGAGTTTCTGAAAACAGACGCGGCTTCAGACGGTTGCGGCGCGGTCGAGGATGCGCTTCACGGACATGGCTTTGAGCCCGAACGCAGCGCCGATCTTCCGGAAGCTGTTGCCGCCGGCTCGCATCGATCGCATTTCCGCTAGAGCTTTCTGCTGCTCTGGGTTCTCGATCAACCGGCCGTCAACCTCGTCGAAGCCGAAAGGCACTCTGCCGCCGCCGTAGACGCCTTGCGATGCGAGATGTCGCTTCACCTCGCGGATACGCTCACGAATGCGGTCGCGCTCGTTCTCAGCAACGGCTGACAGGATGGTGAACACGAGCTTGGAAATGCCGTTTCCGGTGACATCGCCGCCAAGGTCGATCATGACCAGGCCGGTGCCTTGCGCCTTCAGCTCTTCCAGCGTGCCGAGCGCGTCCGACGCGCTGCGAAACATGCGGTCGAGCTTCGGCGTGATGATCATGTCGCCTTTGCCTGCAACGGCAAGCAAGCGCTGGCCTTGCGGTCGATCGGCAAGAGGAACGGAGCCGGAAACGCCGCCTTCAACGAAAACCTCGTCGACTGTCCAGCCTTGCATCATCGCATAGCCGGTAATCTTCGCGGTCTGCGTGTCGAGACTTTCACCGTTCGAAGCCTGTTCGATTGTCGAGACGCGAACGTAGCCGAAAACCCTCATTTGCCGCCTCATTCGTAACGTTGCTGTAGCGCTGTTACGAAAGATGCACTGTTACGCCCTGATTTGCAAGGCACGTACCGACATGATTCCGAACGCTCGAAAGTTTCAGAAAGGCCAGTCCGGCAATCCCGGCGGCCGACCGAAAGGCATCGCCGCATTGGCGCGCGAGCACAAGGACAAGGCCATTGCGGTGCTCGTCGCCGGCATGGACGACAAGGACGCGAAAGTTCGGATCGTCGCCGCCAAGGAAATCCTGGATCGCGGTTACGGCAAGGCCCTGACCATGACCGCTGACATGACCAACCGATTGAGCGAAATCGACGATGACAAACTCAACGCTGCAATCGATGCCCTGGAACGAGAAGTCGGATCTGCTGGAAAAGCTCCGACAGGAAAGGGATCACCGGCAACGCACTAACCGGCTCAAGGGCTACAAGCCCTACGCCAAGCAAGCCGCCTTCCATGAGGCTGGCGCGACGTATCGCGAACGGCTGTTCCTCGCCGGCAACCAGCTTGGCAAGACCATGGCAGGCGCGGCAGAGGTGGCAATGCACCTCACAGGCCGCTACCCCGATTGGTGGAAGGGCCGGCGCTGGGATCGCCCCACTATCTGGCTTGCGGGGTCTGAGAGCTACGAGCTGACCCGTGACGGCGTGCAACGTCTGCTGATCGGGCCACCGGACAAGGAAGAGGAATGGGGAACGGGGTTTATCCCTGCTGATACGCTGCGCAACCGCACCCGTCGCATGGGCGTCTCGAACTCGCTGGACAGCGTGACGGTGCAACACGAAAGCGGTGGCTCGTCCTCGATCCTGTTCAAGGCTTACGAGCAGGGCCGCGCCAAATGGCAGGCCAATACGGTCGATGGCGTCTGGTTCGACGAGGAAGCCCCGGAAGACGTGTACATCGAGGGCATCACCCGCACCAACGCCACGAACGGCATCATCCTGATGACCTTCACGCCGCTGATGGGCATGTCCAAGGTGGTGGCGCGCTTCCTGCTCGCCGATCCGCTCGACGCCGGCTGGAAGTACCGCAACACGACCACGATGACGCTGGAAGACGCCGCGCACTACTCGGCAGAGGACCGGGCCAGGATCATCGCCAGTTACCCGGCACATGAGCGTGACGCCCGCACCAAGGGCATCCCGTCGCTTGGGTCGGGCATGATCTTCCCGATTGCGGAAGAGGACATCGCTTGCAAGCCGATCAGCATCCCCTCGATCTGGCCGCAGATCATCGGCGTGGACTTCGGCTATGACCACCCGTTCGGCGCCGCCAAGCTCGCATGGGACCGGGATAACGATACCGTTTATGTGACTGCCAACTACCGGTCGCGGCAGACTACCCCGATCATCCACGCCGCTGCGATCAAGCCGTGGGGCGCTGGATTGCCTGTCGCATGGCCGCATGACGGATTGCAGCACGACAAGGGGTCCGGGGAAGCGCTGGCGTCACAGTACCGCGCCCAAGGACTGAACATGCTCGACGAGCGTGCCACCTGGGAAGACGGCGGTAACGGTGTTGAGGCGGGCGTGACCGAGATGCTGGACCGCATGCAGACCGGTCGATGGAAGGTGTTCGATACCTGCACCGACTGGCTGGAAGAGCGCCGGCTGTACCACCGCAAGAATGGGCTGATCGTCAAGGAACGCGACGACGTTCTGTCAGCCTCCCGCTACGCGCTGATGATGCTTCGGCATGCCCGCACCATGAAGCCGACCGTACCCGTAAACACCCGCGCCAAAGCTCTGAGGCTGTCCATCGTATGAACCGGATGACTGACTACTGATGGCAGCCAAAAATAGACCGGCGCCGAAGGCCGATAAGGCCGACAGCGCGGCAAAGGGGTACGGCGGCAAGAAGTCGTCGAACCGCGCCAAGATAGGCGATACCGAGATCAAGGCGCTCGTTGCGCGTGAAATCTCGCTTGCGGATTCGAACCGCTCTATTCTGCTCAAGAAGCAGGTGACCGCGCTCGAATATTACCAGGGCGTGATGAAGGACGTGCCGAACGAGACCGGCCGATCGGCGGCGATGTCCCGCGACCTGGCTGATGTGCTTGGCTGGATCTTGCCAGGCATCATGCGGGTCTACACGGCATCTGAGCACATGGCTGTTGCGGAGCCTGTCAGGCCCGAAGATGTAGCCGGGGCGGCTCAGGCCACCGACGACATGAACTACACGTTCTGGAAGGACAATGACGGCTACCGCATCGTCTACAATGCGACGTGGGATAGCCTTCTGATCGGCGACGGCATTGTTAAGGTCTGGTGGGATTCGACTCCTGACATCTCGGTTTCTGTGCATTCCGGCCTGACGGATGACCAGATCACGATGTTGCTCGGCACGGATGACACCGACGACGAGAAAATCGAGGTTGTGGAGCATTCCCCGTCTTCGCCGATGGTCTCGGACGGGCAGGGCGGGTTCATGCCGGACCCGAACCGCACCCATGACCTGAAAATCAGGCGCACGGTGACCTCTGGCCGCGTCCGCGTCGATGCCCTGGCGCCTGAAAACTACGGCAAGGACGGCGAATCCAAGACTTGCGACGAATCGCGGTTCCAGTATCACCGCGAACAGAAGACCCGTTCCGACCTGATCAAGATGGGCTTCGACAAGGATAAGGTCCAGGCCCTCAACAAGGCCTCGGATGAGGAGACAACGGCCGAAATTGCGCGCGATCAGCGCGGAAAAGAGGAAGATCACGACCCTTCCATGGATCTGGTCGACCTTTTCGAGTGCTTTGTGCGCGTTGACATCGACGGCGACGGCATCGGGGAGCTTTGTCGGGTCTATTACGGCGGTTCGAAGGACGGCGGCGAGCTTCTGGACTGGGAAGAATGGGACGACGAGCTGCCGTTTGACAGCATTCCCTGCCAGCCGATGCCGCACAAGTTCGAAAGCGGCTCTTTGGCCGACGAAACGATGGACGTGCAGCGCATCAAGACGGCGATGCTGCGCCAGGCGCTCGACAACACCTACGCGACGAACAATCCGCAGCGTTTTGTAACCGGCAAGATCACCAATCCGGAAGAACTCTTCTCGCCGACGTTCGGCGGGGCGATTTTCGGCGAGAAAGACGCCACCGTGGCGCCGCTCACCGTGCCTTTCGTGGCCAATCACGCCTACGACGCCATCAACTACATGGATCAGGTGATTGAGCGCCGCACGGGCGTTTCACGTACGACAATGGCGCTTGATCCCGACGCGCTTCAGAACCAGACCGCTACGGCCAACCAGAACGCGAGGGACGCGGCCTATTCGCAGATCGAGCTGATCGCCCGCAACCAGGCAGAATTGGGCTGGAAGAAGGTATTCCGCAAGATCATGCGGCTGCAGATCAGGCACCAGAACAAGGCGCGCATTATCCGCATGCGCGGCCAGTTCACGCAGGTCGATCCGCGCCAGTGGAACGCCGACATGGATGTGACGATCAACGTCGGCCTCGGCACGGGCTCGCGAGATCGGGATATTGCGGCGTTGCAGGCCGTTCTGACCAACCAGACAGCCCTTGCGCAGCAGATGGCGGCTCTTTCGCCTGCGAAGGCGCTGGAAATGCTGCCGTTCATCCTTCGGACGCTGATGAAGCAGGCCGAGAGCGCCGGCATTAAGTCGCCCGAGATGTTCTATCCGCAGATCACAGACCAGGACATCCAGCAGGCTCAGCAGGCCATGCAGCAGCAGGGCGGTCAGCAAGACCCGAGGGTGCAGGCCGCACAGGTGCACGCGCAAAGCAAGACGCAGGCGGCTCAGATGGCCGCTGCTACCGCCGCACAGGTCGGCCAGCAGCGAAATGCCGTCCAGGCTCAGTACAACGCGCAGAAAATCCAGGCGCACATGGAATCGGCGCGAATGAAGGCGGTTGGCGAGCAGCAACAGGCGATGGCGGAACTTGGTCTTAAGCGCGAGACGGCTGGCGCTGAACTCGCGATGAAGCATGCGCAGATCGAAACCGAACTGGCGATGCGCGCGCGGATGGGTGTTGCGCCGCCCGTCACGTCATCGGTCCATGTAGGGGGCCAGCCAGGATGACCGAAGAAGACCGCACCCGGGCCGCGAACGCAAACAGCCTTCGCAGGGACCCTGTTTTTCAGGCCGCTGTGATCGAGGTTCGCAAAGGCGCCTTGGAACAACTCGCGCTGATCGATCCGACCGACGTTGAGGCGATCCGCAACGCCCAGGCCACAATCCGGGCTATCGATGGACTTACGACTACGCTTGCCAACTTCATCATTGCTGGCACGCCGCAGCGGACAGGATTGGCAGTCGCCTAATGCCGCTGCTTCGCACCCCGCCGCGCGTCATGCTGCGCTCGCCGCTCTATGCCCCGCTGGTGGGCAAATGGGCGCCGGCTGCACCTTCGGGGCCATTCAACCCGACAACGCTCTTCGGCGGGTCGGACAATGGCGGCTGGTATGACGCGTCCGACCTGACGACGCTGTTTCAGGACACCGCAGGAACCACTCCAGTTGCGTCTGATGGCGACCCTGTTCGGCTGATCAAGGACAAGAGTGGCAAAGGCCACAACTTGCGACTGATCTCCGGAACAGCGCCCGTCTGGCACACCGGCAGCGGCTTATCGTGGATAGCGTTTGCTTCGGGGCAGTTCCTCGCGGAATTGACCGGCAGTCAAGTTATCTCCGGAACACTATACGCCGGAGTTGCCAACAAACCTACGGACAATAACACCGGTAACTCACTTGGTATACTAACAGCCGGAACTAGCGATCAGTTTGTCCTTAGTAGGAGCTCGGGTGGGGTTGGCGCAAACTACAACAGCGCTGGCGATATCTACACACAACGGCTAGCTATATCTAACAATATCAACATGTATGCCGAGGCTGCAACCGCTTCGGTTGGGTCCATCTCAACGGATGTCATGGTGAACAAAGTTGCCGGTTCTGTTGTACTTAACCAAACCCCCGCAGTCAGTGGTGCTACAGGAGCCATTGGCATCAATGCTAGTTCCAATTCGGCAGGCAGTGCCTCGACCCAAAATTTCTATGCCGGAATCGTCATCAATCGCGCCATCACTGCGCCAGAGCGCGCATCCTGCACGACCTTCTTCGGCGCGAAAGCCGGCCTGACTCTCTAGGAGCATCCGAATGGCACAGGTTCAGGGATCATTTGCCGCCACAGGGCAGTCAACGCCTGTCGCCGGCTCCCGCATCTCGATCAAGATGAAATTTGCCGGCACGGCTTCGGTCGATGTCGAAGAGCAAATGCCGTCCGGAAACTGGATCAAGATCGATACCGGCATAACGGCGGATTACCGCAAGGTCTTCGACAGCCCATCGCTTTCTTCGATCCGGCTGAACTGCACCGCCTTCACCAACGCGGTCGAGTACGTCGTGGAGACGAACTAACCAATTCCTGCCCCCAAGCAGGTCACCAGGCCAACCGCTCAAGGAACCCTTTGGGTCACACCCGAAGAGCGGAGCCATTCCCCAGAAGGAACCACCTATGAACGCTGTCAACCCGCAAGGGAACAGCGGTTCGCTGTCTCTCGCCGAGGCAGCAGCCGCCTACGCTAATCCAGTCGCGGACGAGGAAGCCGATCAGGGCCAATCCGAATTCGAAGAGGGTGAGAGTGGGGAAGACCAGCCGGCCGATGAACAGGCCGCCGCTGGCGATCATCCCGAAGACGAAGGTCAAGTCGTTGAAGACGCCGATCTTGGCGCCGACGAGCCCGCACAGCCAGCCTATGCCGAGAAAACGGCCAAGGTGAAGCTGCCCGACGGTTCGGAAGCCACGATCGACGAACTCATCAAGGGCAACCTTCGAGATAAGGACTACAGGCAAAAGACCATGGCCCATGCCGAGCAGGAACGCTCGTTCAAGGCCAGGGTCCAGCAACACATGCAATCGGAACAGCAGGTTGCGGCGGACCGAAATTTCATGGTCCAGCTTCTCCAGGCCTTTTTGCCGCAACGGCCTGATCCCTCCATGTACATGCACGATCCTATTGGCTTCGGCGAACAGGATTTGGCGTATCGCACCCGCAAGGAACAGCTCGACTACTTCGTGGCTACCCAGCAGCAGTCTGCCCAGCAGCACCAGGCTCAGGAAGGCCAAAGGCTAAAGGAAATCCGCGACCGCGAATGGCAGACCGCCCTTGAGGTGATGCCGGAGCTTAGCGATCCGAACCGGCTTAACTCGTTTGCCGGCGAAGTCATGAAGCACGCGAGCGAATACGGTTTCCAGCCGGATGAAATCCAGAACCATCTTGGACTGGACCATCGGCAAATCCTCGTCCTGCGCGATGCGATCAAGTGGAGGAACCTCCAGGCCAGCAAGTCCAAGGTCAATGCGAGGGTCGAAGGACGACCGCCCGTAATGCGGAGCGGCACCCGTCAGTCACCTGAAACGCAGAGCGCCCGGGACGTGAAGGTTGCGATGGATCGCCTGAAGCAATCCGGCTCACTCCGTGACGGTGTGGCCGCCCTCCTCGCAAGCGAAAAAGGATAGCCATTATGGCAGCTCCGCTTAATACGGTCCTCTCGACCGTTTCGGTGGGCAACCGGGAACAGCTTTCGGATATTGTTTCCCGCATCACCCCCGAAGATACCCCCATCTACACCATGGCAGACGCCGAAAAGACCAAAGGCGTCCACCCTGAGTGGGAAACTGACGTTCTGCGCGCTCCGCAGGTGAATGCGCAGACGGAAGGCGACGATTACGTTTTCGATCCGCTGATCCAGCCGACGCGTCTCGGCAACTACACCCAGATCTATTCCCAGGGCTGGGTGTTCTCTGGCACGCAGCAGGCGGTTGAAAACGCCGGCAACGTCGTCAAGGTCGCTGAAAAGAAGATCAAGGCCGGCATCGAGGTCCGCAAGGATGTCGAACTGTCCTGGGTCACCAACACTGCCTCTGTCGGCGGCGCCACGCGCTTCACCGGCGGCCTGCCGTCCTGGTTCGTGACGAACGCTTCGCGAAACTCGGGCTCGAATGGCGGTTTCAACACCGGCACCGGCCTGACTGTCGCGGAAACCCCCGGCACGCAGCGCGCCTTCACGAAGGCCTTGCTCGATACGACCATGCAGTCGGTCTACAACGCTGGCGGCAACGTCGACACGCTCGTCACAGCGCCTTACGTGAAGTCCGTGTTCGTGACCTTCATGTCGGACGCCAACGTGGCAAACTTCCGCTACGATTTGAGTTCCGACAAGGGCAAAGGCCAGAGCAAGAACACGATCATCGGCACGGCGGACATTTACGAAGGTCCGTTCGGCAAGGTGACCGTAATGCCCGATCGCGTCATGGCTGTCTCGGCCGCCGTGGCTCGCCGCGCCTTCCTCCTGGACAGCAACTTCGTTTCGAAGATCACGCTTCGCCCGATCCAGGAAGACCCGGACCTTGCCAAGACCGGCGACAACAAGAAGGGCGTCATCATCGGCGAACTTGCACTGAAGATCAAAAACGAGGCCGCTCTTGGCGTCGTGGCTGACATCTTCGGCCTGACCGCCTCGTCGTAAGGAGCACCATCATGAGCACGATCAATCGTACGAATGGCGGCACCGCTACCGCAACATCTGGCGCTGCCACGCTCAACAACCGTTTCGGCAAGGTGACTTCGGAATCCTTGTCGACGGCGGCGGGCGCTCTCTACACGCTCACCATCACCAACTCACAGATCTCTGCGACCGACCAGGTTATGGCATCCGTGGGCTATGGCACGGCCAATGCGGGCACGCCCAATGTTGCGCGTGTCGAACCGGCCAACGGTTCGCTGGTCATCGTCATTCAGAACATCCACGGTTCGGCTGCGCTGAATGGCACGATCAAGGTTGCCTATGCGTCGTTCCCGGCCTGATCGGTCGACAACCAACACAACGATGAAGGGGCTGCCATCCGGTGGCCCCTTTTCTTTTGACGAAACGAAGGAGGCCGTAATGGCTGACAAGGATACTGCTCCGGCGGCGGTCACTGCTCCGGTCAAATTGAACCGCGCCCACTGGATCGGCACCGAACGCCACGAAATCGGCGAAACGCTCGATCTCGACCCGGCCGAAGCCCGGCGCCTGATCGATCTGGGTGTTGCCGATCGCGCTGACCCGCTTCCCGGTGAAATGCCCGAAGGCGGCAAGTCCTGATCCGAATGGAACAGGACATCTATGACGGGGCGTGGAAGCTTTTCGACCACGATCCCGCCACCGGCCGCACGATCTGGATGCTTGTCGACGGCGACAAGACCCATTTCCGGATCGACATGCCCGTAGGGGCCATTCTCGACGCCAACCATGACGCCGAGATGGAGACCATGGGCAAACGTTTCGGCGACTACAACCGCATCGCCTCGATCCCGACGCCTCTGTTTTACCAGAACGGTCTTTCGCAGGCCGTCAAGCAGAAGGACGACGGCTGGCTGAAGCGCTGGCTGAACGATGGCGATCATAAGAAATTTCGTACGAGCCGGGGGAGCGTCTGATGTCGATCGTCGATTTTGCTTCCCTGTCTCAAGCCGTGACGGACAACCTTGCCCGCAGCGACCTGGCGCCGTTCGTGCCCGATTTCATCACGATGGCCGAAAACTGGCTGAACTTCGGCGCCGACGGCATCGACCCGTTGCGCTGCCGGGAGATGGAAACCGTCGTTCCTCTGACGCCAGATCCGGTAACCGGCATTTCGCCGCTACCGGCAGACTACCTGCAATACATCCGCGCCTCGGTCATCAACACCCAGCGCGCTACGTTGAGCTACCTGACGCCTGACCAGGCGGAACGCTGGTATCCTGATGGGACAGGGGGCATCGCCGAGTTCTTCAGCATCATCGGCACGGGGCTTTACACCTACCCGATCACGACTTCGCAGCAGCTCAGCCTTGTCTACTACGCCGCGTTGCCGCCGTTGACGGCCGGGAACCCGACGAATTGGCTCCTGACCAAGTCTCCGTCGCTCTACCTGCGCGCCGCGCTTTCGCAGGCCGCCGAGTTCATTAAGGACGACGCGGAAATGACGAAGCAAGGCGGCCTGGCTGCAGCGTTGCTCGCAGGCCTCAACCGCTCCGACATGCTGGCAAAGTACGCCCGCGCCGGCATCACATTCCGGAACGGCGCGCCGTCATGACGATCCTTGAAGCGCTTTCCAGCCTCGGCTTTTCGAACGCCGAGGACCTTGGCGCATGCCCTGAAGATTCCAGCCTGACGATTGTCAGGGTCATGACCAGTAAGGGCTGGACCTATGAGCGCTTCGCGACCGCCGACGACGTGAAATCGTGGGCCGAAGGCAAGATCCCGTGACACTCGTTCCGTTCGCGCCCTGGGAGCCTGATAAGGCCGATCTGAACGGTCAGAACACGGGCGACATCCTCAATGTCCTGTGTTCCAGCCTGTCCTACCTGCCATTCCCCGATCTTGTTGCTTTGTCGGCCGCGCTGCCATCCCAACCGCTGGGCTGGTTCACGGCACGCAGCCAAAGCGGGCAAGTGACGATTTTCGTCGGAACCGCGACGAAGCTGTACAAGCTCAACAACACGACACTGGCCTGGGATGATATCACCAAGAGCGCCGCAACCTACGGCGCCACGACGACGGCGCGGTGGTCGTTCGATCAGATCGGGGACTTTGTCGTTGCGGTCA
>Ga0134128_10009066_pt1 | contig 11963 bp, 12 predicted proteins | sample KB31754_FD_96462 | JGI IMG/M metagenome (GOLD analysis project Ga0134128, IMG submission 96462) | Terrestrial soil microbial communities with excess Nitrogen fertilizer from Kellogg Biological Station, Michigan, USA - KB3-175-4 | ecosystem: Environmental > Terrestrial > Soil > Unclassified ...
GATGCTGGCAGCGAACGTGGTGCTGTTCGCTCCGTAGGGCACGGTCACCGACGCAGGCACCTGAACGGCGGCATTGCTGCTGGTCAGGTTCACCGCACTGCCCGAGCCGTTGTTTACCGTTACGTTCAGGATCACCGTGCAGGTGTCCGTGCCGGCTCCCGTGTACGAGGCCGTCGCACAGGTAAGCCCCTGAATCCCTGCCTGGTTATGCGGAGGCGCCGCGAACCCCAGTGCCGGAATCAGAAACAAGGCCGCTCCCAGCGAAACAACGGAACATACCTTCCGGGCCGCGCTGGATGGTTTCGAAGAAGGCTCCGCAGCAGGGGTACGGGATGGAGCGGCGTTGACCGTCCGAAGACGGCCAAAGGGTGGAAGTAGCTGAAAAGAAAGCATAACTGTACCTCGTGCGCCCGAACACACGTCGACTGTCCGCGTGCGCAGACCTTTTGCCCACACGGTGGGGTGCTTCGTCACGAGTGAAACGGCTCAGACTCGGGCGCTACCCGCACTATCGGGCTAATGCACGAGATCCATGAGTGACTTTGATCACAGAGGCGCAGCAGGTGAGGTTACTTCTGTGATATGAACTTCCGTCTTCGGTACGAATGCCCCGTTCTGTTGTTCTGGCATGCCAATCTTCTGCATACCAGTATTCGCAACCAAAGCAAGAAGCTGAATCGATGATTCTTAAGGAAGGCAAGCCCAGTGCAGATCACCAGATGGGTCCGACTCTCCGCTGATTCCGGACTTGCTGATTCGTGCAAAAAACGTCATCTGCCCGGGCCATCACGAGAGAAGCTGGATGATTACCTATGGTTACTGGCGTGTGACTTTGGTTGGAGTATACCAGCCACTATTGGCGAGAACGCAATATTTTCTTCCACGGGAGCATTACATTTCGTTAATTAGCCCGGTACCAAGCTCGGTAGGCAGCTCACCCCGCTGCCCTGCCGAGCCCCATTTTCGACTGCTAAGCACCCCGCCCTCCACAGCCAAACTGCGGTACTCTTGTCGCCTATGCAAAACCGCATCATCGGCACCACCATGCCTGTGCTCGAGTTCCTCCTCGAGCCCAACGACGCCATCATCTCCGAAGCCGGCGAGCTCTCCTGGATGTCCCCCAACGTGCAGATGACCACGCACACCCAGTTCGCAGGCGGCGGTGGCATCTTCGGCATGATCAAGCGGGTGGCCGGCGGCGGCAGCCTCTTTATGACCGAATACCGCGCCATGGGCGGACCGGGCGAGCTGGCCTTTGCCACCCACGTTCCCGGTCACATCGTTCCGGTGGAGGTTGGCCCCGGCAACGAATTCATGGTGCATCGCCACGGCTTTCTCTGCGCCACCGCGGGGATCAACATCAGCGTCGGATTCCAGCAGTCGCTCGGCGCCGGCATCTTCGGCGGCAGCGGCTTCCTGCTCCAGAAAATCGGCGGCCAGGGAACGGCATGGATCGAGCTCTCCGGCGAACTCGTCGCACGCGATCTGCGCCCCGGGGAAATGCTGCTCGTGCACCCTGGACACGTTGGCGCATTCCAGGCCAGTGTCTCGTTCCAGATCACGATGATCCGCGGCATGCGCAACATGATCTTCGGCGGCGACGGACTGTTCCTGGCCCAGCTCGCCGGCCCCGGCCGTGTCTGGCTCCAGACCCTGCCCATCGCCCGCCTTGCGCATCAGCTCATGGAATACATGCCGGCCGCGGAACGCCGGCAGACCACTGAAGCCGGAGTCCTTGGCGGCATCGTCGGCTCGGTCCTCGACAACATGAACAACCGTTAGACCAGGGGGCGGTCATGCCGCCCCGCCTTCTACCTCCCTTCGCTGTGATGAATCTCCGTTACCTCGGTACGCCTCGGCGCTGTCTGTAATCTGGCCGCCGCGCCCGGTTGGTCCTATGCTCGGGCTAGCCGCATGGACTTTACCAGCAACACCTCCGAGCAGCCGCTCGTTTCCGCGGTGATTCCCACGCGCAACCGGCCTGCGCTCGTGCTGAGTGCGATCCGCAGCGCCCTCCGCCAGACGTGGCGGCGGATGGAAGTCATCGTGGTCGTGGACGGCCCCGATGCCGAAACCGCGGCCTCCCTGGCCGGCGTCACCGACGCCCGCTTGCGCGTGATCACGCTGCCGGAAGCTTCCGGCGGATGCGCCGCGCGCAACGCCGGCGTACAGGCCGCCCAGGGCGAGTGGATCGCCTTCCTCGACGACGACGACGAGTGGTTCCCCGATAAGATTCAGCGCCAGATGGCCGTAGCGCAGCAGACGGATGCCTGGTTCCCCGTCATTACCAGCCGCGTCGTCGCCCGGTCGCCGAACGCCAGCCGCGTTCTGCCGCAGCGAACCTATGACGGCATGCAGGCGGTCGGCGATTATCTCTTCTGCCGCACCGGTCTCGCCGATCCCGGCGGCCTGATGCAGACCTCCACCCTGCTCGCGCCCCGTGACCTGCTGCTCGCCGTTCCCTTCCGCGATGGCCTGCCCATGCATCAGGACTGGGACTGGGTTATTCGCGTCGCCGCCTATGAAGGCGTCGCCTTCACCATGATCCGCAAGCCGCTGGCCATTTGGCGCGTGGACGATGGCCGCGACCGCGCCAGCCGCGCTCTGAACTGGCAGTGCTCCCTCGCCTGGATTCGCGAGATGCGCCCCTTCCTCTCCCGCCGCGCCTTCTCTTCGTTCGTCGCCGTGCAGTGCGTCTGGCGCGCGAAGGCCGCCCACGCCGGCACCGCAACACGCCTGATGATCCTGCGCACCTTCCTGCTGGAAGGCGCGCCCGGCTGGCGCTCCTGCCTGCACTTTGGCGTGTTCAGCCTGATTCCTGCGCCTCTCCGCTGCTGGATGCGCGACGCCCTCCACGCAAGACGCGGCTCCGCCGAAGACGCCGGCGGTCTGCATCTCGCCTGGTCGCGGAATGCGGCGCCCCGCGCGCTGCGCAAATCTTCCTTCTGAATTGAGGCCCATGTCCGGCGCGAACCACACCTGTACCTACCTGAAAGAGGTCTCCCGCATCGCGGGCCTGCTCGACGCGTCGGCCATTGAGCGCATGGTGGCTTTGCTGGCAGAAACCCGCGAGCAGGGCGGCCGCGTCTTCTGCCTCGGCGTCGGCGGAGGCGCCGCGAATGCCAGCCACGCCGTCAACGACCTCCGCAAGATTACCGGCCTTGAAAGCTACGCCCCCACCGACAACGTCTCCGAACTCACCGCCCGCATCAACGACGAGGGCTGGGACACGGCCTATGCCAACTGGCTGCGCGGCAGCGTGATGAATGCCCGCGACGCCGTGCTCGTCTTCTCAGTCGGCGGAGGCAACGCCGAGCACCGCATCAGCATGAACCTCATCGCCAGCCTCAACCTCGCCCGCCAAAGCGGCACGCGCATCCTTGGCATCGTCGGCCGCGACGGCGGCTACACCGCCCGCGTCGCCGACGCCTGCGTCGTCATCCCGCCCATCACGCCGGACTCCATCACCCCGCACACCGAGGAGTTCCAGGCCGTCGTTCTGCACCTGATCGTCTCGCATCCGCGCCTGCGCGCGCATGCCATGAAGTGGGAATCGGAGCGGTGAGCCGTCCCGCCGTCTTTCTCGATCGCGACGGCGTGCTGAACGCGCTGGTGCTCAATCCAGGAACCGGCAAAATGGAATCCCCGCTCGTCCCCAGCGACCTGCGCCTGCTGGACGGCGTGATTCCCGCGCTCCGCCGCCTTCAGGCCGCCGGATATCCGCTGATCCTCGTTTCGAACCAGCCAAACTACGCCCTCGGCAAGAGTTCCCTCGATACGCTCGCCGCTATCCACCAGCGCCTCACCACGGATCTGTCCGAGGGCGGCATCCGCCTCACGCGCGTCTGCTACTGCCTGCATCATCCCCAGGGCGTCGTCGACGGATACTCCGGCCTCTGCGTCTGTCGCAAGCCCTCGCCCTGGTTTCTGCTGCGCGCCCGCGACGACTTCGGCTACGCGCTCGCCGACAGCTGGATGATCGGCGACCAGCCCACCGACATGCACTGCGCCCGCGCCGCGGGCGCCCGCAGCATCCGCATCGCGCCCGATGCCACCGCAGGCATGCCCGAGGCCGACTACGTCGTCCCCACCCTCTCCGGAGCAGCCGCCATCATCCTCGGCCAGAACCACTCAGCCACTTCGCACTCACTCTAAGCGGCATCGACTCACCGCGGCACCGCAGCCGATCCTCATCCGCCGCAACTTCCTTCATTCTGACCTGAGCCCGGTGTGGACCTTTACGTAACTTTACTTTTCTTGACCAACCTTTATCGCGCGCTCTCCTAGCCGATGCTGGAATCGAAATGTGGCCGAATCCTCACGGCCATCAGCGCAAGCCCAAGGTCATCGAAGCTGTACCCCAGAGGGCGTTCGACCACAACCAGCCGCAAGCAGCGAGAGGTAATGTCAATGCAAACGAATCTGTCCGGTATGACGTTCCCAACCCGGTTGACTGTCGCCGGTCTGGTGGCGTGCGCATGTGCGATCTGGATCCAGTGGTTATCCGGCGATCCTTCCTACCCGAAGTTTCCTCCGGGACCGGTCTTCTTCATCGCCGTTGCTGCAGTTGTCGCGTGGGCAAGGCGCTGGTGGTGGACCCCACTGATGGGTTCGATGATTGCACTCCTTGTCACGTCGGGATGGCTCGCGAGGATTCCGAAACAGATGCAGCGCCTCACCCACCCGGGCAGCATCGGGCACTTCGCTCCGGGCATCTTCCTCGGCACGCTGGGGATGATTCTCTTCCTGCTCGTGACGGATGTGGCCGGTGTGGTGGCGACCGTCCTGAACTACCGGAGCAGAGACCATGTGACGGAAAGCCAAAAGTTGGTGCTGCGCTTTTTCGGCGCCATTTTTGTCGGGATGGGTGTCCTGGTCATCGTCACCGGACTCCACGCGGACCGTTATCACAACCTGATGCACATGCTATGGGGAGCGCTGGCACTCGCAGCGAGCTTCCTGACCGTGAGAGCAGCGAAGCTCTTCTGCGTCGGTTCTGGGCTCTTCTATATGACGCTTGCGGTTCTCGGCCTGACCATCGGCAATTCCACCATGGCAGGAGCGTGGCAGGCTGGACCGATGCTGCTGCACACGGGAGATCATGTGTTTCATCTGGTGCTGGGCTCCCTCTTCCTGGGCTTCGGGTTAATCCCAGGGCGACAGCGACGCTCTCAGGAAAGCCCTGCGTGAGTCTCGAATCGCTCTGAGCGCAGGGGACCCCGCGCGTCCTCTCCTCGCAGCGCCGCCCCTACCGACCAGGGCTGAAAATCCGACTCGGGCAGCACGAGCCGGCCCGGCGCGTCGCCGCCCAGGCTTTGGAAGTCTCGGATCATATGCATTTGATCAAAGTACCCAACGTCATGCGCAACATGCAGCCATGACGCGTTGCTCCTGCGCCGCAGGTCGATGGCCATTGCGAATCGGGCGACCCGCGCGAATTTCTTCGGAGGCATTCCAATCTCGACGGCAAATCGACGCTCGTAGCTGCGAATACTCATGGCCGAACTGCGCGCGACCTTCGTGATCCTCGACGCGTCGTCAACCGGAAACAGCAGCGGCACCGTCGACATGATCGCCGTTAGCGGCCGAGCCTCCGAAACGAACGGCAACAGAGCCTCGGTGATCACCTGGATCCGGTCCGAAAACGTTGGAGCGGACCCCACCTTCTGCCAAAGCTCCGCAACCCATGATCCCAGGACGCCGCTGGCATCGCCGTCCGCATCCGCCAGTTCAGCCGGTGGAACCCCAAACAACTGCCACGTTGCGAACGGCCGGAAGAAGATCCCGAAGGCCAGAACATGCCCGCTCAGGCAAACCTGTCCCGCATACCTCCTTTGCGAGCCCATCAGATACGTCCGGGCGTGAAACTCCGCCTTGCCCGTCGGATATCGCATCAGCGTTCGGTCGCCCAGATCAAACGAGAGAATTTGTTCGAGTGAACCGATAATCGCCTGGCAGCTGGTCGCGGAACCCGGCATCGTCTCTCTTTGCGCAAAGCAGCGCACAAAGGGAGCCAGTCGACGATCCGGCGTGGCTGACTGGAGGTGCATGTTGCCCCCGACACAAAACCCAACCCGCAAGCTTCTCTTTGGCGGGTTTTTACTAGGTCGGTTTTGTTTTCCCGGGACAGAATCCGTATCGAAGTGACTCGCAGCAGCGGCTGACCGGCGGATGGACTGAGGAGAGCCGTCCGGGCAGCAGCGATCATAGCACGCGGTCCCTACAGCTGACGCCGCCGGCAGCGATCTCACTTGACGCTAAGAATCTCAAAGGGAGACGGACCATGACGGTTCTCACCATGCAAAGCAAGAGACGTATCTTCGTGCTCGCGTCGGCGATTTTCGCCGCTGTTGTCGCCTGTATCGCCCCGCCGGCAACGGCGCAGAATGGATCAGGGCTGGCGGCGCCCATCGAAGGCTCCTGGGTTTTCTCAGTCACGCGCATCAACGATCTGCCCGCGTCCTTTACCGCAGTCGCCTCATTCACCGCGGGAGGCGTGTTCCTGGCAACCGGTTCCAACGATCGCCTGAACTCGCCCGGCCCGGTTTCACCGCTCTACGGCAGTTGGCAGCGTGCGGAGGGCAACGTCTATAACGCCACCGCCCAGTTCTTCGCCTTCCGGCCCGACACCGGCCAGCCCGTGGTGATGCTCAAGGCCGTGCAGACATTCAGGCTCACGAGCAACAACGAGCTCATCGGCGTCGGCGAGGCATGGGCTTGCACCGTCCAGGGGCAGGACTGCCAACGAACCCCGATTGCCGACATCACCATCAAAGCTACCCGCATCATTCCGGAGAAACTCACCGAACTGAGCCTGCCGTCCGAATAGAACCACCCTTTCCACTGTGCCGTACAGCCCGCCCCACAGGAAGCGCGTTCGCTCCTGCGGGGCGGTTGCTTTGCTCCGCGTTCGGCCGTTGCCGATTTACGCGTGTCCGACCCGCGCGACTCGCTCCCGAAGAGCCTCCACCTTCTGCGCCGACCACTGCCGCGCCACCAGCAAAATGAACTCCGTATTCCCAAACAAATACCGCCGCCACAGCCGCCGCGGCTCCATCATCATCCGAAACAGCCACTCCAGATGTATTCGCTGCACCCACTGCGGAGCCCGCCGCCGCAGGCCAGCGACCACGTCAAACGCGCCGCCCACCGGTAGAATCGCCCCGACATTCAGATGATCGCGATTCTCCTGCATCCAAATCTCCTGCTTCGGGGCGCCAAACGCGACGCAGAGCAGATCCGGAGCTGCTTCATTCACCCGATCGCGCACCCGCTCCACCTCGACCGGACTCTTCTCAAATCCCATCGGCGGGCAATACGTCCCGCAGATGTTCAGCCCCGGATAGCGCTCCCGCAGATTGAAAGCCGCCATCATCGCAGCGCCTGGCAGCCCTCCCAGCAGAAACACGCTGAACCCATAGTGCGCCGCCTCGGCGCACAGCCGCTCCATCAGATCGCCGCCCGTAACCCGCTCCGGAATCGGCGCGCCCAGAATGCGCGACGCCATCACTACCGAAATGCCGTCCGGCACCGCCAGATCCGCCGCCTGCATCGCCTCCGCAAAAGCTGCATTCTTCTCCGCCAGCGTCACCAGCTGCGCATTCGGCCCCACAATCGTCAGCGGCGGAATTTCTCCGCGGTGCAGCAGCGCTTCCGTGGCGAGGATCGCAGCGTACTCCATCTCGATGCGATCCACCGGTACCTTTCCCAAAACAAAACGCGGCGGCAGCGGCACGAGAGTTGCCGGATGCACTTTCTCCTGCTCCTCGACGCACACGTCCTCCACTTCGATCATGGCCACAAGGCTTCCTTTCTTTCGAGAAACAACCGGGGCGAAACGCCGTTCGCGATTCCGGCGTGCCGAAACTCATCACGGATGCGACGCGCAACGTAGCCCGGCGAAAGCGTCAATGCGCGCAACAGGGCAGCGCCGCCCTTCGCGAATCGCCGCTCCGCAAGATGCATATTGAAATCCCGCAGCAACTCCTTCGCGGCCATGCGCGACGGCTGCAGCAGCCCCGCAAGCACCCGCGCCACCTCCTCGAGCGGCTTTGAATCGAGATGCCAAAGCTCCGAGAGCAGCAGATACTGCACATACAATCCCGCGAGTTCCTGCTGATCGAGGTGGTGCGAACTAACGCTTTCCGCATTCTGCCGAAAGCCGACCAGCGCCTGCGGGATGAAACAGACCGGATATCTCCTCGCCATCCGCCACCATAAGTCGGCATCTTCCGCATGGATATCCATGCGATAACCTCCGGCTGCGACCGCCTTTTCCACATGCAGCGCCGCCGTCGAGTGGCAGATAGACAGCAGATATCCGCGTTCCACAATGGAACGAAGCTCTCCTGGCGTTCCGCGCGAGCAGCGAAACCGGCCTGCGCACCGCTCCCGCGGGTGATAATCCGCCAGCGAGTAGATCAGGCCCGCATCAGGATGCCTGCGAATCTCTTCCTGCAGCCGCTCGATGCGCTGCGGATACGAGACATCGTCTGCATCCTGCCGCGCCATCCACGGCGTGCGCGTCTCGCGCAGCAAACGGTTCAACGTCGCCGTCACGCCTGCGTTTGCCTGCTCCAGCACGCGCAGGCGTGCATCGTGCAGGCTGCGCAGATACGCAAGACTCTCGTCTGTGCCGCCATCCACAATCACCAGGATTTCGAAGTCGCGCGTCGTCTGCCGCAGCAGACTCTCCATCGCTTCCGGCAGCCAGGGCATACCGTTACAAACCGGCATAGCCACCGTCACCGCTGATTTTTGGCCGGATATCACGAATGCAGGCTGCCTTGCGCCGGAGTCATGATGAAATGACAGAACCTATATTCGAGTTATTTCTACCCACTGTAGCCACGTCAATCACACGAGCGGCGACTTTTCTCACGCAGGTAACCCTGACTTCCGTAACGATGTTGGCTGCGGATTCCTTTGCATCTCATGCTTTACGCAGCCCAGCATGAGAATTAGTTCCGAATGCCAGATCACCGTCGTTACCTCGCTGGCACTGGAACATCCAAAGGGGATTCCCCCAACCTGGGATCAGAGCGAATGTTGTTGCACGAGTGCAGTTATTTCATTGTCGGCGGCGCCGGTTTCATCGGCAGCCATTTCGTCGACAGGGTGCTCGCATCTCCGCTCACCCGCCGCGTCACCCTCTTCGACAATTTCTCCTCCGGACGCGAATGGCACTACGCGCACCACGCCGGGAATCCCCGCCTGACGATCATTCGCGCCGACGCCAGCGACGTCTGCGCGCTCACCGCGACGATCGAGGGCCATGACTGGGTCATCCATCTCGCCTCGAATCCCGACATCGCCCTCGCCGCACAAAACCCTGAGATCGACTTCTATCGCGGCACGCTGCTCACCAATAACGTCGTCGAAGCCATGCGGCGCGCGCACGTGCGCCGCCTCATCTACGCCTCGGGCAGCGGCGTCTATGGCGACGCCGGCGAGCAGCGCGTCCGCGAAGACTTCGCGCCCCTGCGGCCCATTTCCACCTACGGTGCCAGCAAACTCGCCGGAGAGGCCCTGATCGCCAGCTACTGCTCCATGTTTGACCTGCAGGCCTGCGCCTTCCGCTTCGGCAACGTCGTCGGCGCGCGCCAGACGCACGGAGTCGGCTACGACTTCCTGCGCCGGCTCCGCGCCAAAGCCGGCCGGCTCTCCATCCTCGGCGACGGACAGCAGAGCAAGCCCTACATCCACGTCAGCGATGTCGTCGACGCGGTGCTCTGCGCGGCGAAGGCCGCCCGGGGCGGCTTCTCCGTATTCAACGTCGCTACCGAGGATGCCGTCACCGTCACCGAGATCGCCGAGATGGCCGCCGCGGTGCTCGGCCTTCCCGCGAAGCCCGCCTTCGATTACAGCGGCGGCCGCTGCGGCTGGCGCGGCGACGTGCCCGTCGTCCGTCTCGACTCCAGCCGCATCCGCGCTCTTGGCTGGTTCCCAAAACGGAACAGCCGCGAGGCCGTCTCCACATCCCTGAAGGAGCTAGCTGCCGATGAGCGCGCGCTTGCGAACTGAAGCCGCGTGGCCTCCGCGCCTGGCGCTGCTGGCCGGCGGCATGGCCACGCGCCTGCACCCGCTGTCGCTCGACACGCCCAAATCCATGATGCGCGTCGCCGGCGAGCCCTTCATCGCCCATCAACTCCGCTGGTTCCGCAACAACGGCCTGCGCGAGATCGTCATCTGCTGCGGACACCTCTGCTGCCAGATTCAGAACTTCGCCGGCGACGGCAGCCGCTTCGGTCTGCATATTCAGTACAGCCACGACGGCGAAAGCCCGCTGGGCACCGGCGGAGCCATCCGCGCCGCTCTGCCGCTGCTCGGCCGCCGCTTTCTCATCATGTATGGAGACAGCTGGCTCGCCGAGCCCATCGAGCCCATCTGGCGCGCCTTCCGCAACGCCGGCAAGCCCGCGCTCATGACCGTTTTCCGCAACGACAACCGCTGGGCGACGAGCAACGTCGACCAGCACAACGGCACAATCCGGCGCTACGACAAGCACAGCCCTTCCCCCGCCATGCACTCCATCGACTACGGCCTCTCCGCCATGGAGAGTGACGTCCTCGCGCACTGGCAGTCCCGCACCTTCGATCTGGCCGAGGTCTGGTCCACTCTCGCCGCCTCCGGCCGCCTCGCCGCGTACGAAGCCCGCAGCCGCTTCTACGAAATCGGCTCCCTCACCGGTCTCCGCGAAACCGAAGCCATCATCGTCGCAGCGCAGACTCCGCCGCGCCTCCAGCCCGCGTCCGTACCCCTGCCAACCCGCACGCACGAGGTGCTCGAGTGATCATGACCCGCACGCCTCTGCGCATCTCCATCGGCGGAGGCGGCACCGATCTCCCCTCGTATTACCGCGAGCACGGCGGCGGTTTCGTCATCTCCGCCGCCATCAATAAATACGTCTACATCAGCGTCAACCGCAGCTTCTTCCCCGGATACTTCCTCAAATATTCCGAGACCGAGCACGCCGCCACCTGCGACCAGATTCGCCATCCCCTCCTGCGCGAAGCCATTCGCATGCAACGCGCCGAGTCACCCCTCGAAGTCGTCAGCGTCGCCGATGTCCCCGCAGGCACCGGGCTCGGCTCCTCCGGGACGTTCCTCGTTGGCCTGCTCCACGCGCTGTACGCGCTGCGCCGCGAACCAGTCACCGCCGAAACCCTGGCTCGCGAAGCCGTCGAGATTGAAATGAATCGCCTTGGCGAGCCTGTCGGCAAGCAGGACCAGTACGTCGCCGCCTATGGGGGCCTGCTCTGCCAGGAATACCTGGCCGACGGAGAAGTGCGCATCACGCCGCTGCACATGAGTGAAGAATCGCTGCGCGAATTGCGCGATTCGCTGATGCTCTTCTTCGTTGGCAGCACCCGCAGCGCCTCGTCTCTGCTGAACGAGCAGAAGCGACTCTCCGAAGCCAAAGATCCGTCTATGATCGACAGCCTGCACTTCGTGCGCACGCTCGGCCGCGAGATTCGCGAGGTGCTCGAAGGCGGACGCGTTGCCGAGTTCGGCAGCCTCATGCACGAGCACTGGATGCGCAAGCGCCGTCGCAGTTGCGGCATGTCCTGCGGACAGATTGACGCGCTCTATGACCTCGCCCGCACCGCGGGAGGCGCCACCGGCGGCAAGCTCGTCGGCGCCGGAGGCAGCGGATTCCTGCTCCTCCACACCCAGGATCGTCGCCGCCTCCGCGACACCATGCTTGGCGCCGGCCTCAGCGAGATGGATTTCAGCTTCGACTTTGACGGATCGGTGGTGCTGCTGCGCAATGCATAACGCCGCTATCATCGCCCGACGCGCCCCACAGCAGGACACCGACTTGCCCGCAGAGTGGACCTTCGCCGATCTGCTGCGCGTCCTCGCGCGCCGCCACGTCTGGATCGTCAGCGGCCTCGCCCTCTGCTCCGCTATCGCGCTCATCGACTGGATTGCCGCCACGCCACGCTATCGGGCCACCGCCA
>Ga0134128_10009067_pt1 | contig 11962 bp, 9 predicted proteins | sample KB31754_FD_96462 | JGI IMG/M metagenome (GOLD analysis project Ga0134128, IMG submission 96462) | Terrestrial soil microbial communities with excess Nitrogen fertilizer from Kellogg Biological Station, Michigan, USA - KB3-175-4 | ecosystem: Environmental > Terrestrial > Soil > Unclassified ...
ACGTGGTCAACGAGTGCGGCGGCGATCGCGACCGTATCAAGTACAGGTGTCGTCAATGCAATCGCTCCCGGTTCGGCGACAGTTACGGCTACCAGCGAAGGCAAGAGTGGTAGCGCGACAATCATCGTTCTACCGGCAGCGCCACCATCGGTCGCGTCAGTGACGGTCACTTCGAACGGAGCGACGACGATCGACTCGGCGCAAACCGTGACGTTGACCGCTACCGTACGCGATTCGGCAGGCAACAGACTGAGCGGGCGCACGGTCAACTGGTCTTCCAACGCGTCGGCCGCAACGGTGTCGCCGGCATCCGGCACAACTAACACGCTCGGTGCGGTGAACGGAGTCGTAACCGGCGTCTCGCCCGGAAACGCATCGATTCTCGCCAAGAGCGACACTGCGACCTTTGTTGTCGGCGTGACGGTACTCCGCGTGCCCGTCGAGACGGTGACGGTGACTCCGACCAGCGCAACTGTACAGGTTGGAGATACGACGCGGCTGACCGCAACCACGAAAGACTCAGCCGGAAATGTGCTGCGTAACCGCGCAGTGACGTGGTCGTCGAGCGCACCGACAATCGCTTCTGTCGACGCGAATGGGCTCGTCCGGGGGGTCGCAGCGGGCAGGGCGACGATTACCGGGGCGAGCGAGGGGAAGAACGGCACGTCGGCCATCCCAGTCAACCCGATCCCCGTTGCAACGGTCACGATCTCGCCTTCGAGCCCATCCGTGGTGCAGCACCTGACGACGACCCTCACAGCCACCACCAAGGATGCGAACGGCAACACGTTGACGGGGCGCACAGTAACGTGGTCGGTCACCCCGACGTCGGTCGCCACGATCGATCCGACAACCGGTGTCGTGACGGGGGTAAGTGCCGGCAGCGCCACCGTTACCGCAATGAGCGAAACGAAAACTGGTACAGCAACCCTTACCGTAACACCTGCACCGGTTGCAACCGTTACGGTCGCGCCGCCGAGTGGACCACTTGTCGTCGGTCAGACAGTGACGCTCAGTGATACGGTCAAGGACGCTCATGGCTTCGTGCTTACCGGCCGCGTCGTCACCTGGTCGTCGAGCAATACATCGAAAGCGACGGTTGATCAGAATACCGGCCTCGTTACGGGAGTCGATTCAGGCAGCACAACGATCACCGCAACGAGCGAAGGGAAATTCGGAACAGCGACGGTCACGGTAGATCTCGTGCCTGTCGCGTCTGTAACTGTCACGGCTGCAACGACACCAATCGAGTTGGGCCAGACAACGACTGTCACAGCGGTCGCGAAGGATATCAACGGTAACGTGCTCTCAGGACGACACATCGCCTGGAGTTCTGCAGATACAGCCGTCGCGACCGTCGATTCGAACGGTACCGTTACGCCGGTCGCGCCTGGAAGCGTCAGCATAATCGCGACGATAGACGGAACGTCCGGTTCGACTATCATCACCGTCACCCACTAGCTAAGGTGTAACGTATGTCCCGGCGTGGAACGACTTTGATATTGATCGCGATTGCCGCAGCGGGCCCTGGCGCCGCTCGGGCGCAGGTCACCTCTTCGGGCTCCCCCGGGGCGGCCCTCCCGAGTCGCTGCGTCAGCATGGTGGGATCACTCACGCCGGTATCTGACAGCGCAAAATCACGGGCGCAGATAATCGCCGGGCGTGCGCAGGCGGCGTCGATCGTTGGTGACAACGCGGCGGCGACTGCTCTCTACCAGCAAGCCGCGGACATCAATCCGACCGATCCCAGCATCGCGTACGCGCTTGGCCGCGAATACGAGGCGACGCACGACCAGCGCGCGATGCGAGAGTATTGTCGCTTTCTCGCGATCAATCCCGGTGCGGCCGAAGCCGGCGACGTGCGACAGCGTATCGCAGAGCTCGCGCTGGCGCTCCCTCCTGATACGACGGTGGTGAGAATTCCCGTCGCCGCGGCGCCGGCCGTGCACATGCCGTCGCCGGCCGGCGTATTCCTGGGCGGACTGGTAATTCCGGGGCTCGGACAGATGACCACGCACCGGCCGCTAGCCGGCGTACTCGTGCTGGCGGCATCCGGCGGCGCGCTTGCGTACGGGCTGCAATCGCAGAACAAGACGTCAGTCGTTACGCACAATGCGACCGATCTTCTCGGTCACCCCTACACGTATCAGACGACGGAGACGCACAGCGAGCGCCCCTACGCGGCCGCCGGCATCGGCGCGGCTGCAGGCATCGCTCTGATCGCGGCAATCGAGGCCGCAAGCCATGCCCACTCCGCCCGTCGTGCCGCGGCGGACCAGGAAGCCAGCGGGTCCGTGTCCGCCGCGCCTCTGCTCGCCTTCGGACCCCGGTCCATCGGCTTTGGGCTGAGTATCCACTAGCAGGCCTTCAGCTGAAATTCGCGGTGCATCTGCACCGCGAATTTCAGCCACATCGGCGCGACTTGTGCGTATAGGGAGCCCGTCCCCATCACTGGCCCCGGATGAGAACTCCTGCAGCCGCAGCACATTCGCCCGCTCCTTACAACGCCTGCCTCGGCACACCTTGGGTTGGGTAGATCGATGGTACCTCGCCGTCTGCTTCCGCTTGGACGTTCGTTTTCACGTCCGTTTCTCCGTACGGATCGCCGCGCTGCATTCCTCGCGCTGGTAGTCGCTGCCGGTTTTCTCGCTTGTGGCGGAAGCGCATCGGACTCGACGGCTCCAAACAGCCCGACCCCTGCCCAGATAGCGATAAGTCCGAGTGCACCGGCGGTCGCCGTTGGCGCACAGCTCGCGCTGCAGGCACAGGTGCACGACGCGAGCGGCCAGATCGTGCCAGGCGCGGCGATATTCTGGTCCAGCAACGATACCAGCATCGTCACAGTGTCGCCGGCCGGTGTGGTAACGGGCCACACTGTAGGAACCACTCAAATCGCGGCGAGCTCGAGCGGCCAGTCAGCCGTCGTCCCCGTGACTGTACTCCCGATCGGAGTCGCATCCGTTGCGGTCGCTCCGGCAAGCGCGACGATCACCCGCGGCGGAACAGTAACCTTGCAGGGCATTGCATATGACGCGGGTGGAAACACACTGGCGGGACGTACCGTCGTCTGGGCCAGCTCGGCGCCACAAGTCGCAACCGTCGATGGCGCGGGGAAGGTCACCGGCGTCGCCGCCGGCAGTGCAACCGTCACCGGAACCATCGAGGGCAAGACGGCGTCGTCAGCCATAACCGTCACCGTAACGCCCGTCGCGGCGGTTACGATAAGTCCAGCGTCCGCAGCGCTCGATGTGGGCCAGTCGGCTGCGCTCACCGCCGTCACGACAGATGCGAGCGGTAATACGTTGAGCGGGCGTACCATTACGTGGTCGTCGGCTAATGCGTCGATTGCGACGGTGAGCGCGGCCGGTCTCGTTACCGCCGTCGGCGCGGGCACGACCAGCATCTCTGCAACCTCCGAAGGCAAGACTGGCGTGGCTCAGGTCGTTGTAACAGCTAATACATCAGCGCCAGCGGTCGCATCCGTCACGGTCAGCCCGCCCACAACGACGCTCGCGGTCGGCGCAAGCGCGACACTCACAGCGACTGTCAAGGCGTCCAATGGCACGGTGCTCACCGGACGCACAGTCACATGGTCGTCCAGTGCTCCGAACGTCGCGACGGTCTCGAACAGCGGTGTGGTTACAGCCGTCGCCGCCGGCAACGCAACGATCACCGCAACGAGCGAAGGAAAGAGCGGCACCGCGTCGGTGACGGTGCCGGTGCCCGTCGCTGAGGTTGCTGGCGTGAGTGTGAACCCCGCTGCACTCACCCTCAGCAACAATCACCCCAAGACCCTCACGGCGACAGTTGTCGATGGAAGCGGTCATGTGATCGACGGCCGCACGATCACCTGGAGCTCCAGCGACAGCAGTCTCGTTTCGGTCACCCGTACCGGCGCGACGACTGCCAACATAACCGCAGTCAGACATGGGATGAGCACCATAACCATCACTGCGACGTGTGATGGAGTCTCGGGTACATCGATCGTGACACTGGCGTATTAGCGGCCGGTATTTTCCTACCGCAGCGAGTACAGATAGGCCGCCACGTCCCGCGCTTCACTCTCTGACACGCCGAGATCCGGCATCGCCGTATTCGGCTTTACCGTTCGTGGGAATCGAATCCACAGCACGACGTTTTCTGGGGTGGTAGGGAGCGTGCCTGCAATGTAGGCCCGATGCGCGATCCCGCTGATCGGCGCCGCTACAACCACCGACGGATCGGGGAATCCGGCGATCGCATGACACGCATTGCATCCGTAGTGTTGGATCACCGCCTTTCCACGCTCCGCGCTGGCTCCGCTCAGCGCCACATTGGCGCTCCGCACGTGCGCGTCACCACACGCAGTCAGCAGCGCAATCCCGGCCGCGATGAGCGCGGCGGGCACTGTAAACCGAAGATCACGGCTCGGCATAGTGCACTGCCTGCATGATGTAAGGATCGTTCACCGGGATCGCTGCGTGACCGCGCACTCTGTAAGCCGCGAATGCCGTCGCAAGACCACCGACCATGAGCAGCGCTGAGAAGTCCATCCAGCTGATCCCTATCCCGGACGGATCGAATGCCGGCAACACCAGCCAGTACACGTCGAGCACGTGCATGACGACGAGCCATGCACCTATAGCCGCCAGAGCTGGCGGGTGGCGCTTGAGCGTCCGCGAGAGCAGGAGCACGAACGGAATCGCGAATTGTCCGATCACAACAATCAGCGCCAGCGTGCCCCAGCTTCCCGAGCCGCGTACCACATACCATGACGAATCAGCGGGGATGTCACCGATCCAGATTATCAGAAACTGCGAGAACGCGATGTACGCCCAGAAGATGACAAAGGTCAACATCAGCTTTCCGAGCGCGCCGAAATGCTCCGCGCTCACCGACCCATCCAGCGCGCCGCCACTTCGCACCGAGAGAAAGGCAAGCAGCGCGATCATCCCGAGCGCAGAGACAAATCCACCGGCAAATACGTAAACGCCATACACGGTGGAATACCATTCGGTATCCAGCGGCATCAGCCAATCGAACGCGACCAGCGTGAGAGTCAAGCCGACCACCACGAGCCCAATCGCACTTGTACGCCGCTGTCTTCGCAGAACCATCACCACCTCGACGGTGTGCGACACGTGATTTTCGCGCGCCGCCCAGCGACGCAGCATCTCGCCACACACCGCGAATATTACGACGTATGCGATCGCCCTCCCACTGAAGAACGGAACGTTGAGCCACGCCTGCCGGTGCTCCACGAGCTTCTGCATACTGGGCGACAAGGATGCCGCGTGCGCCCACGGGTACAGTTGCGGTGCGCCAAACACAACCGGCAGCACGAGCACCGCGAGTGCCGGAAGCGACGCGGTCACGCAGAGCGTCAGCTTGCGCAATACGGTGAACCAGCGCGCGGCGGTAACGTGACTGATCATCACCTGTATCAGTGCGCCGAGCACCAGCGTGAGCACTGTTACGTACGCAAAGAGATATGAGGCGAGTGCGCGTCGCGGATTCGAGTACAGCGCAATGATGCAGAGCACGAGTCCCACCAGGCCGGCGACCAGCGCGCGCACCGCTATGCCGGAGCTGTGCCAGCGCGCCTTCCGTCCCTCAGCGCTTCCGCTCATCGTCCGCTCATCGTCCGCTTGGAGCACGGGCAACGCCAGCGCCGGACTGCAATGTCCCGACGTACGCCGCGACTGCCTGCCTGTCGGCGGGCGCGAGCTCTGCCGCGAACGGCGGCATCGCTCCGGCGCCATTTGCTATCACCGTTGCCACGACACGTGCTGGCATGAGGCTTACCGGAGGCGTGATGAGAGATGGCGGTCTCGGTTGCTCCATGTTGAGCGCAACGATGCTCGCGCCATCGCCTCGCTCGCCGTGGCACACGGCACAATAGATATGAAACTGCGACGCGCCGCGCGCGATCGCCCGATCGTTCACCGCGATCGGCGCCGCCGACACGACTCCACTCTCCCGCGATACTGTGCCGGCCGGAGGAAGCTGCATCGCCTTTCCATCGGCGAAGAACGCGCTGCTGCGATACGGCTGGTACTTCGGCTGTGTGCGCATGCGATTCCAGTCCCACCCGTTGCCAATGCGCTCGGAACAACCGCTGACCATCGCGATCGCACCGACGCACCCCACACAGGCACGGAACACGCGGCTCATCTCCCCCTCCCCGTCCCCACCGCTCCCACCGCTCCCACCGCTCCCACCGTATGCAACGCTCCGGACCGGCGCATTATCTCCTCGGCGCGCGCACCACCACTTCCGGCGCCGCTCGCGTCGCCCGTCGTGCCAACTGCAATCCAGAAGCGATCTACCGACGCGCGTCCAAAGCCGTCGACCTCATCGATCGGTGCCCACAACTTCGGGAGCCGCAACCATATCATCAATCCGAAGAACGCTGCGAATGCCGCGAACAGAACGGTCCCCTCGAACGTCGCGAGCAGGAATGCAGGCACAGCGTGCACCGGCCTGCCGCCACTGTTGAGCGGATAGTCATGCACATTGGCCCACCACTGAACGCCATACGCCAGCACCATCCCGACAAAGCCGCCAGCGGCAACCAGCCACCCGATCCGCGACCGCCGCAAGCCCAGTCGATCGTCCAGCTCCGGCATGTCGAACGGCGTGAATGTCTCGAGCGTGCGATATCCTTCACGCAGGAGCGCATCGACAGCCGCAAGCATCGACTCGGCGGTCGTGAACTCGCCAAGAACGCGCCCCGGGCTACCGTGTGCCGGCGGCATCGCGGTGCTCATCGTGTGCTCATCGTGGCGCACTCCCGCGGATCCGCGGGACCTGGCCGCCCCGCAACAGCTCGAAGCGCAATCGCTTTACCTCGCTTACCGGCACCATCGGCACCCAGCGCAGGAATGCTAGGAAGAGGAAGCAGAACAGTCCGATACTGCCGAACAGCAGACTCAGATCCACCCATGTCGGCGCATAGAAGTGCCAGCTGCTCGGCAAAAAGTCGCGGTTGAGCGAGCCCACGATGATTATGAAGCGCTCGCACCACATCCCGGCGAATACGAACAGCGATACAATGAACAGCGCGACGACGCTCGTCCGCATCCGCTTCCACCAGAATATCTGCGGCGTCACGACGTTCGCGAAGAGCATCAGCCAGAACACGACCGCATACGGACCCAACGGCCGTGCGACGAGCATGGCGTAGTGCTCATATGGATCACCGCTGTACCATGCCATGAACGCTTCGCACATGTAGCTGTACGCGAGCATCGACCCCGTAGCAAGCATCAATTTCGCGATGTTGCTCAGGTGCGCCATCGTGATGATGTTGTCGAGCCGGAAAACTCGTCGCGCGGGGAGAATCAGCAACAGCACCATCGCCAGCCCTGAATAGATCGCACCGACCACGAAATACGGAGGAAAGATCGTCGAGTGCCATCCCGGCAGCTGCGTGATCGCGAAATCGAGGCTGACAATGCTGTGCACGGAGATCACAAGCGGTGTTGCGAGACCCGCGAGCAGAGTGTAGGCGACGCGATAGTGCCGCCACTCGTTGGAGCTTCCACGCCAGCCGAGCGCGAAGATACCGTATATTCGCCTGCGCCACAGCCCGGGCGCACGATCCCGCGCCGCCGCGAGATCGGGTACAAGACCGAGATACCAGAACAGCAGTGAGACTGTGAAATACGTGGAGATGGCAGCCACGTCCCACGGCAGCGAGCTCTTGAAGTTCGGCCACACACCGGTCGTGGCCGGATACGGTATGAGCCAGTAGAAGAACCACGGGCGCCCGAGATGCAGAAGCGGAAACAGCGACGCGTTGACGAGCGCGAACAACGTCATCGTCTCGGCGAAACGATTGATTGAAGCGCGCCAGCGCTGGTTCAGCAGAATGAGAAACGCCGAGATGAACGTTCCCGCGTGGCCGATTCCAATCCACCACACGAAATCCGTGATCCCGTAGGCCCAGGCAACCGGTATGTTGTTTCCCCACGCCCCGATGCCTCGCACGAATGTCACCGCCATCGCGTACAGAAACAGCACGACGAGCAGCCCCGACACGATGAACAGCGGCCACCAGATATGCGAGCTCGTCCACATCGGCGAAAGCAGTTGATCCGTGAGCGGGCCATCGGCCGGCAGGTCGTACGCTACGGGATATTCCTCGATCGCCGCACGCTCCGCTGCGCCCTCAGCCACGGAATGAACGACCACCGCGCGACCGCGAGCGACGGGGAACCGCCCTGCGTCACCCGTCGCTTCTGTCATCACCAGGCTCGTTCGACGCCAAAGTCTCGCCCGTGCGGACGCGCGCGAGATATCTCACTCGCGGTACCGTACCCAGCTGATCCAGCGCGGAGAAACAGCGTGGATCGTCACGCAACCTGACGACCTCGCTCGAGGGATCGGTGAGCGACCCGAACACGATGGCGCCGGTGGGGCACGTCTGCTGGCACGCGGTCACGACAGGACCCGTGTGCGGCTCGTTCGCCAGCTGCGCGTCTATCTGGGCCGTGCGAATGCGCTGAACGCAGAACGTGCACTTCTCCATCACTCCACGCGCGCGGACGGTTACTTCAGGGTTCTTTACCATCCGCTCCGTTTCCGCAATCTCCCCGTTGTAGTCGAACCAGTTGAATCGCCGTACCTTGTACGGACAATTGTTGGAGCAGAACCTCGTGCCGACGCAACGGTTGTACACCATTTCATTGAGACCGTCGTCGCTGTGTACCGTGGCGTCGACCGGGCATACGTACTCGCACGGAGCCTTCTCGCATTGCTGACACAACATCGGCTGAACCGATACTTCAGGCTCCTCCGCGGCTCCTTCGACGTAGCGATCGATGCGCATCCAGTGCATCTCTCTGCTCTTGAGCACCCCGTCACGTCCCACGACGGGGATGTTGTTCTCTGCCTGGCATGCGACGACGCATGCGCCGCATCCGGTACACGTGTTGAGATCGATCACCATTGCCCACTGATCGGCTCCGAACCCATTCGTGCTAGGGGGCGGCGGCTCGTACAGGGTGAGTGGGCGCCGCTTTCGTGTTGGCGCGGCGGGCGTCGCGGCTTTCGCGTGTGACGCCGATGGCCTTGATGGCGGTGTGGCGGCGGAGGTGACACCAAGTATGTCCGCACCGCGGCCCTCCAGCGACCAGTGTTCCTGCGTGATCGCGAGATCGCGATGCGCGCCCGTCCGCGTGACGATGACGTCGGCGTCCGCGAACGGAGCGGCTGACGTGCGAATCAGGTTTGCGTTCGCACCGACTCCACGAGCTACCGCTTCGGATCCGCTTCTGCCGTATCCCAGTGCAAGACTTACTGCATCGTTTGCGTGACCGGGGACGACAAGTGCGGGAACCCTGAGCACTCGATCGCGCAACCGGAGCTCGACTTCATCACCGCGCGCGATCCCGAGCCGCGTCGCCAGCGCGGGTGCCATCAACGCGGCGTTATCCCACGTGAGCTTCGTGACGGCATCCGGGAGCTCCTGCAGCCATCCGTTATCGGCGAACCGGCCGTCGTGTACCGATCGACTTGCCACGAAGCTGATCGCAATCTGCTCACGCGTCTTCCGCTCCAGCAATCCGGCGTGCGCCGCAGCAACGGCGTCCCATCGCACCGCCGCCGGCACGGCGGCGGACGCCGTACCGTCGATGACACCGCGAACGAGCGCCTCGTTCCACCACGCGTCGAACTCGGCCGGCACGCCCGGCGCCACGCTCCACGAGCGACGCACAAGATCGTACGCACTCACGCCCTGCTCGCCAGACACGAGCGCCAATACTTCCGCGACTGTGTGCCCGCCATACAGCGGTGAGATGAGCGGCTGGACCAGCGATGCAGTTCCATCATATGCGCGCCCATCTCCCCACCCTTCGAGATAATGCGCGCTCGGCACGAGCCAGTTCGTCTCGTGCGCAGTCTCGTTATCGTACAATCCGAGATAGAGCGAGTTGCGAACCTTGCGCAGTGCCGTTGCGAATGCAATATCCGCGGGCGCGCAGTAGACCGGATTGCCTTCGAGAATCAGCAGTGTATCGATCCCGCCGCCATTCAGGTCTGCGTTGAGCGCCGCGAGATCCTGATTCGGCTCGCCCGCGCCGATGAGTGGTGATTTCGCGTATCTCACCGTGCTTCCCGCGTTTCCGGCCACGGCATTGAGCGCGTGAGCAATCGCGTGCACTGCCGCCGATTGCTCCGGACCAGCCATGACGATGCCCCGCCCGCGGTGCCTCGCGAGGTCGTCCGCCGCGGCGATCACCCAGGCGCGCTCGGCCTGCGTGAGACCGATCGCTTCGGTGCGGCCCTGTACCGTCGTCTCCGGAACGCGCCCGGCAAATCGGGAGTCGCGCGCAACTGTCGCGAACAGCGCAGCCGCGATGCGATCCATCCCTGGCGGTGACACCGCCACACGGAGATCTGCAAGCGTGCCAGTCGGTGACGGCGAGCACTCGGCCACGTACAGCACGACCGGCCCTCGCGCAGCCCCACGACGCCGGTTGCCGAACTCCCGCGCAAAGCGAAGATGGAATGGACCCGAGGCACAGAAGTCGGCTCCAAACGACACTACGACATCGGCGTTTCGAAAGTCGTGCTGCGCTATGAATGGTCCGCCCAGTACCTCGAGCGCGGCGCGCGTAGATCCGGGATTCTCCAGTGGCGCGTGGAAGTAGGTGCGCGCCCCCGGGAATACGTCCCGCACTCGCGCAAGCCGCGCGGCGATCAGTGGCGACGCCGTGGGCTCCAGCAGCAAAGCGAGTCCGGCGCCGCGGGCACCCGTGCGGTTCCTGAGAGTCGCCGGCGAGATCGCCTCCGACAACCCACGCCACGAGCCGCGCCTGTTCCCGTTGCGCACGTAACGAGCGCGATGCGGATCGTACAATTGCAGCACGGACGCCTGCTCGAAAACTCCCGCGGCGCCGAGACTTGCAGGGTGGTCCGGGTTTCCCTCGATTTTGGTCGGACGTCCACCGTGGCTCGTAACGAGCAAACCCGTCGCGTAGCCGTCGAGCGTCATGGACGTCGCGAAATGCAGCGTGGATCCGGGAATCGCATCCGGCGAACCGTGTACATACGGGAGTATCTTCTCCGCTGGCTCGCGCACGCATGCGCCAAGTCCCGCCAACGCGACACTCGCGCCCAGCAGCGTGACAAAATCGCGGCGTGTCATGCCCGAAGGTGCGCTCAGCGCGGAGTCGGGAAATTCCGCCGTGGGTGAATCAGTGGATCCATCGGGCTTGCTCATCGTCGTTCAGCGGTGACACGTGCTGCAGTTCGTCAGACGCTTCACCTGATAGTCCGCTACCAGCGTCTGCATGGCCGCCGCACCTGGGCTGGCCGGAGTCCACCCCATTGCCGTAATGGCCGAAAGCGGCCTGAGATTCGGCCCCGGGTTTACGTGACAGCTGAGACACCATCCCATGGTGAGCGGAACTGCCTGTCTGACCTGCGCCATCTGGTCGATCCTGCCGTGACACGTCTCGCAACCCACACCCTTGTTTACATGGATCGCGTGATTGAAGTAGACGAAATCAGGCAGCTCGTTCACTCGCCGCCACGGAATCGGGCGGCCTGTCGCGATGCTCTTGCGCACCGGCGCAAACGCACTGCTCGCGATCCACGTTTGCGTGTGACACGAGACACACTTCGATGTGGGCGGCAATCCCGCCCATGCTCCATGCTCGGCACCTGCATGACAGTAGCGACAATCGATTCGCAGTCCGTTCACGTGTACGCGGTGGTCGAAGGGTACCGGTTGAGCGATGTGCAGGTCCTCGCCGCGCGCGAGTGGCGTGCGGACCCATACCATGGCGAACAGTGGTGTCACAACGAGCGCAGTGATCCCTACAGCCAAAACGATACGCGCCGCTCGCGTGGCCCATGAAGGAAACAGGGCAGTCATCGCCTGCGCGGTTTGTGGAGTGCAACGGGGCGATCAGGGTGCATCAATTATGCCGCTTCGCCTCCTCGTCGAGCGCCAACTTGAGAAGCTGAGCGA
>Ga0134128_10009068_pt1 | contig 11962 bp, 12 predicted proteins | sample KB31754_FD_96462 | JGI IMG/M metagenome (GOLD analysis project Ga0134128, IMG submission 96462) | Terrestrial soil microbial communities with excess Nitrogen fertilizer from Kellogg Biological Station, Michigan, USA - KB3-175-4 | ecosystem: Environmental > Terrestrial > Soil > Unclassified ...
ACAGGAATTTCGAGCTGACCATTTCTATGGCCGGCACGGCAACAACAATACCAAGCCCCACCCATGCGAGGGCGCTTGTTATCTTTCTGGGGAAGCTCATCTGGGGTTCCTGCTACGCAACGACCCGCCTTTAACACACACGATTATGATGGCCAATTTGTGTTTCAGGCCGGATTGGCAACGCTCAGCCGGTCCGGCCGCCGCCCGAGCACCCGGGCCAGGGCCAGCACCAGGTTGGAGCGGTTGAGCGTAAAGAAGTGGAACTCGTTGACGCCCTCGTCGACCAGTTCCAGCACCTGTTCGGCGGCCACAGCCGAGGCCACAAGCGCCGTCGTTTCGGGATCATCTTCAAGACCCGCGAAACGTTCGGCGACCCAGCCCGGCATCTTTGCCCCATTGCGGGCGGCGAACGACGATATCTGGGCGAAGCTATGGATCGGCTGAATGCCCGGCACGATAGGCGCCGTGATGCCGGCCCTGCGCGCGCGCTCGACCAGCCGCAGATAGTCGCGATTGTCGAAGAACATCTGGGTGATGGCCCGATTGGCTCCGGCATCGAGCTTGCGCTTCAGATTGTCGATCTCGGCGTCCCAGCTCGGGCTTTGCGCGTGCTTATCCGGGTAGGCCGCGACGGAAATGTCGAAATCACCGATGGCGCGAATACCGGCGACAAGTTCGGCGGCATTCTGGTAGCCCTGCGGATGCGGCACGAAAGGTTGCCCGATACCTTCCGGCGGATCGCCTCGCAGCGCCACGATCCGGTTAATCCCGGCCTCCTGATAGCCGCGGACCACCGCGTCGACATCCTCGCGCGAGGCGCCGACGCAGGTGAGATGCGCTGCCGCATCAATCCCCGTCTCGCTCTTCACCTGCCGCACCATGCGCAGCGTGCGCTCGCGCGTCGAGCCGCGCGCCCCATATGTTACCGACACGAAGCTCGGATTGAGGGGCGCCAGCCGCTTGAGGCTTTCCCAGAACCGCGCTTCCATCACGTCGGTCTTGGGCGGAAAGAACTCGAACGAAAGCTGCAACTTCGGCCGGCGTTCCGGTGCCAGACGGCTCGCACGCTCATGCGCCAGATCGAACGTCATCAGTTTCTCCTCTGCGCCGCGCTCATTGGCGCGAGACGCCACAGACACACCGTCAGCCCCTCGGCATCCGCCGGCGGGAACAATTTCAGCGATTCAACCTTCAGCCCCGCCCCTTGAGCCCATTCGGCCATCTGGCTCTCGGACAACCCCAGCCGGCGATGCGCATGGTGGATGCGAAGGAATTCGAGCTCATGCGGGGCGAAATCAACGATCAGCATTTCGCCGTCCGGCTTCAGCACTGGCCGGATTTCCGCAAGACGGCGGCCAGGGTCGTCGAAATAGTGCAAAACCTGATGCACGATCACGACGTCCGCCTGCCCCAGCGCCGGATCGAGATTAGCGATGTCGCCGAGCCGAACCTGCGCGTGCTGAACACCTGCGGTCGCGAGCTTTGCACGTGCAACCGTGAGCATTTCACGGCTGGAATCAATGCCGACACCGCGCTTATAGTGTCCGGCCAACAGTTCGAGCATCCGGCCGGTACCCGTGCCGAGATCGAACAGCAGGTCGACCTTGCGCGTGCCGAAATCCTCAAGAATCGCCGCTTCTACCGCCGAATCTGGTACATGCAGCTTGCGCAGCACGTCCCAGCTTTCCGCGACCTTGGCAAAATAGGCCGCCGCCTGCTGCTGTTGCTGCGTCCGAACCCAATCGAGCCGCGCGCGGTCACGCGTCCGGTCGACATCTTCTGCATCAATCCGCGCGATCAGCCAGTGGGCGAGCTCCGCAACCTCGCCGTGCGCCAGCCGATAATAGGCCCAGGCGCCCTCGGCATTGCGCTCGATCAGCCGCGCATCGGCGAGGAGTTTGAGATGCCGCGAGATGCGCGGCTGGCTCTGGCCTAAAATTTCGGTCAAGTCCTTGACGGTGTGCTCGCCATCGGCAAGCAGCGCCAAGAGCCGCAGACGAGTCCCCTCGCCCGCCGCGCGCAACACGCTCACCATGGTCGACAGCTCGGCCATCCGGTCTTCCGATCCAATCCGCATAAAGATATCTTTATATCTAGCGGGCCTCCGCGTCGATAGCCAGATCGGCACTACAGCAAACGAAAAGGCCCGCGTTTTGCGCGGGCCCGATTGAATCGCAGCGGTGGAGTGCGGGGATTAAGCCGCGCCCACCGCGCGTTCTTCGACGCCGACCCGCTTGCGGAAGGCATGGGCGCGCCACAGCTCGAAAATGCCCGACGCTTCCTCCGTACCGATGGCTTCGAAACGCCGGCGGATATTGCTCCGGTCGGCATCGGTCGGCAGATCGCGCCACGGCAGGCAAGCGACCATCGCCTCGAACAGATCGGGGCTGATGCCGAGGCTGCGTACAGCAACCGTGACCGCTACATAATCCTGCATGGCCAGCCATTTGACGAAGATTTCCGGCGCAATGCGGAGTTCGACCGTCAGCGTCGCCGCCACATGGTGGCCGTAGCCGAAACGAGCGAAACGCAGCAGCGCCCGCTCGTCGAGCTGCTTGCGGTCAGACAGCGCCTTGACCTGATTGTAGGCAACCTTCCAGTCTTGGCTGGAGAAACCGGCGCGGTTGCGCATGCGGTTATAAACCACCGCCTGCACCTTGCCGGCGGTCGTCGGATCGATGCGCTGGCTGACCTGACCGAGTGTATCGAGCACCCGGCCTGCCACCGAGTCGATTTCCCCGCGCAGTGATTTCCAGTCGAGATCGGCCCGGCCGCGCAAATCCGAGGCAATTTCGGGGTCTTCGGCCGCCATCGCCACGATACGCTCAAGCGCCACGGGACTTATTTCGGCATTGCTGTTGCGGACCAGACGCGCCACGGACGACGACGCGCCATGCTCGACGATCGCTTCGCCCACCCGCTCCGTCACGCTGGGACGGCCGGCAATGGCCATACGGTGCTCTTCGCTGCGCCGTGAAACGATATCGATGAGATCATCGTCGGAGAGCACGTTGGAGAATTCGAGCAGCGGCTGCGCCACTTCGATATCGTCATTCGCGAGTTTTACGACCACCATGCCCGGCGCCCGGTCGAGCGGCGCCAGGAGCTTGGAAACGTGGGTCCGCGCCTCGACTTCCACCAGTTCGGCGAGGCGGCAAAGCACCTCGTCATACTGCGCGACCTGCTCGTCGTCGCACCGGTCCGAGACGTAGGAATAAAGCTGGGCCATATTCCGGAACAACTGGTCCCGTTCGACGATATTGGCATCGCCGTTGAGGACCCTGAACGTCGAGAAGGCGCGAAGCCCATCCTCGGAGTCTTGCATTGTCACTTCCCTTCGGCATTTCGCCAGTGATCAGGGAATATGACAGGGTGGCTTCGCCGTCCGTTGAAGCTGAAACGCCGCTTTTGCCTCAAATTTTATCGAATCTTCGGCCCGCACCGGCCAGTAAATCAGCCGTCCTCGCCCTCGTCCTCATCGCCAAGCTCGCTATGGCCGGCAACTGCATCAAGGAATTCGAGCAGCAGCGGATCGAAGAGGTCCGGCCGTTCGAGATTGGGCAAATGCGCCGTATCTTCCAGCGTCACCGAGAAGGCATTCTCGAATTCCTCCGACAATTCCTCGTGCCGCTCGACGATGTGCGGAAAATCGAGGTCGCCGACGACAAGCAGGACGGGCGCGGTGATCGCGCTGAGATTGTCGATGGCCGGTTCCGGCTCTTCTTCCTGCGTGAAGGCAGGACGGCCGAGCCGCGCCCCATTCATTTCAAGAAACAGTTCGCGGGCTGCGCCGCTCACCCGCCCATTCTGGCTTTCGGGCCCGTCGAGCCACAGATGCGCATCGATGCGATTGACGCTCGCCCATTGCTTGCGTTCTTCGGCGTAAGCCCTCGCATCGTAAAGCGCCTCGGCCGCTTCCGGCAGATCGGCCTCCGGTGCGCCATTGAGTCCGGTCCCGACGAGCACCAGGCCAACGGTGCGCTCGGGATGTTCGATGGCGAAGTCGATGGCCAGCGCGCCGCCCCGCGACGCACCCACGAGAATGGCCGCATGGACACTGAGTTGATCGAGCACTGCTTCGAGGTCGGCGAGATGGCTGAACGGCTCATCCGGCGACTGCGTCTCGCCAAACCCGCGCCGGTCGTAGGAAATCACGTGATAGCCATTGGCGGCCACGGTCTCCATCTGCTCGGCCCAGAGCCGCCGGTCCGAGACGTTGGCGTGGAGGAAGACCACCGGCAGGCCGAATCCGCCCGCTTCGCCCACCAGCGTGGCGCCATCGAACTGTACTTCAAACCGATCCATCGGCATCCAAAAGTCTCTCGTAGGTCAGCGTTGCGCGACGATGAACAGCCGCGGGAACCGCAACAATACCTTGCCGTCGACGGTGCGGGGATAAGCTGCCGTCACCGCGTCGAGATAGGCCGCCAGATATTGCTGCCGCTCTGCTTCCGGCAGCGGATCGATGAATGGCCTGAGGCCGGTCCCCTTCACCCATTCGACGATGGCTGCAGCATCCGCCAGCACGTGATTGTACGCGGTGTGCCAGATGTCGAGACGGCTCGCGAACGGCTTCAGGGCATCGTAGTAGGTTTTGACCGGCGGCAGCGGCGCGCGCGCCACGCTGTTCAGTCGCCCTGCCCACGGGCCGGACGCTGCAATCTCCTGCATCAGCCGGTGCGTCGGCTCGGCCATGTTGTCGGGCATTTGCACCGCCAGCACGCCGCCCGGCGCCAGCGCCGCCAACACCTTTGGCAGCACATCGAGATGATCCGGCACCCACTGATAGATCGCGTTGGCGAACACCAGGTCGACGCCCTTTTCCGGCACCCATGTGCTGGCATCGGCCGTCTCGAACTGTGCCGACGGCAGGCGAAGGCGGGCCTCCGCGAGCATGTTGGGCGAACTGTCGAGGCCGGTCAGCTTGGCGGCCGGATAACGCTCGGCGAGCAATTCGGTGGAGTTGCCCGGCCCGCACCCCATGTCGACGATACTTTTCGGCGTCGTGAGCACCACCTGCGCCAGAAGATCGCGCGCCGGCCGGGTCCGCTCGTCCTCGAATTTGAGATAGGTGGATGGCGACCAGTCGTTCATCGAAAAAACTCCGCGGGATGCTCGGCGGCGGGATAGCACCGGACAAATCCTGATGCCAGCGCCGGGTTCGCCCGAACTATTGGCCGTGCGTCTCCTCGAAGACCCGTTGGGCTGCGGGATAGCCACCATCGCTATCCTTGCCGTACCACTTCGGCTTCTCGTAACCCGATACGCCAAAATCGAGCCCGTCGGTCACCCCGGTTATCACATGCGCGGCGAGGAGCGCACCCGCAGAAGGATACCAGACGTTCCTGGGCGAAATGGATAGGGCACGCTCGATGAACCGCCGATCGACGCCGGCGCCGATATATTCCCCGATGCTGACCTGATTGGCGAGCCAGCGCATGGCTCCCGGCAGCGGCATCGGGTTGGTGAAGTTGGCGCTGTGAAAGCCCAGCCGCGCGCCATTGAGCAATGTCCGCCGCTTGCCGGCGACAAACACCCTCGTGCAGGCGGAGGAGCATTCGCCCGGCACGTAGGTATTGAGCCCGCGCCGCGCGATGAATTCCGCTGCCTGTTCGGCTGCTGCAAGCCGCCCGCCGGGGCTGGTGAGGTAGATCGTCCTGATGCCCGGCGACGCTTTGAGCGCGTTGCTGAGGTCCCGCGCGAGACCGAACCGGATGCCGCCGACCAGGCTCAGCGCCCGCCCATCGGGCAAGACCTTGAGGACATAGGCCGGGATATCGGCGTCGTCCTGCTCCGCCGCCTCGGCCCCGCCAGGGGGACCAGCCTTTGCCGTGGCCGCCAGCAAGACGATCAGGCCCAGCGCGGCAAAGATGCGCATCATCACGGCAATCATCGACGACGGGGCTCCACTCCGGCTCGGCAAGGCTAGACGGCGAGGTTGGCCGCCGCAAGCTGGTCAGTAGAGGATGAGCCACGCCGCGAGGGCGGGGATAACTTTCATCGCAGCCGCGCTGCGCTGGAGCAAAAGCGGCCTGGAATCGCGCGTGTGACTAGCGCGCGCCGAAGAAGCTCGAATAGGCCCAGCCGCGACGCCCCTGCGCGTCGACGATCTGCAGCCAGCCCCGCTGCTTGCCGGTTACGGTGACCTTCTGGCCGCGCGCCAGGGCGAAGAGCTGGGCGCCTCCCGGGCTGGAGCGCACGGTGACGCCACTGCCGCTGTCGACGACCATGCCGCCACCAGTCGCGGCCGGCGCCGCCGGCCGTTTCGGAGGCGAGGCGGGCAGAACGGGATCGGCCTGTGGCACAACGGGAGCAACGGTCGCCACCGGCGCGGCCGCGTTTGCCACTACCGGCTGTGCGGGGGTCGCGGCGGGTGCGGGATCGGCCACCGCGACCGGCGCCACAGCCGGTGCAGGATCTGGGGCCTGCTCGAAAATCTGCATGCCCTGCGTGCTCATCGGCGCCTCCGACGGCGGCGTCGCATCCGCATGGACGATGGTAGTGCTGACCATGCGGGTTGTCGGCGCGCCCGGAACAGCGCTCGCCGGCGCCGCCGTATCGCTCGCGGCAGGAACCGAAGCCACCGGTAACTGGTCGAATGTTGCCGAGATCAGGCTGCCGGTCCGCGTGGCCGCCGGTTGCGCCTGCGCTACCGGCGCACTCGCCGGTACCGCCGAGACGGGCGCCTTCGCCGTGCCGGCGGGACTATTTGGTGACGTCGGATTGGTCGTCTGAGCGGCAGCCGCCGCGGGGGCGAGGCACTGCCCCGGCCGCGCCGGATCAGCAGGGCACTGGCCGGGTAGAGTGAAGGCTGCCACCCCAAGCAGGCCCAGAAGGATCGCCGTCGCGACCGCGGCGACTCCTATCGACAGGCGGCCCGAGACCCTCGCAGCAAGCTCTGCCAGTTTCCGTCTCCCGGTCAGGCCCGGCACATCTTCCCCGGGGCCATCCCCCCAAACTCTCATGCTCATGAAACCGTAAAAGGCTTCAAATGAGGCATTGATTTGGCGGTTCGGTGCTTTGTTTTCAACCGAAATGCTGGCTTTTTGCGCCGATTTCCCGGTGCCCCCGGGCGCAACCACACGCTGCCTTGCCGCAAACCAAAAGGCCAGGCGTGCATCATCGCCCGGCGGCACCCGGATCTGACCAGTCGAGGCTCGCTCGTCTGGACGGCATCAGCAAAGGCCTCATCGGGCCTTTCCTTGCCTCCCCGCCGGGATGGGCAGAGGAGCGGCGATAGCGAGACATAGTCTCCTGCCGGATAGTGCCGAATGGTGAGACATATCTCGCCATCGCGATCGGGATTTTTGGGGATTTCGCCTTGGCTGCATTGCCTTGACAGTGCCGCCCGCCCGCATTTTGCCAGCCGGGGAAGGCTTTTGGCTGACGCCCGCCGCCCTTCGAGGCCGCGCTTGCCCACCAAAATCCCGGCGCCCGATGCGAAGGCGCCCCGGCCCTGTCCCGGCCTCGCATGGCCGGAATCGATTCTGGGCGGGCTCTGTCCGCAGGATCACGGACCGGCCCTGACGAAATCAAACCTGAGATATGGCGACCCATACCCCACCCGATCCCGCCGCATCGGCTGCTCGTTTGCAACCTCGCTCCCGATGCGGCGGTGAGTGGAGAATACCGGACAAGAAAAGCAGGGGGATAACTTTTGCGGAGAGGGCCGGATTTTGGGGCTTTTGCCCCTTTTTGTACCGCGGCTTATCCCAATCACCGCTGTCATACCGGCGAAGGGCCGGTATCCATCCTGATACCTCGCCGCGACCGCTGATGTTGTGGCGCGTCGTCAGGATGGACCCCGGCCTGCGCCGGGGTGACAAGGTCGACTAAGACCGGGAGATACGCCACCCCACGCCGTCCGGGCCCGCCCTCCTCCCCTCTGGCTCCGCACCGCTACCCCCGCTAAGCTGCCCCGATGACCGCCAATCGCACCCACCCCCTCCTCGTCATCGACGGCGACTCGTTCGCGCATCGCGCTTATCACGGCCTGCCCAAAACCATCCGGCGCATCGGCAACAGGGGCGGCGGCGCGATCGTCGGCTTCGCCAATTATCTCGTGCGCCTCTATGCCGAGGAAAACCCTCGCGCCGTCGTCGTCGGCTGGGACACGCTGTCCGAGACCAACTGGCGCGCCCGGGAGTTTGCCGATTACCAGGGCGGCCGCGTCTTCGATGACGAGATCGTCGACCAGCTCGATGTGCTGCCGGAATTTGTTGCCGCCTGCGGCTTTGTCAACGGCAAGGCCGCCGGCTTCGAGGCCGACGATTTTCTCGCGACCGCCGCCGCAGCCGAAGAGAAGCGCGGCGGCACGGTGATCGTCGCCAGCGGCGACCGTGACGCCTTCCAGCTTGTCTCCGACAAGACCACCGTGCTGCACCCGGTGAAGATGGGCGAGATGGCGCGGATCGATGCGGCGGCGGTGCGCGAGCGCTACGGCGTCGAGCCGCATCAGGTGCCCGACTTCATCGCGCTCAGGGGCGACCCCTCCGACAGGCTGCCCGGCGCGCGCGGCATCGGCGCCAAAACCGCCGCGAGCCTGCTGAAACGCTATCCCAATCTCGAAGCGATGCTGGCCGCCGGGCAGTTCCCCGCGCAGGCCGATGACCTCCGCCTTTACCTGCGCATTGCCACCATGGTCACCACCGCCCCGCTCCCAAATATCCCCGACGCAACCCCCGCCTGGCCCAAAGCCGCCGCCCTCGCCCGCGACTGGGGGCTGAACACGCTGGCCGAGCGGCTGGAGGCGATGGTGGGATCAGGGTGAACTCAGCGGCCGGCGAGAATTGCCCCGAACAAAGCTCTGCGCCACCACGCGAGTCCGCCCTAGACACTCCCCCGCTCGTCACCCAACGGGTCATTCCCGCGAAAGCGGGAATCTCTGTTTAGGCCGACACCGAGCCCGCGAAGAAACGGAGATTCCCGCTTTCGCGGGAATGACGTGGAGCGTGGTAGCGGTTATTCCCCCCTACCCCCGATAGTCCGCCACGAACGTCATGAGTTCTGCCGCTTCGAGGTCGGAGATGGCCCAGAACGAGAAGCCGCCTTCGCTCCAGTGGACGATATTGTAGCCGCCGGCGGTTTCGCTTGCCGGGGGGGTTATTGCCTTCGTGCCGGGGGCAGCCATGAGGGTGATCAGGTGCTCGTTGTGGCGATAGACCAGCGTCGGCACGGCATCGGCGCCGACCACGTCGACGCGCCCGCCGAGCAGCGGATAGCCCTGCGCGGCAAGGTCGGTCGCGGGCGGGGAAATGCCGAGCTTGGCATCGAGCCAGGGCTTTACCGTGTGCCGGTCGGAGGAAACGATATCGACCGGACTGGCCGCGAGCAGGCTCCGCCGATGGCTGGCGGCGACGATGTCTTCCATCGACATGCCCGAGCGGCCGGGTGCGAGAAGATAGGTCGCCCCGCTCGCCACAAGGGCCGTGACGAGCACCGCGGCGGCGATATTTTGCCAGCCCTGCCAGCCTTGCCACCCCCGGGCCAGGCGATTGGCGGCAGGAGGGCGGGTTGACGCCGATGCACCCGCGCCGAGCGCCGCCATCCGCTCATGAAAATCCGGACTTATGGCGGGCCGGCCGAGGCTTGCGACTTTTTCCTTGAGGGCGACGATCGACTGGAACTCGGCCTCGAGCGCCGGCTCGGCGGCAAGCCGCTGCTCCAGCGCCATGGCGCTCACCGTATCGAGTTCGCCGTCCGCGAGCGCATGCAGCAACAAGATGTCTCCCGGTTGAATCAGGTTCTCCGCCATCATCGTGCCTCCGCGACGGCCGCGGCAAGTTGCGCGCGGGCCCGCGCCAGCCGCGACATCACCGTACCGATCGGCACGCTGAGCATCGCGGCGATCTCCTTGTAGCTGAGCCCGCTGACATCGCGCAGTACCAGCGCCTCCCGGAGCAGATGCGGCAGGGCGGCGATCGCCGTTTCGACCGTCGCCAGGTCCGCCTTGCGGATCAGTTCGGCTTCGGGCGTCGCGGGGAGTTCCCCCACGGCGCTGGTCTGCGCCAGTTCATCGATCGCCGAGATGTCACCGGCAACGATCAGGCTCCTGGGGCGATGCTTGGCCAGCCAAGTGAAGCAGGTATTGCGGACGATCGCCAGCACCCAGGCGCGGGCATTGCGCCCGTCGTAGCGATCGATGCCGGCGAGGGCGCGGATGCAGGCATCCTGCACCACGTCCTCGGCATCATGCGCGCTTCCGGTGAGCCAGCGGGCGAGCGACAGGGCATCGGCGAGATGGGGCATCACCACCTCGCGAAACCGTTCGCCTGAGCCGTCCGAGTTCACCACCTGCTGCCGCCCGCCCGGCCGGGAAGGACCGCGCTGTGCAGCGCCAGGCATCCCGGCAACAATGCTCATTTGACGATAATCTGCCCCTTCATGAAGGGGTGGAGGCCGCAGTGATAGGCGTAAGTTCCGGCCCCGGCGAACGTGTACGAGTACGTGTCGCCGGTGTCGAGCCCATCGGAATGGAAGCTCCCATCATCGCCGATAACCGAATGGATGGTGTCATCGCCGTTCTTGAAGATCACCTTGGTCCCCGGCGCCACTGTGATGACTTCCGGATCGAACTTGAAGTTGGTGATCGTCACCGTGGGGTCCGCAGCGAAGGCGGGCGTAAAGCTCGCAAGCATCACAAGCGCGGTTGCAAGGCTGAAGGCGAGGGCCGGGTGCATCCGGGGGCGCTGCAGAGACATTGTTCGAACCTGTCGAGTTGAGTGAAAAATTGAGCACGGAGCGCCTCGGCCGTCAGGCCAGGGTCGAGTCGGTGAGGGCGAGGTCCTTGGTGCCGACCACGTAGTTGACGCTGGTAATGCCCAGCATGCCGCGAAGCTGTTCGGCGGGAACGATCATCGGGCCGGGCGCGGGGGCGGTACCGGGCGCCGGCTGCGGGAAGGCGGTCGAGCGGGCGGTGTGGAAGGTCATGTTGCCCTCGACCTTCTGCACGATCTGGTGGATGTGGCCGTTGAGCACGGTGACCGAGCCGAAACGCTTGAGCAGCGCCATCGCCTGCGCACTGTCGTCGGTGCCCCAGCCCCACTGCTCGTAGATCGTCCAGAGCGGGATGTGGGCGAAGACCACGATCGGCATCGAGGCGGAGCGGCCCGCGAGGTCTTTTTCGAGCCAGGCCAACTGCTCGGCGCCGAGATTGCCGAGACCGCCGGCCTTGAGGTTGGTCACATTGTTGAGGCCGATGAAGTGGACGCCGTTCTGGTCGAACGAGTACCAACCCTGGCCCCACGTATCCTTGCCGAAACGGTCCATATAGGCCTTGCCCTGGTCGGCATCGACCATGTCGTGTTCGCCGGGGACGTAGTGGACGTCGACGCCGACGCTGCCGATCATCTTTTGCGCATCGTCGAACTGATCGGCCTTGGAAAGATGGGTGATGTCGCCCGTGTGGATCATGAAGTTGGGCTTCATGGTCAGCGCCTTGACCTTGTCGATGGCCTCGCCCAGCGTATCGCGCGCCGTGACCTTGGCTTCCTTGTCGAAGCCGATATGGCTGTCGGAAATCTGGAGGAACGTGAAGCCGCTGGTCACCGCCTCGGCGGCCTGCGCTTCACTCAGCAGGTTCAGCGCCTTGGGCACACCGCCCGATAGCGTCCACACGATGCCGGTGCCCGCCCAGATCATGCATTCGAGGGCGTGGCGCCGGTTGAGGCCATTCCCCTTTTCGTCGTCATCGTGATGATGGCTCATCGGTCTTCTCCTCACGCCGCCGAAATGGGGCGCACGATGAGGAGACTGGGCGGCGGGCAGGTTTATTCTCGCAGGTCTGGAAAAGCGGGGTCACGTATCCGTGAGCGACCGCGTTACGTCGCGAGGGCGACTGGCAGCGCCCCTATGACGGTCGCCTGCTCGTCAGGCCGTCTTAGCGCGCCGTCATCAGTCCCTGCGCGGCGAGCCAGTTGCCGAAGAGGTCGAGCCAGGGGTCGGACAGCAGCCCGGCCTTCTC
>Ga0134128_10009070_pt1 | contig 11961 bp, 9 predicted proteins | sample KB31754_FD_96462 | JGI IMG/M metagenome (GOLD analysis project Ga0134128, IMG submission 96462) | Terrestrial soil microbial communities with excess Nitrogen fertilizer from Kellogg Biological Station, Michigan, USA - KB3-175-4 | ecosystem: Environmental > Terrestrial > Soil > Unclassified ...
CCCGGACACCGGGGACGAGGTCGACGTGACCGTGACCGCCCAGGACCTGAGGGACATGGGGCTCATCCTGCCGTCGGGCGACGCGGCGACGGACACCGTCGCCAATGCGGGCCAGGCGGGCGACAAGACCGAGGTGGTGACCAACTACCGCGCCGTCACGGCGAACGAGGCCAAGCGCCAGGCGGCCGGCATCCTCAAGCGCAACATCGACTCCATCATCAACGCCGAAGGGGAGGTGATCGGCGATCCCCGCATCCGGCCGCGCACGACGCTGCGGATCGAAGGGGTCGGCCGCTACACCGGCTTTTATTACGTCAAGTCGGCGACGCACCGTCTGGGGCCGAACGGCTACCAGACGACCTTCACCGCCCGGCGCACCACCGCGCTGGCCGCCGACGGCTCGGCCTCCGCGCCAGACGCCGGGGCAGGCCAGGGGAGCGGCTGACATGGCCTCGGTGGGCGACATCCTCGGGCGCGCGCTCCGGTTCCCGTTTCGGCCGGGTCCCGACGGCGGGTTCGCGCTGATCGACGGCGAGGACAACGTGGCGCAGTCGATCCAGATGATCCTCTCCACCGCGCTCGGCGAGCGTCAGATGCGCTTCGACTTCGGCAGCGCGCTGCCGCAGATGATCTTCGCTCCCATCACCAGCTCGACGCTGGTCGAGATCGAGGAGTCGGCGCGCCAGGCGCTGATCAACTGGGAGCGGCGGATCGTGGTTCGGAGCGCCAGCGCCGAGGTCGACCCCGACGTGGAGTCGAAGGTGAACCTGACGATCACCTACGACATCCCGCGCACCAACACCCGCGGAAACCTGGTCTTCCCCTTCTACCTCCAGGGAGCCTGAATCCATGCCGTTCGTGCCCCCGAATCTCGACAACCGAAAGTTCGAGGACATCGTCACCGAGATCCGGCGCCGCATCCCCACCTTCACCCCGGAGTGGACCGACCTCAACGACAGCGACCCGGGGATGACGCTGGCCCAGCTGTTCGCCTTCATGAGCGAGCAGCTGCTGTTCCAGATCAACCAGGTCCCCGAGAAGGGGCTGATCACGTTCCTGAAGATGGTGGGCGGCGAGCGGCACCCGGCCAGCCCCGCGGTGGCGGACGTGACCCTCTCGCTCAAGAGCACCTCCTCGTCGTCGGACACGAGCTTCGACGTCACGGCCGGGACGGCCGTCCTGACGTCCGGCCCGCCGCCCGGCCAGAAGGCGCCGGTCCGGTTCGAGACGCAGATCCCGTTCATGCTGGTCAACGGCGACCTGGTCGACGTGATCTCCATCGACTGCAGCCGGAACGTGACCTCTTTCGCCGCCGTCAACGCCTCGGGCACCGAGTCGTTCGCTCCGTTTCCGACGGGTCGGGTCGGCGAGGAGCTCTACTTCGTGCTCGACCTCAACGTCCCGGGCGCCACCTGGCCGGCCGGAGCGTTCCGCCTGCGCGTCAACGCCGCCGGCTCGACCGACGTGGGCGAGCCGCCCAACGACGTCACCGAGCCCGATGCGGGGCCGCGCCTCGTCTGGTCGTTCGGCAGCGGCACCGACAGCTCGAGCGGCGTCGACGTGCTCACCTTCACGGACTTCACCCCCAGCGAGGACTCGACGGGCGAGCTCATCCGCAGCGGTTACCTCGAGTTCACGTTCCAAGACGAGGCCGCGGCGCTCGCGTTCGTGCGGGCCTCGTCGACCGACGACATCACCCAGTTCCAGAACAAGTTCGTCATCCGCGCGCGCCTGGCGCGGCCGGACGCGTTCGACGACGTCGGGCTGCCGTCGCTCGCCACCATTCGCCTCAACACCGTCCCCGCCAGCGCCATCCAGACGGTGAGCAACGAGACGCTCGGCGCCTCCACCGGCCAGCCGTCGCAGCAGTTCCAGCTGGCCCGCACCCCCGTGATCGTGGGGAGCAGCACCGTGCAGGTCACCCCGCCCGGGGGCATCGGCGGCCCCCTGACCTTCACCGAGATCGACGACCTCTTCAGCGCCGGCCCCAACGATCCGGTCTATGAGCTCTTGCCGGCCACCGGCGTTCTCCTGTTCGGCGACGGCGTGCACGGCCTCATCCCGCCCCCCGACGACGGAACGGCCCCGGGCGGCAACGTGCAGGCGCTGGCCTACCAGTTCGGCGGCGGCGCCGTCGGCAACGTCGGCGCGCAGACGTTGACCAACGTGACCCCCAGCGACGCCACCCTCCCCGCGCTCAAGGCCACCAACGTGCTGCCCGCGGCCGGCGGCGCCGACGAGGAGACCACCGACCACGCCATCGCCACCGCGCCCGCGATCGTGCGCTCGCGCTTCCGCGCGGTCAGCGCCGACGACTTCGAGGCCCTGGCCAAGGCGACGCCGCAGGTGCGGGTCGAGCGCGCGCTGGCCCTGCCCAACACCCAGCCGGGCGCGGGCGCCGGCACCACCCCCGGCGCCGTGACGGTGGTGCTGGTCCCCTTCGCGCCGTTCGAGTCGTCGATCACCACGCCCATCCCGTTGCCCAGCCAGATCGCGGCCGCGGTCCTGCGGTTCCTGGACCAGCGGCGGCTGGTCACCACGCAGGTGTTCGTGCAACCGGCGACGTTCCGCAAGGTGACGGCCAACGTGTCGCTGGTGGTGCAACCGCTGGCCAAGATCAACGATACGCGCTCGGCAGTGCTCCTGGCGCTGCAGAGGTTCTTCCACGCGCTGGTCGGTGGCACGGACGGCCAGGGGTGGCCGTTCGGCGGCACGATCTTCTTCTCGCAAGTGTTCCAGCAGGTGCTGAACGTGCCGGGCGTGTCCCGCGTCGAGCAGCTGCTGCTGTCGCTCGACGACGGCACGCCGGTCGATTGCCAGGATCTGCCGCTCAACGCCGGCGAGCTGCTGTTCTCGGGATCGCACACGGTGCTGGCCCAGGCGGAGACCACCGGATGAGCGTCGTCGAGCTGCCCGACCTGCGCTTCCACGGGAAGACGGACGCGCCCCCCGCGGCCCCGCGCGCCGTGGACGGCTGGTTCGCGCTGACCGCCAACCAGGTCTCGGTACCGACGATCCTGGACGCGCAGCGCTGCGCGCGCGAGGCGCTGGGCGCGGCGGCGGCCGATCCGTGCGACGTCCACGTGGCCGCCTTCGATCCGCCGAACCGCACCACGCTGATCGCGCTGCCGGCGAACGGCGTGCTCACCATCCAGGCCACCGTGACGCCCAGCTTCCCCGTCGAGCAGGCGGTGACGTCGGGCTGCTCGCCGTCGCAGACGCAGGTCTTCCAGGACCTCACCCCGGTCCTGGTGATCTCCTCGGAGCGCGAGGGCGACAGCTTCAGCGTGCAGATCCCCGGAACGGTGGTCGATCCCTTGCGCCAGCAGCTCCTGTTCCAGTGGACGGTCCCCGGCGACATCGCGGGCGGCTTCGCCAACGGCCTCTACTCGCTGGCCGTCCAGACCTTGCCCGAGGAGGACGCCGCCACGATCGACGTCGCGCTCGGGGCGCACCCGGCGCCCGTCTTCTCGGCCGACGCTTGCGCGATCACGCTCACGCCCGGCGCCACCTCGGCCGGATCGCTGGGCACGGTGTTCCCCACGCCGACGCCGCGGGCACCGCTGCTGGCCGTCGACGGCGCCGGCTGCGTCGCGCCCGCCTGGTCGATCGACGCGGCCGGGCGGGTGCTGGTCCCGGGCGGCGACAGCAGCACCGTGCTGTTCCAGCCGAGCTGCCGCGGCGGGCTCATCGCCGCGCTGCAGATCGTGAGCGGCGGCGTGGCGCAGCCGATCCAGGACGCCATCTTCTGGCTCGACCGGATCGCGCTCCTGTCCGCGACCGAGGTCCGGGTCTTCGACCTCCAGGGCTGCCCCGCCACGCCGGCCGTGCTGGTCACGGGCCTCGGCCGCGCGCTCGCGCTGGGCGTCTCCGACGAGGGCTTCCTGATGGTGATCGAGCGCGACAGCCCGAACCTGCGCCTGTTCCGCCGCGACGGGTCCGAGGTGCTGGCCCCGAGCTCCTTCGACGGGCGCGGCTTCTACGCGCGCCACCGCAACGGCGCCTTCTTCTTCGCCCCCACCGACTGCACGTACCACGTCAACCCGTCGCTGGTGGCGAGCGGCGGCTGCTGCGCCGACGCCGCGCGGCCCCTGACCGACGACGAGTCGCTGTTCTTCCGCCTGATCGACGACCTGCGGGACCTGCGCAACCGGACCGCCTACCCGCCGTCGGGACTGGCGATCCTGGGGCCCGCGCAGGGGGGCGACCCGCTCGACTCGGGCCTGCCCGGCTCGCAGTGGCACCGAATCTTGTTCTTTGGCGACATCCCGGCCGGGTGCGCCATCAAGGTGGAGACGCGCGCCTCCGACGACATCCTGGCCGGCGACCCGCTGGTGCCGACGGGCTGGTCGCTGGCGGTCACGGCCACCACCAGCTCGCGCGTGGACGTCGCCTCACCCGGCGACGAGCGCGCCGCCGCCGCCGCCGTGATGGTGCTGGCGGGGGCGGGGCGCTTCCTCTGGCTCCGCCTCACGCTGCTGAGCAACGGCCCCTCCACCCCGCGCATCACGGGCATCGAGCTGGAGCAGCCGCGCGACGGGATCTCGCGCTTCCTCCCCAAGTTCATCCAGAACTCGACCCCCGAGGACGACTTTCTGCGGCGGTGGCTGGCGCTGTTCGAGAACGCCGCCTTCGACGGGGTGTCCGAGCGGATGGACGACTACGCGGAGCTCTTCGATCCGCGCACGGCGCCCGCCGAGATGCTCCCCTTCCTCGCCGGCTGGCTCCAGGTCCTCGAGCTGGCCCGTTTCCAGGACGACGAGGACGCCTTCAGGTTCGCCCTTAGCCAGGCCGCCGAGCTGGCCCAGACCCGCGGCACGATCGACGGCCTGATCCTGGCCGTGCGGATCTACATGGGGATCTCGATCCAGATCGTCGAGAGCTTCAAGCGCGGCTCCGGGTTCGTGCTGGGCCTCGGCACGACGATCGACGGGCTCACGGGACCGGCGCTGGGGTGCCAGACCATGCTCAGCGCCGAGGACGGCCCCACCTGGCTGGGCGACGCGCCGGTGCTGGGCGACACCTTCCTGCTCGATTGCGAGCGGCGGTTCGGGACGGTGCCGTTCGCCTTCGACGTGCTGGTGGCCGCGCGCGACGTCTGCCTGAGCGAGAACCTGGCGCTGCTCACGCAAATCCTGAACGTCGAGAAGCCCGCCCACACGACGTTCCGGATCCGACAGACCGGGGCGATCGGGTTCGTGCTGGGCAACTCGGTGATCGGCCAGAGCGTGAGCAAGGGCTTCGACCGGAACGAGCTGGATCCGGCGACGTTCGGGATCCTGGTGCAGGGCGGGCCGCCCAGGCCCGAGGCGCTCGGCGAAGGGTTCACGCTGGGCCACGGGTCCCGGCTGGTGGGAACCCCGCCGCCGGCGGGGTTCCGGGTGGACGCCACGTTGGGGCGCACGACGCGGTTGTAACGGCAGAGAGCGGGCGAGAGCGAGAGCGAGCGAGAAAGGAAGTCGACTGACACATGGCTGCCACAACGAACATCGGAGACACGTCGCTGGCGGTGACGAACTCCGCCTCGCGGCTGCGCTTCTTCCTGGGGCAGCTGCTGACCCAGCGCGACTTGCAAGCGGAGCAGTCCTACCACGTGCTGCTCCGCCGCCTCATGCAACGCGAGATCCTGGGGACGGGCACCGTCGCCGGCCTGGAGGTCACGCACCCGACGGCCGGCTCGCCCGAGGCGGACAGCTTCGTGATCGTGGGGGCCGGGCTGGCCCTCGATCCCGACGGGCGCGAGCTCCTGATCGAGAAGGACGTCCAGCTGCAGATCGCCGCCGCGCCGCTGACGCCCAACACGACGCCGTTCCCCCCCTCGACGACGCCCGACTCGGCCACGGTGCTGGCCACGGACATCAACACCCGGTTCGGACTGCCCGCCGGCACGGTGACGAGCGCCCACGTCAACACGCTGATCGCCGACCTGCAGGAGGCCGGCCTCATCATGGCGTCGGACCCGACGCCGGTCTCCACGTTGCGCGGCCTTCTCGCCCAGCTGCCGACGACGCTGCCGCCCCCGATTCCCACCGACCCCGCCGATCTCCCGGCGTTCTTCCAGGACCAGCTGGTGTCGATCGTCCACCTCGGGCTCGAGTACGCGGAGAACGGGACCGAGCCGTCGCCGGCGATCGTGGACGCCTCCTGCTGCGCGGGCACGGCCTGCTTTCCGACACGCACCAATGAAGGCGTGCTCATCAACGTCAGCGAGACTCCGTTCCCGGCCATCGCCGATCCGCAGGAGACGTTCCGCGCCTGCCTGACGGCGGGCGGAGCGCTGGCCTGCGCGGACATCAAGTCCCGCCTGGCCAGCTGCATCTTCGACATGTGGCGGGACCTGGCCAGCGTGACCGATCCCTGCAGCGACACCGTGTTCCCGGTCGTCCCGCTGGCGGTGGTCAGCTGGAGCCTGTACCCGCAGGCCGGCGGCCGGATCCTCAACATCGACAACCTGAGCGAGCGCCCGCTGGCGCTCGGGATCCCGGCGACGCGCGTGCTCGCCGAGGTGCTCGGCGGATGCACCAGCGAAGAATCGGGAGGCACCTAGCCCATGGCTACATCCTGCGCGTGCGGTTGTAACCCTTGCGTGTGCGCCTCGCCGGTGGGCCAGGGCTGCCTCGCCGATCTCAATCCTCTGCGGCCCACGTTCTTTTCGGGCCAGCTGGTCACCGCCGACGACCTGAACGCCGTCATGGCCTACTTCCGCGCCAAGGACGCCATCCTGGCCAAGCTGGTGGCCGGCTGGGGTGTGCTCGGCGGCATGCGGCTCTTGCCGCCGTCGGGCAACAGCCTGCACCTGTTCGACGAGACGGTCGACGAGGGGGCCCGCCGCAGCGGCTGCGTGCCGACGATCGTCCCCAACCCCCAGATCATCCCGGGGTCGTCGATCCAGGTGACCGCCGGGGCGGCGATCGACAACGGCGGCAACGTGATGTCGTTGCTGGGGCCCCAGGTCATCGACGTGGCCGCGGCCGCGCAGTCGATGAACGTCCCCTCGGTCACCAAGACGGCCCAGCAGTGGTTCGGCGACTTCATGGGCTCGCTCGAGGGTGACATCACCGCCCAGCAGTTCTGGGTGGTGGCCCAGCACGTCGACACGCCCACGCGTCCGCTCCCGCAGTTCACCGGGTCGGCGTGCGACGCGAGCTGCGACTTCAGCCGCAACCTCGAGGACGTGCAGCTGCGCCTCGAGCCGGACCTCCCGCTGCTCTACTTTCTGCACGGCTGCCTCGACCCCATCGCCATTCCCTGCTTCGACGAGTTCGTGTCGCTGGCCGTGGGGACGCTGGAGATGACGCCCGACTTCATCAACCAGCTTCAGGACTCGCTGGCCGATTCGGACACCGTCCAGTTCCTGGTGGCGAACTCCAGCGGCGCCACCGCCCGCACGGCCAACGACGCCATCGTCGACGCGTTCGGGTGCCTGGGCTTCAAGTTCATTCCGCAGCTGGTCGAGTTCATCAACGACATCGCCATCAACACCTGCTGCACCCGCCCGGGGGTGGTCCTCGGGCGCGTGCTGCTGGCGACCTCCGTCCCCGCCGAGGTCCAGCAGGTCCTGGGCACCCAGCCCTTCTACGCCATCACCGACGACGCCTTTCCCTACCGCCGCGTGGTCCCCAACGCGGCCATGCACCGCATGCTGGCCACGGCGCTGATCAGTCTGCTCACCTGCCTGTCGGAGAAGACGTCGACGACCAGCACGACGGTCACCACCACGCCAACCGGAGCGATCGTCACCTAGGGCCTGGCCCCGGACCACTGACACCGCGAGGAACGAGAGCAAGGAGCTGACAAATGGCCGCGCCCGTGAGACCCATCTTCCAAAATGGCCAGCGCCTGACGGCCGAGCGCCTGAACACGGCGCTCGACTTCCTGCGCACGACGGTGCGGCGGCTGTCGCTGGGCCCGCTCAGCCAGGGTGTGGCGTCGGGGCTGGAGATCTTCCCGCGCAATCCGGGGACCAGCGACCGGCTGACGGTCAACCCGGGCGTGGGGATCGACGGGCGCGGGCGATTGATGGTCATCGAGTTCGCCCAGACCTTCACCGTCGCCAACATCGAGGCCTCCCTGGGAACCGCGATGCGCACCGGCGACTTCGTCGCCATCCGGCTGGTCCTCGCCGAGGACTCCGGGAGCGGCGCCGAATGCGCGGGCACCAACGCGGCGTCGGTGATCGAGAACTCGGTGATCAACCTGGTCCCGTCGACGCCGATCGCCAGCCAGCCCCCGGTGTCGGGCACCAGCTGCGTGAATCCCTGGGAGGATCTGGACGCGGGCGCCTCCGGCCAGGACTGCGGCATCACGCTGGGGCACGTCACCATGACCTCCCCCGGCCAACTGCAGGCGCTGACGCAGCTCCGGCAGGCGGTCTCGGTCCAGGTGGGCCGGGTGCGCAACGCCAACGGGAACGAGGTGATGTTCCTGGGCGAGAGCTCGACGGGCGAGACCGGCCAGGCGGAGATGATCCGCGTCGGCCAGCCGCTGGTGCTCGACGGGCCGCTGGTGGCCAACAACGCCAGCACCTTCCACAACACCGCCCGCTTCGACCAACTGTTCGGCGGCCAGGTCCAGGCCACGCTGATCGGCCCCAACGGCACCACCACGGGCAATCAGGTGGCGGGGATGTGGCCGGCGGACCAGCGCGTGTTCGTCGTCGCCGGCGGCGCCGGCGGCACCTTCGCCCCCACCAACATCCCCAACGGTCTGGGCGGCCTCACCGGCGTGCAGTTCCAGGTCCACCCGGCATCGCCCGGGTTCATCAGCCGCGCCGGCGTCCCCCTGCTGGCGGACGTCAACAACGGTGCGCCCGTGGTGCGCGAGTTTTTCCAGTCCGGCAACAGGCAGGCGCTGGTCGGGCTCAGCGCGGCCAGCGCCGCCTTCGTCGGCGGCGTCAACTGCGTCCCCATCGCGACATCGGGCGTGGTGGAGGTGTTGATCGCCGCCGGCACGCGGGCGTTCTCCGTCGGGGATCAGCTGACGGTGCACCCCACCGACACCACCAAGTTGACCACCAACGACAGCGGGGGCGTGTTCCTGGCCCGCGCGGCGCAGTCGAGCGACGGCAGCGCCGCCCGCGTGGCCGCTTGGGTGATTTACCCGCCGCAGGTCGCGCCCCCGATCATCACCATCAGCTGAACGGAACACGACGAGATGGCCAGCACCTTCATCATCCGCAAGGTCACCGAGGCGCTCCTCGGCATCCTGAGGAACGACCTGGCGACGATCACCACCAGCCCGGCCACCACCATCCGGGCCGGGCGCCCGGAGTCGGCCAGCGACGTGCTCGATGCGGAGACGCTCCTGCTCTACCTGTACCAGGTCGTCGAGAGCCCGTTCCTCAAGAACGTCGGGCCGAAGGCCGAGCCGGTGAGCGGCAACGGCATCCTGGTCCGGAAGGATCCGCTGGCCCTCGAGCTCTACTACCTCATCATCCCGGGCGCGAGCGACACCGGGTTCCTCGAGACGTACGACATCCTGGGGGCGGCCATGCGGTCGTTCCACGACCACGGCGCGTTCACGCTGGGCGACTGGGTGCCGTCGGACTCGTTGCTGCCGGCGCTGACCGCCGACGAGGCCAAGCTGCAGATCCACATCGACTTCAACCGCCTGGAGACCGCGGACCTGATCCGGATCTGGGAGGCGGTCCACCACCCGTATCGGCTCAGCGTTTCTTACATCGTGCGCACGCTGCAGATCGACAGCAACCTCACGACCGGCGGCGGGCGCGTGACCAGCCGGAACTTCGACTTCGAGCAACAGTGACGGGAGAGCCGACATGAGCACTGCCATCGCGTTATGCACCTGCGGCTGCCAGCCGTGCGTATGCACGCCGCCCTCCCAGCTGGGGAACGCGTCCTGCCTGCCCGCCGCCTGCCTGCCGCGGCCGACCTTCTTCGACGGGCAGGTGATCGGATCGGCGGACATGAACGCCGTGGTCGACTACACGCGCAACCAGCACGCGCTGCTCGCCCGGCTGCTCGGGGGGTGGGGGATCCTGGGCGGCCTGCGCGTCGACGCGGCCCCGGGACTCCGCGCCAACAAGCTGGGGACCGGCAACATCGCGCAGCTCTCGAACAACCCGCAGATCATCGCGGGCACGCAGGTGCAGGTCTCGCCGGGGGCGGCCATCGACGCCGCCGGCAACCGGCTGGTGCTCTGCGCGCCGGTGCTGCTCGACATCGCCGCCCTGGCGGCCCAGACGCCGCAGGCGCAGCTGGTCACCGCCACCTGCGGGCAGCTGCTGGGGCCCGAATGCGTGAACCCCACCGTGCAGATCACCGCGACACAGTTCTTCCTCGTCGCCGAGCTGATGGAGACGCCGGCCCGCCCCGTCGGGCGGGTGAACGGCCCGGGGTCGTGCGATCCGATCGTCGGCTGCCAGTTCAGCCGCACGGTCGAGGACGTGCGGCTCAGCCTCGTCTCGGCGTTGCCCGACACCTACCAGTTCACCGGCTGCGCCGACGCCACCGGCTTCTCGCTGCCCGGGGTGACGCTGGGGACCGCGGGCGACCCCACCGTCTGCCGCGACGAGACCTTCGCCTTCATCGACAACGTGCAGGGCCAGCTGGCCAGCATCTGCTGCTCGCGTCCGGTGGTGGTGCTCGGCTCCGTGATGCTCACGCGCGCGCCGGGCGCGCTGGCCACCGGGTTGCCGTTCGCGCCGCAGTACCTGGTCGTCAGCGACGGCTACCCGTGCCGCAAGCCGACCTTCCAGGTCGGCTGGTTCACCAAGACCTGGCCCAACGTCATCTGCAACAACGTGACCTCGAGCCCGGTCATCGCCGCCCTGACCGTGGTGCAGACCGCCGGGGACAACATCCGCGGGCCCATCACCATCACCGCCCAGACCAGCGACTTCCTCACCATCAACGCGATCGCCACCAGCGCGCTGACCGCTCAGCTCGGGCGGCCGCGGCTCGCCACCTCGTCGCTGAAGGTCACGTTCGGCGCCACCTTCGCGGCCACCAACGTGGCCTCGGCGCAGTTCCGCGTGCTGGTCGACGGGATCGAGCTGGCGGCCAACGGCATCCCGTTCCTCTCCACCACCGTCGACGCCACGCAAACGCGACATGTCGACATCAGCAACATCATCCCGCCCTCGATCCTCGGCCTCGGGCAGGCGCACCAGGTGCTGGTCCAGGTATCGCTGACCAGCGCCGGCCAACTGGACGACGCCGGCGCGCCGGCGCCAGCCGTCATCGTCTTCGACCCGAGCGCGTTCGACGGCGCGTCGGTGGTCATCCAGGAGATCGCGGGTTGAAGCCATGAACGAAACACGAGCGCGAGCGGAGGTGCCTGATGAGCGATTGTGACTGGCAGGGGATGGGCGTGTTCGGCACGCAGGTCCTGGCCCCCGGGCCGTCGGACCTGCCGTCCACCGAGATCACCCCCTTCGCGCAGCAGGCCATCGACGAGGCGACCGCCACCACCCAAGCGGGGACCAACTTCACCGACGTCCAGATTGACAGCGCGGCCGACACGCTCACCGTCACCCTGACGCGGACCAGAAAGACGCGCGCGGTGCTGGTGTCCGTGAACTTCACCGGGTCGGTGATCGGCTTCGCCACGGCGAGCGACCTCGCGTTTCGGGTGCTCGTCAACGGCACCGCCGTCCCCAGCACGCCGACCGACAACACCGACCTGCTGCTGGTCCGCAGGGTGCACGTCGATCTGACCCCGGGCGCGACGACGTTCCAGCCGAGCTTCACGCTCTCGCTGACCAGCCTGATCCCGCCGGAGGTGCTCCCCAACGAGGCAGCCCTGGACTTCCTGGTGCAGTTCGAGTTCCTGCAGAACGGCCTCGGCAGCCCGCAGATCATGGTGTTCCCGCGCGAGGACGCGCTGGTGGTCAAGGAGATCGGTCCCTTCTCGCTCTAGGACGAACCGGTACTCCCATGGCCATCCTCCGCCGCTCCAATTGGCTCGCGCGCCGCCTGATGACGGCGACCGTCGTGACGC
>Ga0134128_10009071_pt1 | contig 11961 bp, 11 predicted proteins | sample KB31754_FD_96462 | JGI IMG/M metagenome (GOLD analysis project Ga0134128, IMG submission 96462) | Terrestrial soil microbial communities with excess Nitrogen fertilizer from Kellogg Biological Station, Michigan, USA - KB3-175-4 | ecosystem: Environmental > Terrestrial > Soil > Unclassified ...
AGGTTACCTAAGACAGAAAAAAAATGTCTTATATTTAGATTTTGAAAATGGTAGAGAATCTATATTAACCAGGTTTGAACAATCTTTAACAGGTTTAAATAAAACAGATATACTTGAAGGGGACCATGATGATAAAGTAAAAAGAAAATTACGTAAGTATAAAAGGATAGGAGGGGAAGCAGTAGTTGAAAGATTACCAGCTGGAACAACAGCCAGAGATGTACAGATCCTCATGGATAAATATTACCGAGAATTTGGGATAAAGTTTGATATAATAATAGGGGATTATTTTGCTAAGATGGGATCACTATCTGGTAAAAAAGATGACACCGAAAGAATATCAGATGTTTATGTTGATATGGCTAACTTAGCTGAAAAAAATGATATTGACCATGTATGGACAGCTAATCACGTAACAAGGGAAGGTGTTAAACTTAGGATGAAAACTTGTTATGAGAGTACAGATATTGCTAAATGTATAGATATTGTCAGACACGTTCATGGTGTATTCGGATTAAACAGATCACCGGAAGAGGAAGAGAACGGTTTCTTGAGATTAGAGGTTGTAGAACAAAGGGATGGTAGAAAGGGTAGAGCGGTATTCACTATGGACTTTGAGAAACAACAAATGGTAGAACTTAATAAACAAGAAAGACATGCCTATGATGATGCCTTCTCAATAACCCAAGCTGAAGATGATCCTAAGGAAAGGAAGAAAAGGAAAGAAATAGCTAATGACGATTTTAAACCTAGGTAATGGTATTTAATAATGAAATAAAGAATAAGATAAATGAATACCTATTAAAGAAACTAGGTATGTATGATTATAGGAGGGGATGGTTAAAAGGTGACTGCCCCTCCTGTGGTTAACATAAGTTTGGTGTAAACTTATCCCAAGATAGAACTCATTGTTTCAAATGTGACTATGGGCCTAAACCATTACAATTGGTTATGGACATAGAGAAAATAGAATCAAGAGCTGAAGCTTACAAGATACTAAATGACCTTGATGGTATAGCCTTTACTGAAATACAAGTAGAGGCAATGGACCTTAAAAAGGATAATGTATTACCAGAAGGATATGTTAACCTAAAAAGAGGTAATAATAGATTAGGTAAAGCAGCAAGAAACTGGGCTAAAAAAAGAGGATTTGATGTTGATTACTTAGCTCAAAAAGGTTGGGGGTATGGTACTAAAGATAAATATTTTGGTTATATTATTATGCCTTTTTATTATAATAATCTTTTAGTATATTTTAATGCTAGGTTGTATATAGGTAACGGACCTAAGTTTAATAACCCAGAAGTAGAGGAATTCGGATTAGGTAAAAGTTTCATTATATATAACCGGGATGCTCTTTATATGTATAAACGAGTATTTGTAGTTGAATCAGTAACCAACAGTGAAACCATAGGAGATAATGCTTGTGCAATGGGGGGTAAAGCATTAAGCCCATATCAAATAAATGATATAATAAAATCCCCTGTTGAAAAAATAGTTATAGGGTTAGATGAAGATGCAATAGACTATGCTATCAGGTTAGCTTTTCAACTTATAGATTATAAGAAGGTAAAGATACTTATGCTACCTAAGGAAAAGGATATAAATGATATAGGCAGAAAGAAAACATTACAACTATCTAGTAAAACAAAATACTTAACTTATAAAACATTACAACAACTAAAAAATAAAGTACTAAATGAAACGGGAACCATCGATACATATAACTCAAACTAACCTAAGAAACTTAATAAGAGAGTTTCATGATTATGATGATAATGCCGATGATCATATAGAGGATTTAGTTGAGTTCTTATTAAAAAGGGGTAAACCCTTTTCACTGGAGAAAAGGACTATAACACCAAACTCAAAAACATCAAAGAAAATAGAAACCAAGGTAAGTAATGATAAAACAGATTACCAATTACTATCAACCATAATATACTCAATAAGGAAACAATTAAGGCATAAGGGAATTAAAAGCATAGATATGAATTCAGCTGAATACTCTCAACTTAAGAAATTATCTAAAACCATAAATACATTTGCAGAGGATTTTCAAAAAGAAAAAAGACAGGCATATATAGAATATGTAACACTCGGATTAAAGAAGATAAATTCATTCCGGGGTTATTTAGCTAAGCTAAATGATATGAGTGAAAGTATAGCGGTAGAATACGAGGCCTCACAAGTTATACTTGATGATGATTATAAGAACAAAACAAAAATAATACATGATCAGTATGTAGACATAATCTTTAAGAAAACTGGTATATTAGAAAACTACCAAGATAGGCCCATAAATTATATCAATTTTATCAAAGTAAGAGAGTTAGCCGATAAATATAAATTAAAATATGACGTATTCCTTAAAGCTCAATTTGAGGGCCTAGAATGGACAGGGGGTTATCCAGACCCGAGCCAATTGATAAGTGAAAAAGCTATAGAGAGGTTAAATAAATTCTTATTCAAAAATAAAAGCAATGTGACAAATGAAACACCGGAAGTAAATAAATCATTAAGTAACGTTTTAAAGAAAATAAAAGATGGTAACTATAACAATGCCTAATAATAACAGGTTTGAACTTTCAGGTAATATGAAAGTACTAACTAAGTTATATAAAAAATTCAAGGTAAAACACCCGGGAGCTTTCTATTTAAGAAAATCCGGAACTGTTCAAAAAGGTTGGGATGGATGCATAGACTACATCTCAGAGAATCTTAAGTTTAATAATGGTTTATTAGGTAGAGTAGTTTCCTCATTAGAAGAATTAGGAGAAAAAGTAACTATAGTAGATAATAGGTTAAATTTTAATATAACCCCCATATTACCCAAGTTTGTAGGGAAACATGAATTAAGGGGAAACCAAAAAGAATGCGTAAAAGCAGTAATATACAATAAGGTTTGTGGAGTACCGTATTACACAGCAGTACTTGATGCTGCAACTAATGCTGGTAAAACAACTATAATGGCTGGCCTATATCATGCTTTCCAAAGGAAAATACCCTGTATAGTATTACTTAAGGATGGCGACCTTTTTGAACAGTTCAAAAGGGAGTTACCAAACTTAATACCTACATCAGAACTGGGATTTGTAAGAGGTAAAGATATAAATTTTGCTAATTTCACAGTTGCTATGGTCCAAACATTATCACCCAAAGCAGCTCAATATAAAAACCAATTAGCAAAATTTGGTATGGTATTAGTGGATGAAGCTGATGAAGGCGATTCAAAATCATATAAAACTATCATAAAATACCTATTCAATACTAATGTTAGAGTAGGTCTATCTGGTTCTATATACATGAGTAAATTGAAAAAGGATAATATGAAAAATATGAACCTTAGGTCATTCTATGGCGATGTATTACATATCATAACTAAAGTAGATATGGTTAAAGCCGGGTATTCTACTCCGGGTATAGTAAAGATATGGCCTGGTAGTAATAAACCTGGAGTACCTAGAGACTATCAGGCTGAATATCAGAAAAATATTACAGAGAATAAACAGAGAGCTAAGGCTGGTGCTAAAAGGATGATATTTAATGCTAAGATGAAAAGATTACCAGCTGTAATAATATATAGGTACCATGATCATGGTAAACTCCTACTGAAAGTATTTAGAGATAAGTTATCTAAAAAATACAGGATAGAATTAGTACATGGTCAAACTAAAAATCGTAAGGATTTACTAAAACAATTTAGAGAAGGCAAGATAGATATCCTTATATCATCTTTTATAATAAAGAGGGGTAAAAATTTCCCTAAAATAAAATACATACAAAATGCTTCGGCAACCGATTCCCAAGAAACTATATCCCAAATTATGGGAAGGGGGGAAAGAAAGGATGATTCCAAGGATAAATATTACTTGGATGATTTCTTTGACGAAGGTATATACCTTAAGAGGCACTCTAAACATAGAGTAATATACTACAAGAAGCAAGGAATGCCCGTAATTGAGAAGTACAAATAGGATTACTATTAATAATAAACTAGATTAACTCCCATGGCTAAAAGGAAAGCACGTAAAAAAGCAATTAAGAAAGTAGATACAACTATACCGTTAAATCCAATTGATATTACCAAACTGGGAACAGATGATGATCCATGTTTCGGTAAACACCATGACTTAACGGCTGATGAGTGTAAAATGTGCGGTGATTCAACAATATGTCAAATAGTTTGTAACTCTCTAACTGAAAAAATGAGAGATACCCAGGAAAAAGATAACAGGTTTAAAGACTTGGAACTTGGAGAAGAAACTAAAGAATACAAATATATAACCAGAATGTTAGCTAAGAATATGCCAGCATCTAAGATAATAAAGAAAGTATCAGAGAAATTTGAGATAGATAAAAAAGAGGCCCGTAAATTCGTTAAAGCAATTAAAAAGTAATGGTAAAGCAATTAGAGTATGCTAACTCTCAGGAAGCTTGGGAAGGATTAAATGAATACTTCTTAAATAATTCCAAGGAGATAATGCAAAGGGGAGGAGGCCGATATGGTCCGCAGTTAATATCCTATGATATGTTTATAAGAATAAGAAAAGCCTGGGTAGACCCAGATTTCGATTTTGGTAATACATTTGGATATCGTAAACAGAAATGGTCATCACTGGTAAATAATTATATAAACCTTAATTTTCTTGATGTCTTAAAATCACAGGTTCTGGAGAAAGAAGCTAAAAAAGCTACCAGTTATAATATATCCATGCCATTTGATAATTCCCATGGTTCTGGTAAAAATTGTCTACTCTCTTTAACTGTATCTAGGAGAGTAACATCAGATCACCCCATACTTTCATTCAACCTAAGGTCCTCAGAAATCACTAAAAGATTACTATGGGACCTTTTGTTAGTTCAAAGGATAGCTGAATATGTATTCGGTGAAAAACAATATGTGAGTATACAGTTATTCTGTGGTAATATATACCAAAACACAGAATCATTCATAATGTATGATGCCCATAAAAAAATAAAGAAACTTTTAGTAAAAGATGATGAAGGTAAACTTGATATCTGGCAAGAAAGAGCTTTAAAGACTCTAAAAGAGTTCAAAGAGGTTGATCCAAGCAAAGTTACATATAAAGTACACTTAAGGTCAGTAAGACAACTACAGAAGGTAAACGGAGTACCTTTATCAGGGGATAGGCCTTTACTTGCTAAAAATTGCAAGATACATGAAACAGATGGAGTACCTTATCCTGAAAATTGTATAGACCCAGCAGAAAGGAAAAAATTTAAAAGGAAATACTTAAGAGCCCAGAAAAAATGAAAAGATTAATAACTAATTCTATAAAAGAGATCGTATTAAAATTTGAGGCCCCAGAATTACAACCTGGTTATATACAAACAAGGAAGGCTGGTATATGGCAAGGAATAGATTCATACAAAGATATGGATATGTTTGTTATAAGGGATGTTGATTTCGAAATGGATATACCCTCAGATATATACCCATTACACCTACTAACATCCTCAGATCACCCATGGGCTGAAATACATTTCCAAGAAAGGATAAGTGGTAACCCAACTAATCCCGGGGAATCATACAAGAAATGGCCTTATGCACAATTCAAAGAAGCCAATGATGCTTTTAAGAAAATAGATGATGATAAGTTTGACCATACTTATATGGAAAGATTTTGGCCTAAATATGTAGGTAATAATACTTTCTTTAATGTATTCGCTTTAGCTGGAGATAATAAGATGCCAAATAAGGGGTTAAGGTTTGATCTAGGTGACTATAATGATGTAGTAAACCAACTTAAGGAAAACCCCTTAACAAGGCAAGCATTCTTACCCATATTTTTCCCAGAAGATACTGGGGCTAAAAACAATATGAGAGTACCGTGTACAATCGGTTATCATTTCGAGATATGGGATGGCAAACTGGATATGACCTATTACATAAGATCATGTGATATTTTAAGACACTTCCGTAATGATGTATACATGGCTGGTAGATTGATACAACATACTAGTAAGCTACTATTTCAATATGGAATGGAAGATATAAAACCAGGTAAACTTATGATGAAAATTGCCAATCTTCACCTGTTCGAAAATGATTTGTATGCTTTTAAACAAAAAGAAAAAAAAATAAGATTATGGAGAGAATCTCAAGGCATGAATACTTTATAGAATCAGCTAAATTAACCGCTAAAAGATCTACCTGCCCTAAAAAACAAGTTGGGGCAGTTTTAGTGAAAGAAGGTAGGATTATTGCTATGGGTTATAATGGTGTTTTACCTGGAACTAAACATGAAGAAGGTATAGATGAATTAGGTATAACCCACACAGTACATGCAGAAGCCAACCTTATAGCATTTTGTGCTAAAGAAGGTATAAGTACAAATGGTTGTACACTTTACACCACACTATCACCCTGTATAAAATGTGCAGAATTAATAATACAATCTGGTATAAAGAATATTTTCTATATAGAATCATATAGAGTGGTAGATGGGTTAGATTTATTAAGTAAACATAATGTAAAAGTAAATATAACACTATGAAAAGCAAACTGAAAATGATTTACAGTGAAAAGACCTTAGATAGGTTAATTCAATATTGTAAAATAACTAAGTATGCATCTATTGACTTTGAAACCAATGCTAGACCATTCTACCATCCCCTATTCCTCCCCACTATATTAGGGGTATCATTTCAACCCGGGTCAGCATATATATTACCATTAGCTCATTTTGATTCCCCCTTCTTAAAAGGTGAAAAATGGAAAAGGTTACTAAAGAAATTTGGTAAAGAAGTCCTTGAAGATAAAAGTATTACTAAAATAGCCTGGAATTTTAAGTTTGAATTAAATGTTTTAAGGGTATATGATATAATACCTAATGGTAGATTATTTGATGCCATGTTAGCTAAATACCTTTTAAAAGAGGAACGACCTAATGACCTTAAAAGTAATGTAGCATTATTTATTCCTAAATTCGCTGGTTATGATTTACCAGGACAACCCGGACCTAAGGCTGAACATGATAAGATAATTAATTTCTGGAGTAATGTACCATTAGATGAACTATCTAAATATTGTGGTTTAGACTGTGACCTAACCTTAAGATTAATGATGTTCTTTGAGAAAAGGTTAATAGAGGAAAACTTCTACCTCCTATTTAGGAACATGATGATGATGGCTGTAAGAGTATTAGCCGATTCTGAATGGACTGGTATACCCATAGATGACCCTTATTTAACAGGTTTAGTTGATTCATATAGGTTGAAAATAGACCAACTAGAAGAGGACCTAAAGAATCATCCGAAGATAAGAGCCTTTGAAAATTCCCTTATAAAAAGGAGGGTTAAGAAAGCTATATTTAAAATTGAAGAGGAGATTGAAGCCTTGGAAGAAGAACTGGATGATATAGATAAAGATTATAAGAAAGCTTTAAAAAAAGACCCCGCTTCTGCTAAAAGAATATTAACTACACATAATAGGAAAAGTAAAAGTATAGATTCCAGGAGAGATAAAATAGATAGACACATAGCCCGGGATTTTAAAAGTAAAAATGAGTTAAAATTAATTGAACCAGTAAACTTTGCTTCACCTGCTCAAATGATAGAATTACTTTTCACAGATAAAGCTGGATTTAGGTTTAAGATAGTAAAGTATACCACCGATAAATTTAAAAAAGAAACAGATAACCCCTCAACAGATGAAGAAGTTTTAGAAGAGTTAAAACCAAAAGATAAAACTGGATTCATATCTCAATTATTGGAATATAGGGGAATTACTAAACTATATTCTACCTACGTATTAGGTATGCATAATAAGATGGGACCCGATAGGAGAATACACGGCTCATTCTTATTACATGGAACTGTAACTGGTAGGTTATCATCAAGGGACCCAAATTTACAGAATATCCCTAGAGATACCACAGCTTCTGATATCAAGAAAATGTTCATACCCCCTAGAGGTAAGATACTACTACAGCTGGATTATTCCCAAGCTGAATTAAGGGTATTAGCTGCTCAAGCCAATGAAACCGAGATGCTTAAATGGTTTAGAGAAGGAAGGGATATCCACTTAGCAGTAGCTTGTGATAAAAATAAATGGGATTACGACTGGGCTTTACCTATATACTTAAAAGAAGATGAAAGTGACCCATGGTTCAAGAAAATAAAGGTACAAAGGAAATATGCTAAAACCATTAACTTCGGAATTGTATATGGGCAAACAGCTAAGAAATTATCTTTAGGTATGGAATCTACTTTAGAGGAAGCAGAAAAGTATTTGAAGGATTACAATGCTCGTTTCCCTAATATAGCTAAATTTATTAAGAAACAACATAAGTTGGTATCAAGGGATGGTTTTGTATATAACATCTTCGGAAGGAAAAGAAGGCTATCAAATATATATTCAGAAGATTGGGGTAAAAAAGCTGAGGCACAAAGACAATCTGTAAATGCCCCCATTCAAGGAGCAGCGTCAGACTATACATTATTCTCATCTATATTAATATGGGAGAAAATACAAAAGGGTGAATTACCTAAAGAAATGGTCCAAGCTTATACAGTACACGATTCACTTGGATTTTTCCTTGATCCTAAGGATATACATTGGGTAGTACCAATATTAGAAGCTATATGTAATAACCCCGAAACAAAGGAATGGTTTGGTTTCCAAATTGATTCAGTTAAGATGCAAGTGGATTTTGAAGCTTCCCATTTAAATTGGGGTGTATTGAAAACATACCACAAGGAAACTGACTATGTTGAACTGGTAAAACAAGCAGCTTAAGGAATACTATTTTTAATAAACTAACATACAATGTCTAAAAACAGAAAGAAATTAGATAAATACATAACACGTAGTTCAATTAATGATATTACGATTAAATACGGGAAAGAAACATTTAATTTTAATCTAGTAGAAGAGTTAAGTATCAATGAGAATAAAATTAATGAGGAATTAAAAGAACAACCATCCTATTATGGTTTTCTTTTGTTATTACAATCCAGGTTATTAACAGTTAAAGAGGACACTCAAAGACAAGCAGATAGTAAATATGCAAGTAAATACTTAAAAGCTTCAGAAAAGAAGAATCCTAATACTGGTAGGAATTACAGTGATAAAGCTGCTATACAAATAGCCTTGGCTGATGAAGGTTATAACTTAGCAGTAAAGAGAGCTTTACAAGCTAAACAGGATTATAACATAATTACTTCATGTGTAAGATCATTTGAACAAAGAGCCCACCTTATACAAAGCTTAGCGGCTAACCAAAGAAGAGAACAATAATTTATTAATATATTTTAAACTTAATCACAATGGCGAAAGAAGTAAAGAAAAAAGCTTCCCTTAAAGAAAGAATGAAGAAAAAGAAGGAAGAGCTAAAAACTAAAGGACAAAAAGGAAACGTCCTATTTATTAAAGAAGGTACATTACGAGTTAGGTTATTGCCGGTAGGAGCCGATAATGATATTATCGCTGAAGTTACACACTTCTACCTTAATGAGAAATTAAGGGGTTTCTTTTCTCCATCAACTTTTTGTGAACCTTGTCCAGGAATTGAAGCTTACAATGATCTCAAGAAATCAAAAGATGAAACTGATCAGGATTTAGCTAAAAAACTATCCCCTAAGCAAGCATACCTTATGCCGGTATTAGTTTACGAGGATGAGAAAGGGAAAAAGATTGATAAAGAGAAATCCGAGAAGTTAATGAAAATAACCGGGGGATTATATCAAACAATTATTGACCTTTACCTTGATGATGATGAATGGGGGGATATGACTGACCCAAAGAACGGGTATGACCTTAAGATCACTCGTACTGGTAAAGGTAAGAATGACACTGAGTACTCTGTAGCCCCTTGTAAGAATACTCCTTTACCAAAGGAATATGCCAAGAAAACCTACGATCTAGAAAAGATGGTAAAAGCCGAAATAGAGTCTTACGATGTTATTCAGGATAAAGTAAGTGAATTCTTAGGAATTGATGACGATGATAAACCTAAGAAGAAAAAAGATAAGAAAGGTAAATCTAAAGACAAGGATAAAAAAGAAGACAAGAAGCCTAGTAAAAAGGAAAAACCCTCTAAAGACAAGGATAAGAAGAAAAAATCTGACGATGATTTTTCAGCTAAACCTAAAAAGAAAAAACCTAAAAAATAATGGCTAAAAAGTCAACAAGCATAAAAATTCCTACAGCTGCTTCGTTAGACAAGAAGTACAAGGGATCAGGTATAGCCTCCAAAGTTTTAAACAGAGGAGGCTTAAGGTTACCATGTAAATTCCTATATTTAAACTACGTTTTAAGTGGGGGATTACCATTTGGTAAAATAATGGAGATATTTGGAGAGGAGTCCTCTGGTAAATCCCTATTAGCCTTTGATTTTGCCTATTGTTGTCAACAATTGGGAGGTATAGTAATATGGATAGATGCTGAACAAGCATTTGAAATAGAATGGGCAGAAGCAAATGGTATAGACCTAGATAGAGTAGACCTTTATTCAGAAACTGCCATAGAAAGTATATCGGATTTTATTAGAGATAAGGCTTTGTATTGGAGGAGTAAATTAGTTAATAATGAACCTATACTCATAGTAACAGATTCAATAGCTTCATTAAATTGTTTAGTTAATATAAATTCATCTCAATTAGATGCCAAGGCAGAAATGGGTAATAGAGCTAAAGCAATAGATGGTATGTTAAGAACCAGAAATGAGTTTTTATCAGATTTAGGGGTAGCTTCTATTTGGATAAATCAGGTAAGATCAAAAATAGGAGCCAGTAAATACGAAGATCCTTTTACTACACCCGGTGGTAAAGCAGTAGCTTTTTATGCTTCTATACGTTTAGGTATATTTGGGGGTAAACAAATAAAAGGTAAAATTGATGGTTATGAAGATAGAGTAGGAAGACACTCAACCATAAGAACCATTAAAAATAAAGTAGGCCCCCCTAGACCAACCATAAAAGGAGCTGAAGTATATTTTAATGCAGAATATAGTGAATCTATAGGATATAAAAAATACTTTGGTTTACCAGAATTATTAGTTAGGTTAGGGGTAGTGGAAAGAAAGAAAGGTTCATCAAGGTTTTACTTTAAAGATAAGATGTTAGCCAATGGGGAAGATGCTTTTATGAAATTACTCTTAAAGGATGACCAGTTGAGATCAAAACTTATCAGGAAGAGTGGAATTAATACTATATCTAAAACACAGAAAGAAATAGATAAATTAACAACTAACCTATACCCTGTAGTAGCAGGTAAAGAACAAGATGAAGAATAAAATAGCAATAGTGGATGGTAATAATCTCTTATACAGAGCTTATTATAAATTCAATAACATGAGGGCCCAGAGTGGGGCCCTCACTAGTGTAATATATGGTTTCCCATACATATTACGAGGCATGTTATCCCAACATGACCCAGACGAACTCATAGTAGTATTTGATGGGGGGAGGGATAAGAAGAGATTAGAGTTACACCCAGAATACAAGGATAAGAGAGTACAAAAGGTAGGCTTCGATAAAGAGGATTTCTATTTCCAACGTGATACAGTTTTAGAGATACTTAAGATGTTAGGTATTAAATACGTAATGGTTAAGAATAGAGAAGCAGATGATATAATCTGGTTATTAGCCCGTAAACTAAAAAGAAATAACCATGTTATCATAATATCATCGGATAAAGATTTTAACCAATTGATTTCACCTAATGTTAGTGTATGGAATCCTAAAGCTGAGAAAAGGTATACTCATAAAAACCTTGAAAAGGAGATTGGGTATGATCCTAAACGATGTGTTGATTTCCTTATATTGGATGGGGATGTATCTGATAATATAAAGGGTATGATAGGAGTGGGACCGGCAAGGGCTAAGGATTTTATAAGTAAAACCAAATCAATAGGGGACTACTTAATTAATAACCAGGGGGAAATTAAATCTTTTGAACGTCATAGACTAGAACCCGTCTTTTTATTAAACAGG
>Ga0134128_10009073_pt1 | contig 11960 bp, 6 predicted proteins | sample KB31754_FD_96462 | JGI IMG/M metagenome (GOLD analysis project Ga0134128, IMG submission 96462) | Terrestrial soil microbial communities with excess Nitrogen fertilizer from Kellogg Biological Station, Michigan, USA - KB3-175-4 | ecosystem: Environmental > Terrestrial > Soil > Unclassified ...
CCAGGACCACCGCGAGGTCGAACAGCGTGTCGCCGGTGAGGCACAGGTCATCGATGTCCGCGCTCAGCGCTTGTGCTCTTCTGGCCGCGACGACGGCTTCGCCATGCCGTCCCCGCGCAGACGCGATCCTGGCGTGCAGCGCTCCGGCGGCGATCCGTGCACGCAGGCTGACCGTCTCGTCACCCAGCGCGACCTCGTCCAGTGCCCGCCCGGCCGCCGCTACCTGGCCCTGTTCGAAGAGCTCGCGCGCGATCGCGACCTCGGTGTTCTGTGTGTCGGGGGCGCTGCGGGCCGAGCGCAGCACGTTGAGGCTCTGCCGAAGGTGACTTTCTGCCTTGTCGTGCGCGCCCGACAGCGATTCCAGGAGCCCGGAGAGCTCCATGACCGCCGCGTGCGCGAGGTCGAGGTGGAGGTCGCCGACATAGTCGCGCGCCGTGGCCAGGATGCGTCGCGCCCCATCGAGGTCGCCTGCGATCGCGGTCAGATGGGAGCGCGTCAGCAGGACAGGCACCAGCAGGGCGCGGTTGTTGGCGAAGCGGCGGCCAAGCGCGGCGCACAGCTCGATCCCGGCCGACACCGGGCGCGGTGCCCACTGCGCCAGCTCGCAGCTGGCGCACAGCAGCCGTTCCTCTTCGTACCCGTCACCCATGGCTCGTGCCCGTGCCAGGCCGAGGCGCAGCGACGCGTCCGCGGCGGCGGCCCGCTCACTGACCAGGTGCAGGTAGGCCTGGAGCTGGTGCAGCCGGCACCAGCTGAGGTTGTCTTCCTGGTCGCTTTTGAGGCTTGCCTCGATCATCCTCGCGTCCGCCGCCACCTGGGCCGGCGTCGCAAGCCCGAGCCGCAGCGCGACGATGCGGCGCTGGATGGTGCAGGTGGCCGTGTTGCGGCGGTCAAGCGGGAGCGCGGTCTCGGCGGCCGTCAGCGCCGCCAGCGGTAGCCCGGCGTCCCAGAGCGCCAGGCCGGAGTCACTGATGTGCAGCGCCAGCCCGGTGTGCCGCGGGTCACCGGGGGGTACCAGCGCCCGGCCGCGGTCAAGCAGCGCGACCGCGGCCGGAAAGTCGTGCCGTTTGAGGGCGTTCATGCCCTCGGCGATCAGCGTTCCCGCCGCTGTCGACGCCAGCTCGGGGAGCCCGGGGTCGCCAGGCCAGAGCTGCTTGCGCAGCGTGAGCGAGGCCTCCACGTGGTGGGCCACGTCCATGGGGTCGTGCTCGTGGCTCGCGAGCCAGCGGGCCAGGAAGTCGTGCCACTGCTGGCGGCGCCGCTTGGGGGTGAAATCGCTGGTGATCTCGCGCAGCAAGGACTGCGCGAACGCAAGCGAGCCGGCCGCGGAGCGCCGCAGGATACGCCGCTGTATGAGCCGGGCCGTCAGCGTTTCTGTCTCAGCGGCGTCAATGCCGTCGGCCGCGGCCATCTCCTTGAGTACCGCGGGAGTGAATTCACGGCCGATGACGCCGGCCAGTTCAAGCAGCCTGCGTTCCTGGCCGGGAATCTGGTCAAGCCGCGCGCCGAGGAGCGCCGCGATCGTGGGCGGTATAGGTGTCGTGACGGACGTCTCCGCGAAGACATCCAAGATCAACTCGGCGAAGAGCGGATTGCCGTCACACCGCTCCGCGACCCGCAGGTAGATGTCCTGTGACTCCTGCGGGTACACGTCGCCCGGCATTGCCAGCCCGCTGACCAGGGCCGCGCTCTGCTCGAAAGTCAGCGGGCCAAGCTCCAGCGTCATCGCGCACGCTTTTCCACCGCCCCAGGAAGGCCGGGACTCAAGCAGCTCGTTCCTGGCCAGGCACACCAGTAGCACGGGCACATCAGCCAGCCAGGTCGCGACGTGATCGATCAGGTTGAGCAGGGTCTCCTCCGACCAGTGCAGGTTCTCCCAGATCATGACGACGGGGCGGACCCGGCCGAGCACCTCGAGCAGGTTCGACGTGGCCCAGGAGATGTCATCAACGCCTGCGATGCTGACCGGCTCTGCGCCCTCTTCGCTGACAATCGTTGACAACGCTCGTGCAGCAGCGCTAGCGGAGCTCGAGCCGTCGCCGAGTAGCTCCGACAGCGCAGCCCACCCGCCCGGATAGGACCTGAGCATCTCCGCCAGCGGCTGATAGGTGATGCCCTTGCCGTAGGCCGAGCAGCTTCCCGACAGGACGGTCACCTCATCCGTCGGCAGCGAGTCGATGAACTCCCGCGCGAGGCGCGACTTGCCGATCCCCGGCGGCCCGATGACCGTGACCAGGCAGGCCTGCCGCAATCGCCGTGCTCGCCGGAATGTGTGGGCCAGTTCCTCCAGTTCATCGGCCCGGCCGATGAACGGGTGAACAGGCGCGTGCCCGTTCCCGGCCGCTACCGCCGCGTCGGTGACGCGCCACGCCGAGACCGCGCGCGCCTTGCCCTTCAGCGTTAGCGGCGCGATCGGCTCGATGCCGATCGCGCGGCGGATCATGATCGCGGTGTCCTCGTCCACCAAGATCTCGCCGGGACCGGCAGCGGTCTGGAGTCGGCTGGCTGTGTTGACGGCGTCTCCGACGACGCGGAAGTCGCCGCCCGGTGGCATGATCACGACCACATCGCCCGTGCATATGCCGCACCGGGCTTCCAGGTTGATCCCGTATTTGGCGTCGAATTCCGCGCTGAGCTCACGGAGTTGGTTGAGCGCGCTGACCGCGGCCCTGGTGGCGCGAGCGGCGTCGTCCTCGTGGGTCGCGACGGCGCCAAAGACAGCCAGGACGGCGTCACCGATGAATTTCTCCACCGCCCCGCCATGGTCACCGATGGCGGCCGCGCAGACAGCGAAATACCGGTCCATGATCAGCCGCAATGGCTCGGGATCGAGCTGTTCCGCCAGCGCGGTGGAGCCGACGATGTCGAGGAAGAGGGCAGATACCCGCTTACGGCTTTCTTGACGATCGCGCGATTCAAGCGGTGCACCGCAGCCGGCGCAGAAACGGTCGGCCGCACTAACTTCCGCACCGCAGGAAGCGCATTTCATGGGATCCCTGTCATCTCACGCTAGTTTGATGGTGAGAGACTGCCCTTCGACGTCTGCATCGGAAACGGCATCGAGGCGTTCCTTGACTGAGTTGAGTACCGCCACCTCTTCCTCGGTGAGCTGGGCGAGGACAGCCTGCTGTTCCGGTGTCAGCAAATCCACCAAGTTGCCGGCCTGCCTGAGCGTGGCCAGTGCGTCAAAGGCCATGCGTCCCTCCAGGACCTTGGAATTTGCGTTCATCAATAGTGTCGTTCGATGCTCCGCAGTAAATCCATGCGACTTTTGGGCCAATAAGCGCCCGCGGCCGACGATGATGAAATGACGAGCGCGGCGAGCCCTGCCTGCAGCCGGGATTCGAGTTCGAGCTTCGCGAGTATGCAGGTGACGTAGCGCTTGACCGTCCGCTCGCTGATCTCAAGCTCGCGGGCGATCGACCGATTGTCATAACCGAAGCCCAGCAGCCGGAAGACAACCCGTTCACGGTCGGTGAGAAGCAAGGCGTCGGCCATCGACCGCGGCTGCAGGCCCGGCGCGGCCACGAGGGACGCTCCGCATACCGGGCAAGAACCGGCTGGCCTCATGTTGTCCTCCGCGAACTGGCGAGGTCCCGTGCGGGGATACTTCGTAGGCACCTGATCGGCCACCGCCCCTCCTGCTCAGACCGTCTCTGCCTCCTATGCAAGGCCGTCGACGCGATCGGCGCATCGGGTGACAACCCCCACATTTTCCGCGCGCGGGTCCCCGCTCCGTCGGCTTGGTTTGCTTGGTCAGGGGCAGGTTGATCCACTCTCGGCGAGTGAAGCGGCCATGGGGCACTTCGCCGGGGCAAGGAGCCCCGGGTTGCTACGTACGACGGCAACTGCGTGCGATGGAATCTGGGTACTGCTACCTAGACCCGCGCCTACCCGAGCTTCCCAAGCTCGATCCGGTCGGGCTGGCCGGTCTTGGCCATGAGGCTGGCGACATGCTTTTCCACCGTTCGCGGCGATAGGTGCAGCCGCGTGGCGATTTCGCGGTTGCTTAGCCGCTGGGCCACCAGCCGCAGGATCTCGTACTCGCGAACGGTGACACCAGCCGAGCGGAACGCGAGCGGGATGTCGTCGGCGCCAACGCGTCGCTGAGCGACGGTCAGGCCGATCCGGCGCATCATGCCCCGGCAGGCGCTGGCGACGGCGGGCACGTCACTGTCGAAGAAGTACTTTTCGCAATCTCGCAGCCAGGCGGCCGGGGATCCCCAGCCATCCGCGATCGCGGCCTCGCTCACCAGCCGCAACCCCAGCCGGCACCCGGTCGGGTAAGGCGCACCCACCCGCATCGCCTCGGTCACCGCCGCCGAGGCCGCTGTGCCGCGACCCGCACGGCCATCAAGAACGGCTCCCGCGAAGAGGGTGAACTGCCTGTCCCACCGTAGTCGGCTGACCGGTGCCGCGGTAATGGCCTGGTACTCGGGCTGTCCCGCCGTCCCCTCAAGCACGCACAGGAGCAGGTGCAGGCCGTACCGCCCGGTGAGCTGGAAGATGGTCGGGTTTTCCTCCTCGGCCGTGAGCGCGAGTCCGAGCTCCCTGAGCACCAGCGGCCGGTTCTCCTCAAGCGCCGCGCACCAGGCTCGGGCCAGGCCATGTACCCGGGGGGTGTGCTGCGGATGATCGCCCTCCCAGAGCCGGAGGTCGGCCAGCGCGGCCGTCATGTCCGCCCGCCTGCCCTGGTGCGCGTGGAGGATCGCCCGCAGCAGGAACGTGTACTGGGTGGTCTCAAGTAGCCGCAGCCGCGTGGTGGCGGCGAGTACCTGATCGATGATCGCGGTGGCCTCCGCGAACTTGCCTTGCAGTATCAGCTGGAGGGCGATGCTGGCTTCCGCCTGGTAGCGGGACGTCACCGCGCCGACCGCCGACGCCTCGCGCTGGGCCTGCCGCAGGCGGTCAAGGCTGCCGTCACGCAGCGCGTCGTCATTGCCCAGCCTGATCAGCGTGTGAATTTCCTCGATCGGCAGGTCATTCCGTACCGCGATGTGCCGTGCCCGCTCCAGGCACGCGGTCGCCTCATCCGGGTCGCGGGACCGGCTCAGCGCGCCAAGGACCTGCCACGCCTGGCAGGCCACGATGGGCAGCCGCGCGCTCTCGGCTGCTTCGGCCGCCCGCCTGGCCAGGGTCTCCGCCGCCTGCACCTGCCCGGGGCCAGGCACGTCGAGCGCGAGGTGGGCGGCGACGACATCGATGGGCGCGGTATCGCGGCTGGTGGCATCGGGCCCGAGCAGCTTGCGCGCGATATCCACCTGCAGGAGGCCATCGGCGGAGCGGCCGGCGACGGCGGCGGCCCAGGCGAGCCTGGTATGAAGTTGCGCGCGGGTACCCGGGTTCAGCGCGCCGGCCAGCCGCTCGAGTTCGCCCGCGGACGTGACCGCCCGCTCCACCAGGCCGGCTTCGGCTAGCGCGTACAGGACGCTAGCGAACACATCGGCCCGCTCCTGCGCGTCTTCGGCGCCGGTGAGCAGATCGAGCGCCTTGTCGAGCAGGGTGACGGCGGAGTTCGCGGCTCCCTGGGTCAGGGCACGTCGGCCGGCCTCCGCGAAAAGCCGCCCGGCCCGGGTGCGGTCGCCCGCTTGCAGGTGGAGCGTTGCCGAGGCCTGGCACCATTCACCTGGTAGCCCCGGATAAATTGCTTCCACCGCCAGCGCCGCCTGCCGGCTCCGCAGGCTCCGTTCGTCGGTGTCCAACAGGGTCAGGATCGACTCGCCGACGAGCGGGTGCTGGAAGGCGTACCAGTCAGGGGTCTCCTCGTCTGGTGCCACGAAATGCACCGCGATGTCCCCGTGCAGCGCGGTCAGCAGCTCCCGCTGGCTCATTCCTGTCGCCGCCTGAACGACGGCAAGGGGGAACCGCTGGCCCAGGATGGCGGCCACCGAGAGCAGTTCACGGCCCCGCTGGCCGATGCGGTCGAGTTGTCCGGCCACGGTCAGGGTGAGCGTGGCCGGCGGCCGGGCGCGCAACTGGCCGGTTACCCGCCAGGCACCGTCCTCCCGCACCAGCAGCCCGCTGGTGCGCAGGGCGTTGAGGACCTCCTCGGCTAGCAACGGGATCCCGGCGCTGGCGGCCCAGAGGTGGTCTATCACCTCGAGGGGGATCTCGCCGACGTCGTCGCCCAGACAGGAGCCGACCAGCTTGCGCACGTCGGCCTGGTCGAGCCGATGCAACTCGACAAGGAAGCCAGAGCCGCGCTGGGCGGCCGACCGGGCTAGCGCGAGCGCGGGGGAGGAGCCCGTGCGCACGGAGCCAAGCAGCACCGCGGGCTGCCGGTCGAGGTTACTCACCAGGTAATCCACCACGCCCAGGGTTTCGGCGTCGGCGTCCTGTAGGTCATCGAGGATCAGCAGGCACCCCCGGCCACGGCCGACGAGCCCGATCAGGCGCAGCACCGCCTCGGCGATCATGACCAGGGACCCGCCGTCTTCCACCGCCGAAGGCGGTCCGAGATCGGGGATGAGCCGTGCGAGGACGGGAAGGTAAGGGCCAAGCTCGCGGACGTCAATCGGCTCGCCGTTGCGCAGCAGGGACATCAACGCCTCGGTCAGCGGCCGGAAGGGAACCATCGGCCCGATGGAACTGCCCCGCCCCCGCAGCAGGCCCATCTCGGCGGCGAAGGCCGCGTCCGCTGCGGTCGCGGCGAGCCGGGACTTTCCGATACCGCCCTCGCCGATGACGAAGATTACGCTGCCCCGGCCGTCCCTAGCCGCGATCAGGAGCTGCTCCATGAGCCGGAACTCGTCGTCCCTGCCAACCATCACTGAGGCCCGGGTCCGCATATTTACTGATATTAAGTGCGGACCCGCGACCAGTGAATATCCGGGAGCTACGATTCACGGCCTATTTACTCCAGGCGGCAAGCGCGCCTGGCTTGGGCGCGAATTAAAGGGTAGGGTGGCCGCCGCCGCAGCACGTGGTCTGGAATATGCCGTTCCCGGTGACGGCGTTGATGGCCGCGCCGAGCGCGGCGGTGGTGGTGACGGTCCCGGCCGCCCCCACCGCCACCGGTGCGGCCGGGACCGTCACCACCACCACGCCGGCCAGCACGGCCGCGCCGAGGCCGAACGTTACCTTCGGCAGCAGCAGGGCCTTACCGGTCTGGTGCGGGGCGCTGTGGTCGTTGTCGGTCATGGGCGTTCCTCTCTGGTGAGTGAGTGACCATGCGTCAAGTTCGACGCGGACGGGCTAGCCTGGAGTAGCAGCGCGGAGGGAATCCGGTCGGCGAAGCCGAGCCGCAAAAGCCCGTAGCCGATGCCGGCCAGCCCGTTGAGCAGCCCTGGGGTGGGAACCCCGCCGGGCGTACCGCAGACGGACGTGTGCCGGTTGACGACGTCAAGCAGCAGACCAGCTCGGTGGCGTTGGGCTCGATACGCCGTTCTGCTCCCGGTGACGGCGCTGAGCACGGAGAGGACATCGGCCACGCCGGCTTCACCGTGACAGAAGCTGAGGTCCTCGAGTACCGGCCGGCCGGCCAGGATTTGGGCCTCTTCGTCAAGTCTTTCTGTCGCGACGGGGAGGCAGGTCCTGGCCAGGAGCCGGCCCGCCGCGCCGGAGCACCACCCAAGCGAGTCGTCAGGCGACGACGTTTCGACCGCACGTCGTGCGGCCAGTTGCCCCGCCGCCAGGTAGCGCGGTTCCGCCTTGGCCTCGGCAAACCGGACCAGTGACCAGCCGATGCCCGCCGGGCCGGCTGCGAACCCGTCCGCCCGGTCACCGGCAAACCCGCAGTACCCGTCGGTGTCCGCTACTAGCTCGCACAGGCGGTCGGCGCACGCCGTGGCCACCGCCGCGGCCGGCCCGAAACCGAGTTCGGCCTGCACCGAGACCATGGCGGCGAGGCAGCCGGCGCTGCCCGCCACCCACCCGGGCGTCACCGCGGCCAGGTTCACGGTGGCGGCTAGCTCCGCCGCCCTCTCGGCCCACCGGCCGAGTTCCGCGTCGTGCAGCAGGCCGGACATCCTCGCAAGACCGTAGCTGATACCGCCAAGGCCGCCGATTCCTCCGCAGCCAATCGCGGCGACCAGTTCGGGCCGGCCGCCGATCGCGGCTAGCAGCACGGGAATCGAACTGACCGCTTGCCTGGCGGTCTCGGCATAGCGGTCGATCCCGGTGAGCTTGCCAAGCTGCGCGAGGAACAGCGCGACCCCGAGGTAGCCATCGGCCAGGCCGGCCCCCATCGGCAGCGGCATCCACTGGCTGCCTTCGACGAGTTGGAGACCCAGCCAGTTCACCCGGCCAGGTTCCTCCCTGTCGGCGATGGCGCCTGCCACGATCCGGTCGCCGAGCCCGCAGGCGGCGGCCAGCAGTCGGCTCGGCTCGGCCGCCGCTGCGGTCACCGGTCCCGGCACCGTCCGGGCGACGCGGTGCCCGCCGTGTGGTTTCCTGGCGGCCAGGCTGGCCGAGATGATCCATTCCTGATCGCGCCGGTGGACCTCGCCCATCGCCCTGACGTTGGCGAGCGCGCAGCTTAGCCCGGTCCGGCTAAGCTGCCCAGGCAGGCGCACCCCGCCCGACGTCCAGATGTCGGTCCGGGAGGGCCGGGTGGTCAGCAGCGGTATATCGCCGTTCCACAGGTCGGCGATCTCGTAGTCGGCGAGGCCGCGCCACAGCGGGTGATGGGCGGATACCTCACGCAGCACCGCGAGCGCCTGGTCACGGTCGGCCGCGTCGCGCAGCAGGTCGGGGTGCGTGGTTTCGCTCATCAGCCCGGCATATCCGCTGGTGGGGCGGACAACGGCACGTACCTCGGTGTTGCCGAAGGACGAGAGCAGCAGCCCGAACGCCGCCGGCTCGGCGGCGATCGCGTCGTAACCGAGCCGGAATCCCTCGATCATCGCCGCCTCATGCCCGTCGGGCTCAATGACCTCGCCGTCGAAGCGGGGCACATTGCGCCCTCCGCCGCCGGTCATCCCGGACTGGTCGTGAACGCCGCCGGAGTCCACCGTCATGTAGGGAAGCAGGCCGGTGCTTAGCACGGAGGACGTCAAGAACTCGGCGGCGGGGTCGGGAGCGGTGGTGCGCGGCATCGGCAGGTCGGGATGGAAGATGGTCTCGATATCGATCACGATGGGGAACGCGCCGCTGGCGATGACGTTCTGATGGTGCATATCGCAAGCGTGCGTGGCGTAGAGCGCGGCCAGCAGCACCCCCTCTCGCCGGTAGAACTCGGCGGCCGCAGCCAGTCGCGGCAACGGCCGGCCGGCGATGAATTCCACCCAGCCGTATCCCGGCCGGGCGACTGCCGCGGGCAGCCGCAACTCGCTGGCGGGCACGCGCGCGTTGAGCCAGTCGATGACCCGCTGGAAGGCGAGATGGCCGCCGAGGTTGTTCGGCTTGTAGATCACCGTGCGGCCGTCCGCGAATGACATCGCCGTCACCGAGCGTCCGCCCCGGTGCCGGTCGCCGAGACCCGGCTCGATCGCCACGGCTGGCCCCGGATCGACCCCACCGAGCAGCTCGGTGACGATCGCGCTGCGATCATCGGCGAAGCGGGACAGCAGCTCGCGCCCGGCTTCGACGGCCAACTCGGTGGCCGTGCCGAGCAGCCGGGCGAGCACCGGATACTCGGACAGGAACGCCGGTAGCCCGGCGGGCGTGCGCAGCCGCGCGGCGAAGTCGCCAGGCTCCGGCCTGGTCAGCTCGGACTCCATAGTCCGGCGGGCAATGTCGGCCAGTTGGCGTGCGACGGCGGAGACGTAGGCGTCCGTCAGCGGCCCGGGAGCGGCAAGCCCGGCCGGCAGGCCGTGGGCGGCCGCGGCCAGCTGCTCACGAACCCGGGCCAGGAACGGCCACAGCAGGGTGCGGTGCGGGTCCGGTTTGCCTGCGGCTGAGTCCTCGGCCTGGACCACGGCGGGCGACGCCGCTGCGGCGTTCTCGACCGCGTCGGCCCAGCGCGGCCGCGGCGCCGGCCCCGCCACGTCTCGATCGCGGGCGGTCAGTGCCCGCAGCCACCAGCCGGGACGTAGCTGGCTGGCCGCGGGATCATCGCCCGGCGACCGGTCCGACGTGCTCACGCTCCATGACTACCAATCGCGGGCCTGCGCGCGCATGGGTGGAAGCTACCCAAGTTCTGACCATCCGGTGCGCCCGCACCACTACGGTCCGGCGGCCGCCGCCTGACCCGAAAGTCGCATCGACTCATGCGCGACCACCGACGACACTCGTTAATGTCCGTCCCGGATTTTGATCGTTAGCGAGTCGGCAAGGGGGAATTCATGGATGCCCAGGTGAGTTCCGTCCCGGACAGTCATTCTTCGATCGATAGCCCGCGGTCAGATAATGCCGCGCACGGCGGGATGACGGTTGAAGAGTTCGCAGACAGAACTGGAATGTCGGCCCGCAATATTCGGGCGCTGCAAGGCCGGGGACTGCTTCCTCGGCCGTTGCGCCTTGGCCGCCGCGCGTTCTATCTCGAAGTACACGTCAATCGGGCGGAAGCCATCAAGGATCTCCAGCGGCAGGGGTTTAACCTGTTCGCCATAGGCGCCATTCTTGGCACCGACGACGCCGATTCGCAGGCAGCCGAAATGGCGGCCTTGCTTGAGCGCGTCGGTGCCCGCGATCCCGGTCTCATCGATACGCTGCAGCACCATCGGGTCGTTGGCAGGTCGGCGGACGGCGAGCTCCGGGTCACCCGCCCGAAATCGCTGCGGACCGCGCTTGCCCTACGGCAACTGGGCGTTCCGCTGCCCGCCGCGATACGCATGGTCGCGGACATCCTCGATGCTACCGAGCCTGTCGCGGGCCAGCTTGTACACCTAGTTCATGCGGGAATCGTGGAGAACTGGGACCGCAGTCGCGGGCCGGGCCTCAATTCCAATCCGATGGTCAGGACGCAGGCCGTTATCACCCTGCTCAGCGCGACGACACGGGTCGTGCTTGAGAATGTCGGTTCTGACCTGGTACGCGGTGTCCTCGACCCGGCAGAACCCGGACAGTGAGCCAGGACGCGGTGCGGGGCGACGCCGGCCGGGCCTGCCGCAGCGGCGTTTAATCGCGGGCGGGCAGGCGCGCGCCGATCAGCTGACGTGACGCGAGCCGGAAGAAAAGGCCGTCGGGCTGGGCCATCAATTCGGCGAAGGTCCCTTCCTGCGCCACCGCGCCCTTGTCGAGGACGACGATGCGATCGGCGTCGATGATCGTGGACAGCCGGTGGGCGATGACGAGCCTGGTGGCGGACAGCGTCCGGGTGCTCGCGGTCACGATCTCCTGCGTGCGGTTGTCCAGAGCGCTCGTCGCTTCGTCGAAGAAGAGCACTCGCGGCCGGTGGATCAGCGCCCGGGCGATCAGGATGCGCTGCCGCTGGCCGGACGACAGGGTGCCGCCACCCGGCGGCAGGAGGGTGCCCATCCCCATCGGGAACGCCTCGATGTCGGTGTCGACGCCCGCCAGTCGGGCAGCGTCCCACACCTGGTCAAGGTCGAAGTTCCCGGCGCCGGCTATGTTCTCCCTGATGCTGCCCGCGAACAGGGCACCATCCTGGAGCACGATCCCGCACTGTCGGCGGACCGCCTGCAGGTCAAGGTCGGCGAGATCCTGACCGTCGTACAGGACAGCGCCTGAGGTGGGATTCTCGAACCCGAGCAGCAGACGCAGCAGCGTCGACTTCCCGCAGCCGGTCGGGCCGACGATGGCGACGAACTCGCCCGGATTGACGTGCAGGGTGAGGTTGTCGAGGACCAGCGGGGCGTCGGGCTGATAGGCGAAGCTGATGCCTACGAGCGAGATCTCGCCGTGCAGGTCGCCCGGGTCGGTGCGGTCCGGCCGATGTTCCGGCCGCGCATCGACGACCGGGGCGAGAGCCGCTAGCCGAGGCGTCGCCGCCATGATCTCGACGCTGGCGGACACCAGGAGCAGCAGGCTTCCGAGCAGCAGCGAGAACGCGATGCTGATGGTGAAGAATTCACCGGGGGCCACCTTATGCGCAAGCGGGCCCGCGATCATCAGGAACA
>Ga0134128_10009074_pt1 | contig 11959 bp, 10 predicted proteins | sample KB31754_FD_96462 | JGI IMG/M metagenome (GOLD analysis project Ga0134128, IMG submission 96462) | Terrestrial soil microbial communities with excess Nitrogen fertilizer from Kellogg Biological Station, Michigan, USA - KB3-175-4 | ecosystem: Environmental > Terrestrial > Soil > Unclassified ...
GCCCTCGAGAATGAACTGGAGCCCGAGGGTGCTCTTGCCGATCCCCGCGCTCCCGGAGACGAGGGTGACGCTCCGCTCGAGCAGGCCGCCACCGCAGAGCTCATCGAGACCCGGAACACCCCAGGAATGGCGCCGCGCCGGCTCGAGCGGCGGCGGTGGCCCGCGCAACTCGGTGTCCATGTCGTAACGAGGAAAGATGCTGATTCCTCCGGGACCGACGAGCATGCTGTGCCGGCCCTTCAGGTGAGCCGTATTCCTGAGCTTGTAAACCTCGATGTACCGCTGACGCTCGAAGCCCTCCTCGGTCGAAGTGAGCAGAACGACGCCGTCGACGACCGTCTCCTCGACACCGAATCGACTGAGCTGGTTGGTTCCATAGGGAATATCGGTTGCAAAGAAGCCCACGGCCTGGGCATTCTGAATGATGCTCGCGAGTTGGAAGACCTTCTCCCGATCGATCTGCGGGTCCTTGACCTTGTGCAGAAACACGGAAATCGAATCGATGGCGACACGCCGCGCCTGCATCGCCTGGACCCGCTCCTGGATCATGAGAAGGTGCTGCTCCACCATGATGTTGGGCTGCGCGATGAAGACGATCTCAACCATGCCGCGCTCGATCTCGCGCTCGAGGTCCCAGCCGAGGCCGCGAGCGGTCGCCAGCAATCTCTCCTTCGTCTCCTCGAACGAGAAGATGATGCCCCTCTCGCCCGCTTGGGCCCCGCGGTAAAGGAATTCGAGCAGCAGTACCGTCTTGCCCGTTCCCGCCACTCCGGCGATGAGCAGACTCGAGCCGCGCGGAATTCCCTCCCCCAACAGCTCGTCGAACTTCGAGATGCCGGTCTTGCAGCGCGCCGCACCGGGTCCCCGGTCCTCGCGCTGGACGGTGACTCGCGGAGCGTACACCTCGATGCCCTTGGAGGTGATGACGAAGGAATGCTCATCGCGGCTGTGCTCGGTGCCGCGGAGCTTCACGAGTTGCATGAACCGCTGCTGCTCGCCGGACTGTTCGCGCTGAGTGACCAGAAACAAACCGTCGATCACCGAGAAGAGCGGGTTGGTGCTGATGTCGAGCGGTCCGTATTCTCCGAGGAGGAATGTGGTGACTTCCCAGGCCATGAGGTTCACTGCGAGCTCGTAGCCGAACTTGCGCAGCTCCTCTTTGGAGCGTGCCAGATCGTCGAAGACCCGGAAGCTGTCTATCACCACGACGGCCGGCTTGACCTTCCTGACCTGATCCATGATGAGCTTGGAGGCTTGCTCGAGGCCCTCTGTCCGCAGGATCACCCCGAGATCGACGAAGTGAACGCCGCCGGCATCGAGTTTCTCGGGATCAAAGAAGCTGAATTGGCTCAGGTGCCGCAGGGTCTTCGCGGTCGGCTCCGACAGCGTGTTGAAGTAAAGCACCTGCTGTCTGGCAGAGGCAATGTGGAAGCAAATCTGCTGGGTGAGGATCGTCTTGCCCGCGCCCGGCGGGCCGGCAAGAACGATGACCGAGCCCTTCGGAAGACCGCCATGCAAGAGCTCATCGAGATTCCGCACGCCCGTCTCGATGCGCGCGACGTCGCTCTTCTTCGTCATCACTTCGCTCCCGCGTCAGGCTCGCTCTTCTGGTCCTGCGGACGCGCCTGGGGGCTACCGTCTCCGGACCCTGTCTCCGCTGGCGCGATCTTCAGGAGTTCCGCGTGCAGCGCCTGGCTGAGGATCTCGGCGGTCAAGGTGCCGAGGACTGTGAGAAACTCGACCAGTACGAACCGAACTGCTTCCGCGAGATCATCACGACGCAGATTCCCCGCCTGCTGCTGGAGCTCCTGGCAGCGAAGTCCGGCGGGCTCCACCTTGAGCGCGGAGAGGAACGGGTACTGCTCAGCCGCGACATACAGCACGCGATCGACGATGGCCATCAGCGTCACGTCCCCGAGGGTTTGATGAGCGCGACCCCACAGGGCTGCGAATCCCTGATCGAACACCAGGAGCAGCTTATCGGATGGCAAGCGGTTTGCCGCTCGTTCCAGCCAGGCGTCCACACATGCGCCGTGCTCGCGCGCGTCAACCATGGTTCTAGCACTCTGCTCGATGGCGCGTGGCCTTCGCACTATGCTCCCGCTGGCCGGGTGCCGCGGGCCAAGCGTAAGTGTACATTTCAGCACCCGCTTGATCGCTTCCGGCTCGAATGGGTGCCTGTAACCTCTCCCCCTGGTCTGACTGCTCTGTCGACATCGTCGCACCGAAGTCCGGTGCCAGGAGAATCGGGATTCCTTTCGTCACGGAAACTGAGGACAGTACCGCCGCCCTTCGAACCCTGGCGAGCTGAGAACTTGAGGTCACTCGCCGTCCGCAAGAAATCGCAGCAGCCCTGCAGTCGACCGGAACGACAGTGCCCGAACATTCTTGCACCGAATCGCCCACATAAGCTAGGCATTTCGCAAAGCCTTGCATGGCCTGCGCCGTTCCGGGGCCCGGGTGGCCCGGCGAACACGACGCAAGTGATTGAATAGCATCATTCTCGCATTCGGCTTTGAGCGAACACTTGGGATGAGACCGATGCCGCGCCCGATCAAGTCGAATCCACCACAATGCAGTTGCGGCCCCTGGCCTTTGCCTCATACAAGGCTCGGTCGGCGCGCCGGATCAGCTGCTGGAGTGTGTCCTGGCCGGACAATGCCTCGGCAAGCCCGACGCTGATCGTGGCGGATACACGCGCCGCGCGCGTCTCGATTCCGTCGGCCGCGATCGCCTCGCGGATGCGCTCCGCGACGACTGCGGCCTGTTGAGCCGTGCTCCCGGGAAACAGCGCGATGAATTCCTCGCCGCCGTAACGCCCAAGAAGGTCAGCGGCGCGCAATCGCTCGCTTGCTGCCCGAGCGACTCGCTTGAGGATCTCATCACCCATCTGGTGTCCGGCGGTATCATTGATCAGCTTGAAGCGGTCGATGTCGAACAACATCATCGCGAGCGGCAGACCGTAGCGCTGTGCTACGGCCCACTCGTGTGCGGCCACCTCAAGAAAGTGACGCCGATTGTTCAGGCCTGTCAGGCCGTCGGTGCGTGCCATCAACTGCTCGCGTGCGAGCGCCTCACGAAGCTCACGATTTGCGACCTCGAGGCTCGCCTCGGAGGCGTGCAACGCTCGATCGGCAGCATCTCGATCGAGCGCGATCGCCAGCTGATTCACCACCGCGTTGACGAAGAAGAGGTCCGACTCCTCCATTCTCCCGCGGCCCTCGATCTGCAGCGCGCCGAAAATGGACCCGTGACCAACGGCAAACGGAAGCACCACGAAATTCTGCGTCGCGTCGGCCTTTGTCTCCGTTGCAGTCGCGGGCGGCTGCGGAGCCTCCGGCGCCGTTGCCAATTCCCCCTGGAGCTCTACGCGAGAAGGATTTAAATAGCGGTAAACCCGCTGCGCGTGAGCCTCGGCGGCCTCCAGCCTACCTCCATTCTCACCAACGGCTTGCCAGGTGAGCGTCTGCGGTGAGTCCCTCGTCTCCAGAATGACGACCGCGCTGCGCAGCGGCAGTGCGTCGGCCATCAGAACAACCACTTCGCACACGGTTCGCTCGAAGCTCTCGAAACGCGTGAGCAGTTTGCTGATGTCGAACAGTCGCTGCAGGCGCCGCTGCGACCGCTCCAATTCCGCAATACGGTCATCGCGCCATGCGACGTCGTCCCGAGTATGGACGTCTTCGCGACCACTGCCAGGACCTCGCCGCCTCATCGCCGCATCCCGCAACTCAGCCGGCTCGAGCGTCGAGAGCTCCACCTGCAGCACTGATGTGGGGACATCGGCAGCAAGGTGACCAGCCACAGCGGAGCGCCCCAATCGATCGTACGTGCGCGTCCCGCCTGCCCTCGCCGCCCGAGCGCCGTTGGGTAACCCCGCACTACTGCACCTCAGCGTGAATCTACCCTATCCTAACATGGTTCGGCGCCAACGACATCGGTAGTTGCCACACTCCGGTCAGAGTAGCGCGCCGAGCGACCGTGGAGGGCGTGGGATCCAATGGGCTTCGCATCGGCGCAGGCACTCTCCGGAAGCGATCACAGGTGGACCCGCAGCCGCCCGGAAGCGACACCTCTGCTACGCTGGCGCCACGCGCAGCCCGATCTCGAGCTTGCCAAAGCACGGGCGCATTGGCTTGTGACTGCCTCACGTCCAAGTAGCCGTGGAAACTGCGTATTGAAGCGGCGGATACGGTGAAACAGGATCGTGTCAAGAGCGCCAACAGGACCCTTGGACCTGACGGAGTCACGATGTGAGTTTGGGAACCATTCTGCTGATCATTCTGGTGCTCGTGCTGATCGGCGCGATCCCCACTTGGCCGCCCAGCAGATCCTGGGGCTACGCCCCGAGCGGCCTAATTGGGTTGATTCTGGCGATCGTGATCGTCCTCCTCCTGTTGGGCCGCTTATAGAGCTCCGCCGGTATCTTTGCTTGAGCATCACTCACCGCGAGGCGCCGACTGCATTACCTGGAACCACTCAAAGGTCCCGAAGCAGCGCTTATCGGCCGCACCGTACACTGATCAATCATATGGAGAACCTGCCATGACGCGTCCCAATCACTATTCCGTGTTCGTACTCATGTTTTTGCTGTGCTCGCTCACCGGCTGCGCATCCACGCAGCACCGGGAGGGGACTGGAGAGTACGTCGATGACTCCGTGATCACGATGAGGATCAAGGCGGCGATGCTGCATGAGCCATCGCTGAAATCCTCGGAAATCAACGTCGAGACCTTCAAGGGCATCGTCCAGCTGAGTGGCTTCGTCAGTTCGCAAGCAAACATCGATACAGCCGTCAAACTCGCACGCGGCGTCGAGGGCGTCAAATCCGTGCAGAACGATATGAAACTCAAGTGACAGCTCGGTTGAAATCGAACGGCGCCGCCGCCAGCGACTCGCGGGCCGCTGGCTACCTGGCCGGCGGACGCTGCGGAACGGTGCGGCGCCTGCCACGACGACGGCTCTGATCGCGACCACCAGTGCCGCACGGGTTCGGCCGTGCCGGCCGAAACGTCTGCGGTGCCCTGCTCTTCTTCCTGACTTTTCCCGCCGATGTCCTCATGCGCGCACCGGCGCCGATGCGGATTCCTGGTTCCGTGCGACGAATATCGCGCTGGAGCGCGCAGGCAGGCGATACGATCGCAGCTCATCGGCGAGCGGCGCCGTCCCTGCAGTGCGCACGTCGGACGGCGTGAGCTGAGAGGTATCGACCTCCAGATGCCAGCGCGATCCCTGCGGCAGTACCGGCATATCGAAATCAATGTCCTTCGTGTCAGCGTTGAACATCAGCAACAGCGCATTTTCGTCGCTTTCCCGGATCAGGCAACCGAGAGTCTTCGCCGTGGAGTCGAACCAGTCCGGATGACCCCCTGATGGGGCAAGCCACCGGACCTGCGCCTCCGTGTAGAATCTTTCCTCGCTGAGTACCGGGTGCGCGCAGCGAAAGGCGACGATGCCGCGCACGAAACGGTGGATCTCCTGTTGCTGCTCGAGGAACGCCCAATCATTCCAGCTGGTTTCGTTGTCCTGGCAGTACGCATTGTTGTTGCCGCCCTGGGTGCGACGGAACTCGTCGCCGCCGAGCAGCATCGGCACGCCGCGCGAGATGAATAGGGTCAGCAGGAAGTTCTTGATCTGACGCTTGCGCAGGATCTCGATCCCGATGTCGCTGGTCGCGCCCTCGATGCCAAAGTTATCGCTGAAGTTCGCGTCGGTGCCGTCGCGGTTGGACTCTTCGTTGGCTTCATTGTGCTTGGCACGGTAGCTCACCAGATCATTCAGCGTGAAGCCGTCGTGGCAGGTGATGAAGTTGATGCTTCCCTCCGGCCCTTTGCCGGAGTTAAGATAGATGTCGGCACTGCCGCAGATGCGGCTGGCGAACAGCCCCAGCATCCCCTCATCGCCGCGCCAAAAGCGGCGAATATCGTCGCGGTAGCGACCGTTCCACTCCGCCCAGCGCCGCTCCGAGAAACTGCCCACCTGGTACGCACCGGCGGCGTCCCATGCCTCGGCGATGATTTTCACGTCTCTCAGGATCGGATCCTCTGCAATCCGCTCCAGCAACGGGGCGTTGGCGAGAAGCTTGCCGGCCCCGTCTCGGCCGAGTACCGAGGCCAGGTCAAACCGGAATCCATCCACATGCATCTCGATCATCCAATAGCGCAGCGCGCCCAGGATGTGGTCGCGCACCACGGGATGGTTGGCGTTGATCGAGTTTCCCGTGCCGGTGTAGTCCCTGTAATAGCGCTTGTCGTCGCCCAACGTATAGAAGATTGCGTTATCGATGCCGCGGAAAGAGAGCGTTGGACCCAGCTCGCTCGCCTCGGCCGTATGATTGAATACCACGTCCAGAATCACTTCGATCCCGGCCTCGTGGCAGGCTCGGACCATCTCCTTGAACTCCAGCTTTTGCTGCCCCGAGCCGCCCGCGCTGCCATAGGAGGCCTTGGGCGCGCAGAACACGACGGGATCGTATCCCCAGTAATTCTTGAGCGGCTGCCCGGTTTGCGGATTGCAGCGCGTGCAGGTAGCGTCGTTGAATTCCTGGACGGGCATCAGCTCAACGGCGGTGACTCCCAGGTCCTTCAGATAAGGGAGCTTTTCCATCAGGCCGCGGTAGGTGCCCGGATGATCCACGCCGGAGCTCGGATGAATCGTGAAGCCCCGGACATGCGCCTCATAGATGACGGTCTTCGACCAGGGGTGCCGGAGTGGTTGATCTCCCTGCCAATCGAAGGGCTCGTTGATCAGCACGCATTTCGGCATCGATGCGGAATTGTCCCGGGTCGAGCACGTAAGGTCTTTCCCGGGAGCGGCAGGATCATAGCCTCGCGCGGCTGCGAAGTCCCACGCCGGCCGCCGCGATATCGCTGTCGCGAGCGGGTCGAGGAGAAGCCGGTTGAAATTGAAACGATGGCCTTTGACGGGCTCGTAGGGACCGTCCACGCGATACGCATAGAGCTGACCGGGAGGGATTCCTGCCACCCAGACGTGCCAGACATCACCGGTGCGGTGGCGCGCTGGATCCAGCTCGATCGTCCGGGCGGCCGTTGCATCTTCGGGATGGTCGAACAACTCGAGTCGAACACGGCTCGCGTGACGGCTGAAAAGGGAGAAGTTGACCCCTCCTGAAGTTTCCTGAGTTCCCAGGGGCAAAGGAGAGCCCACGCGAACTTCGGAGCGTCCGGATTTCTCCGAGAGATACTGATGAAACTCGCGTTCTGGCGCCTGCATCAGCGCTGCCACGAGATTCGGGCGCACTCCAGGGGTACGGCGACGCCCGCCCGCTGTGGCATAACCCGCACCATGTAGTCGCCGGCCGGCCGCGTGGCGGCGACCGTCGCGTGATACACGCCGTCGCGGGAGACGCCGGGCAGCGTCCGCGCCCACTTCATTTCTTGCCGCACCGCGCCGCCGCCGTCCAAGCCGTCCGCATATAGCTCAACTCGCACCTGATCGGGCTCGAGGTCATTCAGGAAGAGGTCGGCTTCGAACGAGTGGCTCACCGGTCGCTGTGCTCGGGTGCCGCCAGCGCAACGTCGACCATGGCCTGTGCTTCCCGCAGGATACGGCGCAGGTGATCGGCGCCGCGGAAGCTCTCGGCGTAGATCTTGTAGATGTCCTCTGTGCCGGAGGGCCGCGCCGCAAACCATCCACCGTCTGCCGTCACCTTCAACCCGCCGATGGGCGCGTCGTTGCCCGGTGCGCGGGTGATAATGGCCTGGATCTTCTCCCCCGCCAGCTCGGCGGATTTCACTTGCTGGGGCGAGAGCTGAGCCAACCGTTTCTTTTGGACGGGGGTAGCGGACGCTTCGACGCGGTCGTAAATCGGGTCGCCGAAGTCGCGCGTGAGATCGCGGTAGATTTCCCCGGGATCGTGGCCCATCCGCGCGGTGATCTCCGCGGCCAGCAGCGCCGGCACGATGCCGTCCTTGTCGGTCGTCCAGACGGTGCCGTCGAAGCGCGTAAACGACGCCCCGGCGCTCTCCTCACCCCCGAATCCAAGCGACCCGTCGAGCAGGCCCGCGACAAACCACTTGAACCCCGCCGGCACCTCGTAGAGCTTTCGGCTCAGCTTCAGCGCGACGCGATCGATCATCGAGCTGCTCACGACGGTCTTGCCCACCGCCGCGTCCTTGCGCCACCTCGGCCGATGCTGGAACAGGTAGGAGATCGCAGCTGACAGATAATGATTCGGCGGCAGGAGGCCCGCAGTCCGGGTGACGATCCCGTGGCGGTCGTGGTCGGTGTCGCAGGCGAACGCGATGTCGAAGCGATCCTTCAGGGCGATCAAGCGCTGCATCGCGTACGACGAGGAGGGGTCCATGCGGATCTGGCCGTCCCAATCGAGCGTCATGAACCCGAAGGTCGGATCGACGGCTTCGTTGACCACCGTCAGATTCAAGCCGTAGCGTTCGGCAATCGGAGCCCAGTAGTGAACACCGGCGCCACCGAGCGGATCCACGCCCATGCGAATGGCCGCGCCGCGAATCGCCTCCAGATCAACCACCCGCCCGAGATCGCTGACATAGGCGTTGAGATAGTCGTGCCGATGCGTTGTCGCCGCATGCAGCGCCCTGTTCAGCGGCATTCTCTTTACGCCGCGCAGATCACTCCTCAAAAGGCGGTTGGCTCTCTCCTCGATCCATCCAGTGACGTCGGTCTCTGCCGGTCCTCCGTGGGGAGGGTTGTACTTGAAGCCGCCATTGTCGGGTGGATTGTGCGAGGGCGTGATGACGATGCCGTCCGCCCGACCCGAATCTGCGGATGCCCGGCCGTAGTTATACGTGAGTATCGCGTGAGAGATCACCGGCGTCGGCGTGTATTCGTCCTGCATCGCGAGCATGACCTCCACACCATTGGCTGCGAGCACCTCGATCGTGCTCGCATATGCCGGCATGGACAGCGCGTGCGTATCGATGCCGAGGAACAGCGGGCCCCGGATGCCCTGCTGCTGGCGGTAGTCGCAGATCGCCTGGCTGATCGCCAGGACATGCCCTTGGTTGAAAGTGATGCGGAACGCGCTGCCCCGATGTCCGGAGGTGCCGAACGCAACCCGCTGCCCCGGCACCGACGCATCAGGGACCTCGGTGTAGTAGGCCGTGACCAGCCTCGGCACGTCGACCAGCATCGCGGCTGTGGCCGGGTGTCCCGCCAAAGGGCTTATCTTCGCGGCCGCATCCTTGACCTCGCTCATTTGCGCACCTGCAAGCATGGACGGATGGCGCCGCACGGGCCTCGGCCACGGCGTTGAGGCCATCGACGGCAATCCGGCACAGTCCCTGACGGAGGTAATGGCATTCGGCATGGCTCGGCAGGTTGACGGTTGTCGCTCCACGTCATTTTCCGAAGCGCGATGAGCTGCATCTTCCGATCATTGATCGCGAATGCTGTGCCCGTGCATGCTGCGCGTCGGTGCGCTACCGCGCAGAAGGGTCTGCGCGAGGACGGATGTACAGATGGAGAGCGCTGCAATCCCGATTCCGATGCTCAAGGCGCAGCGTGTATTCGCTCGAGGGTATGACGTCCCGGCTCGTGCCTATCCCAGCATCACCGCGGGCTCGGCGGGTACGCCCGGGCCGATACTGGCAACCCCAGGCCGACGGTTTCACGGCGTAGGTATCGCCGCGCTGCTCGTGCTCGAACCCTTCGTGAGCTTGATTCTGACGGGCTTAGGCTTTCTCGGAATGGTCATAGCGCTGATTCCGGAATTTTGATATCCATGCGGGACCGGTTTGCGGTGCGACGCAACATCGTGGCCGCAGGATGCGTGAAGACCCCGCGCCTGTACGTGCGCGAGAGCACAGACAGGCGGCTCGGGCCGGAACACACTTTCCGCATGGCGCATACCATTGCGACGTCGAACAAACGCCGGCCAAAAGCTGCAGATGACCAAGCGGCTCCGCTGGCTGTCTTCTATGTCGTCGAGACGACGGGACAGGTGATTGGCGAGCGGCATCACCGCGTGTGTTCGCACTTGTTCGAAACCAGTTTCCAGGCTCACACGGAACTTGCACGTCTCGAGCTGGCGAACGCCGGCGGCGCTTTTAGCATCTGGAAGGGCACGACATACATCGAACCCGCCGAGTGGCTCGATGACGTGATTATGGCAGACGACACGGTCATTCCTGCGAGAGGAGGGCACTACTGCCCGGTCTGCAGTCTTTCACCATCGCCGCCACCTCCTGAACACACCTGACGGGCCCACATCGTCGTTGGGGCCGGCGCCATAATGCCAGGAAGCTACGCGGGCCACCGCACGGACGGGAGGCGGAGGGCCGGTCAAGCTGCACACCTCACGGCCGTGTCCTTTGCCCCCACTGTCGCGAGGCCGTGTCGGGCAAGCTACAGAACCGTGCGGTGATTGAAATGACGCTCGCGACCGCGACTTCCGCCCTCGAGTCCCGCTTTGACCGATTCCTGTATGCGGCGGTTCGAGAAGATCCGGACGGCACGCCTCTGACGGTGCTATCGGTCCTCGCTCGCCTGGACATCGACCCCTGGAAGGAGGCCGCCAAGCTCGCGCAGCTTCCAGGCGGGGCCGCCGCACGGGCCTTGGCCGTACTGATTTCGGCCTTACCCAAGGGCTCCGCGACACCTTCGGACAACGAAACGATCGCTGCTCGGCTGATCACGCTCTTGCCGCACCGGTCGGAGCAGGGGATCGCAGTGCGAAGGGACCTCTCCGGCGGACCGCGCGTGATCCGGATCCCGAACCGGGCAACGATCGTCGCGCGAGCGGCGCTGTGTCTGATTGTTCTCGCCCTGCTACTCCTCAGCCAGTGGCTCGCGGTGCGCCATCTGGCGCTCCAGCCCGCAAAGGGGCCACTGGCGGCACCTGCCACGGTGGTTGCAGCGCCGGCAGCGCGGCCCGGGCCCGACGTTTCTCGGGCGGCCGCATCGTCGGTGTCCTCCAAAGCCGCAGGCGCTTCATCCCCCGGAAGGCGGTAGTCATGCAATACCCACAAGACTCTGAGCGAGGCGCGGTGGAGGACCACCGGTTCTTTCCAGAATGCGCCGAGCGCCCCGCGGTCATCGGAAGCCTGCATGAGGTCGACCGCAATTCGTACATCAGCGCTCAAGCGTCCTTGCCGGAACGACACGGGTCTTCGGCAATGAGCCTATCCTGGCCGCCGCGAGCATGGGGGGCAGTCGTGCACCGTGAGAATGGTCACGGGCGGTTCGGAAAACGTAATCCCAGAAAGAGCTCGTGACGCCGTAGTAGCCGGGCCGCTCGGCCAGCGCGGAGAGCCGGGCGTGATGCAGGCCGTGCCAGCGCTTGCGCCGCCGGAGCCAACCGCGCTCAGCGCCCCAGTGGTGGACCGCGTGGTGCGTGATCGCATAGCCGAAATCGCCAGCTACGACGCCAAAAGTCAACGCGCATGCAGGCCACCGTCCCCAGGCTATCCATGCCGGCAAATAGATCAACGCGGCGATGAGAGTCACGCTGACGACTGTTGGTGAGTAGATCCTGGCCGCCGGCCGCTGATGATGCTTCGCGTGCCAGGTGCTGAAGGGTCTCATGCCGTGCAGAACGAACCTGTGCAACCCATACTCGATGAAGGACCAGCTCGCAAGCCCGAGTGCCGCACACGCAATGCTCTGAATCAGTCTTGCGGGTGGACCCGCGAGAAACAGGAGGGTGCCGAGACCCACGGACGCGGCACCGAAGACTGCTAGATCGAGCCGATACGCGACCTTGCTGTGCTCCAACGTCAACAACGACATGCAGCTTCCTGAGCGCCTGAGCGCGTTAAGGACCCACCGGGTTCCGCTGATGCACGGTAATCGCCTGATCACGCACGCTCTGTGCGCCTGCGCACTGAGCCAGTCCCGGTCACCTGTGCGACAGCAATTGCGGCAGCATCCGCTGGAAATGTGCGTATTGGCGCCTGATGAACCGATAGCACTCGCAGGAGGTCTTTTCCAAGCCCCTGCGGTCGAGAACCGCGATACGGCC
>Ga0134128_10009075_pt1 | contig 11957 bp, 8 predicted proteins | sample KB31754_FD_96462 | JGI IMG/M metagenome (GOLD analysis project Ga0134128, IMG submission 96462) | Terrestrial soil microbial communities with excess Nitrogen fertilizer from Kellogg Biological Station, Michigan, USA - KB3-175-4 | ecosystem: Environmental > Terrestrial > Soil > Unclassified ...
GCGACGCGCCGCAGCACCGGCTCCCAGTGCTGGCTTTCATCCTGGCGATAAAGCCTGACCGACCGATACCATGGGCTGTCGTCGCGATCGAGCATCCAGCGCCAATCCGTATCGAAGCGATTGAGGATCCAGGTGGGCTTGCCGAGCGCGGCGGCGAGATGCGCGGTCGCGGTATCGACCGATATGACGAGGTCGAGATTCGCGATCAGCGCCGCCGTGTCGGAAAAGTCCGCTATCTCGCCGGCAAAGTTATGGAAATTGCCGCGCGGCCAGTATTCGGCTTCGCGGCCGCGTATCTCCGATTCGGCCGGGTCGCCCTTCTGCAAGCTGAAGAAATCGGCGTCGACATCGTTGAAGGCGCGCGCGAAGACGTCGAGCCGGATATTTCTTTTTTCATTCGTCACATCCCAGCCCTCGGGTGCGTTGGCACGAAAACCGCCACTCCACACAAGGCCGACGCGCAATTGTTTTTGTGCGCCGAGCCGCTCGCGCCAAGCGCGCGCCTTCACCGGGGCCACATGCAAATAAGGTGTGGCACTGGGAATGGTCGCGGGGTCCGTTCTAAAAGCCAGCGGCAAGGACAAAAGCGGGCAGTGATAGTCGGCGTCGGGCAGATTCTCCCCCTGCGCGACAATCTGGCTCACGCCTTCGAGATTCTTCAGCAGCTCCACCAGGGGCCTGGGCACTTCCAATATGACGTGCGCACCAAGCCGGGCCACCAGCGGCAAGTAGCGGCAAAAGTGAATCGTATCGCCCAGGCCTTGTTCGCTATGCAGCAGTATTCTCTTGCCGCGGAGCGGCTCTTCGCCGAGCCACAGCGGGGGAGCGAATTGCCGCGGGTCCATCTGCAAGGCGGGGTTCTTCCAGCGCCATTCATAGAATTGGAATCCATTTTCGAAATCGCCGCTTAGAAGCAGGGTCAAGGCCTTGTTCAGATACGCCCTGGCATAATCGGGATTGATCGAAATGGCTTTGCCGTAATCTGCGATCGCCGCTTCGAGCTTCCTCAGTTCGCGCCGCGCATTTCCGCGGTTGTAATATGCTTCGGCATAATTGGGGTCGACGGAAATCGCCTTCGTGTAATCGGCGATTGCCGCATCGAGGTGCTTCAGTTCTTGGAGCGTGTCGCCGCGGTTGTTGTAGGCCTCGGCGTAGTCGGGCTTGATGGCGACGGCCTTGCCGAAATCGGCGATTGCCGCATCGAGCCTTTTCAGCTCGCGCAGCGCGACGCCGCGATTATTGTATGCCTCGGCATAGTCCGGCTTGGCGGCGATGGCCCTGCTGTAATCGGCGATCGCCGCATCGAGCTGTTTCAGTTCGCGCAGCGCAACGGCGCGATTATTGTACGCTGCGGCATAATCGGGCTTGATGGCGATGGCTCGATTGTAATCCCGGATCGACGCATCCAGCTGTTTCATTTCGTGGAGCGCAAGCCCCCGATTGTTATAGGCATCCGTATAATCGGGCTTGATGGCGATGGCCTTGCCATAGTCGATGATCGCCGCCTCGATCTGCTTTAGCTCGTGGAGCACAATCCCGCGATTGGCGTAGAAAGCTGCGCTCGCCGGGCTCATGGCGATGGCCCGGCCGATCAACTCGAGCGCTTTGTCAAACTGCTTTTGTTGATACGCGATAAGGCCGAGAAGATGCAGCGCATCGGCGTGAGCCGGGTTGACGCGCAAAATCTCTTCATAGATCGCTTGCGCTCGGCCGAGTTCGCCCTGCTGGTGCAAACCGATCGCGGCAGCCAACTGGTCGGCGGTGCTGCGGGAAATCGCGTCGTCGGATCGATTTTCTTTCATCGGACGCGTTCTAGCTACCGGCGCGGTGCTCGTTCGCGCGCTGCGCCAAATCGGCGGCGACGCGCCGCATCACCGGCTCCCAATGCCGGCTTTCGTCCTGCCGGTATAGCTTGACCGACCGATACCAGGGGCTGTCGTCGCGATCGAGCATCCAGCGCCAATCGCTATCGAAGCGATTGAGGATCCAGGTGGGCTTGCCGAGCGCGGCGGCGAGGTGGGCGGTCGACGTATCGACCGTTAAGACCAGATCCAGATTCGCGATCAGCGCGGCGGTGTCCACGAAGTCCTTTATATCACCGGCAAAGTTATGGAAGTTTGCCTGCGGCCAGTGTTCGAGTTCTCGACCGCGTATTTCCGATTCGGCCGGGTCGCCCTTTTGCAAGCTGAAAAAATCGACGTCGATCCCGCTCAGCGAGCGGCCGAACATATCCAAGGGAACATTTCGTCTTTCGTTAATAATATCCCAGCCTTCCGGCGCGTTGGTGCGAAAACCGCCGCTCCACACCACGCCGACTTTCAATTTTTCTCGCGCGCCGACGCGTTTTTGCCAGGCGCGCGCCTTTGCCGGCTCGGCGTGCAGATAAGGCGTCGGATCGGGAATGGTCGCGAGCACCGTTTTGAAGGCCAGGGGTAAAGACAGGAGCGGGCAGTGATAGTCGGCGTCGGGCAGAGTCTCGCCCTGCGCCATAATCCGGCTCGCGCCTTCGAGGTCCTTCAGCAGCTGAACCAGGGGTTGCGGCACTTCCAAGATGATCTGCGCACCGGTTCGGGCTACCAGCGGTACGTACCGACAAAATTGAATCGTGTCGCCCAGCCCTTGTTCGCCATGCAGAAATATTTTCTTGCCGCGGAGCGGCTCGGCGCCGAGCCAAAGCGGCGGAGCGAAGTGCCGCGGGTCGATCAGCAAAAAGGAAGGATTCTTCCAGCGCCATTCATAGAATTTGAATCCGGCTTCCAAATCGCCGTCCAAAAGCAGGGCCAATGCCTTGTTCCAATACGCCTCGGCATAATCCGGCTTGAGCGCAATGGCCTTGTCGTAATCGGCGATGGCGGCGTCGAGCTCCTTCAGCGCTTGTCGCGTGATCCCCCGATTGTTGTACGCCGTGGCGGAATCGGGCTTGAGCGCAATGGCCTTATCGTAATCGGCGATCGCGGCTTCGAAGTTACGCCGTTCGTGGAGCGTATTGCCGCGATTGTTATAGGCCTCGGCATAATCGCCTTTGAGGACAGTGGCCTTGTCGTAATCGGCAATCGCCGCATCGAGCTTCCTCAGGTCGCGCAGGGCGCCGCCGCGATTGTAATAGGCCTCCGCATAATCGGGCTTGAGGGCGACGGCTTTGTCGAAATCGGCGATCGCCGCTTCGAGATTTCTCGTTTCTTGAAGCGCGTTGCCGCGATTGCTGTACGCCTCGGCATAATCGGGTTTGATCGAAATGGCTTTGCCGTAAGCGGCAATCGCGTCCCCAAGCTTCTTCATCTCTCGCAGAGCGTTGCCGCGATTGAAATGCGCTTCCGCATAATCCGGTTCGACGGCAAGGGCGTTGTCGTAATTGGCGAGCGCCGCGTCGAGCTTGCCCAGCTGTTGGAGCGCGTTGCCGCGATTGTTGTAGGCCGCGGCGTAGTCGGGCTTGACGGCAATGGCCTTGCCGTAGTCCTCGATCGCCGCTTCGAGCGTTTTCAGATCGCGGCGCGCGTTGCCGCGATTGTAATAAGCCTCCGCATAGTCGGGCTTCAAGGCAAGGGCTTTGTCGTAATCGGCAATCGCCGCCTCGGGCTGCTTCAGTTCTTGGAGCGCGTCGCCCCGGTTGTTGTAGGCCGCGGCATAATCGGGCCTGATGGCAATGGCTCTGCCGTGATCGGCGATCGCCGCTTCCGGCCGTTTCAGCTCGCGCAGCGCAACGCCGCGATTGTTGTACGCTTCGGCATAGTCCGGCCTGACGGCGATCGCCCGATTGTAATCGGCGATCGCCGCATCGAGCTGCTTCACTTCCCGCAGCGCCGCGGCGCGATTGTTGTATGCCTCGGCGAAATCGGGCCGCAGGGCAATGGCCTTGTTGTAATCGGCGATCGCCGCGCCGAGCTGCTGCCGCTCGTGGAGCGCGAGCCCGCGATTGTTATAGGCATCCGTATAATCGGGGCTGATGGCGATGGCCCTGCCGTAATCGGCGATCGCGGCATCGAACTGCCTGAGCTCGTGGAGCACGATCCCGCGATTGGCGTAGAAGGCCGCGCTCCCCGGGTTGACCGCGATGGCTCTGCCGATCAACTCGACAGCTTTGCCCAGCTGCCGTTGCTGGTAGGCGATCAGGCCGGAAAGATGCAAAGCATCGGCGTGCCCCGGGCTGATGCGCAAAATCCCGTCGTAGATCGCTTGCGCCTGGCCCAGCTGCCCGCTCTGGTGCAGCTTGATCGCTGCAGCCAATTGTTCGGCAATAGTCATGAAAATCTCATGTCGGTTGCCGGCGCCGGGATTTGGCTCTCAAGGAGCAATGCTCGCAGCGCCGCGTGCCCGCTGTGTATTCGCGCGCTTCGTCAAATCGGCGGCGGCGCGGCGCAGCACCGGCTCCCAATTTCGGCTTTCATCTTGCCGGTAAAGTGTGGCCGATTGGTACCACGGGCTGTCGTCGCGATCCAAGAGCCAGCGCCAATCGGCGTCGAAGCGATGGAGGATCCAAGTCGGCTTGCCGAGCGCGCCGGCGAGATGCGCTGTCGCTGTGTCGACCGTTATGACAAGATCAAGATTCGCGACCAATGCGGCCGTATCCGAAAAGTCTTTGATATCGTCAGCGAAGTTGTGGAAGTTTCCACGCGGCCAGTATTGCAATTCGCGGTGACGTATTTCCGATTCGGCCGGGTCGCCCTTTTGCAGGCTGAAAAAATCCGCGTCGACCTCGCTCAGCGCGCGCGCGAACAATTCCAAAGGGATATTTCTTCGCTCGTTGACGCCCCAGCCGCCGAGCTCGGTGAGACGAAAACCGCCGCTCCAAACCACGCCCACCCTCAATTTTTCACGCTCGCCGATACGCTCGTGCCAAGCGCGCACCATGGCCGGGTCAGCGCGCAAATAGGATTTCGGACTGGGAATTGTCTCGACGACCGTTTTGAAAGCCAGCGCCAACGACATGAGCGGGCAGCGATAGTCGCATTCGGGCAGGCGCTCGCCTTGGGCGACGATCCGGCTCACACCTTCGAGATCCTTCAGCAACCCGACCAAAGCCTGCGGCACTTCCAAAATGATTTTCCCGCCGGCGCGGGCTACTAGGGGCACGTAGCGACAGAATTGAATCGTATCGCCCAGGCCTTGCTCGCTGTGCAGTAATATCGTCTTGCCATGGAGCGGTTCTTCGCCGAGCCACAGCGGCTCAGCGAAGCGGCGCGGCTCTATCTTCAGATTGGGGATCTTCAAGCGCCATTCATATAATTGGAATCCCGTCGCGTAGTCGCCGCGCAAAAGCAACGCCAATGCCTTGTTCCAATACGCCTCGGCAAAATCGGGATCGATGGCGATGGCTTTGTCGTAATCGGCGATCGCCGCATCGAGCTGCCGCTGCTGCTCGCGCGCAATCCCACGATTGTTGTACGCCGCCGCGGCATCGGGCTTGATCGCAATGGCGCGGTCGTAATCCGCGATCGCCGCGTCGAACTTCTTCAGCTCGCGCAGCGCGACGCCGCGATTGTTGTACGCCTCGGCATAGTCGGGCTTGATGGCGACGACCTTGTCGAAATCGGCGAGCGCCGCTTCGAATTTCCGCTGGTCGCGCAGGGCATTGGCGCGATTGTAATAGGCTTCCGCATAATCCGGCGCGAGGGCAACGGCTTTGCTGAAATCGGCGACGGCCGCATCGAGCTGGTTCAGCGCTTGCCGGGCAACGCCGCGATTGTTGTAGGCCGCGGCAAAAGCGGGCTTCAGGGAAATAGCTTTGTCGAAATCGGCGATCGCCGCGTCGAGCTGCTTCAGCTCTCCCAACGCAATGCCGCGGTTGTGATGCGCCTCCGCATAATCGGGTCTGATAGCGACGGCCTTTCCGTAATCGGCGATTGCCGCGTCGAGCAGCTTCAATGCGTGCAGCACAAGTCCCCGATTGTTGTACGCCTTGGCATAATCGGGCCTGATGGAAATGGCCTTCGTGCCGTCCGCCATCGCCGCTTCGAGCTGCTTCAGCTCGCGCAGCACGACACCCCGGTTGGCATACGCGTCCGCATAATCGGGCTTGATGGAAATCGCCTTCGTGTAGTCGGCGACCGCCGCATCGAGACGCTTCAGCTCGTGCAGCAAGTTGCCCCGATTGTTATAGGCCTCGGCATAGTCGGGCTTGACGGCGATCGCCTTGCCGAAATCGGCCAGCGCCGCGTCGAGCTGCTTTAGCTCGCGCCGTGCGACTCCCCGATTGTTATAGGCTGCGGCAAAATCGGGCTTCAGGGAAATGGCCTTGTCGTAGTCGGCGATCGCCGCATCGAATTGCTTCAATTCGCGATGCGCGGCTCCGCGATTGCCGTAGGCCTCGATATAATCGGGCCGGATCGCGATCGCCTTGCCATAGTCGGCGATTGCCGCATCGAGCTGTTTCAGCTCGTGGAGCACGATCGCCCGGTTGACGTAGAAAGCCGCGTTGCCGGGGGTCGCGGCGATGGCCCTGCCGATCAACTCGAGCGCTGCGCCGAACTGCCCTTGCTGATAGGCGATGAGGCCGAGAAGATGCAAAGCGTCGGCGTGGTGAGGATCGATCCGTAAAACCGCCTCATAAATCGCTTGCGCCTGGCTCAACTGTCCCCGTTGGTGCCAATCGAGCGCCAAGCCCATTTGTTCGGCTGTGTTTATCGGTATCCCGGTGCCGGAAGCCGGCTCTTTCACGTTGGCTCGCGGAGAAACAGGCGCATGGGTAGGCGCGAGTTTACGCGGCAGCTTTGGCTGGCGACAAGCGCCGGTTAACCATGCGAAGATCCAGACTCGAGAATTGCGTCGCGCTTGGCTTCGCGGCGCGCGGCGGCAGAGTGGCACCGCCTTTCAGATAGGGGGGACCCATGAAAGCGAGTGTTGTGGCGTGGAGCGCATTGGCGGTGGCGCTGTTCGGCTTGGCGCGGGGCGACATGCCCACCGCGCAGGCGCAGGCGCCCGCCCTCAGAACCGAGTTCATCGATATACGCTGGGACGGCACCAGCCGGATGTGCGTCATCTACCCGGATGGCAAGGTCGATTTCTTCTACCCGGAGATGAAGGACATTCCGCGGCCGGATGACGCCGACAAGCGCGCCTTCTACCTGACGCTAAAGATGAACCGCATGGCCCAGCAGGGCTATGAGTTCGTCGGCATGATCAGTGACGAGATCATCATGAAGCGAACGGTTCGGTAGGCGCTGGCTCATCACGAGCACGCGCGCCACCATCCGAGGGACGAGTGATGGCCGGCAGCGCTCCCGAGGAGCGCGTCGTTGGACGACCGACATGATGGTCCGCGATCCGCGGTTAAAGGAGCATGCGGATTTTTCGACTCATCAGCCTGGGGTTGCTGCTGGTCAGCATCCTCTTTCACAAGCAAATCCAAGAGTACTTTCCCGAATTTGGGATGGTGCGCATGGCGCTCCGCTTCCTCCACTAGGCCGATAAAGAAAAGCCCCGCCGAAGCGGGGCTCTTTGGCTCATGCCGCCGGGTCGAGGCGGGGAGCGGTTTGCGCGGCTTGCAAACGCGCCGCAGTTTCATATTCGCTCGCGAGCTTTTCGAGCTCGAGGCGCAAGGCCTCGTCCAACACCAGCCGCGCCAGCTCGCGGTAGCGGCGCGCCTTCCGCTCCAAATCGGTATTCAAGGTGCTTCTCCACCCAAAGTCCCGGCGTGGAGACAATCCACCGATCATGGTTAATGAAGGCTTAACGCCGGCGCCAAGGGCGCGGGGCAGGCTGAGACGTCGGCTGGGCTTTAAGGCGCGATCAGCGCCGCCACCTCGTGGCCCGAATCCGAAACGGCAATCGCCGTGCGCAGGATGGCCAGGCGGACTTCGATGGAGTCGGCCTCGCGATCGAGATCTTCGGCATAGCGCGCGAGGTTTTCGACCTCTGCCGGGGTCTTCGCTTGCAAGGCCAGCCGGCGTGCCTTCAGGGCATCGCGCCGGAGTTCCGCGAGGTGCGGCAGCAGGGTTGAGATTTCCGATTGCTGGGCCATGGTCACCAACCTTTGTGGCGCCGGACGTTAACGATCCATTTTGTCGGCGACTCGACTAGAACCGGCCGATTCCGGGGCAAGTCCTGACAAAATGGTGGCTCGGGGGAAGCCACCATGCGCTCACGGAAGGCGCAGCACATGGGTGGTTCCCGAGTCGGAATAGGCGAAATACGCATTGCCGAGGAAAATCACGCCGCTCCGGTTGTAGGCGGGCAGATAACGGCGGAAGACCTCCTCGCCATCCACGCTCCGGAGGACGACGACCGTGTCCTTGGTATTGCCGATATTCAATGTGGTGGTGGTGCTGAAGGCGACGTAGCGCCCCGTCGGGTCCACTGCCACGGCGATCGGTGAGCTGCCCTTCGGGAGCTTGTGGGAGCCGCTGCCGGTATCGAGGGCCCAAGCAATCGCGTAATTCTCATCCTCTTGGTAGGCGTCCCAGGCGACGACCCCGTGCGCCAGCAGGATGATGGTCGGACGCTGCGGCCGGATCCCGGGCGGGATCGCCGGCGCCGGATTTTGGCGGCCATCCGGCCCCACGGCGAGCAGATGTCCGGGCAGCGGTTGCGAGACCCAGAAGAAACTCTCGCCGCTGCTTTCATCCAGACCGATCAATTCGTAGGTGTTCGGGCCAAAGGGGGTCAGATCGACGACGCGCTCCGGCGCATTGCCGCGCACCGGCAGCACGTGAAGCTCTTCCAGCACCGGCGGTCCGGTATTGGGGATCACCAGGATCCAACCGGTATGCGTGCCATCCTCGGCGAGATAGGGGGCGACGTATTGCGTGGTTTGCGGCGCGGGCAGCGGCGTCAGCGTGCCGTCCGCCACATTCGCCAACAGCCATGTGTCCTTGTTCGTCGCGGTCTCATGGCGCTGCACCAAGGCGAGGCCGCCGGGGCTCACCTGAGTGACGTTGATCATGAAGTCGACGCCGCCGCCGGGGCGCACCGTGGGCTGGGGCAGCGCGGCGGGGATCCGCTGGCAATCGGGCATGCGCAGGATGGACCAGCCGGCATGCGAATCCTCGAGCCAGGCTTCGCCCCATCCGGTCTGCGGCATGCGGCCGGGCGTGCGCACGCTCATCACTTGGCCATCGGTGATATGGCAGGCTTCCAGCCAGGCGCCGGTTTTTTCCGGCGCGGTTTCCGTCTCGATCAGGAAGCGCGCCGGAATGGCGGCGAAATAGAGCTCCTGCGCTTCGATGAGCGCCGCGGCGGCACAGACCAGTAGCACGGTCAGACGCAGCGCGCTGCGCCGCCGCCAGAACCACGCGAACAAAACAAAGGCGACCAGCTGCAGCAGGAGCGTCGCGCCGAGCTCGGTGAGCGCCCAAGCGGGATATTTTCTGAACGCGTGGAAGTGCTGCCCCAGCGACTCGCCGATGGTGAAGATCGCGTGCGGTCCGACAATCGGAATGAAGTAGACCGAGAAGGAGCAAAGCAGGGCGAGGCCGAGAGCCTTTTTGAAGGCCATCCCGGCGCGCGGCGGCAAAGATTCTCGTTCACGCAACATCAGAAGTGCAGAGCAGTATAGAGCAACGGACGGAGGATGCGCCTTATTGCGGCGGCTCGCGCATCACCGCGCGCGCGGGCTTGTCCTCGCGCAAGCCGCGATAGGTGACGGCGCGCAGCGTGCCGCTATCCGTCCAGGTGAGGTATTCGACGGCGGCGACGAGCGTCGGCTTCACCCAATGGACGCGGCGGAGCTCCAGGGGCTTGCCGAAGCGGCCGGCATTCTTCGGCGGCGGCTCGGCGAGCGGCATCTTCTTCGCCGCGAGCGGCGTCAGCTTGTCGTAGAGCCGCTTCAGCTCGCTTTGCTTGATGCCCGATCCGGCGCGGCCGGCATAGCGCAGCTTGCCCGACGCGTCGTAATAGCCGAGCAGCAGCGCGCCGAGATGGGCGCGCGCGCCTTCCGGATCGGTGAAGCCGACGATGACGAATTCCTCCGCATGGAGGCATTTGCATTTGCGCCAGGTGCCGCGCTCGCCCGGCTTGTAGGGCGCGTCGAGCAGCTTCGAGACCGCGCCCTCGACGTGGAGCCCGCGCGCCGCTTCGAGGAAGGCCGCGCCTTGGCCGACGATGTGCTCAGTGTAGCGCAGCGGGGCGGGCGCGTTCTGGAGCAGCGCTTGCAGCTTGCGCTTGCGCGCGCGCAGCGGCGCTTCGCGCAGATCCTCGCCGTCGAGGAACAAGAGATCGAAGACGAAGTAGACGAGCGCGTCGGTGGTGCGATTGTCCATCGCGGCTTGCAGCGCGGCAAAAGAAGGCGTGCCGTCGGGCTTCAACGCGCAGAGCTCGCCGTCGAAATAGGCCGAGCGCAGCCGCAAGCGGCCGAGCGCGGCAAGCGTCGCCTGATAGCGCTTCGACCAGTCGAGACCGGTGCGCGTCAACAAACGGATATCGTTGCCCTCGATCCGCGCATGGAGGCGATAGCCGTCGAGCTTCAATTCATGGCACCAGCGCTCGCCGGCCGGCGGCGCATCGACCGCGAGCGCGAGCTGCGGCTTGACGAAGCGCGGCGGCGCGATCGATCGAGGAGGAATTTTGCGCGGCATGCGGGGAGGCGATCTTCGCACGCGCCCGGATTTTTGACTATGTCGGAGGGCGAGAGAATGAGCGGCTTGCGTCGCAAGCGAAGGCAGGGCCACAATCGGCCAACAAAAGATCGAACCGGGAGGGAAGGATGCGCGGATTCCTGAAAGCGCTTGTGCTCGGCGCGGGTGTGCTGTCGCTCATCGCGGCGGGCGCGGCGGCGGCGGAGCTCACCAAGATCAAGGTCGGCGTTTTGAAGGTCAGCGCTTGCGGCCCGGTCTTCTTCGCGCAGGAGAAAGGCTATTTCGCCAAGGAAGGGCTCGAAGCCGAGCTCATCCCGAGCGATCAGCCGATCCTGGTGCCGCAAGGCGTGCTGTCCGGCGATTTCGATTTCGGCATGTCGGCGATGAGCGCCGGCTTCTTCAATTCCGCCGGCCAGGGCGCGATGCGCATCATTGCCGCCGACGGTGATGAGAGCCCCGGCTTCCGCGGCCTCGTCGTCGTCGCCTCGAATGCCGCCTCTGAGAAGGGGCTCAAGACCCTCAAGGACCTCCCCGGCCATTCCTTCGCCATCACCACCGCCGGCTCGCTGCAGCAATACGACCTCAGCATCATCGCCAAGAAATATCACTTCGCCTATTCGAGCATGAAGATGGTGCCGGTCGGCAGCTTCGCCAATATGGTCTCGGCGGTGGTTGGCGGCAGCGCCGACAGCGCGATCCCCGCCGTCTCGGTCTCGCGCAAGTCGCTCGCCGCCAACACGATGCAGAAGCTCGCCTGGGTCAGCGACGAGCTCACCATGCAGATCGCGGTCATCATGACCTCGGCCAAGCATGCCGATCAGGATCCCGATCTCGTCAAGCGCTTCCTCAACGTCTATCGCATGGGCCTCAAAGATTATCACGACGCCTTCATCGGTGCCGACGAGCGGCCGCAGGACGGGCCGACGGCGCCCGCGATGTATCAGCTCCTCGCCAAATACACTGACGTGCCGGTGGAGACGATGAAGATCGGGCTCGTCCATCTCGATGTTCAGGGCCGGCTCAATGTCGCCGACGTGATGAATCAGATCGAGTGGTACAAATCGCAGGGCATGGTGAGGCCGGAAGTCGACGGCACCAAGATCGTCGACAAGCGCTACGTGGTGGCGCTGCCGGGGACGTGAGATCGCAACGGGAGGAAAGGATGCGCGGATTCCTCAAATCGCTGCTGCTCGGCACCGCACTGCTGTCGCTCTGGGCGGCGGGCGCGCCGGCGGCGGAGCTCACCAAGATCAAAGTCGGCGTGCTGAAGGTCAGCGCCTGCGGCCCGGTCTTCATCGCCCAGGAAAAAGGCTATTTCGCCAAACAGGGTTTAAGCGCCGAGCTCGTCTCGTTCGACGCGCCGACGGTCGTCTCGCAAGGCGTGATGGCGGGCGATCTCGATTTCGGTCTCGCCGCGGTGAGCGCCGGCTTCTTCAACACCGCGGGCCA
>Ga0134128_10009079_pt1 | contig 11954 bp, 11 predicted proteins | sample KB31754_FD_96462 | JGI IMG/M metagenome (GOLD analysis project Ga0134128, IMG submission 96462) | Terrestrial soil microbial communities with excess Nitrogen fertilizer from Kellogg Biological Station, Michigan, USA - KB3-175-4 | ecosystem: Environmental > Terrestrial > Soil > Unclassified ...
CGTCGCGTATTCTTCTTATCAACTTCAGGCTCTCACTATCCCATGGGAGTTTAATCGATTCCTGGTCGCCAGGGAAAAATATTTCCTCTTCACTTTTCGCAAGGCCAACGACTGATGCTTTTCCCTGCATTCCAATTTCATTTAATCCTTCCACAGCAGAACTTAGCTGCCCCTTTCCGCCATCAATGATGATCAATTGAGGTAAAGGAAGGTTTTCGTTTAAAAGCCTTTTGTATCGCCTTGAAACTACCTCTTTCATACTTGCGAAGTCGTTGATGCCCGAAACAGTTTTAATATTAAATTTCCTATATTGACTTTTATCCGGCAATCCATCTTTAAAAAATACCATTGCGGCCACAGGATAGCTTCCCTGGAAATTTGAATTATCGAAACATTCGATTTGCGTTGGCACAGCCGGCAGATGAAGATCTTCCTGCAATTGTAATAATACTTGCTTTTTTTCCGTGTCTGTTTTCCCCTCTAAACGAAGCATTTTCTTGCGCTTCATTTCTTCTATAAAATAATTTACATTTTTCTCTGAAAGATCAAGCAGCTTCTTTTTGTCGCCCGCCTTGGGAATGGTTATCGAAAAGTCGCCGCCTTCATATTCTATAGGAAATGGTATAATAATTTCAGACGCGGCACTGTTAAATTTTTTGCGAAGGTCGATGATGGCAAGTATGAGAATTTCCTCATTGGTTTCATCGAGTTTTATTTCCAACACAATTGTATGCGTTTGTACAATCGTACCATTTTGCACCATTAAATAATTTACATAGGCAATATCTTCTTCTCTCAAAATTGAAAACACATCAATGTTTGAAAATGATTTGCTTACAATTACAGATTTTGCCTGGTAGCTTTCAAGGCCATTGAGCTTTTTCTTGACAATTTCCGCTTTTTCAAATTGAAGATGAGCCACATAATAACTTATCTCTTCCCTGTAACGCTGAATCACCGGGCTGAGATTCCCTTTTATCATCTGCCTTATCTGCTGAAGCCCTTCATCATAATCCTCTTTACTTTGAAAACCTTCACAAGGCCCCTTGCAATTTCCAAGATGAAATTCGAGACAGACCTTAAACTTTTGCTTCAAAATATTTTGATCCGTGAGATTTAATTTACAGGTACGCAACGGAATGAATTCCCTGATAAAACTTACCAGCTCCCGCACCTTTCCAACCGATGTAAACGGGCCTAAATATTCGGATCCGTCATTAATTTTATTTCGCGTTAAATAAATACGTGGGAAAGGTTCATTTTTAATGACGAGATACGGGTACGTTTTATCATCCTTCAGGTTGATATTGTATTTCGGCTGAAATTGTTTGATCAATGCATTTTCGAGAAGAAAAGCATCCTGTTCGCTGTCAACGATTGTAAATTCTATTGATTCAATTCTTTGAACCAGCTCATGTGTCTTATAACCTGTGAAAGTTTTTGTGAAATAAGAACTTACGCGCTTACGTATATTTTTGGCTTTCCCGACATAAATCAATTCCTTTTTTTCATCAAAGTATTTATAAATGCCAGGATTATTTGGTAACGATTTTAGGATAGTTTGAAATACAGCCGAAGTCATTTTACTCTATTTTCATTCTTCAAAAAATTGGTGGGGATCAATTATTAAACTCCCAGGTAAGTTTTTCTTCTTTGATCTGTGGTTCTTTTCCGGGCACTTGAGTAATAGTTCTGATACTGCACCATTGGTTCGATTGCCAGGTTAACTGCGTTGTAATATCAGCGCTATCCACTTTTTGCTCTTTAACAAGATAAACCCGTTGAATCGTATTTTTTTGAGGATCAACATATACATCCCAATGTGTCAGATGTAAACTATCGGGAAGCTTAATCTTTGGATCGTAAGAGAAAGTAAATGCGTTCACGGTTTGATCCAGGAACGACTTTCCTGCAAAATACCGGAACATCGAAGCAGAGTCAATAACCGGATCTAAAAAAGGAGCCGCGAAGGCACGAATAGTTTCCCGTTTTAACCAAATAGAATCCCTCTTACCATTTAGGGTAACCGTTTTAAGTGGCGTGACGGGCATACTATCAATCTCCAATAATTGTCCTTTTAAAAACTCAGTTACGGGGATTATGGAGGCAATATCATCATCTATTTTTTTAGAGGAGTCTATCGGCTTCTCCCCTGACCTACAGGCATTCAACGTAATAAAAATACATGGAATAAGAGCCTTGAAAAAATTTAGCATCAGCAAATTTACGAATAAAAAAAAGCCGTTGCAGGGTACGAAGCAACGGCTTTCACTAAATTATTTTTATTGAAGATCCAAAGAAAAACGGACCTGATCCTTCCGGATTTCTTATCTGGAAATACCAATTTTTATGCCATAATCGATAAGGTGTTCCTTCACCGGATAGTCGTTCTTATATGAAGACAACACCTGATAACGAATATTCGGCCCGACGATCCATTTTATTTTGTTTGATCTGAAACTAACGTAAGTGCCGAAATTGCCGGCGAGGTTCACCGGACGCAAGAGAGACGGATCATTCACGTAATTTCTTCCATCTGCTGAAATGATGAATGCATTGCTCTTGATAGCGAAAGATGGCGCAATAGATGAAGCAATGGATAGTTTGACGTCACTGTTTTCCCACAACGAATATTGTAATCCAATAGGAAGCGAAGCCTGTAAGCTATAATTGGCCAGCGAAATCTGGTTTTGCCCCTGGCCATTTCCATAATGCGTTATATAACTTTTTGAATAAGCTTCACCGGTACGGCTATCCTTTAAGGTCAAATAGGCAAATGTGGGATGCACCTGGTTAGATATCACGTTATAGCCAGAATAATTGAGGTCGGCACCGGCAGTAAATTGCCATTTATGAGAGAATGCATAAGACATTTGCGTGCCCGCGTTGTAACCAATCCGCGCGTTGTAAAGCATTCTTCCAAGTGGGCCCGGTTGAACAACAATGGGAGATAAATTTTGCCTGTTAATAGGCTGAAGTGCCTTCCCATTAAACGAAACATCACTTATTGTTGGGTTTATAAAATACATCCAACTTATCTTTGCATTTCTCTTTTTGTGAACCGTCTTCGATTTGTTTTGATTTAATGTACCGTCACCAGTTTGCGAACTAACACCGTCCGCCTCAATTGCTGACTCATAATCTGCAAGTGAAAATTGAACCGGGATTATTGTGAAGTTTGCAGGAAATATCGACATTGGATTTTCGAAACCGATCTCAAGGCGGGGCTCCTTATCATTCAAAATTCCAGAATACGAAATTTTAGATGAGATTAAATTGCCGCTCATAGTACCACTACGGTTTTCGCTTTTAACCGAACCGTCAGTTAATTTGGAAATACCTGCCAAGCCGTTTTCGATGGAAACTTTAGCAATCATTTTTGAGACGTTACCAGACGCATCTCCTACCCTAATGGACTTTCCAGAAGAAATTTCTTTGTTAGTTTCTGCCGGTTTGCCCTGGCTCATCTTATCTGATGGAAGACGTCGATCATTTTGCAATACAACTATTTTTGCGTTCGATCTTTCGTTCGAAGGCGTATTCAGATTAGCGGATTCATTTTTAGCTTTTACATCAGTTAATGAAAAAACAGGATTTTCTACAAATTGACTTTCCACGCTATTCGTTTCAGAACTATTTGCATCCGAAACGGCAGGATTCTTCCAAAAGCTTAAGGCACTTTGAGGGAAAGATTTAAAATCAGAAGTTAAATTGTAATCGATATTTTTATTTGAAATATTAATGTCTCTGGATGAATTTTCAGGCTCCGGATGCCCGGGCAATTTAGTCGAATTATTCAGATAGCCGACGCCAATTAGCGAAAATAGAAAAACAACTCCTACGGTAATAGAGGGCCACCTGCTTCCGGGGTGTAAGTTGTTATAGATCCCATTCCACACTCGCTTTGAAGGTGTCATGACGAATTGATCCGCATGGTCTTTTAACGATTGCTCAAAGTCTGTCATATCAAATCTTCTTTCCATCGTTCATACATTTCAGTTGTTGGTAATAGACTTAAAATCATAAACAGTTTAATGACTTCCTGAAACCATCCTCACATTTTCTCTCGGTTTTTGCAGTATTTTCTTTTTAATTAAAATTTCTTCTAATAGTGATCTTGCTCTCGTGTATTGCGAGCGGCTCGTACTCTCCTCAATATCCAGTATGCCACCGATTTCCTTATGGGAAAAACCTTCGATTGCATAAAGGTTAAGTACCGTCCTATATCCGATCGGGAGTAGCCTTATGCATTCCACAACTTGTTTGGCCTGCAACATCGATGGAATATTATTCTCATTAATCTGCAAACTTGATGCATGGATCAGATCTACACTATCAGAGAATTTCTTATTCTTTTTTATATTGTTGATGCACGTGTGCACGATGATTCGCCTTATCCATCCTTCCAACGCCCCGGATCCGCGGAATTGATGAATCTGAGAATATACTTTGATAAATCCCTCCTGCAACATATCCTCCGCATCTTCACGATTTCGCGCATATCTATAGCATACACCAAGCATTTTGGGACTAAAATAGTTATATAAAGCCTCTTGTGCCGTAGCAAGGTTATCCAGACAGCCTTGAAGCATTATCTCTTCTGTCATATTTAAACTAAGTTTAACCCTACTAAGATAGGACAAATAATTACCAAAATTGCTGCGTGAGAAAAAAAAATTAAGGATAATTTTCTATAAAATGGCTTTTCTATGATGTTCAAATTTACACCACGAAACTATTTTTTGCGGAGACTGTCCGGGGGAAATTTCAATTCCATCTCTTTCATTGAACTGGCAGCCCAATTTTCAAGTAAAACTTTCTGAGAAGGATTTAAGACAGCATTCCTGTGGATAAGAGTATAAGAAAACAGAGGCATTTCATCGCCTTTGACCTGTTCGCCTATTTCTTTAAACTTTTTATATTGACGGCTTAAAGAATAGGTAGAAAATTCGGAAAAATTGATTTCCCGCTTTCCGTCTGCGATGTGATTGCTTAAAAACCAGGCCACCGGTTGTATATTCGAATACCAGGGATAGATAGTCGTATTACTATGGCAATCATAACACGAAACCTTCAGAACGTCCTTTACGTCATTTGGGACGGAATAAGAGGCCTCGATTTCGTTTGTAGCTATTTCCGGCGCCGCATTTCTGGCGGGCTTGAAAAACTGGATTACTATCAATGCAATCAACAAAATGACTAGAGTCGTCCTCAAAATTTTTTTCAAAATGCAGCTTTTTTGGGTTTGTTTTATGCCTCTATTAAAATGTTTCCGGTCATCTCTTTAGGAATTGGCAATTTCATCATTGTCAATATCGTGGGAGCCAGGTCACCAAGTTTCCCGGGCTTAATAGTTCCTTTCCATTCTTTATCAATAATAAAAAAAGGCACCAGGTTTTTCGTATGCGCGGTGTTCGGGCTTCCATCATCGTTTTTCATATAATCGGCGTTGCCATGATCCGCTGTCAGGAAAATCGTGTACCCGTTAGCCAATGCAGTAGTCACAACTTGCTCAACACACTTATCAACAGTTTCTACTGCTTTTATTACTGCCGGCCAAACGCCCGTATGGCCCACCATATCAGCATTAGCAAAATTTAAGCAAATGAAATCCGCAGATTGCTTTTCTATTTCCGGGAGAAGCGCCGCTGTCATTTCGATAGCGCTCATTTCAGGCTGAAGATCGTATGTCGCAACTTTTGGCGAAGGGATCATGATCCGTCGCTCGCCTTCAAACGGCACTTCTCTTCCACCACTAAAGAAAAAGGTAACATGTGGATATTTTTCCGTTTCAGCGATCCGGATTTGATTTTTATGATTATTTGCCAACACTTCTCCAATGGTATTCGTCAGATCATCTTTTTGGAAAATAACATGTATATTTTGAAACTTATGATCATAAAGGGTCATGGTAGTATAGTTAAGCTGCAGGGGCTTCATTTGCTGCTCGGGAAAAGCGGTTTGGGTGAGCGCTTCTGTAATTTCCCTGCAACGATCGGTACGAAAGTTAAAACAAATCACTGCATCACCGTCCTTAATTGACGAGCCAGGTGTTTCAGAATTAATGATTGGCCTCAAAAATTCATCTGTTACATCTTTTTGATAAGAAGATGAAATCGCTGAAAACAAATCTGATGTAATTTCTCCCGTACGATGTACTAACGCATCATAAGCCACCTTCACTCTTTCCCATCGTTTATCCCGATCCATGGCATAATAGCGGCCGGTAATAGTCGCTATTTTGCCGGTTGTTTTTTCAAGATGCTGATGAAGATCTTCTATAAAATTCAGCCCACTTTTTGGATCAGTATCACGGCCATCTGTAAACGCATGTATATATACTTCTTCAAGCCCGTGTTTTTTACAAATTGTTGTAAGCGCTTTTAAATGATTAATATGGGAATGCACGCCACCATTGCTTACCAGTCCCATAAGATGCAAAGGTTTGTGATTATCCTTTGCATAGTTGATACTATCAAGCAATACCGGATTTTTTTCGAACTCGCCATTCTCTATAGCAACATTGATGCGTTCAAGTTCCTGGTAAACAACACGGCCCGCGCCCAGATTCAGGTGCCCCACTTCACTGTTTCCCATTTGGCCTTCCGGAAGACCAACCGCCCGGCCGCAGGTAACAAGCGTAGAATGGGGATAGTTGGTATATAACGAACTAACGAAAGGTGTTTGAGCATTTTGAATGGCATCACTATTTTTGTCAGAGCCTTGTCCCCAACCATCCATGATTACTAATATTACTTTTTTTGCTTCCATTTTTCAAAGCTAATTATTAGCTTTAATATATCTGTGAAATTTTGATTTCTTTAGCAAGAATTTCGTTTGGCACGTTTTTCGTAAATTTTATCTCAAACCTTTGACCATGAAGAAAGCTATACTTTCCTTGTTAGTCGTATCTGTTTTATCATCTTTTGCGGTCATATCTTTTGCTGAGGTAGTGAGCGCAATGAAAGCGGCAAGCGCTTCAGAAGTTGCAAAGTATTTTGATAATTCAGTTGAAATTACAGTCTTTCAAAAAACCAACTTTTATAGTAAAAAACAGGCCGAGCTTGTGTTGAGCGACTTCTTTCAAGCTAATACAGTTAAAAATTTTGAGGTCATTCATCAAAGTGAAAGTTCAGCTTCACAATATTGCATCGGGAATCTGACGACCAAAAATGGCGTGTACAGAACGACTATTTATATGAAGCAAAAAGGAAGCAAGCAAGTGATACAGGAACTTCGATTCGAAAAATAAAACCCTGAAAACTCCAATACAATAAAGCGCGGCATCTGTCGCGCTTTATCTTTTAACATGCCTTTTTCTACTTTTTGGATTATGGCGAGTTCCGATAGAAAACCTGGTATTGGAAAGTATTTCCAGTAAAATCCGGTACGAAATAAAAATGCAAAATTCTACATTTTTGCTTATCACATTTTGATCCAGTCGCCCCCGAAAATATATTTTGTACTTTTATTCAAAACGGGACCAGGCATGCTGAAAACAATTCTTTCTTTTATGATTTTATTTCTTTGCAAACTTTCTTTTTCTCAATTTAACGATTCAGTTCATCATCGCTTTTCATTTTCATCCACTGGCATCTTCAATAAAACGAAAGATCTTAGTTCTTATGTTTTAAATAATGGTATCGGGTTTAATATTGATCAAAAAAAATTCTCACAGAATACAGCCGCGAGCTGGATTTACGGAAAACAACAGAAACAACTTTCCAACAACGACTTGTCCGTTTATGCAGACTTTGATTATCTCAAAAATGTAAAAAAACTATATTATTGGGCACTTTTAAATTATGATGAAAGTTATTCTTTGAAAATTAATTATCGTTTTCAATCGGGCGCGGGAGTTGGTTACACAGTTGTCAAAGAACCTGATTTGAGCCTTGTGTTGAGCGATGGATTCGTTTACGAAACCAGTGATCTTACGGATCCCATCCTGGGAAAAGACATCTATCAAACGGTGCGAAATTCTTTTCGGGTAAAGTATCATTGGAAGATAAAAAATATCCTTATTCTTGATGGATCGAATTTTATCCAACCCTCTTTACTATCGTTGAAAGATTATATATTGAAGGCCAACAATACGCTTTCAGTTAAGCTGAACAAATGGTTAGCCATCAATGCAAGTGTCGGCTACAACCGGATCAGCAGAACCAACCGGGAAAATTTGCTGATTACCTATGGACTTGCCGTTGATAAATATTTTTAGAAAAGAAAAAATATCCCTGGAAGTTTTTGCGCGAAATGAATCATCCGTTAATATTTTTGTTTTATGCAACACAGTGAAAATTACCAGCAACAACTTGAAGAATTAATATCCAATGCGCTCAACGAAGATATTGGCGATGGTGACCATTCGACACTCGCTATTATAGACAAAAGCACACCTGGCGAAGCCGTCCTTAAGATTAAAGACGAAGGCATCCTCGCCGGCGTGGACGTAGCAGAAAAAATTTTTTCATTTATTGAGCCAGGTTCAGTTTTTAAAAAAATAAAAAATGATGGTGATGAAATGCATTATGGCGAAAAGGCATTTGAAGTCGAGGCGACAATCGCGACGATTCTGTCTGCCGAAAGGCTTGTTCTTAATTGCATGCAACGCATGAGTGGTATTGCGACTCTTACTAAAAAATACACCGATAAATTGGCCGGCTACTCTACCAGGTTATTAGATACGCGAAAAACAACTCCAAATTTTCGGCTATTGGAAAAAGAAGCGGTACGCATTGGAGGAGGCCTCAATCACCGGTTTGGGCTTTATGACATGGTCATGTTGAAAGATAATCATATTGATTATTCCGGCGGCATTGAAAAAGCAATTGAGAAAGCCTGGCACTATGTTCATGACCAACACATTGATTTAAAAATCGAAGTAGAAACCAGGAGTGTTGAAGATGTAAAAAAAGTCGTTAAAATTGGAAAAGTAGACAGGATCATGCTGGACAATTTTTCGCCGGAACAAATAAAAGAGGCGTTGAGTATTGTCGGAAATAAATATGAAACCGAAGCAAGCGGCGGGATAACCCTTGATAACATTGAATCCTACGCGGCAACGGGAGTGGATTTTATCTCAAGCGGCGCGATCATTCACCAGGCTAAAAGTTTAGACCTTAGTTTAAAAGCCATTATAAAACAATAAAATGTCAAAGAAAAAGTTATATAACGGAAACGGTATTGTTTATTCAACGGCTCCTGATTTTAGTTTATCAACTGACCCGGAACCAAAAAATATTTTACCGCCGGGCCAACAATTATTAAAAATAAAGCTGGATACAAAACACCGTGGCGGAAAGACAGTTTCAGTTGTTTCCGGATTTCAGATGGAGGAAAAAGAGGCGGAAACATTGGCAAAACAATTGAAATCATTTTGTGGATCAGGGGGATCTGTAAAAGAAAACGAAATCATTATCCAGGGCGATCATCGTGACAAAATCTTGCAATGGCTGTTGAAAAACGGATATGCAAAATCAAAAAAGAATTGAATAAAAATTAGTGTTTTCAAAAATTTGTCGTGCACTTAGATATTTATGGGATATTGTGCCGCAGGATGTAACTGATTATTAAAAATTAAATTCAAAAACTTTCGACTAAGATTCCCGAGTTTTAATAACTTTAACTTTAACCTCATGGCCATGATCTCAAAAATATCTGAAGGACTAACAGTAAGTGTTGAAACATTTTATCAACCGGAATACAGCAATCCGCTCAATAGTGAATTCATGTTTGCTTACCGCATTACTCTTGAAAACAACAATGCATTTCCTGTCCAATTATTAAGAAGACATTGGTACATATTCGATAGTAATGCAGAACACCGCGAAGTCGAAGGAGAAGGTGTGATAGGTGTTCAGCCAAAGATAAATCCGGGAGAAAAATATCAATATGTAAGCGGATGCAATTTACGAAGCGAAATAGGAAAAATGCACGGAATGTATTTTATGGAGAACATTTACGACAAGCAAACATTTATTATAAATATTCCTGCTTTTGACCTCGTAGTTCCTTCCAAAATGAATTAAGTCCTTGGCTTATACTTAGCCAGGCTATAAATCTGTCGCGGCTCTATCTTCATTAATTCTGCAAGACTCGTTTTGGGGTATTTATCCATATATTTTTTTACGATCTGTAATCCCGAAAATGTACCCAGGTTTCCAGGCGCGTCTTCTCCCAACTCCTGTGTTTTCGGACTTTCTCCAATATAATTTTTCGTGATATTTTGATCCGTATTATTAAGAAGATCATTGCTTAAAAAAAAATCCCAAATCACGGCTTCATTTTTATAAGAATCATCCATTTGTTTTTTTGTATAACCTATGCATACATTCTCAGGTGTGCGGGGCAAAAAGCGAGTGATCAGATACAATCTGCGGCCCTTAGTTACCATCTGTTCAATTAATGCAGTGCCATCGCTTTTTTCATGATACATATCATCTACAATATTTCTCATGCAATTAACCGGGATATGGGCGGCATCAAAATTATTGGCGAGGTAATCCGGGTATTGCTCCTGCCCTTCCAGGCTTTTATAAAATGAAAAATGGCTTCCAAGATGCAATGTCAGTCCGATTCCAAGTGCATGTGTAGTGAGAATATCTCCCTGCGTTCCAAATGAAGTTTCAAAATTTGCATTGATAGGCCCGATAAAAGTAATGATGCCTTGAGGCAACTGATACTGTGGAAAATAATATTTTACATATTGTAAGGCAGTCTTTATTTCTTCTGTTTCTTTATTGAAATTTTTGTACTGCAGATCTGCAGAATCCTTTATCGGAAGATAATCATGAATAAAAAGACTGACTCCTTTGGCCTGTGCATTCCCGGGAATTAATAAACTATCTATATCAAGTCCGAGAATGTTCCCCACAAAATCCGGCAAAAAGTCCGGATACTTCTGCATAACTGATTTTATAGATTCTGCCATTTTAGTCGTATCTATCGCAAAGAAATCCTGCTCGAATCTTCTTGTTTCCAGATTTACTTTAATAGACGAAACATCGGGGATATTATTTTTGCTTTGACAGGAAAATAAAAGCGAAGCTGCAAGAACGGGGAAAAAAAATTTCTTCATACAACAAATAAAAGAAAAAATTAATTGACAAGGCTGTTAAAAGAAAAAACCTATGAGATAAATTTTTCGGGCAGTAGTAATGTTAACCTAATCATCTTTAGTTGCGCGATTACTTTTGCTTTTTTACTGCATATAATCTTCCTGGCGCATTAATAAGTGGCGGTATTTATTGAATATTCCTGTCTTGGTAACAAAGCCCAGATACACACCGTCATCATTGGAAACAGGAAGTATGCGGGTATCAAGACTATCCATGATTTGCATTACTTCAAACATGCTTGTGTTAACTGAAACAATCTTTCCGGGAGGCTGGGCTATTTCTTTTATAGGACGATTTTGATCTTCGGATTTGCTGCTGACTAATAATTCAAGCAATTGATCACTGTACAAAATTCCGGTCAAAATTCCTTCTTCACTCACAACAGGAAAAACATTGCGATTGGTGTGAACAATGTCCACGCTTCTTCCTTTCGGCGTATCATCGGGAAGCAAAATGACGAAATCTTTTTCGATCAGGTATTTTAGTTTAATCCTTCGCAACACGCTATAATCCTGGCTTTGAATGGAAGGCAGATTTCCCTGGTCAGCAAGTGCTTTCGTGTAAATGGAATATTTCAATATTCCTTTATTTATGAAATAGGCAATAGCGGAAACTATCATCAAGGGTACCATAAGAACATATCCTCCGGTTATTTCCGCTGCAAGAAAAATCCCTGTCAATGGCGCGTGCATCATTCCGCTGATTGACGCAGCCATTCCTGCGATAATGAAATTGGTTACATTTAATTCAACCATCCCGGTTTGGTTTAATCCATAAGCAAAAACGAATCCAAGCAAGCCACCAACAACTACACTTGGACCAAACATACCGCCA
>Ga0134128_10009080_pt1 | contig 11954 bp, 12 predicted proteins | sample KB31754_FD_96462 | JGI IMG/M metagenome (GOLD analysis project Ga0134128, IMG submission 96462) | Terrestrial soil microbial communities with excess Nitrogen fertilizer from Kellogg Biological Station, Michigan, USA - KB3-175-4 | ecosystem: Environmental > Terrestrial > Soil > Unclassified ...
CACGAAGTAAAAGGCTACCGCCCAGGGATGGTGAAGTTCGTTCGGCACCTTCCAGAAGGCGGCGGCGGAATTGGTCAGCAGGTGCACGCCGTTGAAGCGCATGGACCACACGTGCCAACCGATGTAGAAGAAAGCGATGGCGCCCGTCCAGCGCTGCGCGGTGTACATCCAGTTCCCGGTCCAGGGGTAATCGCCCACGTTGGTCTCGCCGCGGTACCAGATGTAAAAGCCGTACCCGGCGTGGTAGGCAATTGGAATCCAGATGAAAAACAGCTCCAGGTAGAAAACGAAGGGCAGCCCGGTGAGGAAACGGACATTCTCGTTGTAAGCGGCGGCTCCGTTGGTCGCGAATGCGTTGGAGAAAAAATGCTCGACCAGAAAAGCGCCGATGGGGAAGATGCCGCTCAGCGAATGCAGCCGCCGCCAAAAAAACGACTGGCCCTGGCCGGCGCGCAGGGGAGGAACTCCTGAAGGAACTTTGGACGAAACTTTAGCCCCGGAAAGCGGGGCCGTACTGCTGGCCGATGCCACGACGGCTCCTAAGACTTCAGAATGAAGGCGCGAAACTCTCTATTATCTTTTTTCTTATGTAACAGAGTCAAGGAATGCGAGAAGGAGGCAGTATCAGGTTGAATTCGTATTGAGCAGGCAATTAGCTAGGACCACGAGATGTGCAAACGCTGACTCCGACTACTGACTACTGACTCCCGCCTTTTTCCATCCACTCCAGAAATTTGCGAAATGCCTGCCCGCGATGGCTGACGCGTGCCTTCTCCTCGGGCGAGAGTTCGGCGAAGGTCTTGCCCAGGGCGGGAACGAAAAACAAGGGATCGTAGCCAAAGCCGCCCGAACCGCGAGGCGACCGCAGAATGGTTCCCTGAGCTTCGCCGCGAAAGCTTGCCAGCGTTTCGCCGTCCCGCGCAGTCACAATCACGCATACGAACTGCGCTTGGCGTTGGTGGTCCGGCACTTCCCGCATTTCATGCAGCAGCCGCGCATTATTTGCCGCATCACTGGCATTCCCCTGTGGCGAACTCGCCGCATAGCGGGCGGAGTGCACACCCGGCGCGCCCCCCAACGCTTGCACCTCCAGCCCGGAATCGTCCGCCAGCAAAACCGCGCCAGGAGCAAAGCGGCTGTAGTACGTGGCCTTTTTGGCGGCGTTGCCTTCAAAGCTGGATTGATCTTCCGCCACCCCGAGCAGAGTGGGGAACCGCGGCAGACCGGCCACCTTGATACCGTGCTCGACGGCCGCCGCCGCAAAATCACGCAGCTTGCCCTGATTGGAAGTGGCGATCAGAATTGTGGCCATCGCCCGCATCATACTCGTACAAAAGGCAAGCCGACCCACAGCGGCTGAAGCCGCAAGAAGACCCGAGCCGCAAACGACACGGCTGAAGCCGTGCTCTTCCGAAGGCGCTTATGAAACCAGCTACCAACTGCCAGCCTCTCCCTTTACAAAATGTTTCATCTCCCCACAACAACTCTGCAGCTAAACTCCGGGTTACACACAGCAGGAGGCAGAAGCATGCGCAAATGTAAAGCAAGTGTATTTGCTGCCCTGATTGTGATCGTCCTCTCTCCCGCCCTGTTGCTGGCACAGGACCAGCAGAGCCCGCCGCCCGCGGAAGCAGGAGCACCCCAGGCGCGGCAACGCGGCGCCGAACCGCCCTGTTTCAAGCAGGCCGGCGTTTCCGATGAGACCTGGCAGAAGATCAGGGACATCCACAAAAGCGCCCACCAGCAAATGGTTGGTATATGCGAGAACACGTCCTTGAGTCCGCAGCAGAAGCGCGAGCAAATTCGGGACGGCTTCCAGCAGACGGAGCAACAGGTTCACGCTCTGCTTACCCCGCAACAGCAGGACGCGGTCAAACAGTGCCGGCATGAACGGCGAGGCAATCACAAAGGCATGAGGGGCATGCGGCGTCGTGGTGGTGGCGACCCCTGCTCCCGTATTCTGCGCCAGAATAATAAAGGCCAGGGCGGCCCCCCGCCGGAGGGCTCGGAAACGCAGCAGTAATCAACTTGACTGCCATCCCAACGGCCTTCCTCGTGGAAGGCCGTTGGTTTTTACAAGGTGCGTTTAAGTCTAGCCCTGGATAGGGACAAACGCGGCTGGGCATGAACCAGCCAGGTACCAAGGTCATCTGGTTTGTCCTCCCGGGGGGCGCCCCGTTCGCTTACAATGAGGGAAGAACCCGGTCACCGCAGCCGGCTACTCTGCATCTAAACGGGTTACGAGTCCAGACGAGGGATGTGATGAAGAAGTGCTTAGCTTTGTTCTGCTTGCTGGTATTAACCACGGGCTTCTCGTTTGCCGCCGCCCTGGGAACGGCCACCCAGTCAGTTATTCCGGCCGACGTACAGCAGATTATTTCGGTGGACTACCGCTCCCTGGAAAATTCGCCCACCGCCCAGGCCCTCAAAGCGCAGGTGCTGCCGGAGAATTTGAAGGAATTTGAGACCTCGTTGCGGGGCATCGGCCTGAATCCGGAAAAAGAGGTGGAGCAGCTGATTTTTGTCTCCTACCGCGCTTCCAAGCAATTGAAGACGGTGGGCATCGCCCAGGGCCAATTCTCGCCGCGCCTGGTGCTGAAGAATCTCCGCCTGCGCAAGATCAAACCTGTCAGTTATCAGGATCTCCGTCTCTATCCCATGGGCAATGGCATGGAAATGACGTTCCTGGACAACTCCACCCTGTTGTTCGGCGACATGAGCGCGGTGAAGGGCGCCCTGGACGCGCGCAACGGCGCCGCTCCCGCCCTGGACAGCAACTCGCAGGTAACAGACATGCTGGGCGGGGTTGAGTCGGGACCGGTGTGGAGTGTGCTGGACTCCTCAGGCACGCAGAACATGATGCGCTCCGCCCTGGGCCAGGCCGCGCAGTTGGCGGACTACGGCGCAGTCAAGCAGCGGCTTCTGGGTTCGCGCTATATGATGGATTTTTCCGAAGGCGTCAGCTTTGATCTGGACGTGCTCACTTCCGATTCCATGATGGCGGCCACCATGGCCAACCTGGTCAAGGCGGGCATGATGTACCGCAAAATGAGCGCCACGCCCACGGAGAAGCTGGCCATTGACAGCACTTCTGTGGATAACGACGGCTCCACCATGAAGGTTCACTTCCGCACCGATGACACCCGGTTTCAGTCCTTGCTGCATTCCGAGCTGTTTGCGGCGGTTTCCCGCTAGCGCAGCTACTCTGAGGCTGCCGGGCGACTCACCGAGCCGTTCGGCGTTCCCCGGCAACCGGCGGTTCTTAGCCCGAACACTTGCCTCTGCGGTACAAAACTCCAACTGCACCACCGGGGCAGCATCCCTCTGTAACCTATTGGCTTCTTAACCAATAGGTGTAGAATCCTACATAGCTGGTGGTGCGGGATGAGAGAAACGGTGAAGCTGTCGCATACCTCTGCCCTGATTCTGCAGAGCATAGGTGCGTCGCATCCTTACGGCTTTGACGTAATGGAGGTCACAGGACTGCCTAGCGGCACCGTGTACCCCGCCCTGCGACGGCTGGAACGCGACCAACTGATCGTCTCCCGCTGGGAAGAGCTGCCCGCCAGCCGCCAGCGTCCTGCCCGCAGGTACTACAAGCTCACTTCCGCGGGAACAGTCGCCCTGCGTGACGTCCAACAGCGGTACCCCTTGCTGCGTCACATTGCCGTACCCCCCAGGCCGCCTCGCCGGAAAGGAGTTCCGGCATGAAGCGCGCGCCCCTCACCCTTCTGTATGCCTGCCGTTGGCTGTTGTGGCTGGCGAGCTGGCTGGTGCCGGCAGAAGAACGGCGGGAATGGCACAAAAAGAAAGACAAAGAGGTCTGGCACTGGATTCATTTCCTGGTGGAATCGAACCGGCTTACTCCCGGGACGCGACTGGAGGTGCTGCGCTATTGCTGGAGTGTGTTTCCGGAGGCGCTGTGGCAGAGATTTAACCGTGAACGCACGATGCGCAGGCTGGATTCCGTGCTGCGCTCTCCCCGCCTGTGCCTGGGTGTGATTGCCGGGACCCTGCTGGGGGTGGTTCTGCTCACCGGTTTTGCGCCCACTGTGCGTTCCATGGTGCGCCTGCCTTACGCCGATCCGGGCACCCTGTTCGCGGTGCGGCCCGCGGGGCGCTTCATGTGGTTCCGCTCTGACCAGCTGCTGCGCGTGACCCAGGCATGGAGCAGGAGCCCCGTGGTCAGAGATATCGCCGCTTACTCTTTCCAGCGCGGGACGCTGGACGGCGCTAACGGGCCGACTCGGGTTTCTTTTGCGCAGGTGGCACCTAATTTTTTTCAGGTGCTGGGCGTGCAGGCCACTCTGGGGCGCACCTTCCGCCCAGCCGACGTGCAGGCGTGTAAGCAGTGTGTGCTGCTCAGCCAGGCGGCATGGAGAGCGTATTTCGCCGGCGACTCTCACATGGTTGGCAAAATGGTGAAGGTGGACGGGCGCGAAATGAAGGTGCTGGGAATTCTGCCTGGGCAGTTTTCGTTTGCCTCGCCAGGCATTGCCGCCTGGTCGTTGCTGCAACCTTCGGACCCTGCCGCAGCCAATCTGGTGGACCGCATGGGTGCGGTGGCGCGCTTTGCTTCGGCGGTAAGTGAAGAGCAAGCTACGCGGGAACTGCAGCGGGTAACAGATGACGCCGGCTACCACTTCGTGAACACCAACCTGCAGGTGGTTTCGCTGAAAAAGCAGCAGCGGCAGGATTTGAATTCCTACCTCTTCTTCCTCTTGCTGGCGGTGCTGGGCTCGGTGCTGGTGGCGTGGCTGGCCGGAGCGCGCGGAAATCTGGGCGCGTCCGGCAGCGGCAGCAAATGGCGCTGGTGGGGATTTTTCGGCGCCAAAACCGTCATGCTCCTGCTGCTTTCTTTTGTGATTTCGCTGGAACTGACCCATTACGGCTCCGTACTGCTCACTGGCACCGTGGAGCCCATGTCTAATGTAGTTTCCATGTGGGTATTCCTGGTGCTGGCCATTGGTGTGCTCTCGTGGACGGTTTACGACCAGCGCCGCCGCTGCCGCGTATGCCTGCAACGGCTGGGCTTATCCGTCCATGTGGGCTGCCCCGGCTACACCCTGCTGGACTGCTGGGCGGCCACCGAACTGGTGTGCGCCCAGGGGCACGGCACGCTCTACATACCAGACACCGACGCCAGCTGGATGGAAGGCGACCAGTGGAGCAACCTGGACAGCTCGCTGGCGGGCGCTCCCGAGCCGCGCGTCGGGGCTGACTAGTTAGCTCTCTGGCTGACTAACCCGGTACACCAACCGCCTCGCAACTCCCATCAAAGGCTATACTTTCCACCAATGTCCTCCATGCTGCGATTCATCTGGCGGTCCAGCCGTGGCCATCGCCTGGCGCCCTGGCGCAGTCCCTACCTGCGCTGGCGCATGGAAACCTACAGTGGCGTCAAAATGCAGCAAATCGGTTTCCTCGAGTTCTGGGGATTCATGTGGCGGGAACGGCACAATCTGAAGCGCTTTCTGGAGTGGACAACTGAGATGGAGCGGTATGCACGCCCAGGAGAGAAGCAAGGGGAATGAATTTGTAAGTGAGTAATTTGTAATTGGTAATTTTTCGGAGCGAGCCCGGGTCCTAATGAACCATCTTGATTTTGTACAGCACCCAGACGAACGTCGCGATCCAAATCGGTGCAGTTGTGAGAGCCATGGAAAAAACTAGACCCGCCCGAAAGGCCCGAACTCGAAAATCCTGGCTTTTGGCTGGATCGTCCTTCGCCCACGCCAGTTCCGTTATCCAGCCCAGCGTGTAGCACACATTCGCCATAAAGCCATAGAGCAGCACTATTCCAATCAGCGCCAGGGGCTCCTCGAAATCCTCTCCCCGCTGCACAATCGCGCTCCCGATTAAGAGAAACACAGATGTCGCAATAATTCCGGTAGCGCCAACCAGAAGGTTGAAGAAGATGCGCCGTGCTTCCCACCATCGGATGGCATCCCATCTGTTTCTAGATTGTCCCGGTTGAAAGAGCCAGGCTGAAAGGAACACCAGCACCTCACCTGCTGTGAGCATTCGCGGGCGAGGGCGCCCCGCGCCACAAAACTACAAATTGCCAGATTACAAATTCAGGAGGCCGGCTGTGTTGCCGCCCCCTCGAACATCAGCCCGACTTCCAGGCCTTTCTTAGCTCCCAGGATGTCGGCGGCGGAGGCGCGATTGGCTGCCACCTCCAGATATCCCATGCTGCCCAGGATGGCGAACACTTGCCCGGGAGCCCCCTGGGCGTAGGCGGCTTTGAAGTCACTCACTTCGTGCGTACCCAGCATGATTTTGAAGGCCGGAGGCGTGGCCTGGAACAGGGCGGGTACATCCTGGGGGGTGATGTTGGTCACGATGTTGCCGAATTTATCCACCTTCAGCACCACGCCGCGCATCGTGCGCTCGTTGATGGCTTTGGGCTTGGGTGCGGCGAAGCGCACAAAATCGGTAATTTCCTCGCCGAACTTGGCCGCTTCCACCCCTTTGCTGAGATAGCCGGCTACCCGGGCGAAGATATCACGCCCGTGAAAGGTGGGGCTTATGGGCTGCAAAAAATAGTGTTCGGCGGTAATGTGGCGCACCGACAGGCGGCTCTCGCGCTCATAGACCAGCGAAAGCACGCCGTTATCGGGGGCGATAAACATGTGTTTCTCGGTGGTGACCAGGATCGGACGGCGCGCGGTGCCCACTCCTGGATCCACCACCACCAGGTGAATGGTTTCGGAAGGGAAGTAGCGGTAGGACTGGGTAATCATGAGGGCGCCATCGAGCACGTCAAAGGCCTGCACCGAGTGCGAGATGTCCACCAGCTGCGCGTCAGGATTGATGTTGAGCACCACGCCCTTCATAGTGCCCACGTAGTGGTCCTGCAACCCGAAATCGGTGGTGAAGGTAATAATGCGCGACACGCGTGCCTCTCCCCAGCCTGATTTTAGTGTAGAAACGGAACTTACCCCGCCCGCGCAGGGGAGTCAAGTTACGTACGGTTAGCTGAATTTGGGCAACAAAACCAGGTCGTCCTCGGGCACGAGCTCGAGGGCATAACCGGCCTTGGTCCAGGCGCGCAGGCCGCCAATGATGATGTATGCGCGAAAACCCTGCTCAATCAGCCAGTGCGCCACCCGGGCGCTGGTCGCCTCCCGCGTTCAAGTGCAGTAGAGATAAATGTCCTTGTCGGTGGGCAGCTCATGGAACGCTTCCTTGAGCTTATTGGGCTCCAGGCGAACCGAACCTTGAATGCGCACTGTGCCGGAATCGTAATAGCCGTGGCTGCGAACGTCCACCAACAGGACGCGACCCGGATTGACTGCCAACTGGCGGGCCACTTCTTCCACCGGCACCCGCGGCACCACTGAGTAAGCCCGCTGCTTCCAATAGCGCCAGGCATAGTAGCCGATGTAGCCAATGGCGGCGGCCAGCAAGGCATATTCCGCGCCCAGGCCGACCAGGCGGAATTGGCGCGCAATAGCTTCGGCGAAGCCGCTGAAAATAAACCCCGCCACCCCATAACCCACCACATACAGGCTCACGCCCAGCAGATCGAAGCGCAGAAATTGGCCCGGCTTCATGTTCATGCTGCCGGCCAGAGGCGCGGCCATGGTGTTGATGCCGGGCAGAAACTTGGCGAAGACCAGGGTCAGGCGCCCGCGCTTATAAAACGATTCGGCCGAGCGCAGGATGCAGCTCTCGGGGTTGGCGCTGATGCGGCACAGGTAGCCCAGCAACCTCCACCCCGTGCGCCGTCCAAGAAGAAAGAGCGGAATATCGCCTAGCATCATGGCGACAATAGCCACGGGCAAAGCCACGGAAAGGCTCAGCTTATGCGTGGCTCCTGCCACGCCCGCCGCGAACATGGCCAGCGCGGCGGGCACAGGAACACCTACCGCTTCCAGGAAGACGGCCAAGGCTACAACCGCGTAACCATGGTGCGTGATGAGGTTGAGGATATCGTGCATGAGGGCGAGTATGGATTTGTAATTGAATTTGTAATTGGCAATTTTCTGCCCGCGTCCGGACAATTACAAATTACAAATTGCCAAAATTCCAAATAACCCAGATTGGTAATTTTACAGCCACGCCGGTTAAGGTTGGCGCTGGGTGTCAGTCATAGTGCAGGGCTTCAATGGGGCTGAGGCGCGCCGCCTTCCACGCCGGCCAGAAGCCGGAGACGATACCCACCAGAGAAAGGATGATGAAGGAAACGGTAACCACGCTGGCGGACATTTGCAGGAAGACATCGCCTTCGTGGTGAGCGGTTTTATAGAGCGCGCTGTAGAGGGGGAGGGGAGGGATGGCGTGGGTCAGAGCCAGGGAGAGCAGAATGCCGGCCAGGCCACCCAGAAAGGTCAGGACTAATGCTTCCAGTAAAAATTGAGTAAGAATATGTAACTGCCTGGCTCCTAAGGCCTTACGCAATCCTATCTCCTTGGTGCGTTCGGTGACCGAAACCAGCATGATGTTCATTACGCCCACCCCGCCCACGCCCAGGGTGAGTGCCCCGATTACGCCCAGTATCACCTGCAAACCCAGGCTGAAAGCTCGGATCATACCCTTGGTCTCGATGGTGTTCCATTCCGGGGTGGCCTTGTCGTCCTTGGGATTGAAGTGATGGCGGCGGCCCAATACGGTGCGCACCGCAGCCAGAGTTTTGGTGTCCAAGGTCGGGTCCAGCGGCTGAAAGACGATCATGTCCGGATCCCGCTGACTTTTCAGGTCCCGGTAGCAGTTAAAAGGAATGAAGCCATCCTGATTGTCTGGGCCCTCATACATGGAATCCTGAATCTTTTGCTTCATCACCCCGATAATGTCGAACATCTGCCCACCAATTTCGACGGATTGGCCCGCGGCGGGAGCGCCCTGAAAGACTTTCTTGGCGGCGTCGTAGCCGAGGATCACGACCCGGCGGTGCTCGGCGAAATCGGAGGCGTCGAAATAGCGGCCATCAGCGATCTCCAGCCGCCGCATCTGGCCATAGGGCAGTTCCACGCCGCGGGTCTGAATGGAGACCACGCGGGTGCCCAGTTTGTAGGGCAGTTGATCGGTGGATTCGGCGCTCACCGCACGCACCAGGGGCACCTCCGCACGAATGGCCTCGATATCGGCGTACTCGTATTTGATTTTCTTGCCCGCGCGCTGGCCACCCGCCTGCATGCTGGTTTGCCCAGGCCACAACACGATGACGTCATTTCCCAGGGATGAAAACGCGGCCAGCACGCCGCCCCCCAGGCCTTGCCCGTAAGCCAGCAGGATGACCACTGAGACCAAGCCCCAGGTGATGCCCATCATGGTCAGGATGGAGCGCATGCGGTTGCGCATCAGCGCTTGCCAGCCTTGCAGGATGAGCTCTTTGAGCATCATGGGAGGTGTTTCCCTAAGTACAGGTACGAAAACCGCGAGTTTCCGGTTTCAAGTTTCAATCCCCGCCAAGCAAAGTTGAAACTCATCGCTCAGCCGTACACTTTTTTGGGTATACGGGTGGCGCAGACCTTCAAGCCTGCAAAAAGCGCTTCTTTCGGAGGTTGGCTTTAGCCTCCGAGGTACGTCTATCCTGCACCGAAGCCGGTACCTCAGCGGCTAAAGCCGTTCACCTAGGCTACTTTCAAATGCAGGGCCAAGGCCCTGCTCCGCCCTTCGCACAACAAACCTGATTTGTAGCTCAATCAATCTCAATATCCCCTGAACCGGTGCGAATCTCGACCAGGCTGCCGCCGGCTCCGGCCTTCCCGTGTATGGAGTGGCGGGAAATATTGCCGGAAACGGTGACCGCATGGTGCAGGGAAATGCTGCCGGAACTGGTGGAAGCATCCAGGTCAAAGCCGGCCTGGCTGGGGAGTTGCAGCTTGATGGTGCCGGAGCCGGCGCTGAGTTTCCACTCGCCGCCGGGGGTGCCTTCGATGGTCACGTCGCCGCTGCCGGTATCGGCGTTCACCATGCCGCGCACGCCGTGCAGGTCAACTCCGCCGGAGCCGGTGCGAACGCGAACTTCGCCGGGGGCAGTCTGCCGCAGGCCAATCTCGCCGCTGCCGGTCTCGGCGTCAAAAGCGCCGGCCACGGCATCGGCTTGAATATTGCCGGAGCCGGTGCGGGCGCGCACATCGCCGTTAAGGTTATTCATCTGCAGGTCGCCGGAACCGGTATGGGCTTCCACCCGGCTGCCGATATTGGAAATGTGCATGTCGCCGGAACCGGAACGCGCTTCCAGAGGACCTTTGATGCCGTCGATCTTCTCGTCTCCGGAGCCGGTGCGGGAGATCAGGCTGGTGGCCTGGGGCACCACGATCTGGTAATCAATGGAAACGTTGTGCCGCAGTTCCGGATCACTGATGTGGCCGATGCGAATGCTGTTGCCGTTCTGCTCGATGGGCGGATTCTGCTCCAGCTTGCGGACCCTTTCCTCGGCATTGTCATTCCAGCCGCCGACTTTGATGCGGCCGGCTATCTGCACGGAGCCAACTGGCCCGCTGCGCACCTCAATGTTGCCGGAGCCGGTGCTGAGGTCCATTTCCACGGGGCCGGTCACCGTCAAGGTGCGTTGAAAGGAGCCGCGGGCCGAGGCCTGCGCGGGCGTTGCTGACATCCAGAACAGGGCAGCCAGGGCAAGGGCCAGCACGGCGAGTGTGTTTTTGCGGTTGGGCATCAGGTTCCTCCGCTGAAAAGACGCACGGCGAGGCCAGAGGCGAGCAGGATTTTATTCATAGCGCAGGGACTCGATGGGCTCCATGGCCGCGGCGCGCTGCGCGGGGTAGACCCCGGCGGTCACGGTAATGAGGGAGAGCGTCACCACCGAGGCCAGCACGGAAGCCGAAGAAATAATGGGGTGGGGCACGATCTCGGGCAACGGAATCTGGCCCATGGCGACGCACAATCCGATGCCCACGGTGAGGCCAATGGCGCCGCTGAACACGGTCAGAATGGCGGATTCGACAAAAAACTGGCGCAAAATATCCGCCTTGGTGGCCCCGATGGCCTTGCGCATTCCGATTTCGCGGGTGCGTTCGCTCACTGAAACCAGCATGATGTTCATCACCCCGATGCCGCCCAGGCACAAGGTCATGATGGCGACACAGCCGAAGAACATGGTGATGACGTCAAAAATGCGGCTCACCAGCTTGGCGCCTTCCATGGTGTCCCAGATGAAGAGCGCGTCTTTGTCGTCGGCTTCGAAATGGTGAACGCGGCCGAGGGCGCGGCGCACCTGCAGGACGGCCTCCTCGTGCTCATCGGCGTTGGCCACTTCAAAAACGATGTCGTTGACCCAGCCCCGCTGTACGGTGCGCTTCTGCCCCTGGTCGTTTTCCGGCGGAGGCATATCGCGGGCCACCGCGGAAAAAGGGGCGTAGAGATTGTCGTTGTCCGGGCCGCTGTAATTGGAGTTCTGCTTCTTCTTTTCCAGCACGCCCACCACGGTATAAGGCCAACCCAGGATGGAAATGCTGGCGCCGACGGCAGGCTGCCCATTAAATAGCTGCTTGCGAGCGGCGTCGCCCAGCACCACCACGCGCGCGCCCTGGTCTTCGTCTTCCTGGGTAATCAGCCGTCCCTCGGAAACCTTCAGCGAGCGGAAATCCTGATACTCCGGCCACATGCCGACCACCGAGCGGTTGGCCTGGTTGTAAGCGCTGACTTCCGGGACTTCGCGGCGCAGCTCGGGGCTGACCGCCTTCACCAGATAGCACTGTTTTTTGATTAGTTCGGCATCGCTGACGTTGAGTGGGATCTCGCGTCCCGCAGCCAAGCCGCCCGCTTGCGCGCTGGTGCGCCCGCCCCACATGATCACCAGGTCTTTGCCCAGGCTTTCCATGCGCTTGTGCTGGTCCTTGCTGAAACCCTGGCCCAGCCCGACCAGAATGATGACCGAGGAGATTCCCCAGATGATCCCAAACATGGTAAGGAAAGTGCGCATTTTGTGAGCGCGGAAGGTGGAAAACGTCTGCCGCATTAGCTCGAGTAGGTTCATGGAAAAC
>Ga0134128_10009081_pt1 | contig 11954 bp, 15 predicted proteins | sample KB31754_FD_96462 | JGI IMG/M metagenome (GOLD analysis project Ga0134128, IMG submission 96462) | Terrestrial soil microbial communities with excess Nitrogen fertilizer from Kellogg Biological Station, Michigan, USA - KB3-175-4 | ecosystem: Environmental > Terrestrial > Soil > Unclassified ...
AGGGAATATGGCCAAGCTATCCGAACGAATCGAGGTTCTCGAAAGTCGACTTCGCGAGCTCAGGCATCGTCAGCAGCGCGTCGAGTCCCGAAAACGCACGCTACAGGGCCAGCGCGAGCGCCGTGACGATACCCGGCGGAAGATACTGGTTGGCGCACTCGTGCTCACACAAGTCGATCGCGGTAATTACCCGCGCGAACGGCTGCAGAAAGAGCTCAACGCCTTCCTCACGAGACCCGGCGATCGAGCTCTATTCGACCTCGATTCACCTGCCACGCGGAGACCCGAACGGCCCATGATCGGACCTGTCCAAGAGCAGCCCCGGAGTCAACCTGAGTTGCAATAGCTTACTGCGCCTCATCGTTGGCCTCCGGCATGTCTCGAATCGACATTGTATCCTCCCCCTCCGTGGGTACTACGGTAACGACAGCAGATCCCGCGTTCTCATCTGCAGCATTCATCGGACATGTGTCTGCCACAGAGTCGTTGAGCCGCTGCGGTCCCGTTCCGTCCATGCCATCAAATAGCGGCAGCTGTACTGCGTGCGAAGCGCCTGAATTCTTCGGAGCGAGAGAAATAGTCGTGGCAGGCTCTGCGATCTTGCACGCCTGGCACAACCGGACAGCGCCGATATCTCGCGCCGCGAGTCGATCGATGAGCATCAACCCGCTACAGTCCCCGCAGCGCTCGAGGCCGACTTCGTCTCCCTCTGCAAGCGCAGTTGCGAGTAGGATCGACCGCTCGAAGTCGATCAGGACCTCGGTGGGGCAAAAGAACTCGTATACCTCGCACAGCAGCTCGCCCCGCGGTACGGAAGGAAAGGCCTTAGCAGGAATGACGTCGGCAGGACGGGGAATCAGGTCGACCATCGCGAAGTAGCAAGCGAGCACATTCGCGTGAGCGTAGATGCGAGGAGAGCGAAAGAAGTACGCGGTCTGGCGCGGCGATCGTCCGCGGTGGCGGACGCGGGGGCGATCAAACGGCAAGCTGCTTCCTGCCAGCTTGCGAATGCGGTCTCGCGACATACCCGTCCAGGTGCAGATCGTCCGCGTGCGGGCTTCGAGCTTGAGCATCCGCGCCGCGAGCAGGATCGGCCGCAAATCGCGGAAGTAGCGATCCTCGGAGATTCGCAAGTGGCACCCTGCCTTTCGTATTCTTCTCGTGCGCGCATCTGTCAACCCGGACGAGCCCGCCTAGGCGGCAGCACGTTGGTGGCAAATACTGTGAATGACTCCCGGCAGGGGCGGAAGCCTGCATTTCTGCTGCGAACACGCAGAAATGCGACCTTGCGCGCCGTCAGTGGCGACGATGCGGTGGCCAGCAGCGCGCTCCTTGGCGCGTGGTGAGCGTAGAGCACAGGTACGCAGGGCCTTCGTCGAAAACCGCTTTTTGACCGACATATGGGAACGCTCGAATCCCACGGTGCTGCAGGTGATAAGGGGGTGCCGATCGAGTAGGATTTAATCCTACTCATACCCTGGAGCTGCCATGCGGACTAAACAGCAGATGAGCATCACGCTGCCCAACGAACTGGTGGAGGCGGTGAGGGCGAAGGTCGATTCTGGTAAGTACGCCACGGAGAGCGAAGTAATTCGCGACGGATTGCGGACACTGATGGCCCGTGATCGTGCGGTGGAGCATTGGCTCCGGGAGCAGGTGGGCCCGGCTCATGATGCGCTGAAGGCGGATCCTTCCCGAGCCGTCACGGCCAAGCAGATCCGCGCGCGCCTTGCGCTCGAGCACCAGAAGGCCCGCGCCAAGAAGTGAAGACACACACCGTCGTCTTCACGCCCGAGGCAGAGGAGCAGCTGGTCACGCTATACTGCTATATCGAGGAAAACGCCTCCGCAGAAATCGCGCTCCGCTATACGAGCGCCGTTGTGGAGCATTGCGAGAGCCTGGGGTGCTTCGCATTTGCGCGGGCAGCGCAGGCCTTGAGGCACTTTCGCTTGCCTGTGTGCGTCTTGAGAGCCTCTATCTCTCGCTCAGTGAGTTGAACGGGGGCTGGCACTCCCCAGTCGGTCCGAGATTCACCGGCGAGCCGACTTCGAACTGAGGTATCGGTGGTAGGGGGTCGGTGCTACTAGCTGCTGGCCGGCGGCTTGCGTCTCTGCTCGCGTCGCTCCTTTGCCAGTCGCAGCCGTTCGGGTTCCGTGTAGACGCGCTCGAGCAGTGCTGTGGTAAAGTCCAGCATATCTTCGGCATCCTCCTTCTTAAGCGTGCCAGTGTGCGCGCCGTCATTGCCGTCCTCTTTGATGCAATGCGATAAATCGTGGAGTTCCTTGGGAAGGAGACCGTGCTCAATCAGCCAAGGCAATCGCAACCCCAAGTCGCGCCGCTGCTTCGCATTTGGGGCATCGCTCGCGCCTTCCGGTGGTAGCATGCTCCGCGTCGCTAGATCTACACTTAGCCGAAACATTGTAGCAGCCGCATTGAAGCACTCAGTTGCAAGACATGTTGCCCCCTCACGAAATGCCGCCTCAATGTCCAGCGGACAATATTCGGGCGGGGCGCCGGACGACATGTCCTTTAGGCCTATATGCCCTGTAATTCTTGCGATTACATTTATGGGTTCGTACGATGCCGAGAGTCCGAGCTGATTTCCTTCGGAATCGTACAAGATCTGAGTCTGCTTAGCCGTAAAAGTCACGGAACGCTTGCAACGGCGGCATATGCAGAATATTTCTGTGCCGGCCACAGGTCCAATGTAATTCTCCGCGATCACATCAAAGGTGATTGCCTGGGACCCGCAGCGCGGGCAGTTATGGACCAATAAGCTCATCGTTATGTTGTCTCGACACCGCGCATGTAGACGGTTACCGTGCATTCCTATGCTGTGAGTTCTTCAGCACCTTATTGCACGCCCAATTCAATTCTGCCTCCCCAAGGGACCCTGGAATAATCGGCTCCCATTTGGCCGTCCTTTGATCAGATATTTGAGAAGTTGCTGTTCCCTCCATGTTCTGCTTCGAATATATCGTCTGCGAGATAGTCATGTCGACATCTCGCGCACAGTCAATTCTGTCACGAGTAACTATACTTCGAAATGTATCCAGGCCATATGTCATGTCGGTCTGATATTCCCATCGAAACCACGCCGTTACCACGGTTCCGTTCACCATTATGTGGTGCGTCGAAACAAACAGCACGTTTGCGTCACTATCCGATTCCCCGGTAGTCACGTATTGCCATCCTCCTTGCGACATCTGCTGAAGTGAGGTTAGCCATAGCTGATACGGCGTCAATTGAGAGCTCGATGGTGGTGCTTGTACATCAGCGGAAGGTGCCACCTGATACCGTTGATTTGGAGTTGAGTTATTGGATGATTGGGTGTCAGGCGTGCTTGGCGGAGTGGGCGGATCGCTGCCATTCATGAAGCGCTCTCGCTTCGTTTGAGCCGAACCAGCGTCTGGCGCGTCGGCTGCCATGGATATAGCTGGTGACGTGGCCAGAGCGATCAGCAGTACGCAAATCCGCGCACGCATGGGTAGGCCTCCTGACTGTGCTGGCCCTAAGCTGAGCCTATTGTTATCATCTTATCCCTGGGCCTGTATGACCGTCCAGTGAACACGGTCTTGGGACCGCGCGGCCGCGAGCGTCTCTGCTCGCCGACCGAACTCGTCACTTCGATCGCGCGGCGACTGTCCTTCAGCGCTGAAGCGCGCCCGGCAGCTCGCGACCGCCGGGGTCCCAGCGAACGGCCGCTGAACAGGGTCCAGTCGCTGTTATGACTGACGGCACGATATGCTTTCATGTTCGCGAGCCTTTTGGTGCGTTCAAATAGTTTGGTGCAGTCGGTAATCAGTTGGGCTGCCGGCGCTCGCCGTCTGCACTCGTTCGAGAACTAAGCGCGGGTCGAATGCACCAGGCTCATCAGTTTTGTCCAGCGCCACCAGGAGTTGCTGCAGGTATCCCGCCATTTCTTTAGTGATGGGCTATGGAAGCGCCATAGAAGCCCATGCTCGGGTCTATCTTGCGACTGGGTTCAGTTCACCGCAAAGCAGAATGAGCTGCTTTAAATCTGTGCGCAGTGCGTCGCCCGTCTCCGGGGGCTTAAAGGCAAGCACTTCATACCTCCGTCTCTCCGTCTTCGTCTGATGCTGCGGCGCCGGTATGCGCAGAACGGGGTAAACGATGCGCTGCCCGTTCCAGAGTCGGCCCGAAGGCAGCGCCGTGGCAGAGAATCGCGATCCGCTTGTTCCCGCGGATGGAGGAGGGCTTCCTCCCGACGCGATTAACTGAGCTGCTGCCCATGAGCTGGGCCGCCCTCGCGGGGCAGTGAATGCGCAGCGGTAGCAATCGCCCGAAGTGGCGGCTCTGCTTTCGGTGGTGCAGAATCTGGTGCCATCGATGCCGGCTCCAGGTCTAGATACTCAATAGGTGCCTCCAGGTTCAAACCTTTCTCGTAGGTCTTACTCAGCCGGCCATTCGCTTGGTCGAACGAGAGGCTCCCCACCAGACAGGCCGCTGCGACGTCCGGCTGCATACTCACGAGTCGCAAATAATTCTTGCGTGTCCATCTCAATACGACCTTTCGGAGTGCGACGTAGTCTTGATCAATCGTGGTTTTTCGTGAAATCTCCAAGCCCATAACATATAGACACAGCCCAAGTACCTTGGCCGATTGATAGTTTGGCAGTTTCTCGAGACGCTTTATTTCCTCGTAGAGCATTCTTCGGAGCTTGAATCTCACCGCGTTGCGGGCACGCCCTTGGCCGCCGTGCCCGAATGTGTATTCCCATGCAGTGTTATGCATTAGGTGCCACACCACGAAGCCCTTCCCTTTTACGCTCGAGATTGCGGTTAACAGTTGGAACATCAACTCCGCGATATGCTCGCACAAGTTCGGGTCAAGTATGCGGCTCCGCGGTTCACGACTGCGCAGACTACCTACATTGATGTCTTTTTGGTCATCAATTAATTTGATCGCGTCACTCGCGCATTCGATTGCGATTTCGAACTTCTTCACGAGATCAGATGATGCCGCGTCCACTGTGTCGGTATCAAGCATGAAAATGCGACCACAGGTGGATTTCACAATTTCGAACGCCCGATTTAGCGGGGATGCCTGCCATACTCCGTGCTTGTGCTTTGCGAGATAGTCCTCCAGCGCCATGAGCACTCCGCGTGCGTAAACGCTTAGCTGCTCCGAATCCCATGTCCCAAAGCGCCGGTAGGAGAGGTCGAGAGGCGAACCAAAGCGTGCTCCAAGGGCGGCAATGAGGTCGTAGTTGCCAAACAGAGCTTCGCTTAGAGGTTTGACATATCCAAAGTATCCCGATTCGTAGCCTTCGTCTTCATGATAGAGGCCAGAGTCCTTGTTAGATATTGCCTCCTCGGTGACGTTGCGCGCGAATTGCCCTAAAGGCAACACTGGTTTTTCGGCTTTCGCGGCTCGTCGCAATATCTCGATGATCGTGCCCGGTGCGTTCGCGACCATGTGTCGGCAGAGCTTGCGATTTGCGATCATCAACAAAATGTCATGAGCACACCCGCTGGGCGTGGGCCGATTCTTCCGACGTGCCCACCGCCTAACAAGACATCTCTGCAACCATTCCGGCCAGCGACCCGGTACTACCGGCACGGGAGGGTCCGGCCGCAACGCGAGCGCCCTCTGAATCAGTTGCTCTGCGGACCTGGCAAGTTCGTCAGCAATAACTGGCAGCTCGGCATCTGAGCCCTTGAGGATGTATCGATATAATTCTCTCGCATATCGGAAGCTGTTCCGACGGCCGAATCTGGGAGGACGTACGAATGCGTACCAGATCCAGGTTAGCGCCAAAACCAAGAAGAGTGTCGCCCAGGTTGCCTCCCAAATAGACGCAGTCAGGAATCCCGTCTGAAGTACCAGCCATCCTTCCCTGAGCCATATGTCGGTCAATAGAGTGGCGACGCCAATGGCGGCGAGCAGGACGTAAGTCAGCGTGTATAAGGGCGCCGGCGCTACAGCTACTCGGAACCGATGCCGCACATCGGTCACGGTGTAGACGACCACCATAAGCGCGAGTGCCGACATAAACTGTGGGAACCCAAATAAGGACTGGAGAGGCCCGCCTGGCGGCTTTGCCTGCCTTATCAGGCAGAATCCAAGGGCGAGCTTGTCACAGGGAAATATAGTCATGGAGCCGCGTTCAAAATGTCAGTGTTAATGCTGCGGTCGCCCGAACAATCTGGAACATATGCAGAATCACAGAGCGATGAATGCCATGCCAACCCGTATCCGCGTGGCTAGACCTCCAGATTTTGCCAATTCTTCATCTGAGCTTGTGCGTGCCGATCTTAATCCCGGGCCTGTATGGCCGTCCAGCCAACAGGCGCAAATCCGATTCTCGGCGCGGCGCTCCGGGATCGAGTTGATTCGCTGCGTTCTCCGCTTTGGGGTGCTGGGCTTGCGACTAGGGCTTTCGCTCGGCTCGTGGCGCGCCCGATCCTCGTTCCGCTGCTTCCTGCGATTCTGACAGGCTCGCGAACAGAACTCGCTCGATGCGCGCGCGCTCGTTCTGCATCAGCACTTAGGTGCTGCATGCGCTCATCGCAGGAGCCGGCGAAGTTCTTGCGCTGTTTTGATCAGGCCCTTGTATGGTCGGCGCCAATCGACCAGGGCCGCGGCAGCCGAGCCCCACTTACCACAGCAGATCGGCGCGGCTCGGCAGTTCAATATTCGCATCGAAGGCCGAAGCACCTTCATAGTTCAGAACTTCTCGCGGGTGGGTCTCTTCTGGGCTATAACTTGAACACTTTTTACGTACAGACAACTTCACAAAGGTGTGGCAAGCGGCAGCGTCGTTCGTGGTCAGCCGCCAACCGCGAGTGTAAGGCCTGCATCGGCCGCGGGCGGACGACCAACTGCTGCTCGTCTAGGGGCAATTTGCCAGTTCTTCTCAAGGGGCGTATGCTGTAGCTTCACGTAGAAGGGATTAAATTCATGAGAAAACGTGAATTCCTTGTATCCGTTGCGGTCGCTGCGGCTGCCGTATCAGCGGCACCAACTGCCGGCGCCGTCGAGAAACATCCAGCTGATGGTATCCGCGTCGATCAGGCGGCCAATGGAGAACCGAAGTCGAAACTGATCATCGGCAACGACTCGTTCGTCCTGACCCGCCCGTCTGCTGGCACCGTCCTGACCCAGCACGAGTCGCATGCGTCTCACGACTCGCATGACAGCCACGACAGCCACAGCTCCCACTCATCGCACTCCAGTGGCGCGATGAGTGCCTAAGACCCGCGCGCTTACCGTCGATCTGGCGGTATACAGTCTGGATTGCGTCAAGCGGTCGGCGTACCGATTCACCGATAGGTTTGCGCTGGACCTGAAGGTCGAAGGCAATGCTGCTATATGTACGCTGAGCTTCGACGCAACGGCATCCGACCAAGTGAAGGACATTGTCGTAGCCAGCTTTCAAAAAGAGTTGCTAGACCAGGATTTGCGCGCCACGATCCGGGCTGAGACCAAGGACGTCCGGAACCTCATTCTCGCACACGCCTTTTCTCGGACCGGACTGATTGGGGATGAGCCGCTTCCAGTCGATTGAGTTCTACCAGCGGCCGACGACGACCTATCAGCTGCTGCCGTTCCGATTCACTCCGCTCAACGAACGCGGCGAGTACGTCGTCACCAACCTGGCGGGCGAGCACCTTGTCCTACCTGGCGATCGGCTCCGGGCGCTGGTGCGCCACGAACTGCCGCACACTTCGTCCGAATACCTGGGCCTGCGGGCACGCCATTTCCTCTGCGATGACTCCTCTAAGTCCACACCCGACCTGCTGGCCCTGAAAATCAGGTCGCGCTACCGACGCCTGGCCGAGTTCACGGGCCTGCACATTTTCGTCGTTACCCTGCGCTGCGAGCACAGCTGCCCCTACTGTCAGGTGTCGCGGCAAACCGGAGACACCGAAGCCTTTGACATGTCGAGGACGACCGCCGACAAGGCGCTGGAATTCGTATTCCGCAGCCCATCTCCGGCCATCAAGATCGAATTCCAGGGTGGTGAGTCGCTGCTTAATTTCAGTTTGATCCGTTACATTGTTGAGCGGGCAGAGGCCATCAACCATCAGGCTAAGCGCAATCTCCAGTTTGTAATTGCGACCAACTTGGCGGTGGTGACCGAGGAGATGCTGGCCTTCTGTCGCGATCACCGGATCAACCTCTCTACTTCCCTTGATGGCCCGGAGGACCTGCACAATAAGAATAGGCCTCGACCTGGCAAGAATAGCTACCAGCGAGCGCTGGACGGGATCGAGCGTGCCCGGCGCATTGTCGGCCGGGACTCGGTGAGTGCACTTATGACCACCACAGCGGGCAGCCTGGACCGGGTGCGGGAGATCATCGACACCTACGTCGGACTGGGGTTCACGGGCATGTTTCTGCGACCGCTATCGCCCTATGGCTTCGCGGTGAAAACCAACGCCATAGCGGCATACGGCGCTGATCGGTGGGTGAAGTTCTACAAAGAGGGGCTGGACTACATCCTGTCGCTCAATAACGCTGGCATACCGTTCCGTGAGTTCTACACCAGTGTCATTCTAAAGAAGATGTTGACCTCGGACGACCCCGGGTTCGTAGATCTGATGAGCCCGGCTGGTATCGCCATAAAAGGCATCGTCTACAACTACGACGGCGCGGTGTACGCCTCAGACGAGAGCCGTATGCTGGCCGAGATGGGCGACCAGACTTTCCGGCTGGGTAGCTTGGCGAATGATTCCTACGAAGACGTGTTCCTGTCCGACGCCCTGCTTAACCCCTTGGAGGAGTCGTTCGCTGGCAGCGTTCCGATGTGTGACGAATGTGCCTTCGAGCCTTACTGCGGAGCGGAACCGGTGTTCCACCACACGGTCCAGGGCGACTTTGTCGGGCGCAAGGCGGAATCCAGCTTCTGTCGCCGCTCGATGGCGGTATTCCGCCACCTGATCGAGCTTTTGCGTTCGGACCCCGACGCCAAGCGCATCTTCCTTCGCTGGGCGAACCGGTAGCGGCAATGCTCCAGCTCGCAGGCGAATTCACCCAGCTCGATGGTCTGGCGCCATCCGTCCAACGCCAACACTTCCGTATCAGCACCAACCCGGCGCTGCCGAAACCCTTGGCAAGCGAGGCGGCATTCCTGTGCCGCGGCGCCGCCGTGCCATCGGGATTCGGCTTGTATCTCGCCCATGAAGGTGACCAGGAGGTCCTGGAGGGTGCGCCCACAGGCAGCCCGAAGGGCGTCCTGCCGATCTCTGCCGTCTACCTGTGTGACGGGGACATCCTTCGAGTGTCATCGACCGCCAAGTCCTATCGAGTGGTCTTCCGTCGCGGCACTCGGCACCAATCCATCCTTCTGACGGAGCGCTGCAACCACTATTGCCTGATGTGCTCTCAGCCGCCGCGCGATGAGCAGGACGACTGGTTGATTGAGGAAACCGAGCGACTAATACCACTGCTCCCCCTGGACACCCTCGAGCTGGGTTTCACCGGCGGCGAGCCCACCATCTACGGCGAGCGCTTGGTTAACCTGCTGCGGCTGACCGACCGACTGCTGCCGTACACCTCGGTGCACCTCCTGTCTAACGGCCGGCGATTCGCCGATCGAAAGTTCGCGGAAGCCTACGCTGCGGTCCAGCACCACGACCTCATGGTCGGCATCCCAGTCTATTCGGACGACCCCGGCCGCCATAACTACGTCGTCCAAGCCGAAGGTGCCTTTGACGAGACGATTGCCGGCATCCTAAACCTGAAGTTACTGCGGCAGCGTGTGGAGATTCGAGTCGTGGTCCATGCCCAAACGATTGACCGGCTACCTACACTGGCCGAGTTCATCGCGCGGAACCTCCTGTTCGTCGACCACGTTGCCCTCATGGGCCTGGAGATCACCGGCTTCACGCGGGGGAATCTGAAGAAGCTCTGGATCGACCCCTACGACTACAAGCAGATCATGGAGGAGGCAGTTGAGATCCTAGCCGCCTACCGGGTGCCGGTTAAAGTCTACAACCACCAACTGTGCGTGGTAACGCCGCAAGTCCGCGAGTTTTGCGTCCAGTCCATATCCGATTGGAAGAACGAATATCTGCCGGAGTGCACCGGTTGCGACCTGCGAGCTCAGTGCGGTGGGTTCTTCTCCTCACAGGTCAAATACCGGCACAGTGACCACATTACGGCCCAGCGACTCATCCCGGTCCCGCTCGCCGTTGAAACAGCGCCTTGACGGTCACGCGGTCGGGCATTCCTCGAGTGGGTTTCTCCAAATAGCGGATCGGCTTCAGGGGCGCCACGGCGGAAGCGATATCGCCGGCCCGCGGCAGCTCCCGCGAGTTCTTGCCCTGCGCGCCGAAGGTCTCGAACACCAGATGGCCGCCGGGTCGCAGCAGCTTCGGAACGTCTGCGAGAAAGCTGAGGATGACAGGGTGGATGGAGACCATTAGGTCGAACGAGCCGGGCGCTAGGGGTAGCTTCTTCGAGGCGTCAAGCGCCACCCGCAGGGCATCTGGTGCAGTGCGCAGCACCAGACGGAGCAGTTGGAAATCCAGATCCCCGGCCACCACGTCGTACCCTGAGGTCCGCAGCAGGGCTATATGTCGACCGGTGCCGCTGGGCAGGTCTAGAGCCAAACCCCCTGGTCTTCGCTGAATTCGCGCCAGACAATCCACAAGGAACGAGGAGTCTGCGTGCCCCAGTCGCGGAACATGGCTTCCGCGTATTCGCGGCGTTCTAGGATTCTTCACGCGCCAATAATAGCGGCTCCACTTGCGCTATGGATTGCGATGTTTCTGTGAGCTGAGTACGGCCGGCAGGAGTTGCGGCTCGTCGCCGCCGTCCGAATGCCGTGATCTATGGGAGCGGAGGCGTGATTTGCATTCGATATTCCGCTGCCGTGATTCCGCCCGGCCGGAGTAGCCGCGAGCTCTGGACCGCGGCCAACAGGGTGTACCTATCTTCTTCCCGGTCGCCTGCACACGCGAAAGGAGGTTTAACGTGGGGACAGTTATACTTATGGGAACAGACAGATCTACTCAGGAGGGCCGTTCTGCTATGAGTCTCAATCAAAAATCGGCTGCGAAACGTGCTGATCGCATCAAGGTGTCGCCGCTCGTGCTGCCTCTGGCTGTAAAGGTAGCTGAGGCGCACGCAGAAGTTGGGTTGGCGCAATTCAATGCGTTACAGGGCGCGATTGCTAATGAGGCTAATCAGAACGACGCTACTAGGCTGTTGGTGCGAACTCAGCATGCTATTCCCGCCGGAACGAGCATGACCTTGGCGTTGGAGCTCTTTCTCAAGATTTGTCACTTCCAGCATCACGGAGTGTTTCCCAGAGGTCACGATTTGGTAGCTATAACTCAAGGCCTTTCCCAAAATTGTCTCGAGATACTGCGGCGGAGATACACGGAATTTCGGGCGAGCCAACCAATTTTCCGGGCGGCTATCTATGAACTTGGACTAAATGCGCCGACGCCGAAAACGTCCGCAGCTGGAAACGAGGAACCGGACTCATTTGACACGGCACTTGCCAAAGCTAACGGTGCTTATCAGGCGTGGCGGTATTTCTACGAGAGCTTGAGCGCCAAATGTGTAACGGTGGACTTTCGACAGCTACTAGCTCTGATCGAGGCCGCCCATAAGGCGGTCGAATCACACAAGGGGACCGCGCGGATTACCGTAGGGTGAATCACGCTAATGGTGATTTGGCACTAGATGCGCCCGTCCCACGGATACTAGAAATGCTTGCTCGGCCTGCCGGATGGCCGGGGTGAGGGCAAGTAAAAGCTCGTGGCGATCGCGCATAGGGATTGCCATTGACAGTCGTGAGGCTCGCCCTCAAAGTTTTCCGTATAATTTCCGTACGGCGTGGAGCGGGATTCTCTAAGTTCTTGATTTCTGGTGGGCGGTACTGGGATCGAACCAGTGGCCCCTGCCGTGTGAAAGCAGTGCTCTACCGCTGAGCTAACCGCCCATGCCCTGAAGGGGGAGCAAGTCTATCGACCGG
>Ga0134128_10009082_pt1 | contig 11954 bp, 9 predicted proteins | sample KB31754_FD_96462 | JGI IMG/M metagenome (GOLD analysis project Ga0134128, IMG submission 96462) | Terrestrial soil microbial communities with excess Nitrogen fertilizer from Kellogg Biological Station, Michigan, USA - KB3-175-4 | ecosystem: Environmental > Terrestrial > Soil > Unclassified ...
AGTGGTGCGTAATACGACAGCAATTCGGAAACAACAAACTGACTCTCCTACGTCGACGATGACACATAAGAGCGGATGTGCATGCTCGCAGCGCCACATGCAAAGCGGTATTGCACTCGGCTCGGGATTGAAGTAGTATCGTTCACATCCGCGATCCTTAACACAGAGGTCGCGGTAGTCGTGGAATTCCTCGCAAATTCTTCCGCTGCCGGCCGATATTGGGGGTTCGCGCTATAAAGAGCGGCAGAGTTGGGCCGCAGCTTCCGCATAGGAGGGATCAATGACCAGTCACAAGATTACAGGTGGGGGAGGCGTACGACTCCATGTGGTCGAAGCCGGCAAGGAGACAGGACACACTATCCTGTTCATCCATGGCGTGTCGCAGTGTTGGCTCACGTGGAGCCGACAGATAGATTCGGATCTGGCCGAGGAACACCGGCTTGTAGCAGTCGATCTGCGAGGACATGGCCTGTCAGATAAGCCCCGCGAGGGCTACACTGACTCGCGTCTATGGGCTGATGACATCAATGCGGTTATACAGGGGCTAAACCTGGATCATCCGCTTCTCTGTGGGTGGTCGTACGGCCCACTCGTGATCCTCGACTACGTCCGGCACTACGGCGAACAGGCGATAAGCGGGCTCAACTTTATAGGGGGAGTTACGAAGCTCGGCAGCGACGAGGCGCTCTCTGTGCTCACTCCTGAGTTTCTCAGCCTCGTACCTGGCTTCTTTGCAACGGATGTGGAAGAGAGCATACGCAGCCTTGAATCGTTGTTGCGACTCTGCTTTCCCAAACAACTCTCGGCTAAGGAATTGTTTTTGATGCTGGGATTCAATCTATCGGTTCCGCCCTATGTTCGCCAGGCGCTTTTCTCTCGGGCATTCGATAACGACGACATCCTGCCCAAGATCCGCAAGCCTGTACTCATAACACATGGCGCAGACGATGCGGTTGTGCGGCCGTCAGCTGTCGATCAGCATAAAGCTCGTATCACTCACGCGCAAATTGACATGCCCAAAACGGGACATGCGCCCTTCTGGGATGACACGGCAAGCTTTAACCGGCGACTGCGCGCATTCGTAAGCGCGGCTTGGGCTTAATCGGCAGCCACTAAAACATTCGAATTGCCCCGTTCTGCAGGTTTGTCTTAGACAAATCCTCAGCAGAACACTCTAAGAGTATTGTCGGCCATCCGGACATTGGCGCGTGGTGGCAGGCTCGTCCTGCCGCGGCTATCGGGTTTTGTGCTCCCCGGAACGGTCTTTGTTTGCGCGTCATCCAGGAGCGATCCGGAAAATTCGTGGATCAACTCCACATTCGATTTTCCTGGGCGGATCGCGTGATCTCCGGACTGTCATAATCGTTGCCAATCGTGCAGACTCCGTATGAACAGTACAAGAATGATCCGCTTTGGACGATAATCGATGCGGCACTGACGGATCTTGTCGCCAACGGCGACTTGGCGGAGCAGACCGGTCGGGACTACATCGTCGGCTACATCGCCATGAAGATCCGGTCGGCTTCTTCTCAAGAACATCGAGATTGAATCCAGACTTGCGTAACCTGTTTAGTCAATCGACCTGTTGCCGAGTTGTTCGTGTGTGGTCGGCAAAAGGAAGTTGAGTTCAATTGACAATTTGTCCCTCATCCAACAGCATTCTGAACTATGGATACTTAGTTTCCGATGAGGCTATTCTCGCTTCTGATTAGCTCTTTCCTGGCCTCATCGAGCAACTGCTTGTAGTCAGGAGCAAAGATCTCTATCAGTTCTTTTTGCAGCGTACTAATCACGTTCCAAAGCGCGATCCTAAAAGCCGGTTCACGAACACGAATGCTTTCCTCTTCGTGAAAGTCGTCGAGTTCTTCAAATAATACGATTGCAGACGCTTTATTGATTTTGAGCGTGACCATATCTTCCGGCATGCACTCATCGTTGCAGACTATGGCGGAGGGCGGGGCCTCGTCAGGTTTCTTCCGCACTATTTCCAGCATTGCCGGCCATCCGGTAGTTGGCTGGAAAACAGCGTTACGTTGAACCGAGATCGCAGCGGCAATAGACGAAGCCGGACGAATTTACTGCTTCGCTAGCGATCGGATTTCGACGCTCTTGAAAAATACGATGTCGTTATCGCTGTGATTTTGTAGGCCGAACCAGCCGAAAATCGGACGGCGCCCACGGTCAGGCTCGAAGCTGAGCTTCTTCGGCGGCACCGCATCGCCTTCGGTGTAATCGGTCACCTTGATGCCGTTGACACTCACGAGCGTGTGCGGACCGTCGAGCGTGATCTCCATCGTGTTCCATTCGGGTCCAGGTTTTCCAGGGCGGGCCAGAGGCTTCGTTAACGAATAGAGAGTGCCGGTGACGTGATACTCGTCTTCTCCGCCCTTTTCCGGATCGTTATCGATCTGTACTTCGTAGCCATAGTTGACCGGCATCCAGGCTTCGCGCGGCTCAACGGGAATGCGCACATAGACGCCTGAGTTGTCGTTGTGATCGCGCATCTTGTAAACGACACGAATCTGGCAGTTGCCGACGGGACCCACTGCGTAATAGAGCAGCCCCATGCCGCCGTGGGTCCGGATCAGGCCGTTTTCGACCGACATACTGCCTTTATCGACATGCTTCCAACCGGAAAGGTCCTTTCCGTTAAACAACGGCAGCCAGTCGCTGGCGGCTTGCGCGGGAATGGCAAACGCGGCGAGCCCCATGAGTGAAATGCCGAGAAGAGATCGGATGAACATAGCTGTCTTACAGCATACGCCGTAGCTTTCGCTCAACAAAAAAAAACGAGGCCAGACTAAGCGCCTGGCCTCTTTGTATGGCGGAGGTATGTTATTGCAGCGGCAGATCGCCGGTTTTTTCGATCTCATCCTCGGTGTCGGGGACGATGCAAGCGGCGGCAACCTGATCGCCTTCTTCCATCTTGACCACTCGGACGCCTTGCGCCGAGCGGCCCGTCTCGCGGATGGTGTCGGAATCGACCCGGATGATCTGGCCGTTGCGCGTGATCACCATCAGGTCGGTGCTTTCATTCACCGGCAACACTTCGACCACCTTGCCGATCTTGTTGGTGACCTTCATGTTGATAACGCCCTTGCAGCCGCGGCCGGTGAGCCGGTATTCGCCGAGCGTGGTTCGCTTGCCGTAGCCATTCTCGGAGAGGGTGAGGATAAGCCCCTCTTCTTCGACAGCAGCGACGCCAACCAGGTAGTCGTCTTTGCGCAGATCCATCGCACGGACGCCACGCGCCGGGCGGCCCATCGGGCGGACCTCGTCTTCCCTGAACCGGATGGCCATGCCATCGTGAGAGCCCAGGAAGATATAGTTTTTGCCGTTGGTGATTTTGGCGCCGAGCAGTTCATCGTCGTCGTCCAGCGCGACCGCAATGATGCCGGCCGAGCGCGGATTATCGAACTCGGTGAGCTCGCACTTCTTGATGACGCCCTTGCGGGTCACCATGACGATGTACTGTCCCTGAACGAATTCCTTGACGGCCAGGAATGTCTTCACAGCTTCGTCCGGCTGCAAATTGATGAGACCGGAGACGTGCTTCCCCTTGCTGGCGGTGCCGGCGTCCGGAAGTTCATAGATCTTCAGCCAGTACACACGGCCCTTATTGGTGAAGACGAGCATGTAGGCGTGGGTGGAAGCAATGACGAGGTGCTCGACCATGTCTTCCGAACGGGTGCCCATGCCGATGCGGCCTTTGCCGCCGCGCGTCTGGCGCCGGTAAGTGTCGACAGCGGTGCGCTTCAGATAGCCGCCGCGCGAAACGGTCACGGCGACATCTTCCATCTGCACCAGGTCTTCGAGCCGGATTTCGCCGGTGTCTTCGATGATCTCGGTACGGCGTTCGTCGCCGAAGTCTTTCTGGACTTCCTTCAGTTCTTTGACGATGACGGCCTTCAGCACAGCCTCCGATCCCAGAATTTCGAGATATTCGGCGATCATGCGTTGGATGTCGGCAAGTTCATCGAGAATCTTCTGCCGCTCCATGCCGGTAAGGCGTTGGAGTTGCAACTCAATGATGGCTTGCGCCTGCTTCTCCGTAAATTCGAAGCGGCCGATTAGCCCTTCGCGCGCCTCCCGAGGCGTTCTCGACGCCCGAATGAGTTGAATGACTTCATCCAGATGATCGAGAGCCTTTTGAAAGCCCAGCAGCAGATGTTCGCGGTCGCGCGCTTTGCGCAACAGGTAGTCCGTGCGTCTGCGGACGACATCGGTGCGGTGCTCGAGGAATCGCTTGATGACGTCGATAATGCCTAGCTCGCGAGGCTGTCCATTAACGATGCTGAGCATGATCACGCCGAAGTTAATCTGCATCTGCGTGTGCTTATACAGATTGTTCAGAACGATCTCGGCCTGCTCGCCGCGCTTCAGTTCAATGACGATGCGCATGCCGTCGCGGTCGCTCTCGTCGCGCACATCGGATATACCTTCGAGTTTCTTATCGGCGACCAGCGCCGCGATCTGCTCAATCAGGCGGGCCTTGTTGACCTGGAACGGAATCTCGGTAACGATGATCGCCTCGCGATCCTTGCCGCTCTTTTCCGTCGCCGCGCGGGCGCGAAGCTTCATGCTGCCCCGGCCTCTGGTGTAGTAATCGAGAATGCCCGAGCGTCCTAGAATGAAGCCGCCCGTCGGGAAGTCCGGTCCGGGAACTGTTTCGAAAATTTTGGCCAGCGGAGTCTTGGGGTCGTTCAGCAGCATAATCGCCGCGTTGATGACCTCTCTAAGGTTGTGCGGCGGAATGTTCGTCGCCATGCCCACGGCGATACCGGAGGAGCCGTTGATCAGGAGATTGGGGACGCGAGTCGGCAAAACTTCCGGCTCAACTTCGCTGTCGTCATAATTCGGCCGGAAATCGACGGTTTCCTTATCGATGTCTTCGAGAAGAGTGCCCGCGATGCGCGCAAGACGCGCTTCCGTATATCGCATGGCCGCCGGCGGATCGCCATCTACAGAGCCGAAATTCCCTTGGCCGTCGATCAACGGGTAGCGCAACGAAAACGGCTGCGCCATGCGGACCAACGAATCGTAAACGGGCGCATCGCCGTGCGGGTGGAACTTACCTAGGACCTCGCCGACGATCTTCGCGCACTTACGCGTGGGCCGGTTGTAGTGCAAACCCATTTCGTGCAGGCCATACAGGATGCGCCGGTGCACGGGCTTCAATCCATCGCGGACGTCGGGCAGCGCACGACCGATGATCACGCTCATGGCGTAATCGAGATACGAGCGCTTCATCTCGTCTTCGATGTTGACGGGAATCAGGTTTTTGTTATCGCCGGGCGGAAACAGGCTACCGCCACCACTGCCGTTTGGAGGCGGCTGCGACGGCGTATTGGGACCTTCTTGATCGGGCAAACGAAACTCCTATGCTGAGGAAGGTATGGGCTCACGCAAACGATTCAAAATGCGGGAGTTGACATGAAAAACTACTCCTTTATTTTAGCAGTTTGAGCGGCGGGGGACAACACCGCGCGGCGGCGGCAAAAGTGGGCAATGAGGGGGCAGTTTCAAGCGGGCGAGGCATGTTAGGAGACCATCCAGCTTGCCTCGCCCCTACAACAGAAATGTCCAGTCCTACATGTATGGCGGTTGCTCAATGCCCAGAATATGTAGGGTGGCGAGTAGCTGTTCGCGAAAATACCTGGTCATCCAAAGGAGAAACGCGCGGCGCTCCGCGTCCGTTTCCTGCAAGACCGGGTATTCGTGATAGAAATTGTTGAACGCCTGCGCCAGTTGGAAGGCGTATTTGGCAATGTGAGCCGGCTCGCCGGACGCAATTGCCCGGTCCACGGCGCTATTGACCTTTGAAGCGGAGAGAAGAAGCTGCCAGAAATCTTCAGAGGCGAGCTGGCGGCCAAGCGCCTCGCTGGTGAGCACCGCGTCGAAATCAGGCAGAGATTCGCCGCGTTCCTGGAGTTTCCGTAAAATATTGCCGGCCCGAACGGCAGCGTACTGAACGTATGGCCCGGTTTCGCCTTCGAAGCTCAGAGCCTCGTGAAAGTCGAACGCGATGACCGAGTTTCGCGTGAACTTCAACATGAAATAGCGCAACGCTCCGGTGGCGATTTGCGTGGCGACCCGGCGGCGTTCCTCGGCGGAGGCCTCGGCATGCCGCTGGTCCACTTCCGCTTGAGCGGTTTCGATCAGCTTGTCGATCAGATCGTCGGCCTTTACGCCGAGACCCTTGCGGCCGGACACCTCGACATACGGACGGCGCTTGTCTTCTTCCGAGAGTTCAATGCCCATCTCGACGCAGGTTCGCGGCGAGAGAGCCACCATCTCATACGAAAAGTGGTTTGACTTATCGGCCTGCTCCCGAAAATCGAGGGCGCGCAGGCCCGCCACTACTACGTCCTGCAAATACGATTGGCGCGAATCGATGACATTGAAGACTTCGGTGGCCGCGCCGAAATCGGGCGCCTTATCAGTTTGCGGCCGATCGGTCGTGACCCAAAGCTGGTGGCCGTCTGGATACGCAAACCACAGCCGGTAATAGAAATCTTTGCCGAGAAGCCCGAATTTCCAGAGCTGGTAAGCGATATCTTTGCCGACATACGTAACCGTGCCGTTTGAGCGCACGATCACTTTGCTATCGTCTTCGGCAGATTCGTCGTTTTCAGGGGACGTCTTGAAAGCCGAGGCCGGCATTACCCAACACCCCTTGTTCTTCCCCTCCGTCTCGAAGAAGATGGCCTGGCGCTGCTTCAGTAGCTCGAACGCAGCCGCCCAGAACTGCAGATGTAGAATCTCGCTTTCGCGCGGTAGCACATCGTACATAACGCCGAGACGAAGCATAGTCCGCAGATGCGCGGCCACAATTGCGTCGGCGACCATGTGAGCCAGTTCGGCGATTTCGCCTTCGCCAGCTTCAATGGCGTTCAGGGTATCGCCGCGCCACACCAGCGCTTCCGGGTGGTCTTTGTAATAACTCGAAATGCGAGCGTAGAGATCCCAGCAGAGATAGTCGAAGGGCTGCTCCGGACGGTCGATTAAGGCCTTCACCTCCGCCGGGGATTTCTTTTCGAGGTAATGAAATCCGACAACGACATCAGCCACCTGTACGCCGGTATTGTCGATATAATTCTGCACTTCGACGCGCCGGCCCGCCGCGCGAAGCATCCGGACAAAGGTATCTCCGAGGATGGCGTTTCGCAGGTGTCCGATATGTGCGGCCTTATTCGGATTAATGTTGGTGTGTTCAACGACAATCTTGCCGCCGCTTTGCGGCGCCCGACTGGACGGGCGCAGGAGCGAACCGGCGTAGGCGGCGCGATCGAGACGAACGTTGATGTAGCCGTTTCCGGCAATTTCAAGAGCGGCAACGCCCGGAATGGACCCGAGCCCGGCGACAATCGATTCGGCGATTTGCTTGGGGGCCTTCTTTAACTGACGAGCCAATTGGAAGGCTACGGGGATAGCAAATTCACCGAACGAGCTCTGCTTGGGCTGTTCAAGCGAGACGCTGAGAGAGAGATCGTAAGACGCCGCCAACTGCGCTTCCACCGCGGCCGAGATGCGTTGTTCTAGTTCCTGGAACACTGAATTTCAGTATGAACGATCGTGTTTTCGCGACGAGTCCGCAAACGAAAGCGAACGAACCGTTAGTCATAATGGACTTAGTGCCCAAGGTAACTTTTCTGCCGGAGAATATCACTGTCGAATTCGAATCCGGCAAGCTGCCGTATGAACATCATGGAAAACCGGAGTCCATTTTAGACGTTGCGCTCAATGAGGAAATTGACCTCGAACACGCCTGCGGCGGTAGCTGCGCGTGCACGACATGCCACGTCATCGTGAAGGAAGGAATGGAAAATCTTTCCGAAGCGGACGACGACGAACTCGACCGGTTAGACATGGCCGCGGGGTTGACGCTGCGGTCGCGGTTGGGGTGCCAGGCAGTTGTGAAGGGCGATATCACAATCGAAATTCCCGGATGGAACAGGAATTACATCAGTGAGGGCGGGAAATCGAAACTTTGAGCGTGGCGTGAATTAATCGCGTGATTTACCTCGGCGGGCTACAACAGACTACCAAGTTCATCTAGGGGCGGGCGCTAACGCTTCCGGTTCAGTTTAGAGGCTTGTTCTTAAGGCCCGGCAGCATCTTCAGCAGCGGCTCGACCAAATCGGGCGCGACCTGTGCGTTGACGGCAACGCGCGAGCCGTTCTGGTTCACTTGAACGGCGTCGTATAGCTTCAGCATCTCCATCTGATCGTCGCGTGTATTCAGCCTGGCAAGTCCGATGGCGCCTTTCAGAGCGTCATGCACGCGCCGCGCGCCCTGCTCGGAAATGCAGTCTACGACGCCTTCCATTTCGGCTCCCTCATCCAGGTGAACGCCCACGGTCGTCGTGCGGATGGACGCGACCAGATTCGACACCATGGAGCGCATCCCCGTCGTATCGGGTCCTTGCGCGCGCAATCCGGCGAGGGTGCCGTCATCCACCAGCCACATTTGATCCTCGTGCGGCAGCGTGGCGAGCTTCGCCGAAAGGGCCGGCGGTATGTTCTTGTACTCGGCGCGATGGTCGATCAAGTATTTCAGAGCTTGTTGCGTGCCGGCGACGGCGACTCCCGCGTTGATGAAGACAACCGACGTTTGCGGGTTCCCGATCAGCGTGTAGTCCTTATAGGTGGTGCGCTCCTTGCCAAGGTTTCCCAGTTGCGGCTCCATCTCGCCTGTTGTGAACTTGCCGCGCGCCAGGACCAGCATGTCTTGCCCGTTCGAGATCACGAGCACTTGCCAGAGATCCTTGCGCGGGTCGAGGCCGGTGCGCCGGGAAAAAAGATCGAGCCTGCGATCGAGATCGAGCTGGCCGTCGAGCTTTTTGTATAACGGCGTCTCTCGAATTTTGTCAAGGCGAATGCCGGCTAGCAGCTTCGTATCCGGCGCTATCAGCGGACCAAACGCAGGGTCGACAAAGACGCCCATGGCCGGCTTACGTATACAACCGCCAAGGAGTCCGAGGAGAGCGGCGGCGCACAACAACGCCGCGGCTCGAAAGAGATTTGCTCGCACCTAATAGTCCCGTTTTCTGAAAATCTGAATAGCCGCCGCAAGAACGACGATGCCGAAAGCTGCCGAAGTCCAGGCCGGCGCCCACCACTCCGCGGAACGATCGCTAATCAGATTCATCATCGCGCGTCCGAGGTCCCAGACTTTCGGTGAAGCCCAATATAACCATGTCCAAAGGTCGCGCGACCATTCCGAACTGAGCAGCTTGACGACGTTACCCTTCTGCGCGAGGATGCCGCTGACAAGCATTAGCGCAGCGGCGACCATGACGGCCACCGGCGCGCTTTCGAAAACGACGCCGATGAATACGACGACACAGAGCAGGACCGCGAACACGAAGACGGTGAAGGGAATGCTAAGCAGAAACGCCGGATCCCACATGCCGGTTTTGATGCCGATAATGATCCAGATACTGAGAATCAGGTAGCAGACATTCGCGGAAACAATCAGCAGGTTGCCTAGGAACCGGCCCATCAGCAGCACCGGCCGCGTGATTGGTTTAGAGAGCAATAGCCCGACGCGGCCCGGTTCCAGAACGCTCGGCATCAGGCCAGCCGAAGCGAAAACGGCCAGAAATGTGCCCCAGACGTAGAGAAACAGGGCCACTCGCGAGTAGGCTAAATGAACGATTCGCTGCAAGTCGCTGAAGGAATGTGAAGTGCTCTGCAGGCCTAGAAGCGAGATGGCTCCATCGACAACATCGATTTTGAGAATGAACAGAAAGAACAGGATCAGCAGCGTGGAGAGACCGAAAAGGGCCCAGAACAGCCAGCGCGCCATGGCTTCCTGGAAGGTGTCGGCGACCAGCGCCGCAGTCACGCCGAAGCGGGGCAGCGTTACTAGGTCGCTCATGCCATCACCTCGGTGGCCTGCGGAGGCGCAATCGCTGTTTCGCCCTGGGTTGTCCGGATAAACACATCTTCGAGCGTGCTGACCGTGGCGGTCACGCTCTCGATCAACGCGCCGGATTGCCGGAGAATATCGATAACCCGATTGAGTTCGCCACGATCCGACATCTGTGTTTCCAGACGATCGCTTTCCAGGGTCGCACTTGCCGTAACAACGGAGACGGCTCGGCGCACCTCGTCTGTCGCCTGCACAGCCACCAATTTGTAGCCGCGGCCTGCAACCAGGTCGCGAATCCGGCCCTCCAGGGCCAGCCGCCCCTTATGGATGATGGCGACCCGATCGCAGAAAACTTCCACTTCCGACAACAAATGAGAATTGATGAAAATCGTAACGCCGGTATCGAGCAGGCTATTCAGCGTGTCCCGGATTTGCCGGCGTCCGAGAGGATCCACTCCATCGGTTGGCTCGTCCAGAACGAGCAGCCGCGGACGATGCAATAACGCCTGCGCAAGGCCCAGCCGCTGCAGCATGCCTTTCGAATATTTCTTGATTCGTACGTCGCCCCAATCGGAGAGTCCGACAACGGCGAGCAATTCGGGAATTCGTTTGCCGCGCTCGACGGCGGCCATCCCCGAAAGGGCCCCATAGAAATTCAGCATGCCGGCTCCGGTGAAATACGTCGGGAAACGATGATTTTCGGGCAAATAGCCGACAGGACGACGGGATTCGGGTTCGCCGGCATCGCGGCCGAATAGAGCGGCTCTTCCGGCGGTCGGGTGCACGGCGGAGAGCAGCATCTTGACGAACGTGGTCTTCCCCGCCCCGTTGGCGCCGAGTAAGCCGAACTTCACCCCTTCGGGCACGCGGAGCGTCAGGTCGGAAACAGCACGGATCTGCCGCCCGCGAAACCGGGAGCGATAGATCTTTTCGAGACCTTCCGTCTCGATGGCGTAGTGCGCGTCCATGCCCTACAGGATACGCAGGTCAGGGTCATGGGGTTCCCGCGACTTTGTAACATAAAGCTTTGGCCCCCTGGCATTGGCGGACACACGTGTACACCGGCTCGACGCCTAAGGACGCAACCCGGCAATTTACGTTGTCCGCGCGGGAACGGGGTAGGAGGGCGGTCGCATGGGACAAAACCGATGTTTCCGAGTGGCGGAATCGCGCAAGTACTGTTCAAAATGGTAAGAGTGCGTCTCGCTACGATTCTTTTTGGCCTTTTGAGTTGCTGCCTATCCAGTCTTGGGCAGATTTCGACTCCCGCCTCTACCGACAAAGACTGCACAACTTCTCCCAAGTTGCCGCCTGTTCAAACTACCGTGACCGTGACCGGCAACGTCTCGACGGCAACGCCCGCATCGATGATGGTCGTGGGACAACAGCAACTGCAGCAGACGCCCGGCGTCAATCTGGACGACCGTTTGCGGCAAGTGCCCGGCTTCAGCCTTTTTCGGCGCTCGTCGAGCCTGGTGGCCAATCCCACCACACAAGGCGTTTCGCTGCGGGCCATCGGCTCCACGGGCGCGAGCCGGACCTTGGTGCTTTGGGATGGCGTTCCGCTCAACGATCCGTTTGGCGGCTGGATTTACTGGACACGAGTAAATCCCGATTTCATAGACCGCGTTGAATTAGTGCCGGGCGGGAACACGGCCGTATTTGGGTACGACGCAATGGGCGGAGCCATTTCGCTATTCTCGATGCGCCCTGAACACGAACATGTGTTTGCCAGCTATTTTGGCGGCAACGAAAACTCACAGGATCTTTCGGGCGGCTATTCCAACCTCTGGGGCCGTTTCGGGGCGTCGGCGGACGTGCGGGCCTTCAGAACGGATGGTTACTACATTGTGCCGGAGCCATATCGGGGCAGCGTCGACGATCAGGCAAACGTTCACTTCGTGACCGGAACGCTGAATCTGGACTATCTCGGCAATTTCGATCATCTCGCGATCCGGTTCAACACTCTCGCGGAGGAACGCGAGAACGGCACCATGCTGCAGACGAACTCTACGAGCCTGGGCACGCTTTCGGCAAACTATACGCACAACTGGGAGCACGATGAATTTGCGTTCATC
>Ga0134128_10009083_pt1 | contig 11953 bp, 10 predicted proteins | sample KB31754_FD_96462 | JGI IMG/M metagenome (GOLD analysis project Ga0134128, IMG submission 96462) | Terrestrial soil microbial communities with excess Nitrogen fertilizer from Kellogg Biological Station, Michigan, USA - KB3-175-4 | ecosystem: Environmental > Terrestrial > Soil > Unclassified ...
GGCGCTGCGGCGGTGGCATCGCAGGGGCCGGCTCGCGGCGTTGCGGCGGCAGCACCGCAGAGGCCGGTTCGCGGCGCTGACGCAGGAAGTCAGCCTCACTGCGCTGACGCATGAAATCCGGCTCTGCGCGCTTGAGCATGAAATCCGGAACGGCTGGCGTCGAGGCTGAAGTCGGGGGTGATGCAGGCGTCGGGGTGGATGCAGGAGCCGGCGCAGGCTTTTCCATTGGCTGATCCGCAGCAGTCCCGTCCTGGGACGCAAGACCCTGCGCACGGCGCAGAAAGCCCGCGAGTCGCCCTTCCTTCCCCTTGCGAGGCGCGGCGGGCTTTCGGCCCTCTTCCGGCCTGAGAACTGTTGCAGGCTTGGGGCCTTCCGCCGGCCTGGGAGTTGCAGGCCGCTCACCATCCAATTCCACGTCGTCGTCGGCATCGGTGACCTCTGTCACCGCGCCTTCCGGCGCAAAACACAGCGTCGCGTTCAACGTTGAGTCGAGCTCGTCGATGACCTGATGCATGCTGTCGGGCCGCTGTGCGGCTCGCTTGGCAAGCATGCGCATCACGATCCGGCCGAGCTCCGGAGGAATCTGCCGCGTGGGCACGAGCTCCGGGACGGGCTGTGTCTGCGCCCTCTTGAGATCGAAGTTGGGATAGTACGGCGGATGTCCCGACAACAGCTCGTAAGCGAGCGCGCCAAGCCCATAGATGTCATCGGCGGCGTTCGGCGGCTCACCGCGAAGCTGCTCCGGGCTCGCGGTGAAGGGTGAATGCCCCCAGCGCATTTCCGTCGCGCCACCGCCGGCGCTGGCAGCAGGCAACAGCCCCGCAATGCCGAAGTCGGCGAGCTTCACCCGTCCACGGCTGTCAAAGAGCACGTTCTGGGGTTTGAGATCCCGGTGCACGACACCTCGTGCGTGAGCGTATTCGAGAGCTTCGGCCACTTCGAGCAGCACCGGTACGATCTCGAGATAAGCAGCGCCTCGAATACGACGCAGATCGCCGCCGCCGGCGAGCTCCATCGGCAACACCATCACATCGTCGATTCGCTCCGGCGGCTGGACCTGCAGAATTCCCGCATGCTGCAGACGACTGGTGATGTTGTGCTCATGCTGCAACGCTTCCCACGCGGCCGGATTGCGCGCAGCCGCCGGGGCCAGGACCTTCAGGGCAATGTCGACGCCGCGCGATTCGTCGTGCGCGCGCCATACCTCGCCCTGTCCTCCGGTACCGATCCGCTCGATGAGCGTGTATCGGCCTAGAGTCGTCGATTGAGCCGCTGCACGGACCTGTGGCATGACCTCCACCTTAACTGGCCTTCGCTCGATGTGCCATCTGCGAATACTGTACTCAGACCGGCACAGGATGTGGCAGTGCCGTTGGGTTTCCGATTTACGGCACCGCTCCCCCCGCCCGTCGCCGTGCGCAGACAGCGATGCAGGGAAAGGCTCTCATAAGGCGCAATCTCCCTCATTTGCATTCTAATGGGACTGCCTTCGGAGCGCGCGTCACTCGCTTTACGAGCAAGAACCCTGCCCGGCAGCGCTATAGGTCCAGGTCGAGCTGCGGGTGGTCGGGACGCGGGGCGCGGGGCGGTCGGAAGAGGCTGGTATCCGGCGGCTGGTGCCTTCCCGTCCCGAGACCGAGCCTCCGGCAGGCAATCTGGAAGCGGCTGCGCAGCAGCTCGGCGACCGGCCCGGTGCCTCGCATGCGCGTGCCGAAGGTCGGGTCGTAATCCTTACCGCCTCGCATCTGCCGCACGAGCGACATCACGTGCTCGGCCCGATCCGGATAGTGCGCGGCTAGCCACTCGCGAAAGAGATCCTTCACCTCGTACGGCAGCCGCAGCAGGACGTACGCGGCCCAACGCGCGTCCACCGCGGCGGCGGCCTCCAGGATCGACTCCATCTCGTGGTCGGTGAGCGCCGGAATGACCGGTGCAACCATTACGCCCGTCGGAACCCCGGCCGCGTTCAGGCGCTTCACTGCCTCGAGCCGCGCCCGCGGCGAGGCGGCCTGCGGCTCCATGACGCGCTTGAGCTCCACATCCAGCGTCGTGACGCTGACAGCCACTCCCACGAGCCCGTCCCTCGCGAGATCGCTCAGCAGGTCGATGTCCCGCAGCACGAGCGCGCTCTTGGTGATGATCGTCACCGGGTGGCGTGCACGGCTCAGCACTGCCAATACGTCGCGGGTCACCCGCATCCGCCGCTCGATCGGCTGATACGGATCGGTGTTGGCTCCCAGGGTGATCGGCTTGCACACGTACCCCGGCCGACTCAACTCCTGCTCCAACACCTTGCCGGCATCTTTTTTATAGAACAGCCTCGTCTCGAAGTCCAAGCCTGCCGACAGCCCCATGTAGGCGTGGCTCGGCCGCGCGTAGCAGTTGTGACTGATGATTCCATTCGCTATGAAATCGCTGGTTCCGGTCGTGATGTCGTAGAGGCGCATGGTGCCCACCGGCTCGATGGACTCAACCCTCAGCGGCGCATCGCTCTTGACCGCCCGGCCCACGATATCGAGCTTGCGACTGATCGCCGGATCGAATAAGTGAAAGAAACGCAGTTGCTCGCGGAGCCCCCCGACGAGCCTTACCACCTTGATTGGCTTGGCGCGATCACCGAGGGGCTCCTCGAGGGCGAATCGAAAGCCGAACTCCCGAAGGCACCGGGAGACCCACTCTATGATCTGCAAGTTTGTATTGCTGATCCGCAGGATCCCGTTGCTGAATGAACCTTCTGCGTCGAAGATCCCGGCGAGGAAGCCTGCAAACCACGAGCGCGAAGGCGCCGGCGGCCACGCGATTAGAAGATAAATTTGCTCGAAACTATCTCTATCAGCGGTGCGGATGGCCGTCATTGCCCGGTACGCACCGCTAGCCGCGCGGAAAGCGAACTCGTGTGCGACCACAAAAAAGTCCAGAAGATAGCTCTGCGCGCGGTACAACGCCTCATCATCACAGAGAGCCAGCCTAAACTGGTACAACGTGTTCCAGGCACCACTCCTACGGCGGTAGGGATGTGTCGCGATATGGGCATCGCCGCGAATCATGCCGCAGAGATAACCTCGCTTGTAATCCGAGTCCTTGTCCACACCCTCGGCAAATCCCCCTGTCCCGATGAGCTTGTTGTTATTAGTCAGATACGGTCGCTGCAGGTCGCCCCCCATCGTGCCGGTGACGAATTTCCAACCTCGTTCAGTCAAGAACCTGTGGTCGGCGCCGGCGACTATCTCAGTGCCGTCCTCGAGCGATATCCGGTAGGCGGGCTTGATGACGCTCCAATGTGCCAGCACCCGGGTCTTGACGTATCGCCGATACGAGCCTTCCCGCACTGTCCCGTAGATTTCGCTTCCCAAGTTCACCTTTGCGATCGGTCTTGGGCTGCCGTCCCCCATGAGAATCGGAGTGTCACCCCTGAGGCAGTAGACGCACCCGTGGCTGCATCCCCTGTAGGGATTGATCGATTGCTCGAAGGGAATGTCGGGTGAGTCGTTGCGTGTTATGACCGAGCGGGCGCGATCGGGCTCGATGGAGGTGGGGATGAAGTCAGGAACCTCCTCCTGATACCAGCCGTCATCGACGGCTTCGCGCTGCCGGCGCTCGAAGCGTCCGGTGGGGTTCGAGAGTGCGCCGCGCCCTTTGAGCGGGTCGTTCCTTTCGCGCGGCGGGACCATGCGCTATACTGTACATCCATCCAGGCTGAGGGTAAAGCCGCCTGGGTTCATAATGGTGATAAGAGCGGGCCCGATCCCGCCGGGGAGGAGAGCCGTGAACGATCCAGGGCAGCAGGCGAGCTATGGGGCAGACGGCACGCGAGATGAGCGCAATGTGGCGATGCTCGCCCACCTGTGCGGCTTCGCCGGTCTCATCGTGCCGCTCGGCAACATCATTGCGCCGCTCATCATCTGGCTGCTGCACCGCGAGAAATCGGCGTTCGTCGCCGACCAGGCATTGGAGGCGCTCAATTTCAACGTCACGATCATCCTGGCGGGGCTTGCCTGCGGCGTGCTGATATTCGTGGGCATCGGCATCCTTTTGGGCGTCGTGGTGGCCATCATCTGGATCGTCGGCACCGTACTCGCGGCCGTGCGCGCGTCCGAGGGGCAACGGTACCGCCACCGGTTCATCCTGCGGCTGGTGCGGTAAGAGACGCTTGGTGCCAGGACATCAGGTATCCGGGGCTATGCCGTATCCTTCATCGGCACGCCGGGATCTGCCAGCTTGTCGATACTCGGCCGCGCGCGGGCGGCGATCAGCTTGCGCGCCGCCATCTGGTCCTTGGGGCTGTTCACGGCATCGACTGCGATCAGCTCGCCACCGCGCAAATAACATGCGCTGAAGGCATGCGTCGCCGGGTCACCCCGCATCACCACCGCGTCATACCCGTGGCTCATCCCGATGATGATGAGCTTGAGATCGTACTGATCCGACCAGAACCACGGCACCTTGTCGTGCGCGATCTCGAGGCCGAGCATGTTGAGAGCGGCGCTCGCGCCCTGCTCGAAGGCGTTGTCGACCGATTCCAGCCTGAGCCGCCTGCCATAGCGCAGGCTCGGGTGGCTGCTGCAGTCCCCGGCCGCATAGATCAGCGGGTCCGAGGTGCGACAGCGGTCATCCACGACCACTCCGTTCTCGCAGACAAGCCCCGCGGCCACAGCCAGCTCGTCGGCCGGAACGGCTCCGCAGCCCAGCACGACGCAGTCCGCGGTATGCTCTTCCCCATCAGCCGTGACGACGGCGCGCACTCTGGTGGACCCGGGCTGCGCGGCCAGGGCCCGCACCTTGGAGTTGCACAGGATCCGCACACCGTGCCGCCGGTGCTCGGCCTCGTAGAACGAGGAGATCTCCGGGCAGACGACGCGGTTCATGACACGCTCCGCCATCTCGAGCACCGTGACCTCCAGGCCGAGCTCGCGTGCAGTCGCCGCCACTTCCAGGCCGATGTAGCCACCGCCTACGATGACCAGGCGTCTGCCCGCAGCCCACCCGGCGCGAATACGCTCTACGTCTGCAATCGTTCGGAGGAAATGTACGCCGTCGAGCTCAGTCCCCGGCGCTGTGAGCTGTCTCGGACGGCTGCCAGTTGCGATGAGCAGAGCGTCATAAGCTACCGTTGAGCCGTCGTCGAGCCGCAGACGTTGCTCACGACGCGAAACCTCTTCCACTCGGCGCCCCAATCGCGTCTCGACGGCATGAGATTCGTAGAAGTGCGCCGGCCGGAGCAACAGCCGCTCGCGCTCGAGTGAGCCGGCGAGGTACTTCTTCGAGAGCGGCGGCCGTTGATACGGCAGCCAGGGCTCCTCGCCGATCAGTACGAGCGTCCCGGTAAAGCCCTTGCGCCGCAGAGTGTCGACGGCTTGCGCGGCCGCCTGGCCACCGCCCGCAATGACGATTCGCTCGTACACTTCTCGAGCTTAGCGTAGCGGGCACCGGGGCTGCACCACCTGTGAGCGCGGGGACCGGACAATTGCGCCATAATGGTGCAGGCGGGGCTCGCGGCTGCGCCGAGCGCAGCGACTCCCGCGGTTGCGCTATTCCCCTGCGTGGCATGAAAGCTGCAAAATCGCACCTGCCGCGAACTTGGCAGCCCGCCCGACAGGGCTGGGCACAGACACCCGACGGAGAGCTCGTACATGAAACTGGTCACCGCGATCATCAAACCGTTCAAGCTCGATGACGTGCGCGCAGCGCTATCGGACATCGGCGTCTCGGGAATGACGGTCACGGAGGTCAAGGGTTTCGGACGCCAACGCGGCCACACGGAGTTGTATCGCGGCGCGGAATACGTGGTCGACTTCGTGCCCAAGACGCGGATCGAAGTCGCCGTGCGCGCCGACCTGGTCGATCAGGTCGTCGAGGCCATCCTGAAGTCGGCCAAGACCGGCAAAGTCGGGGACGGCAAAATCTTTATCACAGATATTCAACGCGTCATCCGCATCCGTACGGGTGAGACCGACGACGCTGCTCTTTGATTGGCTCAAACTGGCCTGCGGCCGTTTGAGCGGCCAGCCCCTTCACCGCATTTGATCCCGCGGCCCACGGACGGCCGTGGGCCCCTCACTCATGTGCTTTCGCACGGCGCCAGGCTTGACGCCGTGGCGGCGGGCGGGTAGTTGACGCGCATGGGAAAAGCAATCCGGCTTCACGAGTATGGCGGCCCCGAGGTGTTGCGCGTCGAGGACCTCGATCCAGGAAAGCCTCAGGCTGGCGAGGTGCAACTGCGCCAGACCGCCATCGGACTCAATTTCGTCGATGTCTATGACCGGACCGGACTCTATAAGGGAGAGTTGCCGAGTGGCCTCGGTCGCGAGGCGGCGGGTGTCGTCACGGCGCTCGGGCGCAAGGTGAGCGGCCTCAAGGTCGGCGATCGCGTCGCCTACGTGCTCTCCCGGCCGGGAGCCTATTGCGAGATGCGCAACGTGCCGGCGGATCGGCTGGTGAGGATACCCCGGGGCATCTCCGACGAGCAGGCCGCAGCGCTGATGCTGAAGGGCCTGACTGCGCACTATCTATTGCGCCGCACCTATCGCGTGAGTCGCGGCGATGCCGTTCTGGTGCATGCCGCAGCCGGCGGCGTCGGGCTGCTGCTGTGTCAGTGGGCCAAGGCGCTCGGTGCAAAGGTGATCGGGGTCGTGGGGAGCGAGGCGAAGGCCGAGCTCGCGCGCCGCCATGGCAGCCGGCACGTGTTGATTCTCGGCCGCGACTCGCTGGTGGAGGAAGTCAGGAAGCTGACCAAGGGCGAGGGCGTGGCGGTCGTCTACGACTCGATCGGCAGGGATACCTTCACGGACTCGCTCGATTGCCTGCGGCCGCTCGGCATGATGGTGACCTATGGCAACGCGTCGGGACCGGTCCCGCCCGTGAGCCCGCTCGAGCTCAGCAAGCGGGGCTCGCTGTTCCTGACTCGCCCCTCCCTCTTCAATTACATCGCCGCACGGCCGGCGCTGGAGGCGGCGGCGCGGGAGCTCTTCGCGGTGGTCAAGAGCCGCGCGGTGCGAGTCAGGATCGGGCAGCGCTATCCGCTCACCGAGGCGGCGCAGGCCCATCGGGACCTCGAGGCCCGTCGGACCACGGGATCGACGGTGTTGGTACCATAGGTTTTACGGGCAACCGCACGACGAAACGGGCCCCGCAGCCCTCGCCCTCGCTCCCGGCCTCGACCGTTCCGGAGTGCAGATCCACGAGGTGTCTGACGATCGCAAGCCCCAGCCCCAGCCCGCCGTGCCGTCGGCTGATCGAGCCGTCTTCCTGCCGGAAGCGATCGAACACGTGCGGCAGGAACTCCGGCTTGATGCCCTGGCCGGTGTCCGTGACGCTGATCTCCACCTGGTCGCCTCGCGTCGCGAGCTCGACATCGATGTGCCCGCCGGCAGCCGTGAACTTGACGGCGTTGGAGAGCAGGTTGCAGATCACCTGCTGCAATCGCGCGGAATCGCCCCGGATCAGCCCGGTCACCTCACCCAGCAGCGGTACGATCTTCACGTCCTTGGCCTGCGCCGCAGGCTGCATCGTGGCGATCGCGCCCTCGACGACGCGGCGCGGCGCGACATCAGCCAGCTCGAGCGCAATCTTGCCCGTCACGATGCGCGAGACGTCCAGCAGGTCCTCGATGAGGCGCTTCTGCGCCCGGGCATTGCGCTCTATCGTCTCGTACGCGCGCGCCTGCGTCGCCTCATCGAGTCGCCCGGTGCGCAGCAGCGTGATCCATCCGAAGATCGCATTGAGCGGCGTGCGCAGCTCATGCGACATGGTAGCCAGGAACTCGTCCTTCAGCCGGCTCAGCTCTTCAGCCTGACCGCGCAGCAGCTTCTCCCGCGCCAGCAGCGCTTCGCGCTCGTTCTCGGCATGCAGCCTCTCCTCGATCTCAGCGCGCAGCCGCTCATTGGTGCGCACCAGTTCGGCCGTGCGCTCCGCGACGCGCGACTCGAGCTTCTGATTCGCGCGCGCGAGCGCCGCCCGGGTCGTAAAGAGATCGAGGAACACCGCAACCTTCGCCCGCATTACGGGCGCGACGATGGGCACTTGGATGTAATCGACGACGCCCACCGCGTATCCGCGGGCGCGCTGCATGTCATCTGCGTAGGCCGTGACCAGGATGATGGGCGTGTGCCGTGCGTTGCGGTGTTGACGCAGGAGCTCGGCAGTCTCCAACCCGTCCATGCCGGGCATGTGAACGTCGAGCAGAATGAGGGCGAACTCCTCGTCGAGCACGCGCTTCAGCGCCTCTTCGCCGGACTGCGCCATAACGACCTCGGCGTCCAGGCCCTCGAGGGTCGTGCCGTAAACCATGCGTTTCTCAGGCAGGTCATCGACGATCAGAATTCTCGCCCGGGGCGAGGCGGGCTCGCCTCGCGCGGCTCCAGGACTATCGCTGGGATCTGACACGCCCGTGCCGGCGCTCGGTTCAGCGCACGACCCGGAGCGGGCGCGCGTTGCGCCCGATCCCGAGGGCGCCGCTGCGCACGACCTCGAGAAGCTCCGCGCTGCGCGCAAGATCGGTCGTGAAACTGTCGATTTCCTTCTCGCTCGCGGTGAGCTCGACGATGAAGCCATCCGGCGCCGGATCGAGTACTCGGCCCCCGGTGCGCACGACGTAGCCCCGAAGCGCATCAGTCTCTGCCGGCCGAACCCTGAGCTTCAGCAGGATGAGCTCACGCTCGAGGTGCTCGCCGGTCGTCATGTCCTCCACGCTCACGACGTCCACGATTTTGTTGAGCTGATTGACGATTTGTTGGATGACCGCATCCGAGCCGGTGGTGACCAGCGTGAGGCGCGAGACGGTCGGATCGTCAGTGGGCGCAACGGAGAGCGACTCGATGTTGTAGCCCCGCGTGGAGAAGAGCCCGGCGACCCGGCTGAGGGCGCCGGCCTCGTTCTGCAGCAGGATGGCGATGATGTGACGCATGCTCGCTCGGGGGTGGGTCGCGATAAGGGGATTGCAGGAGGCTGGGACCGGGGCAGGATAAAGGATCGGGCAGCCCTGCCGCCATTGGGGCAGTTCCCGGCAGCGCCGGCGGCCACTGGCACGGCCCGGCGGCTACCTGCTAGTCTCCGGAGACCCTCCCGCAGTTTCGAGCCCATTTCGAGAGCTCCGTATGAGCGACACCGTCATTCAGCCCCGCCCGCTCGGGCATCCGCTTGCCGGCCAGACCCTGTCCGGTGCCCGGATGATCGTACAGGTGCTGGCCGATGAGGGTGTCGGGGCCATTTTCGGCTATAGCGGCGGCGCCATCCTGCCGACCTACGATGCCGTCTTCCTCCACAACGAGGAGCAGGCACGCGTGGGTGGCACACAGGTTCCACTGATCGTGCCCGCGAATGAGCAGGGCGCGGGCTTCATGGCGGCTGGCTATGCCCGCGCCACTGGACGCGTGGGCGTCTGCCTCGTGACCTCCGGGCCGGGTGCGACCAATACCGTGACCCCGATCAGGGATTGCATGGCGGACTCGGTCCCGATCGTGGTGATCTGTGGCCAGGTCGCGCGCGCCTCGATCGGCACCGACGCCTTTCAGGAAGCGCCCGTCGCCGCCCTGATGGGGTCGGTCGCCAAGCACGTTTTCCTCGTTACCGATCCGGCGCGGCTCGAGGCGACCGTGCGTTCGGCGTTCGAGCTGGCCCGCACGGGCCGGCCGGGACCGGTGGTGGTCGACATTCCGAAGGACGTGCAGAACTGGGAAGGCGTGTTCCAGGGTGCCGGTACCCTGCCGCTTCCAGGCTATCGCCGCCGCATGAAGGAGCTGGCCGATCGGATCCTCGAGACTCGCGACGCCGAGCGGTTCTTCGAGATGCTGGCGCAGTCGCGCCGTCCTCTCATCTATGCAGGCGGCGGCGTGATCAACGCCAATGCGGCCACGGCCCTCACCGAGTTCGCCACCGCCTTCGACATTCCGGTGGTGACGACCCTGATGGGCATCGGCGCGATCGACACCACGCACCGGCTCTCGATGCGCATGCTCGGCATGCACGGTGCCGCCTTCGCCAACTATGCGGTCGAGGATTGCGACTTCCTCATTGCTGCCGGCGCGAGGTTCGATGACCGGGTCGCCGGCGTCCCGGCGCAGTTCGCCCGCGGCGCGAGCCGGATCGCGCATCTCGACATCGACCGCGCTGAGATCAATAAGGTGAAGCGCGCGCACTGGAGCCACGTCGGCCTCCTGGCCGAGGCTCTGAGCGCGCTCACCGAGCATGGCCGGCGCGCGGGATTCAGACACGATTACGCCGAATGGCATGCAGCGCTCGCCGAGCTCAAGCGGGTCCACGCCATGGGCTACGATCGGCAGAGCCCGCTCATCCAGCCGTACTATGTCATCGAGGAAATCAACAGGCTCACGCGCGGCGAGGCGATCATCACGACCGGGGTGGGCCAGCATCAGATGTGGGCCGCACAGTACTGCGACTTCCGCGAGCCGCGGCTCTGGCTGACCTCCGGCAGCATGGGGACCATGGGCTTCGGCCTTCCCGCCGCGATCGGTGCGCAGCTCGCGCACCCGAGGCGATTGGTCGTGGACATCGACGGTGATTCGAGCATCCGCATGAACATCGGCGAGCTCGAGACCGTGACCACGTATGACCTGCCCATCAAGGTCGTCGTACTCAATAACTTCGGCGACGGCATGGTCAAGCAATGGCAGAAGCTCTTCTTCAAGGGGCGGCTGTCGGCGAGCGACAAGTCGCTGCACAAGAAGGACTTCGTCCGCACGGCTCAGGCAGACGGGTTCCGCTATGCCGTGCGGCTGGAGCGCAAGGAAGACGTGCCGCGCGTGGTCGCGGAATTCATTGGCTTCGCAGGACCGGCCTTTCTCGAGGTGATGATCGACCCGGATGCCGGTGTCTATCCCATGGTGGGGCCCGGACAGAGCTACGAGGAGATGATCACCGGCGAGCACATCGCCTCGCGCTACAAGGTGAGCATCAAACCACCCGGCCCATCCGAGATGTTTTGAGGCAGTGCCGTGAAGTACCTGCACACCATGGTCCGGGTGACCGACCTCGAGGCTTCGCTGCGCTTCTATTGCGATGCACTCGGGCTCACGGAGCTCAAGCGCAACGAGTATCCGCAGGGGCGGTTCACACTGATCTTCCTGGCAGCGCCCGGGGATGAGTCGGCGCAGGTCGAGCTGACCTTCAACTGGGACCCGGAGGCGTATGGCGGCGGCCGCAACTTCGGCCATCTCGCCTACGCGGTGGACGATATCTACGCGACCTGCCAGCGCCTGAAGGATCATGGCGTAACCATCAACCGCCCTCCGCGGGACGGGCACATGGCCTTCGTGCGCTCGCCCGATCAGATCTCGATCGAGCTGCTGCAGCGCGGTGCACCGCTGCCGCCCGCAGAGCCGTGGAAATCGATGCCGAACACCGGCAGCTGGTAGCCGCAGTGCACCTCGAGCGCTATCTGCATGAGCAGATTCCGCTCTCGGCGGCGATGGGTGTGCGGGTGAGGATGGCCACCCCGGAGCGGGTCCAGCTCGCGGCGCCACTCGCGCCGAACCTCAATCACAATGAGACCGTTTTCGGGGGAAGCGCCGCGGCGCTGGCCACCCTTTCCTGCTGGACGCTGCTGCACCTGCGGGTCGCGAGCGCGGGACTGCACGCGCGGCTGGTGATTCAGCGCTGCACCATGGAATACGAGCGGCCCATTCCCGGAGACTTCGATGCCGTCTGCCGCTTCTCGGACGAGGTCGCGTGGGAGCGATTCCGCAGCACGCTCGTGCGTCGCGGCCGCGCCCGCCTGACGCTTACCGCCCACTTGGTCTACGACGTCCAGCGAATGGCCACCTTCGAGGGGGACTTCGTCGGGACGGTGTGACGCTTCACAGACATGGAACTGCAACGCGCATCAGTGCACAATGGAGGGAGTTAGATACGACGCCGCTCGTCAAGAAGAGGCAACCTCACATGAGCAACGCTGAGATTCGGGGGCGATTCGTCTGGCACGAGCTGATGACGACCGACC
>Ga0134128_10009088_pt1 | contig 11951 bp, 10 predicted proteins | sample KB31754_FD_96462 | JGI IMG/M metagenome (GOLD analysis project Ga0134128, IMG submission 96462) | Terrestrial soil microbial communities with excess Nitrogen fertilizer from Kellogg Biological Station, Michigan, USA - KB3-175-4 | ecosystem: Environmental > Terrestrial > Soil > Unclassified ...
ACGTACTCGTTGAAGTTCGGCGTCAGCCCGCGCAGCACCAGGCCGAGCCCGGCGATCAGCTGCTGGGTGCGGAGCATGTCGTCGGGCCGCCGGGCGCCGAACGAGAAGAACACGTGCTGCCCGCCGCCCGGGGCCAGCGCGGCCACCGCCCGGGACAGGAACAGCTCGGCCCCGGCCACCGTGTAGGGCGGGTCGGTGCAGGCCACGTCGAAGCCCCCCACCAGGTCCGCGGGCAGCGGCTGCCGCAGGTCGTGCCGGACCAGCCGCAGATCGAGGCCACTGTCTGCCGTCTGCGCGGCGATGCAGTCCAGCACGTCCTGGTCGGTGTCCACCACGGTCAGCTGGCGCACCCGCCCGGCCAGCCCAGCCGCGCCAGCCAGGCCCCCGGCAGCATGCAGTGCCACTGCATCGTCATCGCCCGCGTTTTGCAGTGCCACTGCACCCTCGCGGGTTGCTGCGCTGCCCCGGCCGGCCGTGCCGTGCAGACCGGTGAAGCGGGTGATGGCGACCGAGACGAGGTCGTCGTCGCCGAGGAGCAGGATCCTGGTTCCGGCGAGTGCACCGGACTCGTGCAGGGCCAGGACCCGGGCGATCTTGGTGTCCACGGTGCAGTGCGTCTGGTCGAGCTCGGGCTTGGCCTCGGGCGCGGCCTCCGCCGCCTCGCTCAGCTCGGCGGTCAGCCGGGCCGCCACCTCCGGGCTGGAAACCCCCCGGCCGCCGCACTCCGGGCAGCGGGCGGTCAGCCCGGGCTGGCCGCCGCCGAAGACCTCGCGGCCCGCCTCGGTCAGCCGGACCGGCCGGGACCGGTCAACCACGCCGCGCTTGCGCAGCTCGTTGCAGATCGCGGTGACGATCGGCACGGGCAGCTCGGCCAGCTGGCTGACGGCGCGGACGGCGACCGGCTCGGTGCGGCTGATGGCCAGGATCACGTCCCTGACCCCGGCCGGGCCCTCGGCCAGCCCGGTCGCGGCGGCGACCTCAGCAAGAATAGTGTCGGCGGTGCTAGCGATGGTGATGGTCCCTGGCTCCCAGAAGATTCGGTGCGCGCGGACCCGCGTGGCCCGCCCGTGACGGCGGCCCGTCTGCGTGGCCGGCCCGGCCGCAGACCGTAGGGTATCCTCCCACATCATGCCAGGCGACAGCGCTGCTAACCGGGCTGCCGACCGGGCCGCCGAGCGGTATGCGGAGCTGCGCCGGGACGAGGCCAGCACCCCCAAGAAGCTGTACGCGGTGGACGGGACCGTGCCGCCCGGCGCGCCGGTCACCGACGTGGCGCAGCTGACCGCCATCGCCGCCGCGGCGGTCCGCGCGGGCAACGGCCACGTGCTGGAGACGAGCCACGTGCAGTTCCCCAACGGCGCGGTGACCCTGGTGCTCATCCTGGCCGAGTCGCACCTGAGCCTGCACACCTGGCCGGAGGAGAGCCTGATCGCGATCGACCTGTTCAGCTGCGGCGCGATCGACGGCGATACCGTCGTGGCTCAGCTGGTGGGCGAGCTTGGCCTGACCGGGGTCCGCGCACAGCAGCTCGACCGGGGCGCCGGCTCCTGAGCCTGCGCCCCGGTCCGGCCGGTCCGGCCGACCGCCAGCGCACGGCCCGCTAGGCGGGGTAGCGCCGCTCGAACCAGCGGACCGCGCGGGGCAGGGCGAGGTGCTCCGACGGGAAGTGATCCACATGGCCCAGGCTGATCAGCGGCACCCGCACGCCGCGGGCCGCTAGCTGGCGCTGGCAGCTGACCGAGTTGAGGTACGCCACCTGGGTGTCCCCGGTGGCGGCGTAGAGGCGGACAGGCGCGCGCGGCGCCCACGCGCACGTGGTGTCGTCGGCACTGATCAGGCGGAGCACTTCCCCGCGGGGGTAGGCGATACGCCGGAGGAACGCCGTGGTGAACAGGGCCTGCGGACGGGCCGGCAGCCTGCTGAAGATCTGCTGGTCGCTGTGCCGGCCATCGTAGAGAGCAGGCACGGTGGTGTCGTACGGCGTCAGGAAGGCCTCGGCGGGGTCGGCGTAGAGATGGTGCAGCCGGTTCATCGCCGTCACCCAGTAGCCGATGTAGAAGGCCGAGGTCCTGCCGTCGAGCCGGCCGTCCAGGGCGGCGGGGATCTCGGCATGCTGAATGTCGTACGGGCCGCTGATCGCGGCGACGGCGGCGAGGCGCAGGTGCGGCGCCGCGCCGTCCTGCAGACCGCGGCCTAGCGCCATGGCCGCCTGCCCGCCCTGGGAGAAGCCGGTGACCAGAACGCTGGACGAGAGCCGGTAGTTCAGCCGCGAGGCAACCGCCCCAGCGGCGCGGATCAGGTCGGCCGAGGCGGTCGTCTCCGACCCGGGATCCATGAAGGGATGCTGGCCGGGCCCGGTGCCGAGGCCAAGATAGTCCGGCTCCACGGCGGCGTAGCCGGCCCCGGCGAGCAGGACCACCTCGCCGCGGCTGGTGGCGCTGACCGACGGCGCGTCAGCCTTCGCGACCATAGTCCCGTGCTCGAAGGCCACCACCCGCAGGTATCGCCGATGACGGACGGGAAGCGCCAGCACGCCGCTGGCCCTGACCGGCTCACCGCGAATGCCCACCGTGCGGTAGGTGATGCGGTAGATCCGCACCCCGTGCACGGGTGCGGGCGAGCCGAACCCAGCGGCGCGGACATAGTCGCGCGCCTGGCTCACGGTCAGGCCGGCGGCCCGCTGGTAGGAGACCACGCTGCCCCGCCCGCCGTCCCCGGGCGGGGAACCGGTGAGCCGCGCCTGCGCGGCGCTGCTGAGCAAGAGCGCGGCCAGCGCGGCCGCCAGCCAGCAGGCCACGGCGATCGTGGCGCGCCGCCTGCGCCCGCCACCGACCGCCGCTGGGCGGCGCGGCCGCCCCATAGCCGCCGCTGCAGATGCCCATTCCTTGATCATCACAACTCCTTTGCCCTGCGGCCGGTGCCGGTCACCGGACCGTTAGCGACGCTATGGACGCGGCCGGGCGGGTGACAGAGGGCTGAACGGCGTCCTGCGGGTGGACCTGGATACACCTGTTTCCGGGGGCTCAGGGCCCCTGCGCGCCCGGTGCGCAGCCGGCAGACTCGGTGGTGGAATGTGACTGACCCCGGCGCGGCGAAGGAGGTGCCTGCGTGAGCAGCGGCCAGACCAGCCAGCCGCCCGTGGCCAGGCGCACGCAGCAGGGATCCTGGATCGGCGCCGGGCTTATAGCCTGCGGCCGCGGGGTGGCGCTGACCGGTGTGAGCCTCGCCGAGGCGGCCCTGCTATGCGCGCTTGCCCTGGCGGTGACACTGACCGGGGTCGGCCTGGGGCTGCTGCTTATCCCGGCCCTGGTGCTGGCCAGCCGCTGGCTGCTCAACCGGGTCAGGCGCCTGGTCGGCGACTGGGGTCACGTGCCGGTCGGGGTTCCCTACCGGCCGCGGCCGGGCTCAGCGGACCTCCGCTTCCGGCAGCGCCTCGGCTGGCTGCTGACCGACCGGGCGACCTGGCGGGACGTGCTGTGGCTGACCGTGGACCCCGCCGTGGGCTGGGTTCTCACCCTGGGACCTGCCTTGCTGCTGTTCTACGGCCTGTTCGGCGCGGTCAGCCCGGCCGTACGGGCGCCCATCGCGGACGCCGGGGGCCGCGGCTGGTTCCTCTTCCTCCCCGTGACCAGCACGCTGACGGCGTGGCTGGCGGTGCCGCTCGGCCTGCTGCTGGCCGCCGGCGCGGTGCGGGCCGCCCCGCGGTTCCTTGGCTGGCACGCCGCGTTCGCCCGCTCGGTGCTAGGGCCGACGCGGCAGGCCGAGCTCGCCCAGCGGGTCAGCCATCTGGCGCGGACCCGCAGCGACTCACTCGACGCCAGTGCCGCGGAGATCCGCCGTATCGAGCGGGATCTGCACGACGGCGCGCAGGCCAGGCTGGTCGCCATGGGAATGGCCCTGGACGCCGCCGACCACCTGCTCGACGACAACCCGGTGGCGGCCAGGGCCCTACTGGCCGAGGCCCGCACCTACTCGGCCCAGGCGCTGGCCGAGCTTCGTAATCTGGTCCGCGGCATCCACCCTCCCGTTCTGGCCGACCGTGGCCTGGTGGCTGCGCTCCGCGCGCTGGCCCTGGACAGCCCGCTGAATGTGCATATCACCGGCGAGCTGCCGGGGCGGCCGGAAGCGCCGGTTGAGTCCGCCGCCTATTTCGCGGTCAGCGAGCTGCTGGCCAACGTGTCCAAGCACGCCTGCGCGGGCCGGGCCTGGATCGACCTGCGTTACGAGCGCGGCGCGCTGCGGGCCGATGTGGGGGACGACGGCCACGGCGGCGCCGATCCGGCTCGGGGCAGCGGTCTGGCGGGCCTCACCCGGCGGCTTGCCGCCTTCGATGGCATCCTCGCCATCAGCAGCCCGCCGGGCGGCCCGACCGTGGTGTCCATGGAGATCCCGTGCGCGTTGTCATTGCCGAAGACCTGTTCCTCCTAAGGGACGGCCTGACCCGGATGCTCGAGGCCCACGGCTTCGAGATCATCTCAGCCGTAGCGGACGGGCCTGCCCTGCTCGCCGCCGTCGGCGCGCAGCGGCCCGATGTGGCCATTGTCGACGTCCGGCTGCCGCCCACCTTCACCGACGAGGGCCTGCGGGCCGCGCTGCAGGCCCGCCGCGATGTCCCTGGCCTGCCGGTGCTGGTCCTCTCGCAGTACGTGGAGCAGCTGTACGCCCGCGAGCTGCTGGCCGACGGCTCAGGCGGGGTCGGCTACCTGCTCAAGGACCGGGTGCTCGACAGCCGCCAGTTCGCTGGCGCGGTGCGGCGGGTCGCGGCAGGCGGCACGGCCATGGACCCGGAAGTGATCGCCCGGCTGCTTGACCGCAACAGCGGCAATGGGGCCCTGGCCGGACTCAGCCCGCGGGAGCGCCAGGTGCTGGGGCTGATGGCCGAAGGGCGCTCCAACGCCGCCATTGCGCAGAGGTTGGTGGTGACCGAGCGGGCGGTCGCGAAGCACACCTCGTCGATTTTCGTCAAGCTGAACCTGCAGCCCTCCGACGACGACAACCGGCGGGTCCTCGCCGTCCTGACGTACCTGGGCCGCTGACCCGGGACCAGACCAGGCCGGCGTTGTTCGCTCATCGGCATCGGCCGTCAAGCCGGTCCTGGCCGCTAGGCCGGCACCGACAGGGACAGTCCGAACCGGCCCTCGGGATCGGTCCACCACGACCGCATAGCCAGGCCGGCCGCGGCCAGCTCGGCCTCGACGCCCGCGCGGCGGAACTTGGCCGATATCTCGGTGCGCATCTCCTCGCCCTCGGCGAAGCTGACGGTCAGGCCCAGGGCGGGCACCTCGACCTCCTGGCTGTACAGGGACCGGAGCCGCATCTCGATCCATTCGCGGTCCTGGTCCCATAGCGCCACGTGCTCGAACGCATCCGGGTCGAACCGGGCGCCGAGGCTGGTGTTCAGCACGGACAGGATGTTCTTGTTGAACGCGGCGGTCACCCCGGCGGCGTCGTCGTACGCCGCGACCAGCACCGCCGGGTCCTTGACCAGGTCGGTGCCGAGCAGCAGCGCGTCGCCATCGGACAGCCGGGACCGGACCGTGGCCAGGAACGCGGCCCGCTGCTCCGGCAGCAGGTTGCCGATCGTGCCGCCGAGGAACGCGACCAGCTTCGGCGAGCCGCCCGCGGGCAGGCCGAGCTGCTCCTCGAAGTCCGATACCACCGCGTGCAGCTCCAGGCCCGGGTAGCTGGCCAGCAGCCCGGGCGACGCGGCGACCAGCGCCGCCTCGCTCACGTCGACCTGGACGTAGCTGCGCAGCGAGCCGGCCGTGCGCAGCGCGTCGAGCAGCAGCCGGGTCTTGTCGGCCGACCCGGAGCCCAGCTCGGCGAGCGTCCGGGCCCGGGTCTGCGCGGCGATCTCCCCGGCCACCGCGCGCAGGATGGACCGCTCGGCCCGGGTCGGGTAGTACTCGTCCAGCAGGGTGATCTTGTCGAACAGCTCGCTGCCCCGCTCGTCGTAGAACCACTTGGGGGGCAGCACCTTCGGCGTGGCGGTGAGCCCGGCGCGCGCGTCCGCCCGCAGCGAGTCCGCGAGGAACCCGTCGGGCAGCAGGCGCTCGATCCGGATGCCGCTCATCAATATGACCTCCGTCCGTCGGCGGCGGCCGGGCCGGTCCCGGCCGCCTGCGTCAGCGTTTCCGTCGTGCTCGGCTCACCTGGCCAGGCGCCGAGCGGGGTGATCTGCACCCCGGCGGCGGTGGCCTCGAGCAGGCTGCCGTCGGGTATCTCGGCCCAGCCGGGCTCGTCGTCGCCCGGCTCGGAAGCGACCAGCACCTGGCCGGGGCCAGCCCGGTAGCAGAGCGTGTCGCCGGCCGCGGTGGCGGCCACCGTCTCGCCGTCGGTGAGCAGGAAGTTGAACCGGCCATCCAGCCGCTGCGCGGCCAGGTCCGCCAGCGTGCCGGCGAGCGCACCGCCCAGCGTCACCCCGGCCATCAGCCGGGCCCGGACCAGCGCCCACAGCAGCGCGGAATCAGACCGGGCCGGCAGCGCGATCAGTTCCGCGGGCGGCAGCGCGGCGGCCAGCCCGGCCGCGGCGGCGGGCCAGCCCGTCAGCACACCGTTGTGGCTGAACAGCCAGCGGCCGGCGGCGAACGGCGCGGCCGCGGCCTCGCCCGGCTCGGTACCAGCCGTGGCGGACCGCACCGCGGCGAGCACCGCCCCGCTGCGGGTGACCCGGGCCAGGTCGGCGAACGACGGGTCGGCCCAGACCGGCCCGGCGCGTCGGTAGCGGGCTGGCTCCGGGTCGCCGGGCGCGTACCAGCCCACCCCGAAGCCGTCCACGTTCACCGTGCCGTGCCGCTGCCGCCGCGGCGCCCAGGACTGTGTGGCCAGGCCGTGCGGCGGGTCTGTGAGCAGGGACCGCAGGGTGACCGGCGGGCCGAGGTAGGCCAGATGCCGGCACATCAGGCGGCCTCCCCGGCAGACGCGTCCCGCGCCGTCCGCAGCCCTGAGAAGATCTGCCGCCGGATCGGGTAGTCCCAGTTGCGGAACGTGCTGCGGCAGACCACCGGGTCGACCGAGAACGCGCCGCCGCGCAGCACCTTGTAGTCCGGGCCGAAGAACACCTCGGAGTACTCCTTGTACGGCCAGGGGCTGAACCCCGGGTAGGGCAGGAAGTCGCTGGACGTCCACTCCCACACGTCGCCGATCAGCTGCCGGGCCCCGGACGGTGCGGCGCCCGCCGGGTAGGAGCCGGCCGGGGCCGGCTGCAGGTGCCGCTGGCCCAGGTTGGCGCGGTCCGCGGTGGGCTCGCCGTCCCCCCACGGGAACCGCCGGGACCGGCCGGTGGCCGGGTCGTACCGGGCGGCCTTCTCCCATTCGGCCTCGCGGGGCAGGCGTCGGCCGGCCCACCGGGCGTAGGCGTCCGCCTCGTACCAGCAGACGTGCACGACCGGCTCGGCGGGCGGCACCGGCTCGGTGACCCCGAACCGGGTGCGCAGCCACTGGCCCGCCTCACGCCGCCAGAACTGCGGCGCGGTCAGCCCGGCCCGCTGCCGGTGCGCCCAGCCCGCCTCGGTCCAGTACTCCGGCCGGTCGTAGCCGCCGGCCGCGATGAACTCCAGCCAGGCCGCGTTGGTGACCGGCGCGGTGTCGATCCAGAACGGCGGCAGGTCGACCACGTGCGCGGGCCGTTCGTTGTCCAGTGCCCACGGCTCGGTGGAGGTGCCCATCGTGAACGGGCCGCCGGGGACCAGCACCTCGGCGGGCAGCGTCAGCACGTCCGCCGGGGCCGGGGCGGGCGGCGGCGCGGACAGCGCGGGCGCGCCTACCCGGAGCTGGTGGGTGGCCAGCATCGTCTCGTCGTGCTGCTGCTCGTGCTGCGCGATCATGCCGAACGCGAAGCCGTCCTGGAGCAGCCGCGCGCCGCGGAACTGCACCCGCTCCAGCACGTCGAACACCCGGCCGCGGACCTCGTGCGCGTAGGCACGGGCCTCGGCCGGCCGCATCAGCGGCAGCGTGGGCCGCTCGGCCCGGGGATGCTCGAACGCGTCGTACAGCGAGTCGATCTCCGGGTGCATCGGGTCCCGGCCCGCCACCTCGCGCAGCAGCCAGAGCTCTTCCTGGTTGGCCACGTGCGCCAGGTCCCAGACCAGCGGGGACATCAGCGGCGAGTGCTGGCGGATCAGGTCGTCGTCGGTCACGCAGTCGGTCAGGCCCTGGGTGCGCTGGCGGGCCCGGGTGAGCAGGCCCTCGATCCGGTCCCTGAGCGGCTCGGCCTCGGTCTGGGTCAGGTCGGCGGTCATCGGAGCTCCTCCAGCGTGTCGTCGGCGGGGCAGCGGCCCCGCAGCACGTATTCCTCGGCGAAATCGGTCACTCTCTGGCGGATGTCAGGGGCCGCTCCGGCCCGGGCAAGCGCCGCGTCGGCGGCCTCGAAGCAGTCCCGGGCCGCGCGGGCCAGCTCTGGGTCGGCCAGGCCCGCACGGGCCGCCCGCAGCCATGGCCCTGGCGGGCCGCCGCTGCCGTTGGGGGCGGCCGGCCCGTGCTGGCCAGCTCCGCTCTGGCCAGCACCACTGCGGACCGGGCCGGGTCCGTCTCGCCAGACGGACCCGGCTGCGGCCATCGCCTGCTGGGCCGCGACCGGGTCGTCGGCCAGAGCGGACACCACTGCGGCCGGCACGATCCAGCCGTCGCCCGGCTGCGCGTCGATGACCCGGAGCTCCAGGTGGCCCTGCGGCCGGACCGGGGGGAACAGGGTGGACAGGTGATAGGACAGGTCGGCCAGGGTGGGCGGGCGTTCCTCACAGCCACGGCCGCGGAGCCAGTCACGGAAGGTCAGACCGGGCGGCGCGGACCAGCCCTGGCCCTCGCCCCGCTGGACGCACATCAGCTCGGCGTCCAGCGCGTACTGCGCCCAGGCCGCCCGGGGATCGGCGGCCCCGTCGCGCGCCGAGACGTGGAACGCCGCCCCGTCAGGCGCCGCGCCAGGGCGGGAGACGTAGACGTGGCCCGCGCCGGCGGAGCCCGTCCCGCCCGGGCCCCGCGGGTTCGGCGGCCAGCCCGGGCCGGCCGCGCCCCACCGGCTCAGCCCGGCCAGGAGTCCCGTGTCACCACCTGACCCGGGGACAGGCCGTCCATCTCCGTTGCGCCCGACGGCGCCGCTGGTACGGGTCACGCCGGCCGGGCCGGTCATCCTTCCGTTGTTCGCGGTCCAGCTAGCGGCCAGGGCCGCATCGTGAGGCGTGCCGCGGCCGGCCGCAGAAGGACCCCGGGGCCACGGCTCGGCGCCCGCCGGGGCGAGCGTGCGCGACGGGTCCAGCTGGGCCCAGACCGCCTGGCGGGTGGATTTCCAGCCGGTCAGGCGGCCCGCGCGGAGCGGGGAGTTGGCGAACGCGGCGACCAGGACCGGGCCGAGGGCGTGCAGCAGCCGCCAGCGCCAGCGGAATCCGGAGTACCCGTCGTCGTCGCCGCCTGCGTCGACGCAGACCTGGACGGAAGCCGTGCTGCACATCATGACCCGGCCCCACGGGCCGTGGCGGTCGAAGAACTGCTCCATCGCCGCGTAACGGGGAAGGTCCAGGACGCGGGCCGGGAGGCGGTACGGGTCCACGCCCAGCCCGGCGAGCGTCAGGCCGGCCTCTCCGAGAGCCTCGCGCACGGCGGCGAGGTCGCGGCCGGCCTGGGTTACGCAGCTGCCGATGCCGGTGGCCGGGGCGGAGCTGATCTCCACCTGGCCCCCGGGCTCGATGGTCAGGCGCCCGCCGCCCGGCAGCTCACCGGCCTCGGTGAGCTCTGCCAGAGCCCGGGTCACCCGCTCGTGGCCGGCCGGCGCGGCAGCATCGCCGTTGACGCGGACAAGCCATTCGAGCTCGACCCCGACCCGTGCGGGCGGGCCGGTCTTGAAGCAGATCCCGTGAATATGTTCTTCGGCGGCGGTCTCTGACAAAGGCGGCGCGGTGGCGCGCTCCGCCCCGTCGCGGATGTCTGGCATGTGATCGTTCCCCGTCCGAGTCGGCTCGCTGTCTTGCTCCTGGCAAAAGGGCTAGCTGATACGGCTGCAGTCAGTTAAACCGGGTTACGTGGTCCCCCATTCCAGCGGTCCTAAGCATGGAACAGCGGCGGGCCCCAGGCTGGGCCCGCCGCTAGCAAGCTAAATCGTGCCTCTGACAAAACGCACGGCCTGGCCGCCGGTCAGCGCACCGCCTGCGGCCGGATCATGATCAGCGCGGTGGCCGCCAGCAGAACCACCGCAACGATCTCGACGACCAGCACGAACGCGGCCAGGCCGCTGGTGAACGGCAGGTGGAAGCCGAACAGGGTGCCGGCCCGGACCAGGATGAAGCCGATGATCGTGCCCGCCATCAGGCCCGCCGAGGCCAGCACGACCAGCACGTGCCTGGTCAGAACCAGGGCCAGCGCGAGGATGAACGAGGCGATGATCTGGACCAGGAACAGGTTCCCGATGGTCGCGATGTTCTTGTAGATCAGGTTGTAGTAGTAGATGTGAACCGAGGCCGAGGTGACGAGCAGGGCGGCGCCGATGAGGCACAGCGTCCACACCGGGGCCGTGCCGCGGGACGTGCTCTGCCGCTCCATCATCGTCTTGATCGCGGTCATTATGAGTTACCTCACTCCTGGTGAAGGGGGTCTGCGGTCACGGTGACGGCCCGGGCGGGGCCGTCCGGCGGGACCGTGTTCGTCCAGCGGGTGAACGGCTCCACCCACTGGGTCAGGAAGACCCGGCCGAACCGGGCCCGGCCGGCGGTCTGCTCGACCGGGACCGGGCGGCCCGTCAGGCCGGTGACGACCGCCTCGGCGCCGCGGGCCGGGAACACCGCCCGGCGGGTCGCGGCGTCCCACGCGGTCAGCACGGTGCCCAGGTTGATGTCCAGGCGGCCGGTGGCCGAGTGGTGGATCCGGTGGTACGCCGGGCTGATGAACAGCAGCCCGGCCCGGCCGTACGTCCACCGGACGTTCGCGTGCGGCAGCGCGCCCAGGCAGGCGTACACGGTCAGCACCGCGGCCGGGGTTGCGTCGTTGGCGATCAGCGCCAGCACCGGCAGGGATGAGACCAGGAAGCTGACGTGCACCAGCGGGTGCGCCCGGAACGTGGTCAGGATGCTGAGCTCTTCCTGCGAGTGGTGCACCGCGTGCAGCCGCCACAGCGAGTTGAGCTTGTGGTTGCCCAGGTGCGCGAGCCAGTCCATGGCGTCGATGGCGACCACCGCGGCGGCCACGATCAGCCAGTGCGGCACCGCGCTCGTCCGCGGCAGCACCATCCACGGCGCGGCGTGCAGGAGTGCGCCGGAGAAGCCGTTGCCGATGAGCGCGGTGATCGGCACCACGATCAGCGCGTAGGACAGCAGGTAGATCAGGTCGAGCACGTGCCCGCGGGCCAGCACCCGGTGCCGCTCGGCGGGCCGGATCTGCTCGATCACGAACACCGCGAGCACGAACGAGATCACCGCCGGGCCGGCCAGCTCGGCCTGCTCGGCGTGGATCGCCCGCAGCGGGCCGAACTCACTGAGTTCCTGCCAGCCGCGCCAGGCCAGCCCCGCCGCGGCCGCGGCGACCAGGAACGTCGGCAGGTACAGCCGGCGGCTGTACCCCGAAAGGGTCTGCTGCGGTGCTGCGGTCTCCTGCGGTGCCGCCACGGCGTCCTGCGCCGGGATCACCTGCCCACCTCACGCCTCCGGTAGCCATCCGCCCCGCGGGTCTGGCCCAGGGGGCCCTTAACCCACTACACGGAGAAGGCGCGCGGGCGGTTCAGCCCTGCCGCACAGCCGGTTCAGATCAGCCCCAGACGCTGGCGGCCACCTCGGTGATCAGCCGGAGCTTGGCGAACTGCTCCTCGATCGTCAGCGTGTTGCCCTCCACGGTGGAGGAGAACCCGCACTGCGGCGACAGGCACAGCTGGTCCAGCGGCACAAACCGGGCCGCCTCGTCGATCCGGCGGCGCAGCGCATCGGCGTCCTCCAGCGCGCCGCGCTTGGTGGTCACCAGGCCGAGCACGACCT
>Ga0134128_10009091_pt1 | contig 11948 bp, 9 predicted proteins | sample KB31754_FD_96462 | JGI IMG/M metagenome (GOLD analysis project Ga0134128, IMG submission 96462) | Terrestrial soil microbial communities with excess Nitrogen fertilizer from Kellogg Biological Station, Michigan, USA - KB3-175-4 | ecosystem: Environmental > Terrestrial > Soil > Unclassified ...
CGCAATCCTGAGTACTTCCACTGCGTGCTCAAAGGCCTGAGCGCGCGCACGAAAGCAAGAGCAGCGGGGGCGTAGAGACTAGCCTTTAGCCGTAAGCCTTGAGCTTTAGCCTTTGTATTTGCCCTGGAAGACCCAGGCTAAGAGCTATTTACTAACTGCTCGAGCACTGTGTGCTTTCTTCACCCCTGCCCTGCCGTATGAAAATTGCCTTCTACGCGCTCTGCCGCCAGGCGCACCACACGCCGCGATTCACGCGGAGGTCGCGCTGCCTCGTAGGCGAGAAATTCTTTGAGCACCTTCGCAGCATCCTTGTATCCCTGCACGATCACGGGGCCAAGCAGTTCGCCATCGAACTCGAGCTGGTCCACCGGCAATGATTTTTCCGGCGCGATGGTGAAGGCCTTCACGTAGCGGTAGCGCTGCCGCCCGATTTCCATCTCCAACTGCTCCGGCCGGACGCCAAGCTCGCGCGCGTAGACCGAGCAGAGCCGGTTGAAGTTCTTGAGCAGCGCAATATCCGAGTTGAAGTTTTTGGAGATCAGAATGTCAACTGCGTGAACGCCCACGTCAAGAAAAGTTTTGATCTCGGCGGTATTGTTCTGATCTCCCAGCGGCGACATGAGCACCAGAAACAGCACGTCGGCCCCGAGGCGCAACGCAGGGAGGATGGGCTGGTTTGTCATGATGCCGCCATCGGTCCAGAGCCGGCCATCCATGGGCACAGCCTCGTACGCGAACGTATAAGAAGATGACGCGACGGCAGCCTGCACCAGGTCAGAGGGCTGCTCGACCTCGCGCCGGACAAACTCCTCATGCACGGCGGGGTCCGCGACCAGCGCATCCACCGGCGCGTTGGAAAAGAAGCGCGCCCTGCCATGCTGGAGGTCGGTGGCTGTCATGATCACGCGGATCTCGGACTGGCGCAGGCGCTCGTCAGAGATGCGCTCGCGCAGAAACCTGATGCGGTCATAATTCGGGAACAACCCGGTCCGCAGCGGCATGCGCAAGAAACGATGGCTCAGCCGGCTGAGTGGTTGTTGAAAGATGCGGTAAAAGGCAATGGCGGCGGCAATCACCAGAATGGCCGGCAGCGGCGCCCTGAGTTCAACAATGCGCTCTCCCCGCAGCGGCAGGTGAATGTGCGTGAAGGCGAGAAACACCACGATAAAGCCCCACACCAGCACATTGCCGCCCAGCGAGACCCAGATTTTCTTTACGTCAACGTTCCAGCGTCGCCCGCGCAGAAAATGCCAGGCCACGTAGCCAATGTAGGAAAGCTTGTCAGAAAAGAGCAGAATGGCAAATCCGGCCGCAGCCAGCGCGAGCCACGTTGTCTTGGGATGGTGCGCGTGCAGGTAGATGCCGCGCTCCTGCATGAATTCCCAGATGAAGTTGCCGACGCCTGCAGACGCGGCGATAAGCCCGGCCAGCAGAAACACGTAGCGCGACCAGTCAATGCCCAGCGTGGCAGGCGTAAGCTCCATCCAGGACCGGACCAGATTGTCAGCGCTGCCAATGAGCCCTTGCGAGTGTGACGCATACGATGCCGCATTGATGCTGCCCACGGACGCAGCAGTGATTACGTGCGTGGGAATTTCGGCGTCCTGGAAAGCCATGAGCACGCCGGCTTCATAAGCGCCGCGCGCGCCGCCTCCGGAAAGCACCACGCCCACGCGTGATGAGAACTCGCGCGGATGTTCTTCCGCAGCCAGTTGACTGCGGAACTCCTGGCGCAGATGTTCCAGTTCGGCCATGGAGGCCGCCACCCGCTCTTTGGATGTGCTGATTGGCATTGCTAGCCGAAGCATAGCGCAGCTTGCCCGGAAAATCGAAGCAGAAGCTCGCAACGACCGGGCCGCAGGTCGTGGAACGTTGGTGCTTTGAGAAAACGAAAGAGCCGAGAATTGCAGCCTTTAAGCCCGCTGCAACACGCGCGCGATGGCCGATGTCATCCTGCCCCAGCGCTCGGTTTCCGCCGTGAGATACTTCCGCCCCGTAGCGGTTAGCGCGTAATACTTGGCCCGGCGGTTATTCTCTGAGGTTCCCCACTCCGATTTCAGCAGACCTTTCAGTTCAAGGCGGTGCAGAGCGGGATAGAGCGCTCCTTCTTCCACGCGCAGTACATCCGCCGAGCTCTCATGGATCCATTCAGCCACGGCGTAGCCGTGCATGGGGCTGCGGTCCAGAGCTTTGAGCACCAGCATGTCAAGCGTACCCTGCACCAGATCGCCAGATTTGTTTTTATCATTTCCCATAAATTGCTTATGGGAGTATGGCACAGAAATGCAGCATGAACAAGGATTAGCGGAATGGAGATTCTCTCGTTCGTGTGATCGAGCTTTCCCCATCCGAGGATTTATGTGGGACCCACACGAATCCACAGCAATTCAGCAGTTGTTTACAGGAAGTGCACGCCGAACTTCTTGCAGATTGTCTTCGCCCTCTCGCGATCGGGATCGCGGGGCGCCGCTGCATGGAGCTCGCGAAACATCTTCTCTCCGCCGGCAGGAAAGAGCGTAACCAGAGCACGAGCGCCACGGTCGCCCGCGTGAGAGGAATGAGGTACACCGCGCGGCAGGAGCACGGTAGCGCCGGCATCGGCGGAAATCCTCTTATCGCCCACCGTGAAATCCATGTGTCCTTCCACAATGTAGAAAACAGCGTCTTCCTGAGTATGGAAATGGAGCGCCACTCCGGCGCCGGGACGATACCATTGTTCTATCAGCGAGAACACGCCGCCCGTTTGTGAGCCATCGAGTTTGACGACCTGCCGGTCGCCTATGACGTTCAGTTGTTGGCCGTCGCCCGGAGCAACGAGCACAGGATTTGAAAGCAGGGTCTTCATTCCGTCTCCGTCGTAGCAAATAGCATTTAGCAGTCAGCAATCAGCCCAACTGCTATTCAGGGACTCAGCTTGAGAATCGAACCGCGTTTCGATCAACACCGTTGCGGGACTGAATGCTGAACGCTGATTGCTGAGTGCCTTGTTACGGCAGCAGGAAGGAACTACGAAGCCCATGGGGGAACTACGGAGCCCAAAACAACTGCCAGATGCGAGCAATCAGCAGTCAGCAGTGAGCATTCAGCCCAGTCTCCCAGGCTGATGAGTTCCGTGTACATGGCTGCTGATGTCAACTGCTCAGTGCTTGTATCAGGTCTTGCAAATTCACAGCCGGCTTGGGAACCGGTCTGCGTCAGCCGCGCTGGAGCGCGGTCAGTCATTTTTTTACTTTAGCCGTCAAAGGCCGGCGATTCTTCTGTCCTTAAGTGCGCAAGGCGAAGCAAGGTTACTTTTCTTTGCGCTCATCGCTGGCGATCACGCCGTCTTTAATGTGAATCACGCGGTGCGCATGCTCAGCAATATCGTTCTCGTGAGTAACCAGGACAATCGTATTTCCCTTGGCGTGCAGGTCGGCGAAAAGGGCCATGATTTCGCTGCCGGTCTGTGAATCCAGGTTGCCGGTAGGCTCATCGGCCAGGATGATGGACGGGTTGTTCACTAACGCGCGCGCAATCGCTACCCGCTGGCGTTGTCCGCCGGAGAGCTCATTCGGTTTGTGGTTCATGCGCGCTCCCAGATCGACTGCCTGTAAAGCTTCCTTCGCGCGGTTGATGCGCTCATCCGTTGGCGTGCCGCTGTAGATCAGAGGCAGCTCCACGTTGTGCAGCGCTGTTGCGCGGGCCAGAAGGTTAAACGTCTGGAACACAAATCCGATCTCGCGGTTCCGTATCCGGGCGAGTTCATCATCGTCCAGCTCGCTCACCTGGTTTCCGTTGAGCCAATAGCGGCCGCGAGTTGGAGTATCAAGGCAGCCGATCAGATTCATGAGCGTGGATTTCCCCGAACCGGAAGGGCCCATGATGGCCACATATTCGCCGCGGTTGATGCGGAGGTTTACGCCGCGCAGCGCGTGCACCTCTTCCGCTCCCATTTGATAAGTTTTCCAGAGATCGTCCGTGCAGATAATACAGTTGGTTGGAGGCGCGGTCATACTGCTCTGCGAGACATCGGCGATTTGCGTTGCCATTCTTTTCTCCTGGTTTGCGGCAAGTCGCCCCCGGCTTGCTACCGCACTTCTGGATCCAATTCCTGCTTACTAAACTTAGACGCGCAAACCGCCCCAGGGTTTACGACTCAGCTTTGGCCGCTTGCGAATTGTCAACTTTCACGCCAGCGCCATTTTTCAAAGTCTTCAGGACCTTGTAGCTGCCAGTGATGATTTCGTCGTTTTCCTTGAGCCCGCTCTTCACCTGGATTTCCGTGGTCCCGGTCAATCCGGTCTCCACCTTTCGGAATTCCGCCTTGTGCGCCGGCGTTATGACAAAGACGCCTTGAATTTCGTCATCCTGCTGTTTCACCATGGAGACCGGCTGAGCTTTTGCAGACTTGGTCTTGCCAGTGTGATTTTCCAAGTCTTTCTCCGTTCTGACGGTGAGTGCCTGAATCGGAATGGCAAGAGCATTTTTCGCCGTTCCAGTAGTGATTTTGGCGGTAGCAGAAAGACCTGGACGCAGGCTTTTGCGAGTATCGTCACCGAGGTCTTCGAGCGTTACCACCACCTTGAAATCTTTGGCTTCCTGAGTGCTCGTGGCGCTCTGCTCGCTGGAAACACCCGTAGAGCGCACGATGGCGTTATCGCCGATCTCCGTAACCTTGGCCTTGAAAGTCTTTCCGGGCAGCGCGTCAATGGTAACTTCAGCGGGCTGGCCGATGGCCACATTCACAATGTCCGTCTCATCCACGTGCACTTCAGCCGTGATGACTGACATGTCAGAAACGGTCATGATCGTGCTGCCGGGCGAGTTCTGGATTCCCATTACCACCGTTTCGCCCTGATGAACAGGAAGGTTGGTGACCGTACCGTCGAAGGGCGCGGTGTAGAGGGTCTTACTGAGAATATCGTTCACGCGCGTGAGCTGCGCCTTGGTCTGGTTGATGTGCGTCGCGGCGGAGTCGAGCTGAGCACGGGACTGCGCGACACGCGCCTTGTCCTGAGCGGCTACCGCTTCAGCAACTTCATAGGCGGCTTTCTTCGCGTCAAAATCCTGCTTGGCGATGAGCTGGTCCTTGTAAAGACTCTGGGCACGCTCATAGTCCAGCTTGGCGCGAGCAAGATCAGCGCTGCTGCTTTTGGATTGAGCAATGGCGGTGTTGAGCGCGGCCTGCGAGGCCAGAGCGTCTGTCTGGTTGGAGGCGAGCTGCGCCTTCATGGCATTCACGTCCGCTGCCGACTGCACGTTCTCCAGTTGCGCCAGCACCTGGCCTTTTTTGACTTTGTCGCCTTCCTGGACGTACAGCTTGGTAATGCGCCCCATTGCGTTGGCGCCGATATTGACGTAAGTCATCGGCCTGATCTCGCCCGACGCCGTGACCTGGGATGCGATGTCCTGCCTTACCACCTTCCCGGTCTGCACCGCGACAACATTCTTCTGGCTCTGATTGACGGTGAAACCGACGATCGCGCCGAGCAGAATAATGACACCAACTATGAGTGCAATCTTTTTGGCGTTCATGAATCCTTCCGGGCCTCACCGCAGGAGGACATGCCTGTTGTGTCATACGCCGCAGAGACAAGAAAAGTTCCTTGCCTTTGGCGAAGAAGAACGCGGTTGAGTCCTGTTTTGGATTATAACGGGAGCGCCATCCCTGAACCAGAGTTTTTGCAGAGAGATGAAGGAATCGCCTTTTATTTGCGTGGCTAAAAGCGCTTACAGGAGCGTTTCCGGGCAGGGTTGCCTTGCTTCAGGATGATCAAAAGACATAGAATGAAAGTCACCCGATCCTTCACTGCAGGAGGCGCCAGGTGAACCCCGGTAATCGCCGTCGTACCTCATATTTTTTATCCGTCCTTTTATTTTTGTCAGGGGCTCTTCTTTTCGCGCAGATGGTCGTTGCCCAGGCGAGCGTCACAGTGGATGGCCTTAATCAGTCAGCCACGAACGACAAGTCTGAAAAAAGCAAGTCTGCGGATAAGAGCCAGAAATCAGACAACGCTGATCAACAGGCGTCAGATCAGGAAGATCCGCTGAAGAGACCTCGACCGGAAACCAAAGGAGCGAGAGTCGAAAAGCTGGGAGGCGTCTACAAAAAGTGGCTGGATGAGGACGTCCGCTGGATCATCACCGGCGAAGAGCTCTCGGCCTTCAAGAAACTCAGCAACAACGCCGAAAGAGATCAGTTCATTGAGAACTTCTGGGCAAGGCGCGATCCCACGCCCGACACAGCAGAAAACGAATTCAAAGAAGAACATTACCGGCGCATCGCCTACGCCAATGAACATTTTGCCGCCGGCATGCCGGGCTGGAAAACCGATCGCGGAAGAATGTATATCATGTACGGTCCGCCGGACTCCATTGACGCCCATCCCATGGGTGGGCCCTACCAGCGCTCGGCCGAAGAAGGCGGAGGGGAAACCCAAACATATCCCTTTGAAGTATGGAATTATCGCTATATCGAAGGAATCGGCCAGAACATTGACATCGAGTTTGTTGACGACTGCGGGTGCGGCGCCTATGAAATGACGATGGACAGGTCGAGGAAGGATGCCCTGCTGCACGTCCCCAACGCCGGCCTCACTACGTTTGAAGAAATGGGGATGGCGAATAAAGCCGACCGCTTCCATGGCGGCATAGAACAGCTGGGCCAGGGGCCTTTCAACCAGAATAATCAGAGCAAGGAATTTGACCGGCTTGAGCAGTTCGCCAAACTCAATGCTGCTCCGCCCGTTAAGTTCAAAGAGCTGAACGAAATCGTCACGTCTCATATCCGTTACAATCTGCTGCCGTTTGACGTTAACGTTGACTTCGTCAAGCTCACTTCAGATACCGTGTTGATGCCCATCACCCTCCAGGTTCCGCTTCGCAATCTCACCTGGACGAACAAGGAAGGCGTGCAGCGCGCGGTGCTGAATGTGTTCATGAAATTGAGCACCCTCTCCGGCAAGACCGTTCAGACTTTTGAAGACACCATCCGCAAGGACATACCCGCAGAGCTGCTGGAGAAGGAACTCTCCAACGTCGCTCTCTGGCCCAAAGCGGTGCCCATGCGTCCCGGCCTTTACCGGCTCGACGTGGTGATCAAAGATGTCAATGGTGACAAAGTCGGTACCTACAGCCGCGGATGGACTGTTCCTGACTATTCTGACGACAGACTGACCTCATCAAGCCTCATTGTTGCCGATCAGATGCAGCCTGTGCCTTCACGCGAGATTGGCAATGGCGACTTCGTCATCGGCCAAAATAAGGTCCGCCCGCGGGTACAGCCCTCTGACGGTAAGCCGGCATCCTTTAAAAAGGGCGAGCAGGTCAATCTCTGGATGCAGGTCTATAATCTGGGGATCGATGCGAACACCAAGAAGCCGTCGGCGACCGTGGAGTATAAAGTTATGAATACCGCCACGAACCAGCCCGTGGTAGACTTGACGGAATCAACGGCCCAGATGGGTAATATCGGCGACCAAATGACGCTGGAAAAGAGCCTTCCAGGCAACTCTTTGGCGCCCGGCGTTTACCAGGTAACGATCAAAGTGAACGACTTGGTTTCCAAGCAAACCATTTCGCCCACAACAAAATTCGCGGTCCAGTAGTTGGGCGAATCCACTTCATCGAGGTGGTGGAGATGACCCGTAAACTCGGATGTTACTTGCTGATCTCCATGTTGGCCGCGCCCGGCTTTGCGGCCCACGTCGGCATCATCTCGGGTTATGTTCGCGATAGTTCAGGCACTCCGCAGATGGGCGTCGTGGTTGAGATCTTTACCTCCGCGACTGCCGTTCCCGTCACCGTATTTACTGATGCTCACGGACATTATTCCGCGGAGGGCCTGCCCAGCGGCAAGTACCAGGTCCGGGTCAGTGCCGCCTACTTCCTTCCCTCACTGCGCGAAAACGTAAAGGTCAACTCCGGCGCGCACGTGCTCGTGGATATGACCCTGAACACGCTGGCCGATGCTCTCAAGATGCTCCCGCCCCGCCGTACTCCGCAGACCGAGGCTGACGACTGGCATTGGACCTTGCGCTCCTCCGCCAATCGCCCTGTGCTTCGCGTCGTGGAAGAGGACAAGAAAGACAAGGGGCTGATCGTGGTTTCCCGCAGCCAGAATCCGGAACATCCTCAGGACCGTGACCTCACCGGTCATGTGGCTTTCCTTGCCGGGGCTGAAGCGGATGGTTTTGGCAGCGCCGGTGACATGACCACCGCGTTTGCCCTGCAGAAATCCATGTTTTCCTCCGGGACGCTTTCCCTGAACGGAAACATTGGCGCCAATTCCGGCGATCCCACCGGCATACTGCGCGCCTCTTATGCGCACGATTTCGGCGATTCCTCGCGGCCCACTTTCACCGTCACTTACCGGCACTTCGCTGCTCCCGGCACTGCCGTGGAAAACTCGCCCTACTCAGCCATCGCTGTAAACACTTCAGACACAATGACGGTTGCAGGCATTATTGACCTGCAATATGGCGCCGATCTGCAATCGCTCCAATTTGCGCGACGTGTCACTGCTGCCCGGCCCTATGGCTCAGTTCAGGTGCACCTCTCTCCTGATCTTGTGGTTGAGTATCGCTATGCCACCTCCGAGCCGGATATGCGCGCGGCCAAAGGCTTTGACAGCGCTCCCGCAGACCTGAGCGAATCCGGGCCGCGTATGGCCCTGCTCAATGGCTCTCCCGAGGTTGAGCGCGCCCGGCATCAGGAGCTCTCGGTTTCACGCCGCATGGGGAAGACCAGCGTTCAGTTGGCAGCGTTTGCCGATCACGTTGGCAATATGATGCTGACCGGAGCAGGCGATCCCACCAGCTACTCTGATGACGTTTTGCCGGACATCTATTCCGGCACCTTCTCGTATGCTTACGCCGGGAATTTGAATACCAGCGGAGCGCGCCTGGTGGTGGAGCGCAAGATTTCCGATGATCTCAGCGCTACGCTTGACTACTCGACCGGCGGCGCCGTTACGGCGGATCCTGGCCCATGGCAGACTCTTGCCGAGCGTCTTGCTACCAGCCGTGAGCATGCGGTCGCAGCAAAAGTTTCCGGCTACGTTCCCGGCTCGGGCACTCACTGGATTGCCTCTTACAAGTGGACCAGCGGAAACAGCGTTTCCGGGGTGGACGCCTTCAATGCATCACCCGGCCAGGCTGATCCCTATCTGAGCATTTTCATCCGCCAGCCGATTCCTGGCACGTCCTTCATACCGGCCAAGATGGATGCGCTGCTCGACATCCGGAATCTGCTGGCTCAGGGCTACGTCCCTGCTGTGGGTCCGGACGGCCGCCCCGTCTACATCCTCCAGTCGGCCCGCTGCCTGCGCGGCGGACTGGCGTTCAGCTTCTAAACAGATGGTCGGAATTGTGGATCGCAGCCATCTCCGGCTGTGGCTGAGAACGGCGGGCTCGTGCCCATTGCCGCTTACCTGGTAAAAATAAAGGCAATGTAATTAGCGTGAGCTTTGTTGGATGTCATTCGCCACATGGGCCCTTATTTTCTTCCCTCTCTCTTCTGTGCAATCACCAGCCCTCTCGGCGTCGGCAGGAGCACTACGGAGATTAACCCTTCTGCTTCCATTCTCAACGCGGCTTCGCGCACGGTCTTCAGGTGCGAGCTGGCATCATGCATCAGAATCAGGCCGTTGGGGTTGATATTAGGAAGAAAGTGCCGCACCTCGGGCTCGCGCAATTCAGGAAGAGAATCGCAGAACAGCACGTCGATCTGGCCGGGAACTTTCACGTCCAGGCTGGATTCGCAGCGGTACTCGATCCATTTCTTCAATCCTGAGCCGTCGATCTTCTCTTTAGCCTTGGCGAAGACCTCTTTGTCGGGTTCGCAGGTGATGATCTTGCCCGAGCCGTTCTGCTTCAGCCCTTCGGCCATGTAAAGTGTGCTCACGGCCAGAAACGTTCCCGTCTCTACCACCAGGCGCGGCTTCATGGTAGTCATCAGGCAGCGGAGAAACTCCAGCACCTCAACTTCAGCGGTCATGGTGTCAAACATCCTCCAGCGTTCCGGGTGCGGGCACTCGGGAGTAGGGCGGTGATATTCCGGCTTGGGATCGTTCCCATGCTGAATCACGTGATTGAAGACCTTGCGTACCGGGTCAACTTTGCGAAATCGACGCCTCGCAAACACCAGCAGCACGCCGCCGGCTAGGGCTGACAGAACCGCCGTGAACTGGGCATTGCTCATCCCGAAGATCACGCGCGGGTTAATGCGCAGAAATTCAACAAAGAAGCGCTCCAGTCCGCTCAGGATCAGGAACTCGCCCGTGATCACTCCCGGCGCCAGGGGATGCTGCAGCGCGCGCTTGCCGCGTCGCCAGATGTACCAGAAGATCAGCATCATCACGATGAATTCGTAAATCGGCGTGGGATGAACGGTACAGTTGGGAGGCGCTCCCCACTGCGGACAAGTCGTGGTGGTGGGAACCAGCCCGTTGGGAAACGCCATTCCCCAGGGCAGATGTGTAGGCTTGCCATAATCGCCGTCGCCCGAGATCAGGCAGCCGATCCGTCCTACGGCGTAACCAATCGCCGCGGCAGGGCTGGCAACATCCAGCATGCTGAGCAGGTTCATACGGTACCTGCGGGCCATTAACAATAAAGTTGCAATACCGGCCACAAATCCGCCGAACCAGGCAAAGCCACCACGAAACCACGCCAGCAGCGCGGCTGGGCTGGTCAGGATTTCAGCATTCAGCCGGTCAACCGGCGTATCAATGATGTGCCAGATTTTGGCGCCGAGAATACCGGCGATGGCTACGTACGCCACGACGGTATAGGGATCCACCGAAACGTTGCGGCGCTTTATCTCAGCCGCCAGCACAAGGTACGAGGCGATGAACGCCAGACACATGAGCAGCCCGAAGGTCGGCAGCTGAAATGGGCCAATTGGAATATAAGGAAGCAGTGGTTGTCCTCAGAGCGGAATCTCTGATTCAGTATAAATCGTGGAGAAACGACTTCATCTTTCTGGTAGAGCGGCAGGATGGGTAATGGTTACGTCCGGCAATTCTGCGGTACCCCGTACCGCCAGGTGCGCTGGAACAATCAGCATGCGCGGCAAGGAGTGGTTCTTTCGATGATACTTCCAAACGTCGCCCAGGGAGCGTACGCCCAGCTTCTCCTGCATCATTTTGCCTGAAGGTATATCTTTCAGCTCGAACAGCCCCGCCGGACGGAAGGTCTGGTGCGCCGCTATCAGCAGGTCGCTTTCGCTGCGAAAGTCGTCCGCCAGTTTGGGATCAATAATGAAGCAGTAAAAAATGTCCCAGTCGTGCACCTTTCCATCAGCCGTGTACTTGTTCACTATGCGGTTGTGGTCGTATTGCGGGTGCTGCGGCGAGCGGTATTGTGTGCCAGGAACCACAAGGTAGAGATTCAGGCGCTTGTCCACGAGCCCGCCATTCGTCAGGCGCTCGCCAATATTCCAGGGACCGAATGTGGCCAGACGCCGCGTGCCAGTCATCTCCGGCGTGAACACAATGGCATCGCCGTCGTGATAGGCGGCGAACGGCTTCACTGGCGTGGGCGACGGAGCGGCAAAGGCCAATCCGGCGGCAACCAGCGTAACCTTGGGCCACGCCCATGCACTGATGGGTCGGATGAACACAGGCCAGAGATTATGGCAACTCATCTACTTTCAGGCAAGCTCGCAGGTGGGTCTTGGACAGATGCTAAAGTGAATACACATGAGTAACCTCCTGCAGCATCGCGGACTGCGCCTCATTTTGACGGCCAACGTTATCTCTATGATGGGCAGCGGCTTAAACTCTGCAGCCGTGACCTGGTACATTCTCCAGGCCACCCACTCAGAGACCGCGCTGGGCCTGATGCTAATGCTTCAGACGATTCCCGCCATGCTGCTGCTGCCTTTCAGCGGAGTCATTATTGACCGCGAAGACCGCCGCAGGCTGGTGATGGTGCTGGACGCCTCGCGTGGACTGGTGGTGTTTGCAG
>Ga0134128_10009093_pt1 | contig 11948 bp, 11 predicted proteins | sample KB31754_FD_96462 | JGI IMG/M metagenome (GOLD analysis project Ga0134128, IMG submission 96462) | Terrestrial soil microbial communities with excess Nitrogen fertilizer from Kellogg Biological Station, Michigan, USA - KB3-175-4 | ecosystem: Environmental > Terrestrial > Soil > Unclassified ...
CGCGTGCCAGCTCGATCCCGCTGCCGTCCTCGAGCGACAGATCGACCAGCAGCACGTCGGGGACGAGGCGATCGAGTAGGGGGAGGGTTTCGCGCACGCTGGACGTCATTCCCACGATCCGGAGCGCGGGATTCTGACCCAGCAGGCTGGCAAGTGCGTCGCGTACGATCGGGTGATCGTCGACGATCAAGAGGCTTGTCACGTTGATCTCACGTCGGACGAGGTCATTCGTGCCTACCGCTCACGTCGGACGCAATCTCATTCGTGCTCGGCAAAAGTAAAGACTGTTCCGTACGAAATCCGAAGGTCGTTTCGAGGAGCGGGAGCGCTGGGCATCGCGAGCACCAAATCCGGTGCGCGAGCGTCCCATTCCACGCAGACTCCAAACGAGAATTTCGAGCACGTCAAACAGAAGACGGGACCCCGCAATCGACGAGGATTTCGCAGAGGCAAGCGCGCTGAACCGAACCGTCCCGCAAATCCTGACGCCCTGGGTGCGGAGCTCCAACTTGCCACGGCGATGAAACTCCACGAATGGGAGGTCTCTCGGCGGGCGCGGCCACACCAGTGCGAGCACCCATGTTTCGTTCACCAGCTATTCACAAACTGGGGCGCAGCCGGGGACGGGGTTGTCGGCCAGAAACTTGCGGACCACGCCGGGTCCTCGCCGGCCTTGGCGGCTATGAACCGCAGACGCGGGCAGGCTGTCCGTCCGACGGCGTCGAGCTCGCGGAGCGCACGATGATAGGGCGGCGCCCTCGTTCAGGGGCGGACATGTCCGATCATGTCGAGTCCGATCATGTCGAGGCCGCCTGTCGCCGCGTCGATCTGGGCGGACACCGCAAGGAACCGCCAAACTGCGCGGCTCCGCGGTGTTCTCTGGCCTGGCACCGCGATTGCTACAGGCGGGCTCATGGGAAATACAACCGAGACGGTTGCTCATGCCTCCGGAGGGGACGGAGCGATGGCGCGCTACGCGGACGGAGACAACGGAGCGTTCGTGGAGGTCTATGCGGTGATCGCGCCTCGGCTCACCAGCTTCTTTCGAAGGGGGTTGCTCGACAAGAGCAGCGTCGATGACCTCGTGCAGGAGACCCTCCTGCGCGTTCATCGGGCACGCGCGACGTTCATTCGGGGGTCGGCGCTCATGCCCTGGGTGCGGACCATCGCGCGCCGCCTGCTCATCGACGTCTTTCGTCGCGCAGGGCGCGAGCAGCCGAGCGATCCGGCTCTGTTGGACGATCTCGGCGTCGGCCTATTGACTTCGAGGCTTCCCACCGGTGAGGAGATCGTCGCGGCCAAGCAGATGGTCATGCAGCTCGAGGAGGCCTGGGAGCGCGTTTCGGAGCCGCAACGGTCGGCGTTGTCGCTGGTGAAGGGCGAAGGCCTGTCGATCGCCGAGACCGCCGCCAAGCTCGGCACGACCGCCATGGGCGTCAAGTTGCGGACCCACCGGGCCTCGCGCGCGCTGCAAGCGGGAATCGCGGACTACGTCGCCGCCGCCTAGGGGAATGAAAGTTCGGCAGGTCCAACGTCGCGGACGATTCGCTTCAATACAGGTCAGTCCGTCTCGGCTTTCTTTCGGATCTGTTCGAGATCCAGCGAGTCGATCTTCTCCATCAACCGGTAGAGCCGGCCGCGGCCGACGCCCAGGTCAGCCGCGGCCCGCCGCACGACGCCGCGGTTTCGGCGCAGCGCCGCCAGGACCGCGGCCGGGTCGGCCTCGCTCCGCTGGTCGGCGTGAGCCGGCTCCGTGTCGACGGCGTCCTGGCCGCCGTCGACGTCCGCTTTGAGGAGATCCTCCAGCATGGCCCGATCGACCAGGGGTGCGTCCGGGTAGATCGCCAGGAGGCGAACGACCAGCGACGTCAGGTCCCGCATGTTGTGGGGCCAGGGATGGGTGCACAACGCCTCGACGGCACCGGCGTCGAGCCGTGGAACGCGGTCGGCCGACGAGCGCTGGGCGAGCAGCTTGGCGAACAATAGTGGAATCTCCTCGACGCGCTCGCGCAGCGCCGGCAGCTCGAGGATGAATCCCTTGAGGCGCGCAAAGAGGTCATCCCGGAACCGGTTCTTCGACACGGCGGCCCGCAGGGGGACATGCGTGGCAGCGAGAATACGCACGTCGATTGGAACCGCCACCGTCTCGCCGAGGGGGATGACCTCGCGCTCCTGAATGGCCCGCAGGAGCTTCGCCTGAACGGCGAGGGAGAGGTCGGCGATCTCGTCGAGAAAGAGCGTCCCCCCCTGCGCCGATCGTAGGAAGCCGGGGCTCGGACGATCTGCGCCGCTGAAGGCCCCCTTTCGATAACCGAACAGCTCTCCCTCGGCCAGCGGCTCGGGCAGCGCCGCGCAGTTGAGCGCGAGGAAGGGCCCAGGACGTTTGCTCCAGGCGTGGATGGCGCGCGCGGCCCCCTCCTTGCCCGCGCCGGTGGCTCCCTGGATGACGATCGACAGATCAGTCTCGGCGATCCGGCGGGCGGCAGCGAGCCGGGCGCGCAGCACGGGGCCGGCCCAATATCCGGGGATCACCAGCTCCAAATCCCAGTCGTTCGCGCCGTCGTGGCACGGCGCACCCGATTCGCCGACGCTGGTGAGCACACCGACCCAGTCGCCGAAGCGAACGACATCGTGGAGCCGGAGCGGAGCCTGGGCGACGCGTCGTCCGTTCAGAAAAACGCCGTTGCGGCTGCCGAGATCCCGCAGCATGGGGACCCCCGCCGCCTGGCGCCGGATCTCGGCGTGCCGGCGCGAGACTGACGGACCGGCGAGGCTGACGTCGACCCCCGACTCGCGACCGAACACGATCGCGCCCGAGGTGAGGCGGGTCAGTCGGTCCTCGCCAGGCGGGAAGACCCAACGGATTGCCAGCGACGTGGGCCTTTCTCCCGGAATCGGAACGTCGGAATGGGGGATCGTCGTGTCCGTCAACCAGGCCAGCATGCGGCAACGGGCGCGAGAAGCCAACCCTCCCCTGGCACTTCCTTGACAGGCCGAATTCCATCGGGGTTTCATCGGTCGCGGTGACCGGGAGTGCATCTTCGCGCGAGGGACTAGAGCTCGGGGGAAGCGTCTTCGACGGGCGCTTCGAGATTGAGCGGCGGATCGCGGAGGGGGGCTTCGCCGTCGTTTACAAGGCGCGCCAGGTCGCGCTCGATCGGCTCGTGGCGCTCAAGGTGTTGAAGGCGCGGGCGACGGGAGATGAAGCCGCGCGCGCCGAGTTTCGGGAGAAGTTCGGGGCCGAGGCGCAGACCATCGCGCGGCTGCGCCACCCCCACATCGTCGACGTCTACGACTTTGCCGTCTCCGCGCTCCCGAGTGGCGAGCTGGCGGCCTGGATGGCGCTCGAGTGGCTCGAGGGCGAGACGCTGGCCACGCGCCTTCGACGCCGCCGCGAAGCCGGTGCGACGGGGCTGCCGCCCCGGGAGGCGCTGGCGCTCTTGCGGCCGGTCCTCGAGGCGCTGGCGTACGCGCACGGGCAGGGCGTCGTCCACCGTGACGTCAAGCCGTCGAACATCATGGTGACGCCGACGCCTGACGGTGAGACCCCGCGGGTCCTCGACTTCGGTATTGCCAAGATCGTCGCTGCCGACGAGTTGCCGCGAACCGGCGATACGCGCACCGAAAGCGCGCCTGTGTTCTCCCCCGCCTACGCGGCCCCCGAGCAGGTCGCGTTCTCGCGCACCGGCGCCTGGACCGACGTCCACGCCCTCGGTCTCGTGCTCGCGGAGCTCATGACTGATGCGCCACCGTTCGTCGACTCGGACCCGGAAGCGCATCTGTTCGAGCAGGTGATGGCTCGGACGCGACCGACACCGGCGAGCAAAGGGAAGGACGTGGGTCCGTTCGAGCCTGTGCTGGCCCGGGCGCTCGCCCTCTCACCGCGCGATCGCTGGCGGAGCGCGGGCGACCTTCTGAACGCGCTCGAGGAAGCCGCTCGGACGCCCGAGGTCGGGGACGCCGCCGCTGCGCGGGAGGCATCGCCGTCGCGTCGCATGGTAACGACAATCGGCGTCGCGCTGCTGACCCTGGCCCTCGCCGGTCTCGGCTGGAGACGGCACCTCGGCAGTCGGGACCGAAGACCACCCGTTTCGTTGGCAAGGCACCCCCCCGTGACGGCGATCCCGGCAGCCTCGAAACCTGAGGCGCCGGCATCGATCACGCCGGCGTCGGTACCCGTGGTCGCTAGGGCGAAACCGATCCGAACGGTGATCCATCGGCGGAGAAAACAACCACCAACACCCCTCGAGGACGGCCGCGATCTATTCGACGACACGAAGTAAGGCGGGCTGCCTGGCATCGTCGGTTGGCAGGCCGGCTTTTTCGCTCGCCGACAGAAACGAAGGACCCCTCCATTCGTATTGGCGAATCGAGCGACGTGGCCATGCCGCACCAGGAGCAACTTGACAGGGAAGATCGCCGGCGGTTTCATCGGTCCCGGCCGGCGGGCAGGTGGATTCGTTCGATGACATCGGGTGAGCGAGCGGTTGCCATCGGGCTCGGAGCGTCGACAATGGTCGCCCTCCTGCTCGTGCCCTCGGGCCTGCGCGCGGCCGGGGACGAGGCGGGTGCCCGGGTCCTATTCTTGGAAGCGAGGAGGCTCGCCGCCGAGGGCGATTTCGCCGCGGCCTGTCCAAAGTTCGAGGACAGTTACCGACTCGACCCCGGTATCGGCACCAGCTTCAACCTCGCCGATTGCTACGAGCACCGGGGCCTCGTCGCCAGCGCCTGGGCGCGCTTCCTCGACGTGGCCGCTGCCACGAAGGCCCTGGGCCAGAGCGAGCGCGAGCGGGTGGCGCGGGCCCGTGCCGCCCTGCTCGAACCAAAGCTGGCCCGCCTGACCATCGAAGTCGGGGCGACGGCACTCGGTCTGTCGGTCGTCCGCGATGGCATCGCCATCGGTGCTGCTTCATGGGGTGTCGCCGTGCCCATCGATCCGGGCTCGCACATCGTCGAAGCGTCGGCGCCCGGGCGGATCCCTTGGAAAACGACCGTCGACGTTCGCGAGGGTCCGAGCGCGGTTACGGTCGCCATCCCGGAGCTCGCCGTGGTGCCCGCGGCGCCCATCGTCGAACTGGTCGTCCCGGCGCCTCGCAGTGCCAACCCGCGGCCGGCCGCCGAGGTGAGCGCGGCCCCGCAGGGCCCGCAGCGGCGCTGGTCCCGGCCGGTCGTCGCCCTCGGCGCGATTGGGGGCGCCGCCCTCGCCGTGGGGGCGGCGTTCGGGATCAAGTTCGAGATGGACAACGGCGAGGCCGAGGCGATCTGCCCGGCGAGCACGAACTGCACGACGGTCGAGGCCGCCAATCATGCGGCTCTCGTGCGCAGTGCCGGCGTCGATCTCAAGCTCGAGGTCGTCGGCCTCGCCGCGGGCGGAGCCGCTCTGCTGACCGCCGGTTACCTTTGGTGGCGGGAGGCGCGGCACGATCGGGGTCGTCCAACGTCGCGCCTCGCGCTCGCTGCGATGCCTTTCGGGCCCGTCGGTCTGGCCGTGGGAGGGAACTGGTGACGCACGGTCGATCGATCGGTCTTCTTTCGGTCTTGACCGTCCTCGGTCTCTTCACGGGCTGCAAGATCGACGATCGCGCGCTTCGGACGAGTCCACCCGGCTCCGGCACGGGCGGCGCCACTGGAGGCGACGGCGGGTTTGGTTCCGGCGGCTCCCCGCTCCCGACGATCCTGCTGGGCGACTTCGAGAACGGGACAGCGCAGCCTCAGGACGGCCGTTTCGTCACCTATCAGTACTACGCCTACAATCCTCCCGGCCCGAGCTTGCCTCCCGGCGCCTTCGTGAGCTCACCGCTCGTGTCGCCGGGCTATAACAGCAACTACGCCCTGGGCCTGAACTGGGAGGTGATTGACGTGCCGGACGGCGTGTCCAACTTCCCCGGGGTCGGGGTGCGCACTCTCGCCAACGCGGGATTCGTCGACCTCTCGGGCTACGACCGGATCGTCTTCGCGCAACAGTACCAGCACAGCGGCAGCTGTCAGGCCGTCCAGACCCTAAATGTTTCCATCGGTTGTGACGAGCTGAACACGTCGTACATGGGCACGGTCGCTCTATCATCGACTTGGACCAACAGCTCGCTCGCTCTCAGTGGATTCGCTGAGCCGAGCTTCGCCCCCCCGTCGGGACACACGCTGGCCCAATGCTTGGCCCTCGCCAACCGCGTCGACTTTCAGACTCAGGCGGACCTCGTCGACGGCGCCTGCTCGTCGGGCAGCCTCGCCCTCGACAACATCGAGATCCGTGCCGGCGCCGCACCGCCGAGCCAGAGTGGCCCCGACGGAAGCGCGAGCACCGGGATAGCGATCGTCCCGGATGGCAACGGTACTTTCGACGGTAGCAACGCCGCCGGTGTGATAGGCGCGTGGGGATCGACCGGTGACTATTACGGCTCCGATGCAACAGCAGGCACCGGCACCTGTCCGCTGGCTGGATTTTCCAAGACGCAATGCTCGACGATCGACGGGCCGACGCCGGGAATGCCGTTCGTTCCCGACGCGACAGCACGGATGTGCACCAGCGGCGTTGCCGCGATGGTGGTGCCGGGCGACGGCGGGCAGCCTGCCTACGCCGACATCTGGGGAAACTTCATTTTCTTCGACCTGAACCATCCTCCAGCAGCCCCGGGCGATGGAGGGCCCGATGCCGGCTCCGGAACGATGGTGTACGACGCGATCGCGCACGGCATCACAGGCTTCGCCTTCGACATCGACGGAACCCTCAGCCGCTTGCGCGTGGAATTCTCCACGCAAGGGACGGAGACCAACTCGGCCTATTGGGACGGCGCCACGGCGGACGTGTCGCCGATCGATGGTGCCGGACACTACGAAATTCGCTGGGCCGACGTGGGGGGGCCAAGCTACCTCTCGACGCCGCCACCCTTCGATCCCTCGAAACTAGAGTCGATCAGGTTTCACGTTACGAGCGACGCATCGTCGGCGGTCTCGTACAGTTATTGCGTCAAGAACACGGTCCTGCTGACGGGACCGTGAAGCGAACGCCCGATGCGCAGCCCGGATTTCCGTCCGAGGCCGCCGGCGGCGCTCTGGTCTCCCCGCCCGGGAACGGCATCGCGCTATCCAGCAAGCCTTCGTGATGGCTTGCACCGACCGAGCTCGCAAGCCGGCGAGATCCCAGGCCACTCGCGTTCGCTCGCCTCGCTTGGATAAAGGTTATCCTTGTCCGCATAATAGGAGTTGGACGGACGGGAGTGATGAGACTCAGTAGTTCGTCCGTGTGGCTTCAGTACGAATTCGATCCCACGACGGGAACGTACCGACGGAAGGTCGTGCGGGACCCAAACGCCCCCCACCGGTCTCGGGGCAGGGAGGGCCTGAGCGAACTTCGGAGCACGGGCGGATGTTCTTCTGCCTCTATCGATGGGCGGGAGATCTCGTCTTTCGAGCCGGCGCACGGACGTGGAGTCTGTCGCGCGATGATCTCGGATTCGCGTTCTCTCGGCTCAGTTCGGCGAGGTCGCGATTCTGTGTTGTCGAAGGGGGAGGCGAGACATTTCGCAGCACGTGCACCCACGTCCTACGCACGTTCTTTGCCGGACTCGATGTCACGTACGACGGCCTAGACTTCGATAACGACCACTTTCTCGCTAGGGTCGCAACAATTTCCCTTCCTGCGACGGTCGCACACTCACCGGGCTGGCAAGGCTGGCTCGACGGGGCGCGGGCTGCCCACCCACGCGTTGCAGCGGACGGGGCTGCGCTCCGCCGCTGAACGCGATAACGTAGGGCAGACAAGCGATGACCCGCGTCGATTGGATCCCGGATCAGACCGACCGCCGCTCCCGGATCCTAGCTGGCGTCGCCGCGATGATCGGTACGCCTTGGGCTGCGTACCTTGCCTATCAGCTGCCGGAAGTGGTCCGTAAGGGCGTGGCTAGCGTCGCGGAATATGTTGCCCTCTTCGGAGTCGGGTGGCTCATCTATGTCGCTCTCATCCGGCGAGCGCTCGGCAAGACGTTGTGGAAGGATCCGCACATCCTCTGGTGGGCGTGCATCGGCGTGAATGCATTTTGGATTCTCGTCCTCCTGTTTGGTGTCGGCGGTCCGAGTTCCGCGGGCGTCGCCGCGCTCCTCTCGGCGATCGGGTCGGTCGTTCTGGGTGCAACTGGCCTGCGTCTCGAGCGACGGCGCGTACGAGCTGCCCAACCCGGCGTTGAACCCGATGGGGCTTCGGCCCGCGGGTTAACGCCATAATGTTTTAGGCAGACCTGCGAGAACTCATGGTTCTTGCGACCACGGCCTTCCTGTTGGCGACACTCGGAGCTGGAACAGGCGTCGAAAGCCAGGATCCGGAGCATCTCGGCTGGGTGGTTTCGCCTGGCGCTCTTCTGGGACTCCGAAGTGGAGGCGCGTTTGACGCAGCCGGAGAGCTCTCACTCATCGCAAGTAAGGGACGCTTCAGCATCGGTGCTGTTTTCGGAAGCGCGATTCATACGCATTCGTTCGAACTGCAACCAACCGCGTCGATTGGTGGCGACGTCCACGGCGTCATCCTAGGCTTGAATCCAGGTGTGGTTCTCGACCGAACGGCGGATTCGCCGCGTATCGGCTTTCAAGCGACTCTGTGGGCGTGGCCATGGATCGGATGTGGTCACGCTTGCGTTCTGCCGATCCCGATTCCGTTCGTGCGGCTCCGCTCCTTCGCGGGAGGGGAGAACGTATGGATCGCGGGGCTAGCGCTGAAGATTCCATGGCCGATCTCTGGAGAATGACGCGACGGTCAGCCGCCCAACACGGCATTGCAGTCGGACGGCCGCCTTGCGCGGCGCCCGACGCGGGCCCCGCTCGCGGCTGCTCGCGGCCGTGTTACGCTCGAAGGCGACCTTGGCGTTCACCGCTGAACGCCAGGACGTTATGCGGACTTGATGATGGATCCAGCAAAACAGCTAGAAATGCGGGACATAGTAGCGAGCGACCTTGAGGTCGTGGCATCGCTGTTCGTCGAGTGCTTTTCAGTAGCGCCTTGGAAGGAACAGTGGACCCTGGCCGCAGCCAAGAATCGCTTGAGTCTTTTCGCGTCCACTCCGACATTTAGAGGCGTCATCGCGATGGAGGCCGGCCACGTGGTGGGTATGGCCATGGGGCAGATCGAGGGATGGGTGGATGGGAATCTGTTTCTCCTTCAGGAGATGTGCATCTCCCCGAATCGTCAGCGTTCGGGCGTTGGTACGAAATTGCTGGACCACCTTCTGGGCCGGGTCGCCGATACTGACCAGGTGCGCGCTGGCTACCTGTTGACGAATACACCAAGTGCCGCCGAGTCGTTCTACTTGCGCCGTGGGTTTCGGCGAAGCGACGCGAAGATCGTTCTCGGATCCGGTGTGAAGCCGCGTTTGACTCGGGGCGCCGCATAACCGCGCGTTGCAGCGGCCGGCGCATGCGCGCCGCCGCTGAACAGCAGATCGTTATCCGAACACTTCCGAAGCGATGCCACTCGGGGAGATCAAGAACTTCGTCGAGATAGGTGACCTGATGGGCACCGGTGGGCAACCGTCGGCGTCGCAATTGAAGGACGTCGCCTCGGCCGGCTATCAGGTGGTCATCAACCTTGGGCTTCTGGACCCGAAGTACTGCTTGCCGGACGAAGCTGAATTGGTCGGCGACCTCGGGATGGAATACCACCATATCCCTGTCGTCTTCACGGACCCAAAGGCGGATGACTTCCGGCGCTTTGTGAACGTCATGGCATCTCACCGCGATCAAAAAGTCTTCATCCACTGCGCTCTGAACTGGCGTGTGTCCGCGTTTGTTGCGCTCTACGGCGAACTTCGCCTTGGGTGGCTACCGTCGAAAGCGGAGGCTCACATGAGGACCTTCTGGGAACCGAACGAGGTATGGATCGAATTCGCCCGCGAATGCCGAGCGATGGACCCCGCAGTCGGATAACCGCGCATTGCAGCGGACGGCGCTTGCGCGCCGCCGCTGAACGCGTGCGTGATCGTTAGGCAGCGAAGGCATGAAGGCGCTTCGATATGTGCTGTTGTTCGGCCTTCTGGGCGTCCCGTTCGGGATCCTGGGACGGATGATCTATCTCGACAGCTACTACTACGCGAGTGCGCCCCGAGCGCCCGATCTCGCACGAGGCGCAGTGGTGCCTGCAAAAGTCCATCACGGCGCGACAGTGTTCCTGACGAGCGAGGAATGGCGCCGCTTCCAGTCACCGACAGCCGAAGCTGTCCAGTGCACGGCCTTCCTCTTGGGTGCGGTTGCGGCGTTCATGTTGAACCGCCGGTGGAAGTTGCTCAGGAACTCACGCGATCTAGCCTGACCAGCCGTTGCAGCGGATGAGCGCCGCCGGCGGTCGGTTGGATCGTCGACTGTTGCCACGACGCCGCGAGCGCGCCCGCGGCTCATCGCGGCCGCGGTACCTTCGAAGGGCGTCCAGCGGCGTTCACCGCTGAACGGCGGGTCGTCAGCCAGAAGCCAGATGGTCATTCCGCCAATCGAACCGACGCCTGATGGCTGGTCCTCGCAGCGGTGGCAGGTGCGGTTCGCTGCACCCGTGCCCCACGATCTCGAGCAGGTAGGCCGGGAGCTCGAGGAGGTGACGCTGTCCGTGCTCCAGTCGGAGTGGGCCGCACGTGGAGAGAAGCGCAGTGACCCGGTTCGCGTCACCTGCCGACCATCCGCCGGGTCTTCGGTGGGTAGTTAGGCCCTCAGGCGGGCGCCGTGGTCGCTCTCGGGGTCGCGCTGGGAGGTTGCGTCGGCGCGATCGGGCTGAGAGATCGTCCCGGGGGAGGCCAGTGGCAGCGTTAGGCGGAAGCTCGCCCCCTTTCCCAGCTCCGATGAGATCTGCAAGGTTCCGCCGAGGCGTCTCACTCCGTCGGCGACCGCGGACAGGCCCACGCCACGCCCGCTGGTTTCGCTGAGACCGTCGGTGGTGGACAGCCCGTCACGAAGGATCAGAGCCACTCCTTGTTCGAAGCTCAGGCCGGCGGCTTCGGCCGACGAGATCAGACCACGCTCTATGGCTCGGGCTACGACGCGCTCGACGGATACACCGGCCCCGTCGTCGCTGACGTCGATGGTCACGGTCGTGGCGTCTCTCGAGGCCGCGATCCTGATCGTCCCTCGCGCGGGCTTCTCGCCTCTGGCGGTACCGGTCTCGATCCCATGGGCGACGGCGTTCCGTACCAGGTGAATCACCAAGTTTGCAGCCGGGGCCAGCCGACCCGGGAGTTTGATGTCGGTACCCAGCACCAGCTCTACGGACTTGCCGTGAAGCGCGCCCAGACGCGCCACCGCCTCCTCTATGGGGCCGAGAGCGTCGTTGAACGAACGTTCGGAGACCGCGTCGACGAACCGCCCGACGCCCGCCCTGAGGTCGTCCACCGAGGCATGACCGTCGATCAGTCGCCTCAGGGCCTGCAGGTGCTGAGCAGGGATCCGGGTCTCACCGCCGGGGCCGTCCAGGTCGAGGCGCCAGATGCTCGCGTTCTGATCGACCAGTTGATCGATGGCGGCCCGGCATTCCTGTACGTGCTCTGGCGTCAGCAGCAGCTCGTCCTCGATCACGTGGATCGTCCTCGCCGCGGCGTGCAGGTGGAACAACCCGAGCAGGCCCTTCCAGGTATGCAACTCCCGGCGCGCGACCTCCTGCCAAGCCGGCAGGCGATGCCGCCCGTCCTCCGCCTCCGCGAGCAAGCGCTCGGCGGCAACATGGGCCGACCGCACGAACGTGGTGAAGTTATCCTGATGGCGCAGGACGGTGATGACACCGTCCATGCGTTCCTGCTCCTCTTCGGCACAGACTTGGGCGCTGACGTCCAGGATGCTGAACAGCAGGGACTCCGGCTGCCCGGCCGCATCTCGAATCAAAGAGGCGGACAGCCTGAGATGCCGGTCCCGCACCTTCACCCGCGAAGGGAGCTGGTCCAGCGACAATTCTTCAGGAAGGATGTCATCGAAGATCTGCAAATAGCCGA
>Ga0134128_10009095_pt1 | contig 11947 bp, 7 predicted proteins | sample KB31754_FD_96462 | JGI IMG/M metagenome (GOLD analysis project Ga0134128, IMG submission 96462) | Terrestrial soil microbial communities with excess Nitrogen fertilizer from Kellogg Biological Station, Michigan, USA - KB3-175-4 | ecosystem: Environmental > Terrestrial > Soil > Unclassified ...
GCGGCGCTGCAGCGCCGTGCGCTGACGGCGTTCGGGCGCCATCCGAACGTCGCGGCCGCGCTGGTGATCGGGGGCACCGCGCCGTATGTCGAAGCGATTGCAGCCGACATCGCGGCGACCGGCAAGCCGGTCGAGGCGCTCGTGCTCGACGATTGCGAGCACGATGCGATCACCGTCACCGAGCGCGGGACGCGGATCGTCGCGCGGATGCTGCGCGATGCATCGCGTGCGCGTCGCACGCGGGTGGCGCTCGCGCAACTGTGCGTCGGGATGGAATGTGGCCGCTCCGACCCGAGCTCGGGCCTCGTCTCCAACCCGCTCGCCGGCAGCATCGCCGATGCGGTGGTCGAGGCGGGCGGACGCGCGGTGTTCGGCGAGACGATCGAGTGGCTCGGCGCCGAGCATCTGCTTGCACGACGCGCGGCCGACGATGGCGTCGCGCGCGCGATTCGCGAAGCGGTCCTGCGGCGCGAGCGCGCGAGCATCGACGCGGGCATCGATCTCGTCGGCAACAACCCGGGTCCGACGAACGTCGCCGCCGGACTGTCGACGATCGAGGAAAAATCGCTCGGCGCGATCGCGAAAGGCGGACGGGCGCCGATTCGTGGCGTCGTCGGCATCGCCGAGTCGCTGCCCGGTCCGGGGCTTTATCTGATGGATGCGCCCGCGTATGCGCCCGAGTCGGTTGGCGGGCTGGTGGCGTCGGGCGCGCAGATCGTGCTCTTCACGACCGGCGTCGGCAACAGCTTCGTGAGCGGCATCGCGCCGACGATCAAGATCTCCGCGAATCCGAACGCCGTCGCGCGCCTGCACGAGCAGCTCGACTTCGACGCGAGCGACGTGTTCGCGCGCAGGGCGTCGCTCGCCGACGCGGCCGCGCGCTTGCAGGACGTCGTGCTCGACGTGGCGTCGGGAACGCTGACATGGGGCGAGGTGATGGACGAGGGCGAGGACGTCGTGAGCCGGCTGGGAGCGGCCCTGTGAGACCTGCAGGCGGGTTCCAAGGCGGCCCCACGGCGTGGCAGGCGAGCGCGCTCGCTGCGAGCGACAACGTCGCGATTCTTCTCGCGCCGGTCGCGGCCGGCGAAGAGGTCGCGGTCGACGTGAGCGGCACGCTCACGACGATCACCGCGCGCGAGCCAATCGCGCTCGGCCACAAAATCGCGCTCGTCGACTTGCGCGAGGGTGACGCGTTGACGAAGTATGGCGAATGCATCGGCGAAGCGACGCGGCCGATCGCGCGCGGCGCGTGGGTGCACGTCCACAACCTGCGCAGTCGTCGCGGGCGGGGCGGCGTTTCCTCGGCCGGCGCGTTCGATCCGCACGCGTATCTCGATGCCGCTGCAAGCGCCATGTCGCTGACGATACCGCCGGAAAGCCGCGATGCGGTCGCCGCGAATCTCGTACGGCTGCATGCGCTTGCGCGCGACATCCTTGCGCCCGATGAATGATCCGCTCGCCGCGAGTGCAACCGCGGCCGACATCGCGCAGGCCGTGCGCGACGGCGCGGTATCGGCGCGCGCGGTCGTCGACGCGACGCTCGCGCGGATCGAACGGATCGATCCGCGCGTCAATGCGTTCACCGCGCTCGCGGCGTCACGTGCGCGCGAGCGTGCACTGCAGGTCGACGCGAGGCGCCGCGCCGGAGAACCGCCCGGCGACCTCGCCGGCGTTCCGTTCGGCGTCAAGGCGATGATCGACGTCGCCGGCATCACGACGACCGGTGGCTCGGCGCTCTTCCGTGACGCGAAACCGGCGACGCGCGATGCCGCGGTCGTGCAGCGCCTCGAGGCCGCTGGCGCCATCTGCGTCGGCGCGCTGAACATGGACGAGTTCGGCATGGGCGGCACGACCGAGAACGCGTGCTTCGGACCGACGCGCAATCCGCACGATCCTTCGCGCACGCCCGGCGGATCGTCGGGAGGGTCGGCGGCCGCCGTCGCCGCCGGCATGCTGCCGATCGCGATCGGCAGCGATGGCCTCGGATCGATCCGGCTTCCCGCGTCGCTTTGCGGCGTGTTCGGGCTGCGGCCCACGCGCGGCACGATCAGCGACACCGGTGTCATCGGCGCCGGCGGGACGCTCGCCACGCTCGGTCCGCTCGCGCGCACCAGTCGCGACATCGCGCTGTGCCATCGCGTCGTGTCGACACGCTCCGATGCGCCCCTCGCGTCCGATTCGGATGCGCCACTGCGCATGGCGACGGCGGGCGGCTATTTCGCCGAGGCGCTCGGCGCCGATGCCCGCGAGGCATTGCAAACGATCGTCGAGGCGCTCGCGATCACGCGCGTCGTCGACTATCCCCACCCGCGGCGCGCGCGTGGGGCGGCGACGCTCGTCAACGCGGCCGAAAGCGCGACCGGCAAGCTCGATCTGTTGCGCACGCGCCTCGACTGCTTCGATCCGGCGACGCGCGAGCGCTTCCTCGCGCACGCGCTGCTGCCCGCGCAGTGGTACCTCGCTGCGCAGCGCTATCGCCGCCGGCACATCGAGCAGGTGATCCGGATGTTCGACGACGTCGACGTCATCGTCGTACCGGCGACGCCCTGCGCTGCACCGACGATCGGCACGCGCAGCGTACGCGTCGGCGACGTCGAATTGCCGACGGGACCGGCACTCGGCTGGTTCACGCAGCCGATCGCAGGCACCGATTGTCCGGCCTTGACGGTGCCGGTCGCGCGCGGCAATCGGCTGCCGATCGGCGTGCAGCTGATGGCGCGGCACCATCGCGAGGATCTGCTGTTTCGCGTCGCGGCACGTCTCGAGTCACTCGGCGTGGTCGCGTCGCCGATCGCAGCCGCGTGTCGCTGACGCCAACCGCCTTCGCGCAACTCGCCGTCGATGCGCGCGCCGAAGCGGGCGAGAGCCCATGGTGGTCCGCCGGCGAGCGGTGCCTCTATTGGGTCGACATCCATGGCCGGCGGCTGCATCGCTTCGACGTCGAAAGCGGCAGCGACCGTGCATCGGCGATGCCCGACCTCGTCACGTTCGTCGCGACACACGCGCAAGGCGGTCTCGTCGTCGCATTGCGCGATCGTGTCTGTCACGTCGACGTCGCCACCGAAACGTTTCGCGTGCTCGCGCGACCACCGTTGCCGCTCGGCGGACGCCTGAACGACGGCACCATCGATCCGCGCGGGCGATTGCTGATCGGCACGATGGACGACGCTTCTCGGAGGCAGGGCGCGCACACCGATCCGGCGGCCGCGCTCTATCGCATCGACATCGACGGATCGTGCGTTTGCCTGCTCGACGGCTTTCACACGGTCAACGGCCTCGCGTTCGCGCCCGACGGCCGCACGCTTTACGTGTCCGACTCGCATCCGAACGTGCGCACGATCTTCGCCTGCGACTACGATCCCGCAAGCGGCCACATCGGTGCGCGCCGCGACTTCGTGATAACGGACGATCTGCCGGGACGTCCCGACGGCGGCTGTGTCGACGCCGACGCTTGCTACTGGATGGCGGCCGTCGACGGCGGGTGCCTGCTTCGCTTCGACGTTGCCGGCAAGCTCGTCGGCAGCCTTGCCGTTCCCGTCGAGAAGCCGTCGAAGGCCGCATTCGGCGGCGATGATCTCGACGTGATGTTCATCACGTCGTTGCGGCGTAACCTGAACACGCCGCTCGCGCAGCAGCCGCACGCCGGCAGCCTCTTCGTCGCGCATCCCGGGGTGCGCGGCATTCCGCTGGCCGATTGCGCGATTGCGCTGAGTTGATCCGCGAACCCGCGCCTGTCGACGCCATGGACGCGAACCGTCGACGCACCCGCGTCAACCGCTGTTGCGCAGCCCCGCCGCCAGCCCGTTGATCGTCAGGTGGATCGCGCGCCGCGTGCGATCGTCGGTTTCGCCCGCGCGATAGCGGCGCACTAGTTCGACCTGCAGGTGATTGAGCGGGTCGAGGTACGGGAAGCGATTGCGAATGCTTCGCGCAAGCGCCGGATTGTCCTCGAGCAGCGTACTCTGGCGCGTGATCGCCAGCACGTGCGCGACGCTCCGCGCGTGCTCGTCGGCGATGCGCGCGAACACGTGCCGGCGCAGCGCCGCATCAGGGACGAGCTCCGCATAGCGCGACCCGATTGCGAGGTCGGTCTTCGCGAGCACCATCGCCATGTTCGACATGACGCTCCTGAAGAACGGCCAGCGCTCGTGCATCTCCTGCAGCAGCGCAAGGCGCTGCTGTCGATCGCCCGCCCACGCGTCGACGGCGCTCGCGAATCCGTACCAGCCGGGCAGCATCAGCCGGCATTGCGCCCAGCTGAAGACCCATGGAATCGCGCGAAGATGCTCGATCTGCGACGAGCCGGTGCGCGAGGCAGGGCGGCTGCCGATATTGAGCTCGGAAATCTCGCTGATCGGCGTCGACGCGCGAAAATAGTCGACGAACCCCGGGGTCTCGTAGACGAGCGCGCGGTACGCTGCAAGCGCGAGCGGCGACAGCGCATCGAGCGCTTCATGGTAGACCGGCGCGCGCTCGCCGATCTGCTCGCTATCGAGCAATCCTGCTTCGAGCGACGCCGCAATGATTGTCTCGAGATTGCGGTGACCGAGCTCGGGATCCGAGTACTTGCTCGCGATGATCTCGCCCTGCTCGGTCATCCGCAGGCCGCCTTTCGCGGTGCCCGGCGGCTGCGCGAGGATCGCCTCGTAGCTCGGGCCGCCGCCGCGGCCGACGGTGCCGCCTCGCCCGTGGAAGAGCCGCAGTCGCACGCCGTGCGCTGCGAACGTTTCGACGAGCGCGCGCTCGGCGCGGTAGAGCGCCCAGTTCGCGGTCAGGTAGCCGCCGTCCTTGTTGCTGTCCGAATAGCCGATCATCACTTCCTGGTCGTCGCCGCGGCCCGCGAGTAGTGCGCGATAGCGCGTCGTCGCGAACGCCGCCGACATGACGTCGGCGCAGCGTGCAAGGTCGTCGATCGTCTCGAACAGCGGCACGATCGACACGCCGAGCGCACCGCCGCGCAGCAGGCCGACCTCCTTCATCAAAACGGCGACTTCGAGCAGATCGGAAACCGATTGGCATTTCGAGATGACGTACTGGCGAAGCACGCCCGCACCGAAGCGCGCATGGATTTCGGCGGCCTTGCGCAGCGTTGCAAGCTCGGACGTGCTGCGCGCGGACAATGGCTCGTACGGCGAATGCAAAAGGCGCGGGCCTGCGAGCTCGCGCTCGAGCACCGCGACGCGCGCCGCTTCGGGCAGCGACGGATAGTCGCCGGCGACGCCGGCGCATGCGAAGAGCTCGCCGACGACGTGCTCGTGCACGTCGCTGTTCTGGCGGAGGTCGAGCGCGGCAAGGTGGAATCCGAACACGTCGACGGCGCGCCGCAGCGGCGCAAGGCGGCGTGCCGCGAGCTCGCCCGATCCATGCGTCGAAAGCGAATCGGCGATGACGTCGAGGTCGGCAACGAGCTCGGCAGGCGCGCGATACGGGACGCCTTCCGCGTGCGGCGATCGTGCCGGCGTGTAGTGCGCGAGCTCGTGCGCCGTCGCGGCGAGGCGCGCGTAGATTCCGACCAGCGCCTGCCGATAAGGCTCGTCGGCGCGGTGCGGATTCGCATCGCGTGCAGCGCGCGCAAGCGCGAGCAGCCGATCGGTCGGCACGACGAGGCGCGTGCAAAGCGACATCTCGGCGCCCAGACGGTGCACTTCCGCGAGGTAATGCTCGAACGCGACCGATGCCTGCGCGTGCACGGCGTAGTCGAGCGTTTCGGCCGCGACGTTGGGATTGCCGTCGCGATCGCCGCCGATCCACGAGCCCATCCGGAAGAACGGCGGCAGCCGCAGACCCGGCCATGCCGCGGCGAGCTCCGTTTCGAACGCCGCATAGAGACGCGGAATTTCGGCGAGGAACGTACGGCGGTAATACGACAGGCCGTTGTCGATTTCATCAGCAACGCGCAGGCGCGACAGCCGCAGCATGGCGGTCTGCCACAGCCCCAGCACCTGCGTGCGCAGCCCACGCTCGAAAGCGACGCTTTCCGCCGGCGTGAGTGGCGTGCGATCGCGCCAAACGAGGAGGCGGGCGATCTCGCGTTCGGCGTCGAGCGTGCTCTTGCGCTGGACCTCGGTCGGATGCGCGGTCAGCACGGGCGACACGAGCGCGCCGTCGAGCCACGCCTGGATGGCGCCGGCCGATACGTGCTCGGCACGCAGCCGTGCGAGCGCATGCGCGACGCTGCCGGCGCGCGGCGGCGCACCGGCCATGTCGTGCGCGCGGCGCCGCCTGATGTGATGCACGTCCTCGGCGATGTTCGCGAGATGCGAGAAGTAGCTGAACGCGCGCACGACGTGCAACACGTCGCCGATCGCGAGTGGATTCAGGAGCGTCGACAACGCCTCGCGCGCCTCCTGCGCCTCTTCGCCGTACGCGCGGCGGAAGCGGATCGCCGTCTGCCGGATCGCTTCGACCCGCGCGAACCCGGCATCGCCGGTCTGCGCGCGCAGCACGTCGCCGAGGATGCGGCCCAGAAGCCGCGTGTCCTCGCGCAGCGGCAATTCCTTTTCGTCGGGTAGCGGAGCGTTCATCGCGCGCACGATACACCGGTCCGAATCTTGCGACAGTCGACCGCTTGCAGCGTTTTCGACCGGCTGCGCGCGCCCCATTCGCGTAACAATTACATCGCGCGTGGCAGATTTGTCGCTGCCGCTCGCTCGTTCCACAACTTGCAAGTCGAACAATCCAGGACTGGGACAACCCGAATCGCACCGCAGACGGTCGGTGTGCCGGCAGCGCGCGAGCACTTCGTCCAGTTCTACGAGCACGACGATTCGCTCGTTGCATCGATCGCCGAATTCGTCGGTACCGGATTCGCATCCGATACGGCCGCGGTCGTCGTTGCGACTCCCGATCATCTGCGTGCGCTCGAGCAGCGCCTCGGGACGCGGGGAATCGACGTCGCGGCCGCCCGTGCCGCCGGTCGACTCGTCGCACTCGATGCGCAGCGGACGCTCGAATCGATGCTCGTCGAAGGCTGGCCCGACGCGGCTCGCTTCACTGCGGTGATCGAGCCGTGCATCGCGATGGCGCAGAAGCGGGCACCGCGCGTGCTCGCGTTCGGCGAGATGGTCGCGCTGCTCTGGCGCGACGGACGCCATGACGCGGCGGTGCACCTCGAAGCGCTCTGGAACGACCTCGCCCGCAGATACGACTTTTCGCTCTTCTGCGCCTATCCGATCGCGCAGATGGGCAGCGGCTCGTGGGAAGCGGTGCACGCCGTCTGCGCCGCGCATTCGCACGCGATGCCGGCGAACGCGGTTGTCCATGCGAGCGAGGAGAAGCGGCTTGCCGAGATCTGCGACCTGAAGCGACGCGGCCGCGCGCTCGATGCCGAGGTCGGCGAGCGCAGGGCGGCCGAGCAGCGGCTTGCGCGAAGCAACCGCGACCTCGCCGAATTGCGCGATCGAACGTTGCAGGCGATTCGCGCGCTGCGTGCAAGCGAGGCGCGCGCCGGGCAGATGCGGGCGCTGCTTGTCGCGCGCGGCGTGTCGCAACACAAGCAAATGGACGTGCAACCGCGCGACGTCGACGACCGCAAGGACGAATTCATCGCGATGCTCGCGCACGAGTTGCGCAACCCGCTCGCGCCGATCCGCAATGCGGCCGCGGTGCTGCGGCGGATGAACGCGAACGACGTGGCAGCGGTCGAGCTGTGCCGGATGCTCGAGCGGCAGGTGCAGCAGATGACGCGGCTGATCGACGATTTGCTCGACGTCGGCCGTATCACGCGGGGGCTGGTTCATTTCCGCCGCGAACGCGTCGATCTCGCCGACGTCGTGATGCGCGCCGTCGAGGCGAGCGCGCCGTTGCTGTCCCGGCGCCGGCACCGGCTGAACGTCGACGTGCCGAACGAGTCGTTGCAATTCGACGGCGACCGCGTGCGACTCACGCAGATGATCGTCAACCTGCTCGACAACGCGGCGAAGCACACGCCGGACGGCGGTGCCATCGCGCTTCGGGTGATCTCGCTGCCGGGGCGGATCGAGCTTCGCGTGCAGGACAGCGGAATCGGCATTCCGCCCGAGATGCTGCCGAAGATCTTCGGGCTCTTCGTGCAGGCGCCGCGCCCAGGTACCGACGTGCAAGAGGGGCTGGGCATCGGTCTTGCGCTGGTGCGGATGATCGCCGAGCATCACGGCGGCAGCGTCCGCGCGTCGAGCGCCGGCGCCGGCAAGGGGAGCGTCTTCGTCGTGCGGCTGCCGGTGCTGTCGGAGGCCCGGCGCCATCACCCATCCGGGTGATGTGCAAGCCGCCGTTAGCCAGTATCATCGCACCCGCCTGTCAGTTTTCACAGGGCGTGCGTATCGGCGGGCTCCGTATGCTCGTCGCGCCCCGAAACCCGTTCCCCGGTCACCGGAAACCTCGATACCACGGTCGTCCTGCCGCGTACGTCACGCCACCCCGCGAATGACCGCGAACGTCATCGAGCTGCGGCACGGAACGCGACAGCGCGTGCTGATCGCGCATCAGCGGTCCGACGTGCGGCATGCGCTGCGCACGCTGATCGAGCACGAGCACGTGGCGGTCGCCGAGGCGGCCGACGGTGAAGCGGCGCTCGCGCAGCTCGAAACCGGACGCTTCGACCTTCTGGTCCTGCAGCTCGACCTGCCCGGCAAGGACGGCGTCACCGTGATGCAGTTGCATCGGATGCTGCTTGCGCACGAGCAGCTGCGCCGCGCGCCGCCGCCGGTCGTCGTCACGCTGCCACCCGAGGTGCGCGGCAACGCGGCGCTCACCGATCACCTGGCAGTCCTCGGCGTCGCCGCCTTCATCGACGATGCGCCGCGCCCCGAGGTCGCGCAGCTCGTCGACGAGCTCCTGCGCGCGCAGGCGGCGGCCGACCAGGGCAAACCCGCGGTCGCCTGAATTCCGCCGGGCGATGGGCCGCGCTGCTGCCCGACCGTGGTGGCAGAATCGACGCTGCGCGTAGTGCGTTCCGGAGGATCGAATGGCGGAAGTCGCGGCGAGCCGTTTCGGCAGCGGCAAATCGGTCAGGCGCGTCGAAGACGATGCGTTGCTTCGCGGCGAAGGCCGCTTCGCCGACAACATGCGTTCGGCAGGGGAGCTCGTCGCCTGCTTCGTGCGCTCGCCGCATCCGCACGCCCGGATCGTTCGGATCGATGCCGAGGCGGCCGCGAAGATGCCCGGCGTCGTCGCGATCGTGAACGGACGCGACCTCCTCGATGCCAGGGTCAAGCCGATCCCCAATTCCGCCGATTTCAAGCGTTCCGACGGCGCGCCGACGCAAACGCCGCTGCACCACGCGCTGGCGATCGATACCGTGCGCTTCGTCGGCGAGGCGGTGGCTGCGGTGATCGCCACGACGCCGCTCGCCGCGCGCGACGCGGCGGAGCGCGTCGGCGTCGACTACGCGCCATTGCCGGCGGTCGTCGACGTGCAGGCGGCCGTCGCCGCCGATGCGCCGCGCGTGGTGCCCGATGCGCCCGACAACATCGCGTGCGAAGCTCGTCACGGCAGCGCGCGCGACACCGATGCCGCGTTCAAGCGCGCCGCGCACGTCGTCACGCTCGATCTCGTCAACCAGCGCGTCGCACCGGCCCCCATCGAGCCGCGGTCGACGCTCGCCGAGTGGGACGCGAGGACGGAGCGCCTGACGCTGCGCGTAAGCTGCCAGACGCCGACGGGATTGCGCGACGAGCTCTGCGAAGTCCTCGGCATCCCGCAGCAGAAGGTGCGCGTGCTCGTCGGCGACGTCGGCGGCGGCTTCGGCATGAAGACGAGCCTCTATCCCGAGGACGTCGTCGTCGCATTCATAGCGCGCAAGCTCGGCCGGCCGGTGCGTTTCACCGCCGAGCGCATCGAGGAGTTCCTCGCGGCGAGCCACGGCCGCGACATTGCGAGCAGGGCCGAGCTCGCGCTCGATGCGGACGGCCGCATCTTGGCGCTGCGGGTCGCGTCGCTTGCCAACGTCGGCGCGTATGCGACGCCGGCGGGCGTCGTGATCCAGTTGCTGATCGGTCCGTGGGTGCAGACGAGCGTCTACGACATCAGGACGATCGACATCGGCATCAAGGCGGTCCTGACGCACACGCTGCCGACAGGTCCGTATCGCGGCGCAGGACGTCCGGAAGCGATCTACATCGTCGAGCGGCTGATCGACGAGGCCGCGCGCGAGAGCGGCATCGATCGCATCGCGCTCCGACGGCGCAACATGATCCGTCCCGAGCAGATGCCGTACACGAACGCGATGGACAAGACGTACGACAGCGGCCGCTTCGAGCAGGTGATGGATCGCGCGCTCGCATTGGCCGACTGGCAGGGCTTCGCCGGGCGCGCGGCCGCCGCGCAACGGCGCGGCCGGCTCCGCGGGCAGGGCATTGCGACGTTTCTCGAATGGACGGGCGCCGACGTGTTCGAGGAAACGGTCGACGTGGCCGTCGCCGGATCGGGACGCATCGAGATCTTCACCGCCGCGCAGCCGATGGGGCAAAGCCTCGCGACGACGTTCACGCAACTCGCCGTCGACGTGTTCGGCGTTTCCGCCGACCGCATCGACGTGCGCTTCGGCGACACCGACCGAGCCACCGGATTCGGCAGCGCCGGCTCGCGCTCGCTCTTCGTCGTCGGCTCGGCGGTTCGCGTCGCGTCGGAGCGCACGCTCACCAAGGCGCACGCGCTCGCCGCGCGCGCGCTCGAGGCGGCCGAGGCCGACCTCGAATACCGCGATGGGGTATTCGAGATCGCCGGCACCGATCGACGCATCGGCCTGTTCGAGCTCGCGCAGCGGCAGTCGGGCGAGTGCATCGCGCTGGCGTCGACGAGCGCGGTCGGCGCACCGAGCTGGCCCAACGGATGCCACGTCTGCGAAGTCGAGATCGACCCCGATACCGGCGCCATCGAGCTCGACGGCTATTGGTCGGTCAACGACGTCGGCCGCGTGATCAACCCGATGGTTGTGGTAGGGCAACTCGAGGGCGGCGCGCTGCAGGGCATCGGCCAGGCGCTCTGCGAGCGCATCGTCTACGACGCCGATTCGGGACAGGTGCTGACGGCGAGCCTCACCGATTACGCGCTGCCGCACGCGCGGATGAGTCCGTCGTTTCAGATGACGATGGACGACTCGTCGCCATGCCTGACGAACCCGATGGGTGTCAAGGGCGTCGGCGAGCTCGGCACGATCGGCGCGACGCCGGCGGTTGTCAATGCAGTCGCCGATGCGCTCGCACGAAACGGCTGCGCCCGCGCCGCTCGCTCGCTTTCGATGCCGCTCGTGCCCGAACGCGTCTGGCGCGCACTGCAGGATGCCGATTCAACGCGCGCGAACGCCGTGCCCTGACACTTCGACGCCCGCCTGCGGCGCAAGCCGCAGGTGAACGAACGGCGCGATCGCCGAGATCAATCCGATCGCGAGAAACGCCGGCCAGAAGTCGGACGCCTCGATCGTCGCGTGTCCCTGCGCGACGCTCGACAGCTGCAGGAAATACGCGCCCGCGGCGATGCCGGCACTTTGCGACAGCCGCTGCGCCATGCTCGAGAAGCTGGAGGCCTGACTCATCTTTTCGCGCGCGATGTCGGCGAACGTGATCGCATTGAGCGCGGTGAACTGCAGCGAGCGCAGGCAGCCGGACAGGAGCAGCACCGCCGCGATCACAAGGTGCGGCGTCGAGCGCGCAAACAGTCCGAACGCTGCGACGATCGCCGACGCGGCGACACCGTTCACCGACAGGATCCGGCGAAAGCCGTAGCGACGCAGGATACGCACGGTCAGCGTCTTGATGAACATCGCACCAATGGCCGTCATGCAGGTGAGTAGGCCCGATTGCAGCGGGTTGAGGCCGAATCCGAGCTGAAAGAGGAGCGGCAGCAGGAACGGCGTCGCGCCGAGGCCCGCGCGAAACACGCTGCCGGCAACGACACCGTTGAAGAACGTCGGCAGCGCGAGCAGCCGCAAATCGAGCACCGGATGCGTCGTGCGTCGCGCATGGCGCAC
>Ga0134128_10009096_pt1 | contig 11946 bp, 11 predicted proteins | sample KB31754_FD_96462 | JGI IMG/M metagenome (GOLD analysis project Ga0134128, IMG submission 96462) | Terrestrial soil microbial communities with excess Nitrogen fertilizer from Kellogg Biological Station, Michigan, USA - KB3-175-4 | ecosystem: Environmental > Terrestrial > Soil > Unclassified ...
CAATTACCTGTTCAATGAATTGGATTTAAAGACTCTAATTCAAAATAAATTCGTCATTCTGAGCGTAGCGAAGAATCTAGGTATTTGGCCTTCTTCGTGAACACCGTCAATGTGGAATAAAAAGATGTTGTCATCCCGACCGGAGTTCTTGCCGCAGGCAAGAACCAAGTGGAGGGACCTGCTTTTCTTACCATTGGAGCGAGCGAAGCGAGTCGAGCGGGTTGGCTTGAGCGGGAGAGAAACTCACTCGCCCTTCCACACCGGTGCCCTCTTGGCTAGAAAGGCAGCCGTGCCTTCCGCTTTATCCGCCGTGCCGCAAGCCAGTCCAAACAGCGCAGCCTCCAAAAACAACCCCTCTTCTTGTGGAAGGTCATACCCGCGATCCACAGCTTCGAGACTGTAGCGAATCGCCAGCGGAGCCATGCCGGCGATCGCGCGCGCCAGCGCCTCTCCCCGCGCCGGCAGTTGGTCGGGCGCAACCACTTCATTCACCAGGCCGACTCGAAGCGCCTCAGCGGCCGTCACCATTTCTCCGGTCAAAATCATCTGCAGCGCGATCCCTTTGCCCACCAGACGAGCCAGTCGTTGCGTTCCGCCATAGCCGGGAATCAGTCCCAGCTTTACTTCGGGCTGACCCAACCGCGCGGTCTCACTGGCAATTCGCAGATGGCAGGCCAGCGCCAGCTCACAACCGCCGCCCAGCGCAAATCCGTTGATGCAGGCAATCACCGGTTTCCCGCAGGTTTCGATAGAACGGAAAACCGCCTGCCCCCGCAACGCCAGATCCCGTCCATCGATCCCGTTCGCCTGGGATAGCTCCTGGATATCGGCGCCGGCGGCGAAGGCTTTTTCTCCGGCCCCGGTCAAAACCACAGCTCGAACCGCTGCGTCTTCCCGAATCGCAAGAATGGCCGTCTCCAGTTCCCGCAACGTCGCCGCGTTCAGGGCGTTCAATACCTTGGGGCGGTTCAGGGTCAGAAATGCGACCGCCTCGCGAATTTCCATCTGAATATTTTCAAAAGACATAAACGAAAAGCCTCATACATCGCGTCCTATCGATTCTCTTAGAGATTGCCGAGTCTATCAATCCGATTCGCCTTCCGCTAATCTGTCAGTCGCGGATTTACAGGCTGTAATTCAAAAATAAATTCGTCATTCTGAGCGTAACCGGGGTCCCCGACGAGCGATTTGTGCTCGGTGGGGTGGGTAGCGAAGAATCTAGGTATTGGCGTTCTTCGTGAATACCGTCAACGTGGTGGAATGAAAGATTTGTCATCCCGGCTCGCGATCGACGGTGCCCCATTCAAGCTACCCGGAACGAGCGAAGCGAGTCGAGCGGGTGCTTGAGTGGGGAGCGAAGCCTCTTCCGCTTTCACCGCCGTTGTACCATCGAAGACATGGTGAAAGGTATCACGCTGGTTCGCGCCGCCCGCACGCCTGCCGACCTCGACCGGCTAGCGGGTTTCTTTGCTGCGGTTGGATTTGAACCGGGCAAAGGCTGGGCCGACGATCAAAGCCGTGGCGCACCGTTCCTCGCTCCTTTGGGCAATCTGGAATTTGTGCTCGGAAAAATGCCCGCTACGCCGGAAATTTTGATCGAGGTGACGGGCCTCGACAGCGTGCGGGAGATCGCGATGCGCTGGGCAGCAAATTCCGGCATATCTGAGGAATCGATTGCCCCGGTTGCGGCCACGCATTGGAATTCGCGCATATTCACCGCCGAACCCATCCCCGGCCTGATCCTCGGCTTCTGGGAATCGGACAATCCCCGCCACGGCAAGCCGCTGGCGATTGAAGGCGACCTGAGCGCTGCTGGAATGCGTTTCGGCATCGTCGTTGCCCGCTGGAATGCTGTCATCACGGATCGTTTGTTGCAGGGCGCGATGGACGCACTCCTGCGCAGCGGCGCAAAAAAAGACGATCTCAGGATCGTCCGCGTTCCCGGAGCCTGGGAGATTCCTGCCGCCGCGCGCCTGATGGCAGAAAGCAATCAGGTCGACGCAATCGTTACGCTGGGAGTTTTGCTGCGTGGCGAAACTGCCCACTATGAAGCCATCTACAACGAAGTATCGCGCGGCATCGGCCAGTCGCAGCAGGATACAGGGATTCCACACTCCTTCGGCGTGCTCACCTGCGAAACTTTGGAGCAGGCGCTCGATCGCGCCGGCCTGAAAATGGGCAATAAAGGATTTGAAGCGGCGCTGGCCGCCATCGAGATGGTTTCGGTCAAGCGCAAAATTGCAACTGTATCAGTTACAGAAACCGCGGCGGATAGGTAAACCCGTTCTCCTGAAGGTTCATACTGGGCAGATGAACTATACGCAGCCTTTCCCTAAAGAAAGGCTGCACCAAAAGAACGTTAGCGGTCTATAGAATCAGGAGAACGGGTCTAGATTATGGGCAAGCGCCGCAAATCGCGGGAACTCGCGATGCAGATGTTGTTTCAGGCCGATCTCGGCCGTCAGAACGCCGAGCAGGTACAGCGAACGTTCTGGCAGTCTCGGGAAAAAATCGACCCAGGCACCCAGGGCTTCGCGGAAGATCTGTTCCGTGTCGCATCGACCCGTCAGGATGAAATCGACGGATATATTCAGCAGGCAAGCCAGCACTGGCGGCTGGAGCGCATGGCCGCCGTCGATCGCAACCTGCTGCGCGCCGCGATTGCGGAAATGCTTGCATATCCGGCCACGCCCTTGCCCATCATCATCAATGAAGCGCTGGAAATCGCCCGGCTCTATTCCGCTCCTGAGTCTGTACATTTCCTGAACGGCATTCTGGACACGGTTGCCCGGGCGCTGCCGCGAACCGCGAAACAACTGGCGCCGCGCGAGAAGAAAGAAATCCTCGAAAATAATTAGCCGCGATGCGTTGGTTTGTCGCTGAGGGTGCCCCATTCAAGCCCGATTTTGGCTTGAGTGGGGAGAAGCCCTCCCCTTACGGCTGTGCGCTTCTCGCCGAACCGGTTTGTCCCTGTGTCGGCCGTGGCTTCGTAGCCAGGAACAGCGCCGGCACCGGATTCCCCTGCGTACAGGCGAGATAGGGATTCGCTGGCGCGGTTGTGGTTGTGCCGCAGGTAAGTCCCGGATTGATCTGTTGCGTGTCGGTTAACGTCGTCGTATTGATAAAGTGCACCTGATCGTCGCCGCTCGTCGAAGTATAAAAAGTATTTGTGTCGGGACTGAAAACTCCGGCGATGGGCGCTCCTGCCTGTCCCGTCAGCGGAATATTCACGACCTTTCCCGTCGTCGCTTGCCCGGCCGGGCATGTTCCGCCGCTTATCTGCGCGCTGGTGCATGGAATCTGATAGGTCGGCAACGTATTGTTGCCGCCCGCCGCGGACGTACCCCGGAAGGCCACAAAGGCAAGCTGCGAGTTCGGCGAAATCAACACCTGGTTGATCGACTGGATATTGGGCGTGGCCAGGCTGGCCTGGGTAAACGTGCTGGTAAACTGCAACGCGGTGTGCAGCGGACATGCGCCATTTGGAATAGTCGGCACAATGTCTGTCAGTTCGCCTGTCGCGCTCGCTCCAATAAGGTGATTTCCATCGATCGTTGAAGCCAACTGATCGGTTGCTACCGGCACGGTATCCGCCAGCGGATAATATTCTGTTGGATTTACTGCCGTATTCGGATCGACGCCCGTAGGCGGCGGACCCGCATTCTGTCCGGCATTATTCGGCCCAAGGGAGCAATAGCCGAATGCGGTCGTCGTCGGTCCTCCGGCAAACGCTCCCACGCCGGGAACCGTAACCGCCACGCTGGTGGAATCCACCGGGCAATTTCCCGTCTGCCCGTTGTCCGTGCAGGTATGCCATCCGGTAAATCTCGAATAGGTATACAGCGTATTGCCGTTCACGATGTACAGCGTCTGGCTGTCCTGGGTAAACGCCGCCGCATAAGGCGGATTCACCTCCACCGATGGATCCAGCGGTTGGTTGTTCACGTCGCAGGCAATCGCCGGCCCCGGCGCGCCAAAGGTAAGCACATTGGCCGCGGCCTTTCCCAGGGGCGGTGTGTACAGATAAAACAGCTGTCGGCAGGGATCGTGAATCACTTCCGTAAAGTCGTCGGGAGAAACCGCAAGCACGGTTCCCGGAACTCCCGGGGCTTCCAATCTCAGTGTCGATCCTGAAAGGCTCACGGCAACAATCATATTTTCATGTGCGCTGCCGAAGAACAGATAGTTGCCCGATTCATCCATCACCATGGAGTTGGGCTGGTACGGCAACCGCACCGGCGTGCCGACCGTTCCGCTTTGAAAATCCACTGGAACATAGTTATACGATTGCGGACTCGCCATATATAGGAAGTTGGAACTTGGTCCCGGCGTGTTCACCTGAACCGGATTGCTGGTAATCGGCAATCCCGTGCTCAGGTTCGCAATCTGGTTCAGCGGAGTCGGGTTGCAGACCCCCGGCATGCATTGCGCCACAATGGCCGCATCGCCGGGGAACGACGGCGTTACCGCGCCCGTGCCGTTGACCGGAATATTAATGGGGTCGTTGGACGTGTAGGTCAGCGTCAGCCCGGTGATCGGATTGTTCTCCGTATCGAGCACCGTAGCCGTCAGAGGTTGCGTGTTATTGCGGTTGACCGTAACGCTCGTCTGGTTAGTGTTGCCGACCTTCAGTTGAATGCTTTTCGGAGGACAGGTAAAGAAGTATCCCGCCGCGCTGGTCGCCTGGGCCACGGTCGCGGAAATGGCGAGTCCGCCCGGTTGATGCGCCGTCGCCACGCCGTTTTGATCGATGGAGACAATATTGGGGTTCGGGGATGTATAGCTCAAATGCCCGGCGGCGCAGGTAATGTCCTGGCTTCCGCTATAAACCGTGGCCGAAAGTTGCGCCGTCTGGTTCTGCGAGACGCACGTATTCGGCACATAGGTGCCCACCGTGGTCGGCGAACCCGTCGTCGGATTGTTGGGACAGTTATGAACCGGGCCACCCAGAACCACGCTGGTTGCTTGCGGATGCACAAAAACCGGCACCGGATTGCTGGTTGCGCCGCCCCCGCTGGCCGTCAGGTATGCGATCCCGCCGCCGGCGTTAAAGATAGCGCTGCCGGGCTGCGGCGGAATGCAGGTCGTAAAGTCGGGAACACCGTTGCCGCTATTTCGGTTCCAGGTACCGCCGCAAACCCTGCCGGAAGGCGCGACATCCGCCAGGTATAGGTTCCCGGGAAAAGGTTTTGTGATTCCGTAGGTAAAAGCCGAAAGGCCCGATGATTCGCCTTTGCAGGTAAAGGCTTGCGGAGTCGACACATTCGCAATTTGCCCGTAGTCAAGCGAGATGCCATAGGTCGCAGGCTGCAAGGTGATCGTCGCGGTGTCGGTGGTTTTCAAGCCGCTCTGAAAGCCGGTGCAGAAATTCTGGCCGTTATTGTTGGCGCACCCGATGACAGAAATGCCTGCTGGTAAGGAAAGAGTACAAAGAACCACGAAGAATACGAACCGCCGCATTGAACCTCCCCGCCGCCGCTTGGCGCGGACCGGCGGTCCCTCGAAAACGTCTACTCTTTTTAAAGACAAGTCAGATAATTCATTTTATGGCCCCGCTGCGCCTTCGGCAAACCCAGCCGGATACACGAAATAAATTCTTTCATCCCGACCGCGATTCCCGCGGAGGCAGGAACGAAGTGGAGGGACTTGCGGTCATGAAAACTTGGGTGCCCCAGGTCTCGTTTTTGAGTCCTGGGACAAAAAAATTCCGGGAGCAATAAATTTGATGACGCTGCTGGGTGCCCCAGGTCTCGATTTTGAGACCTGGGATTCCGGGGGTCTTACGGTTGCACCGCGGACGAAGTTCTACGCGTCGTTACGGATGTTTCCGCTTGGCTCGATGGCATATACTCCTCAAACCATTCCAGCGCGCGCTCCAGAACGTCCCGGCTATCGGCCGGAATGGAAAATCCGTGGCCTTCGTTCGCATACACTACCAGCTTTACCGGAACCTGCATGGTTCGCAGCGCATGCCACATCTCAAACGACTGTGGCGCCGGACACTCTCCATCGCGGTCGCCCACGACAATCAACGTCGGCGTCTTTGCGTTCTTGATGTAGTTGATTGCCGAACTTTTTGCGTACACGGCCGCGTTGTCGTAAACACTCGCGCCGAAGTAGGGAATCATCCATTGGTCGATCGAGTTTTCCCCGTAATAGCTTTTCCAGTCGGAAATTCCGGCCCCGGCCACCGCCGCCTGAAAGCGATGCGTCTGCGTGATGGCGAACATGGTCATGAATCCGCCGTAGCTCCAGCCGGTGATGCCCACGCGCGCTGGATCGACCGCGAATTTCTTCGTCACCGTATCCACTCCCGCCAGGATGTCGCGCAGATCGCCGTATCCAAAGTCCTTGCGGTTGGCTTCCGTAAACGCCTCTCCCTGCCCAAAACTTCCGCGCGGATTCGGCATCAGCACAAAATACCCCAGGGTCGAAAATGCCGCTGGCGTATAGCTGGCGCCCGGCCAGCGCGGCAGCGTCTTATTCGCCGGGCCGCCATGCACCCAAACCACCATGGGATATTTCAACTGCGGATCGTAGTTCTTCGGATACATCAGCCAGCCCTGTACGCGAAAGCCCTCATTGTTCCAGGTGATGCTCTCTCCCTTGCCCCAATCGGGCCGCAGCGAATCGTTCAAATGCGTAATCTGCATCAGGTGGTTCAGCGGTCCCGCCCATACCTCCGGCGGTTGGGAAAAGCTGGACTGAATCATGGCCGCCACCAATCCGTCCGGAGCTGTTTTCGAAAACGAAAGACTCAACTGCCGCACGCCGTCATCGATCGTCGCTGGAAAGGTTATCCGGGCCGATTTATCCTCCACCCCGGTCGCGGAATCGATTACGCTGAATCGCGCCTCGCCATCCACCACTTCCGTAAATCCAAGGTGGCGCGTGTCCATCCAGTGCAACCAGGCGGGACTCGCCTTGCGTCCCGGCGTCAGGTTCTTCGCATCGCCCCCCACGGCCGAAATCAGATAAAGATCTCCGCCTGTCTGGCCTTCATCGCTCATTAGTCCCTGGATAAAGGCGATCTGTTTGCCGTCCGGCGACCAGCGCGGCACCGCAATCTGCCACTTCGGTTTCAGAATCGAATGCGGCGTCCCATTTGCGGCCGCCTGCGTATAAAGTTGCGCTACCCACCAGTTGTCTTCGCCCGGCGGCGGAGAGGCGACATAGGCCAGCTCCTTCGAGTTCGGCGACCAGTCGAATTCAAAGACATGCAGATTTGCCGGAGTAATCTGAGTGACCGGCTGCGTTTCATCGCCGCCGGCCTCGGGAACATCGATCATCGCCACCCGCTGTACCTCCGCGATCGTCTGCGTGCTGATGACGCCCACCAGCGGCTTGATTGGGTGCAGGGAATCGGGTGGCCGAGTCGCATTTTCGACAAACAGAAAACTCAGATGCTTGTTATCGGGCGACCAGGTGACGTTGTGGAGAAAGCCTTTTACATTCGTTAACTGAAGCGGCGCGGCCAATGTGTCCGGCGTAACCGAAGCAAGAAAAACCTGCTCCTGTCCCGGCGTCGCGCAGTCCGACGCAAATGCGATCCGCTGGCTGTCGCGCGACCAGGCAATGTCGCCCTCGTCGCATTTGGCGGGTGAATTCGGGATGGAAATCATCTTCGTCGAATCCACCACTCCATCGAGCGCTCTCAGATAGATGCGATTGCCGGATTTTCCCTCCGCGGCCACCCAGGCTACGGTCTTCCCATCCGGCGACATCTCCGACTGGTGCGGGGCGCGGGTCCGAGTTAGCTCTGTCAGCAAATTGGCGATGACTTCCTTGTGGGAAGATTCGCTGCCGGTTGCCGGTACCGGAGCTACGATTTGGGCCACCATCGGCGCGGCAGAAAAAGCGACAAGAAACGCCAGGATCGTCGAGATGCTGCTGACAAAAATGGTTTTCGTCGAGGAAGGGAAAGAGGTTCGGAATGTAGGCTTCATCGTCGCGGATGCTATCACATTCGGCATGGATTTCTCATCTCTACCGCCCCGCCGGAATCGTAATCGACCTCGCGTCGCAGTCTCGAACCGCCTGGCAGGCGATCGGCTGCAATGTCTTGCTCAGGCAAAACTCCACTCCCGCCAGATACCGATTGTGACAGCTCACGGCAATTCCCTCGGCAGTCATGCCCGGATTCGCTTCGGTAAACATCTGCTTAATCTCCGTCGCGCTTTGTCGGCTGGTCTGCAATGGCCTCTCCAGCTCCGCCGGAATTTTGATCGACCGATACGCCGCCCGCACCGTTTGAAAATATTGCTTCGCCGTCAGGCCGGTACAGGTTCCATGCGTGGCCCATTCATGGGCGATCAGGCGCTCATCGGGCATTATGTCGAGCATCGTGCCAGGATTCGCAAGTCCCGGCGCGCTCGAACACTGCGAAGGCCATTGGCCATTCTGAAACTGCGGCCACAGGCCATGAACGACAAATCCGCCGTGCGAGCCATCGCACTCCGGACTGTTTGCGTGCCCGTGGCAATACTCCGGCGCCCACGACAGCGTGAGCAGGTAATAGTCGAAATGGCCCGACGGCGCAGGAATTGTACCTGCGGTATTCGTCGCGCGAGCATCGGCAATCCGCGCATTGGCGGTCTTCGCCGCAGGCTGGCTAGGTTGCTGACAACCGAGGATGAGCGTGATGAATATTACAAGTGAAGACAATGAAAGTTTCATGTGGTCGATCCGGTATTCACGGCGTCACGCCCTCCATTATCATTATGTCCGCACATATTGCTAGAATCCCCGCATGACGGATGAGTACCTCGGTAGGATGCTGGGCGTGGCCTGCGATATGGCCGATGCGGACGGGGCAACTCTTTTCGTTGTGGATGGGGAGATATTGTGGCCCTATCTGGTGTATCGCCTGCCGGTCGAGTACATCCGGGGAATCGGAACAGTTCGGGTAGGTGCTCAATGCTGCGGTCGTGCTGTGGAGCACAAGCGTCCATGGATCGTCAGTGATATGCTGTCCGACCCCTTGTTTGCAGAGGGTCGCGCGGGTGCCCTCGCTTCTCCGATCCGCGCCGCCTTCTCCGTGCCCGTTATGGATGGCGACACTGTGATCGCGTCTCTGGCCTGCCACTTCATCCGCCCACATACGCCTTCCGATGTCGATGTTGAGCGTAATCAGGCTTTCGCGAACCTGTTCGCCATCTCCCTTCGCACCCGACGTCCTCCCCGTTCCGAATATCCCTATTTCGTGGATGTAGAGCGCCCCGTGGCCATCTGAAGGCAATCCAGGCCAGTCTGTTCGTCAGGATGTGCAAACCCGCAAGAAGCGGGCGGGATAATTACGCTGCTTCGACAGTCAGTTTTAGTCCGATGGCTTTGGTCACCGCGACCAGCGTAGACAGGCGGGGATTGCCCTTGGTCGATAGCGCCCGATAGAGGCTCTCTCGTTCAATGCCCGCCGCTTTGGCGATCTTGGCGATGCCGCCTTTCGATTCAGCGATCTGCCGCAGCACGATTAGCAATACGCGGGGGTCGTCCTCATCTTCCAATGCGGCACGGAGATACTCGGCGGCAAACTCCGGGTCCTTCTTGAGTTCCCGGATCATTGCCTTATCGTGAGAGATGCTGGCTTTACCGTGAGACTTTTTTGTGGTCATAGTGTGCCCATCCTTGCTTTGTAATCCTGGAGGGAATGCCGCGCCCGCTCGATGTCGGCGGATTGTTTGCTTTTGTCGCCCCCACAGAGAAGCAGTACACACGTGTTATCCAACATGGCGTAATACAGCCGATATCCAGGACCCGTATCGATTCTCAATTCATGCAGTTCGTGCCCGAGAGATCTACTGTCTCCGAAATTTCCGGCAGCCATCCGAGCGATCCGGACCGCGATTTTTGCCCGCGCGCGAAGATTCTTCAGTCCATCCAGCCACTCGCCCACAACATCTTTGCCTGTCCCAGTGACATAGCGCCGGATTTCAATCACAGATCGAGTGTAACTTATAAATCACAAATTGTAAGCCTTGAATATGGGAATGCAGCAGCTTTCGGCACAACGCCAGCAGGTTGGAAGGGCGCGTGGAGATATTGGCAGTGTTTACTGATTTGTTTGTCAATTTGTCAAACTTCCAACTTTGACAAACCATAATAATTTGTTATTCTTTTTAAGTTTGGCGAGAGACGGAGTTGCGCCCTGTGTGCGCCGTCACCGTCCGCTGGCAGTCAACAGCGGATTGCATTGATTCCCGTGGTAACGTAATAGAAGGATTCGATACTCGTCCTTTGTACCTGCGACACCGGCCACCCGGGCGGGCTATGCGGGGCAGAACAGCGAAACGGAGCGGGCAAGCAGCAAGCGCCGGTCACCGTCGTTGTTTCAGTCAGACTACAGAATTCTGGATTCAACTCCACCGCCGCGCGAAACCGCGTGCCTGTGGAGTGTCAGTCCGCTTGCCGGATTGGCGATGCATGTTGTCTTTGTTTCGGTCGTACAGCAGTAAAGGAGAAGGTTCTTGCCTACATTCAGTCAGCTCGTAAGAAAAGGCCGGACGGCGCCGCGGTACAAGACCGCAAGCCCGGCTCTGCAGGGTTGCCCGCAGCGGCGCGGCGTCTGCACCCGCGTATACACGCAAACCCCAAAGAAGCCGAACTCCGCCCTGCGCAAGGTCGCCCGCGTCCGCCTGACGAATGGCATTGAAGTCACCACCTATATTCCTGGCATCGGCCACAACCTGCAGGAGCACTCCATTGTGCTCATCCGCGGCGGCCGTGTGAAGGACCTTCCGGGTGTTCGCTATCACGTGGTTCGTGGCTCGCTCGACTCCGTCGGCGTCGCCAACCGCAAACAGAGCCGGTCGAAGTATGGAGCAAAGAGAGCGAAAGCCGCCGCGAAATAAATCCGCCTTTGCGGGTTCAATATAACGCTCAAATGCAGGATTAGGGGAATCCAGGAATATGCCGAGAAAAGGTCACATTGCCAAGCGGGAAGTTGCAGCGGATCCGGTGTACGGCTCCACGCTGGTCACCAAGTTTGTCAATTCCATGATGTGGGACGGCAAGAAGTCCACCGCGCAGAAGATTTTTTATACCTCCATGACCAATCTGGAGCAGCGGGGCGGCGACGAAGCCCTCAAGCTCTTCAAGAAGGCCGTCGAAAACTGCAAGCCGCTGCTGGAAGTCAAGACCCGCCGCGTCGGCGGAGCGAACTATCAGGTGCCGATTGAAGTCAATCCCGAGCGCCGCACCTCGCTCGCCATCCGCTGGCTGGTCACCTATGGCCGCGCCCGGGGCGAAAAGGGCATGGTCGATAAGCTCACGAACGAACTGCTGGACGCCGCCAATGGCCGCGGCGCGGCAATGAAGAAGAAGGAAGATGTTCACCGCATGGCCGAAGCCAACAAGGCCTTCGCCCATTACCGGTGGTAAAGATCTTTTTGGCAGATTGCCTTTAGTTTTTGCTTTTCGCAAATCGTTTCTGGTTTTTGTTTCAGTAGCTAGCTTTTCGTTTTACCTGAAATCGCAACACCAACCTGCGGGATGTATCCCGCGAAATGAGATTCGACCGTGCCACGTCAAACACCGCTAAATCGTTGCCGCAATATCGGAATCATGGCGCACATCGACGCCGGGAAAACGACGACGACGGAGCGCATCCTGTTCTATACCGGCATCACCCATCGCATCGGCGAAGTGCATGAAGGTACCGCCACCATGGACTGGATGGAGCAGGAGCAGGAGCGCGGCATCACCATTACCTCCGCGGCCACCACCTGTTCCTGGCGCGATATTCGCATCAACATCATTGATACCCCCGGCCACGTGGACTTTACTGCCGAGGTCGAGCGCAGCCTGCGCGTGCTCGACGGCGCGGTTGCCGTCTTCGATGCTGTGCATGGCGTCGAGCCGCAATCCGAAACCGTGTGGCGGCAGGCCGACAAGTATTCCGTTCCTCGCGTATGTTTCATCAATAAGATGGACAAGGCGGGCGCCGACTTC
>Ga0134128_10009097_pt1 | contig 11945 bp, 12 predicted proteins | sample KB31754_FD_96462 | JGI IMG/M metagenome (GOLD analysis project Ga0134128, IMG submission 96462) | Terrestrial soil microbial communities with excess Nitrogen fertilizer from Kellogg Biological Station, Michigan, USA - KB3-175-4 | ecosystem: Environmental > Terrestrial > Soil > Unclassified ...
CGGAGCGCCGGCCGAAGCCGCCGGCGATGTGACGGTCTTTCCGGGCCAGACTCTCTACGTCGAGGTCGGAGGCGCCGGTACGGATGCGAGCTTCGGCGGTATCGCACGAGCCTTCAACGGCGGCACCTTCGGCGGCGAAGGCGGCGCCGGCGGCGGCGGCGCCTCGGACGTCCGCCTGCTCCCGCGGCCCGAACCCGACACGCCCCAGTCGCTGTTCTCGCGGCTGCTCGTCGCGGGTGGTGGCGGGGGCGGCGGAGCCGGCTCGGAAGGGACGCTCGGCGGCGCCGGCGGGAACGCCGGGAGCGCAGGCGCCTCAGCGAACAAAGCCGTCGGCGGGGGCGCCGGCACCGAAGAAGCGGGCGGAATCGGCCCGTGTCCGGAACGGGGTTGTGACGGGAAGCTCGGCAGCGGGGCAGCGGGCATCGTGGGGCTGGCCGGGAGCCAGAGCGGCGGCGGCGGGGGCGGCCTCTTCGGCGGGGCCGCCGGTGGCACGAACGCAGTGAACACGGGCGCAGGGGGCGGCGGCGGCTCCTCGCTGCACCCGGCCGGGGGGAGCACCGTGGTGCCCGCGGTGCTCGGCGCGCCCGCGGTGCAGATCAGCTACGTGCCGCCCGCACCCGCTGTGACGAAGCCCCCGCCCGCCGCGCCCGCCATCTCCAACTCGTTCGTGCTGCTGCGCCCGATCGTGGGCAGCGGGCGCTCGATCACGCTCGTGCTGGACCTTCCCGGCCCGGGCACCCTGAAGGCGACGGCGACGAGCACGCGCGAAGTCGTCGTGCGAAAGCACGGCAGGCGCATCCGCAGGAAGGTGCGCTTCACCTTCGGCACAGCCCCCGCGAACGTCAGGGCGGGCGCACTCGAGCTCACGATCGCGCCCACGAAGGCCGGCCGCAGGGCGCTCGCGGCCCACAAGCGGCTGCCCGTCTCGCTCGCCGTCACCTTTTCGCCGACGGGCGGAAAACCTGCGACGCGGAAGCTGAACCTGACGCTGCCGCGCCGCTAGATGCGCCGCTCCGCCCGGCGCATGCGCCGGGCGGAAAAGCATCGAGCCCTGCGGTCAGGGCGCGCTCAGACGCGCTGGATCAGCGTGCCCGTCCCGAGCCCGCCGCCGCAGCACATCGTCACGAAGCCGATCTCCTTGTCGGAGCGCTCGAGCTCGTGCAGGAGCGTCGTGATCAGCCGCGCGCCGGTCGAGCCGAGCGGGTGGCCGAGCGCCATCGCGCCGCCGTTCACGTTCACGCGGTCCATGTCCGGGTCGAGCTCGCGGCGCCACGCGGCCACCACGGGCGCGAAGGCCTCGTTGATCTCGATCAGATCGATGTCGCCGATCTGCATGCCGTTGCGCTCGAGGATCTTGCGGGTCGCCGGGATCGGCCCCTCCAGCATTTTCACGGGGTCACAGCCGACAGTCGTCTGGTCGACGATCCGCGCGCGCGGCGTGAGGCCGAGGGCCTTCGCCTTCTCGCCGCTCATCAGCAGCACCGCGGCGGCGCCGTCTGAGATCTGCGAGGCGTTGCCCGCGGTGATCTTCCCGTCGGGCTTGAACGCCGGCTTCAGCTGCGAAAGCGCCTCCAGGTTTGTTTCGGGGCGGATCCCCTGGTCGGCCACCAGCGTGGCACCCTCGACCTCCATCGGCACGATCTCCCGCTCGAAGCGGCCCTCCTCGGTCGCCTGATGGGCGAGCCGGTGGGAGCGCACGGCGAGCTCGTCGAGCTCGGAGCGGGAGATCTCCCACTGATCGGCGATCATCTCGGCGCCGAGGCCCTGGCCGACGATGTTGTGCTTGGCCATCAGCTCGGGCGTGAAGGCGTAGCCGAAGTCCTCCTGGGTTTTCATGCCGGCGGCAAAGGGCAGGTGGCCCATGTGCTCGACCCCGGAGCCGATCATCGCGTCATGCACGCCCGCGGCGATCAGGGCCGCCGAGAAGTTCACGGCCTGCTGGGCGGAGCCGCACTGGCGGTCGACGGTCGTGCCGGGGGTCTCGATCGGCAGGCCCGCTTCAAGCCAGGCGTTGCGCGCGATGTTGAAGCCCTGCTCGCCGAACTGCTGGACGCAGCCGGCGATCACGTCCTCGACCTCGGACGCGTCGACGCCGGAGCGCTCGATCACCTCGGTGTAGGTCTTCGCGAGCAGCTTGTTCGGGTGGGTGTCCTTGTAGTAGCCCTTCTCGCGGTGCCCGCGCCCGATCGGCGTGCGCACGGCCTCGACGATCACGACTTCACGGCCCTCTGGCTGCCTCATCTCCTGTCTCCTCTGGAGTCGGTTTCTCCGACCGCCGCGCGGCAGCCGAAGCCGGATCGCTGCAAGACCTCCGGGCCCCCGGCACCTCGCCCCGTGCACGGGCACGGAGCGCCGGGCCGGCCGCCGATGTCTCGCAGCGCGTACATTACCGCCTGCCCCGAGCCCGACTGGCTGTCCGGCCAGGGGGCGGCCGCCGGCCGCGCGGGGCGAAACGACACGGAAGGAGCGAAGTGAGCACATCCCTGGCGGTGGCGGGTAGCGGCGCGATCGCGTGCGGGCTGGCCGCGACGGCGGCGCACCACGGGCCCGTGCTCCTGCTCGCGCGCTCGGAGGAGTCAGCCGACCGGGCCCGTGCGACCGTAGAGAAGACGCTCGCGCGCCTCGGTGCCGAGGTCGATCCCGACCACGTGCAGGTGGTCATCGACCCGGCCGAGCTGGCCGCGTCGAGCTTCGTGGTCGAGGCCGTGGTCGAGGACCATGACGTCAAGGCGAGGCTGCTCGCCGAACTGGGCGGGATCGTCGGCCCGGACGCGATCCTGGCCAGCACCACCTCCTCCCTGTCGGTGCAGGCCCTGGCCGAGGAGTGCGGGCGCCCGGAGCGCTTCGTCGGCTTCCACGTCTTCAACCCCGTCACGAAGATGAAGCTCGTCGAGCTCGTGTTCCCGCGCGAGGCGAGCGAGGAGACGCGGGCGCGGGCGCTCGCGCTGTGTGAGACCTTCGAGAAGACGCCGGTCGAGATCCCCGACATCCCCGGCTTCGTGGTCAACCGTCTCCTTTTCCCCTATCTGTTCAGCGCGGTGCGGCTGATGGAAGAGACGGGCCTTCCCCCCGGCGACATCGACACCTGCATGAAGCTCGGCGCGGGCCACCCCCTGGGACCGCTCGCGCTGCTGGACCTCGTCGGGCTCGACGTCTCGATCGCGATCGGCGAGACGATCGGCGAGCCGGTTCCGCCCCGGCTGAAGGAGCTCGCCGATGCGGGCGCGCTGGGCCGGAAGACCGGGCGCGGGCTGCACGACTACTAGCGCCCGCGGGGTCCCGGGAGAACATTCAACGACGCCTAATCGGACTTTTAGCTCGCATTCATCAACGAGTAGATACTGGGCCATGCGACGTGATGCGTCGCAACGCACACCCGCCTCCTCCCAGTGCGCACGATCCGGTCCGCTCCCCCCGCGGGCCGGACGTGTTTAAGGCCCCGGCCGCGGCCTCCCCGCGCCGCGGGGACCGAGACGATGCCCGGCCGGGCGCGAGCTACTCGCGCTCGCGCGGGCGCTCGGCGGTGCTCGCCACGGGGCGGCGCTCGCGGATGCGCACGGCCTCGATGCGGTTGTCGCGGACCGACTCCACGCGGATCGAGAAGCCGTCGGCGGTGACCGTGTCGCCGCGCTTGGGCAGCCGGCCGAGCTGGGCGAAGACGAAGCCGCCGATCGAGTTGTAGGCGTCGCTGTCGGCGGGCAGCTCGATGCCGTAGTCGGTCAGGTCGGTGACGGCGACGTGGCCGCGCACGAACCAGTCCCCGTTCGCCAGCCGGCGGATCTCCCCGGCGGTGGGATCGGTCTCGTCGGCGATCTCGCCGACGACCTCCTCGATGATGTCCTCGACGCTGATCACGCCGACGACGCGGCCGTACTCGTCCACCACGACCGCCAGCGAGGTGCGGCCCCGCTGGAGGTCGGCGAGCAGGTCGTCGAGGGGCTTGGTCTCGGGCACGATCATCGCGTCGTGCACGACGGGCTCGAGCGGCGTGTGCGGGCCGTCGGACATCAACAGGCCCGCCAGCTCCGAGACGTGTGCGATCCCCTTCACACGGTCGCGATCTTCGTTCTCGGTGATCACGAGGCGGGTGTGGCCGCTGGAGACGCACAGGCGCAGCGCGGTTTCGACGTCGGCCGAGACGTCGAGGGTGACGACCGCGGGGATCGGGGTCATCACCTGGCGGGCCTCCTGCTCGTGCAGGTGGAAGACGCCGCTCAGCATCCCCGCCTCGCCCGGGTCGATGTGACCGCCGGCATAGGACTCGGCGATCAGGCGCTTGAGCTCGTCGGGGGTGCCGCCTTCGCCCCGCATGTCCATGTCGACGCCGAGCCAGCGCAGGATGCGGCTGGAGATCGCGGTCACCGCCGCGATCACCGGCTGGAAGGCGACCTTGAAGCCCCGCAGCGGGCGCGCGACGCGGCGCGCGACCGACTCGGCGCGGTCGATGGCGTAGAACTTCGGCACGATCTCGCCGCCGATCAGCTGCACGGAGGAGATCACGGCGAAGGCGAAGATCGCCACGACCGCCGCCGCCACGCCGTGGCTCCACCCACTCGGCAGGATGTTCTTGAGGATGTCCGCAAGCGCAGGCTCGGCGAGCGCGCCGATCGCGATCGAGGTCATCGTCACCCCGACCTGCACGGCCGAGATGTAGTCGTTGATCTGGTCGAGCTGCGCGAGCGCGAGCCCGGAGCCCTTCTGGCCCTCGTCGCGCATGACTTCCAGCCGGGCCCGGCGCGAGCGCACCAGGGCGTACTCGGCGATCACGAAGAACGCGTTGACCCCGACCAGGACGGCCGAGAGGGTGAGCTTCAGCCCGTTCACGGGCGAGCCGCGGCTCTCAGGAGGCGCCCCTGGACTGAGTCGGAGCCCCGGCCGGAGCGGGCGAGGCCGCACGCTGGACACGTGCCGCCCGGCGGGGCGAGGCTACTTCGAGGAAGTTCTTCGTCGTCGATCATCAAGACGGTCGGCTCGCTCAACGGTAGCAAGGGCAACAGGCGGAAGACAGGGCCTCGCCGAAAGGCTCAGGCGAGACCCGAGACGCGGGCGGCCTGAGTGAAGTCGGCGTCGGTCACACCGCCCTCGGAGTGGGTGGAGTAGGTCAGGCGGACCTTGTTCCAGCCGTGGAGCAGGATGTCGCGGTGGTGGTTGGCCTCCTCGGCGGCCCCGCCTACGCGCTGCACGAACGCGAGCGCAGCCGCGAAGTCCTCGAACTCGAAGTCGCGGAGGATGCTCGCGGGCTCCCCTTCTCCGCGCCGCCAGCCGTCCATCCCCGCAAGCCCGCGCTCGATGTCGGCGTCGCTCAGAAGCGCCATCGCAGCCAGCTTACCCCCGATCAGGCCTTACATTCACAGGATGAGGATCGTCAGCCTCGTCCCGCACGCCACCGAGCTGCTGTTCGCCCTGGGCCTCGACGAGGAGGTCGTCGGCGTCACCCATGAGTGCGACTACCCGGCCGACGCGTTGGCCCTGCCCAAGGTGACGCGCGACGCGCTGCCGGCGGGCCTCAGCGCGGGCGAGATCGACGCGGCGGTGCGGGAGCGAACGTCTGCCGGGGAGTCGATCTACGAGCTCGACACCGCGGAGCTGGCCGCGCTCGAACCCGACCTGATCGTCACCCAGGCGCTCTGCCCGGTCTGCGCGGTCTCCTACGAGGACGTGGCGGCGATCGCCGATCAGCTGCCCTCCCAGCCGCGCGTGATCGCGCTCGACCCGAAGACGCTGGGCGAGACGCTGGGCGACGTGCGGACGCTCGCCGAGGAGACCGGGCGCCGGCGCGAGGGCGTCGAGCTGATCGCCAGGACCGCCGGGCGGATCGACCGCGTCAAGCTCGCGGTACGCGGCGCCGAGCGGCCTCGCGTGGCGGCGGTCGAGTGGCTCGATCCCGTCTTCGTAGCCGGCCACTGGACGCCGCAGCTCATCGAGCTGGCCGGCGGCCAGGACGTGCTGGGGCTGCCGGGCGAGCCCTCCGAGACGGTCGGCTGGGACGTGCTCGCACAGACACAGCCCGAGGTCGTCGTGGTGATGCCGTGCGGCTACGCCGCCCCCCGGGCGCACGAGGAGGCGCTCCTGCACTCCGAGCGCCTGCGCTCGCTCGGCGCCTCGCGGATCTTCGCCGTCGATGCCGCCGCCTACTTCTCGCGCCCCGGACCGCGGCTCGTGGACGGGCTCGAGCTGCTCGGAGCGCTGCTGCACCCCGAGCTGCTCCCGGGGGTGTCTCTGGAGGGGCGCGCCGTGCAGCTGGACGCGCTCGCCGCACCGCGCTAGGCCGCGACCCCCGGTCAGGCGAAACCGCTCGCCGTGGACTGTGACACGGCGATCGCCCCCGCGACCGAGATCGCGCTGATCGCCAGGCACGCGATGAAGCCCAGCGCGGGGACGCGACGGGAATCGGCCGTTCGGATCGCCAGCCCCGCGAGCGCGCCGCCGATCAGGCCGCCGATGTGCGCGCCGACCGAGATCCCGCTCAGCGTGAAGCTCAGGACCAGGTTCAGGATGATCAGGCCGCCGATGCCCGACTGCATCACGCTGAAGCCGCGGGCCCGCAGCTCGACGGCCGCGGCGCCCATGAGCCCGAAGATCGCACCGGAGGCGCCGAGCGTCGGGGCCGGCGTGGCGAGCAGCGCGCCGAAGGACCCCGCCAGCAGCGAGGTGAAGTAGATCGTCGCGAAGCGGGCGCTGCCGATCGCCGGCTCGAGCATCATCCCGAGCAGATAGAGCAGGTACATGTTGAAGCCGATGTGCAGCAGGTTCTCGTGCAGGAACCCCGAGCTGACCAGCCGGTAGTACTGGTCGGCGCCGGCGATCCCTTCGCGGTAGAGGATCCCTTCGGCGACGACCTTGCCGTGGACGCCCGAGGAGCCGAAGCCGAACTGCCCCTGCTCGGTCAGGAAGACGATCACGTTGAGCGCGATCAGCGCGTAGGTCACGCGCGGCACGGTGGCCACCTCGCGCAGGCGCTTGACCGTCGTCTTCTGGCGCGCGCACTCCGGGCAGCGCATGCCGACCGGAGTGCTCGTCATGCAGTCGGGGCAGATCGGGCGCCCGCAGTTCGAGCACGACACTCCGGTCTCGCGCGAGGGATGGCGGTAGCAGGTGGCCATGCGGAGGGAGAGCCTAGCTGGGGTCGTCGCCGCTCCCCGCCCCTGCCGCGGCGCCGCTCGCCGGCCGTCCGCCGGGCTGCGCGCGGCGCGGCGCCCGCCGGATGGCCCTAGCGGTCGCCCAGCAGGCGGCGCGTCTCGCGCTCGAGGTCTTCGAGCGTCCTAGCGGCTGCCCTTCGCACCCCGGCGACGCTGCGCGGGGGCTGTGCGGCGGCGCGGTGGCGCGCGCGCAGCACGACCAGCGCGGTGGCCGCGGCGCCTCCGGCCACGAGCGCGGCCGCGGGGCGGGCCCAGTTGCGCGGGTCGCGCATCGCGGAGAGCTCCCAGGCCTCGAGCTCGTCGGCGGCCATCTCCGTGATGCTCTGAAGGGCTCCCTCGAGGCGCTCGGCGAGATCCGCGGGCGGCTCGACCGGCGCGAGCGCTTCGCGCAGGAGCCCCTCGAAGTTGGTCGCGGCCTCAGTCATCGTCCCCCGCCTTCTCGGCCTTGCCGCCCGAGCCGGCGCGACCGGCTGCTCCCGCCGCGCGGCCGGAGGTGTCCTCTCCGACGATCTCCTCGAGCTGCCTGATGGCACGGTGGATCAGCACCTTGGTCGCGCCGTCGGAGCGGCCCAGCGCCCGCGCGATCTCCCGGTTGTCCATGCCCAGCGCGAAGCGCATGATCAGCGCCTCGCGACGGTCGTCCGGCAGCTTGCCGACGCCGTCCAGGATGCGGCTCAGCTCGTCGCGTCCCTCGACGAGCTGCTCGGTGGTGTGGGGCGCGGTGATCGTGGTCGTCTCGTCGATCGGCGAGGCGGGCTTGCGCGAGCGGTCGCGATAGAGGTTCGCGGCGAGGTTGTGGGCGATCCTGATCAGCCAGGGCCGCAGCGGCCGGCCGTCCGATTCGCGCTGCGCACGCTCGAAGTGCCTGTAGGCCTGAAGGAAGGTCTGCTCGGTCAGGTCCTCGGCGTCGTGGTGGTTGCCGACCCGGTAGTACGCGTAGGAGTACACGTCGCGCAGATGGGCCCGGTAGAGATCTGAGAACTCCGCATCGAGCTGCGCCTTCGACTTCGGGCTTGCCTGCGCGGCCACTCATGCACCCTATCTCCACACCGAGGGCGAGCAGGGCTCAGGCGGCGCGCGAGACTCCGCGCGTCCGCTGGTCGCTCTCGGGCTCGCTCCGCGGCGCGGGCTCGCCCCCCAGCCAGTCCCATTGGAGGCTGACGCATGCCCAGATCCGCTCTGTCACGGCGCCCGCGAGATTGGGCGAGCAACGCTCGACGGTGGGGTAGTGCAACGGGCGCCCCACGCGCAGCCGGACCTTCCGCGGCCGGATGCGCCAGCCGCGCCGCACGTCCTCGGTGCCGATGACCGCCACCGGCGCGACGGGCGCGCCGGTCTCGAGCGCGAGCCGCCCGACGCCCCGGCGCGGCGAGCCGAGCGGCCCGGGACGGACGCGCGTGCCCTCCGGGAAGAGGACCACGCAGTCGCCGCGTTCGAGGATCGCCCGCGCGGTCGCCATCGCCTCGCCGTCGCTTGCGCCGCGGTCGACGGGGAACGCCCCGAGCGCGTTGAGGATCCACGCCTGCCAGCGCTTCTCGAACAGCTCGCGCTTGGCCATGTAGTAGACCGGGCGGCGCACGAGCGTGCCGATCACGAACGGGTCCAGGAAGCTGCGGTGGTTCGCGGCCAGGAGCAGCGGGCCGCTGCGCGGCAGGTGCTCGCGGCCGATCCGCTGCATGCGGAAGTAGACGAGGAAGAACGGGACCAGAAGGCCGCGCAGGACCCAGTAGATGACCGGGTTGACGCCGCGCTCCAGCGAGCGCTCGCGAAAGCCGCCGAGGTCGACGGAGGGCCGCTGTTTCGACGGCTCCGGGACGCGCTGCGGGCGCCGGTCTGGCAGGGGGATTGCCACGTCCTTTTTACACCGCCGGACGGGGCACCGTTACAGCGCGCGGCCGGCGTCTGCCGGCGCTTCGCGGCGCTCAGCCGGCGGTTGCCGCCGCGAGGCGCGCCACGTCGCCGAGCTCGCCCGGCGGCTCCCCGCTCAGGACCCAGCCGGCGTCGGTGGAACGGACGATGCCGCGCCGCGAGAGGCCGGTCAGCGCGCTCGTGACGGTCGGACGGCGGGCGGCGGCGAGTTCCGCGAGCACCGCGTGGGTCAGTCGCAGCGGGACCGTGACGACGCCGCTGCCGACGCGGCCCCAGCGCGAGGCGAGGTGCCAGAACAGCATGTGCAAGCGCACGTCCACGCGCGCCTGGTGGACGATCGCCATGTTCACCGCGATGTTGCGCGAGCGCGAGATCGCGCGCCCGACGAAGCGGCCGCCGAGCTCGGGGTAGTCGGCGAGCCGCGCCATGAACGCCTCGTCCAGCACGGCCAGGCGCGCTGTCTCCAGCACCCGCCACGCGGTCGTCAGCGGCAGCGTCGCAACTTCGTCTTCGCTTCCCCACGGGCGCAACAGGTCGCCCTCTCCCAAGAGCTCGGCGCCGAACCGGCCGTCGATCCCCACGCGCCTCACGAGCAGGCCATCGAGCACCAGCAGCCCGATCCCGCCGCGGCCGGCGACCGCCGGCGCGTTGCGCCAGCGCCCGGTCGGCAGCGTCACGACGCTCGCCACGCACTCGGCGACGGCTCGCTCACGGCGCTCGGGCGAGATCGCCTCGGCCAGGCCCGGATCGGCCTCCAGCACCCGGCAAAGCTCTGTTTCGCTCGCTTTGACTGCGTTCTCCATCAGCATCTGTGCGCGCGCCGCGGGACCCCGGGACGGGGCTTCCGCCGCGCTCCTCTCTGATCCCCTTACCCGAAACGGGCTCCGATCAACGGCCCCGCGACAACAGTGCCGTTTTCAGGCCGTCCGGGCCGCTGGATCAGGCTGTCTGCTCGTCGCCGCCGTGCAGGGGCAGGATGTCGATGAGCCCCGTGACCTCGAGCATCTTCCGCTGTCCCTCGCCGGCGATCACGAGCAGCTCGGAGCCCGACTCCGTGCACATGTCGCGCGCCGTCAGCAGCGAGCGCATGCCCATCGAGTCCATGAACGTGATGCCGCGCAGGTCCAGCTCGATCTGCCCGCCGGGCCCGCACAGGCGGCTGAGCGCCGTCTCGAGGTCGTAGGCGGCCGCCAGGTCGAGCTCTCCCTTCAGCGCGAGCTTGTGGCCCGCCCCGCTGCGCTCCTCATCGATGCTGAAACCCGCCGCCATCTTCTCTCCCTGCCGTCCCGTCGTTTGACAGTAGCGAATGATCGACGGAGGGAGACCGGGTCTCGGCGCGGATTCGAGCGCGCGGGCATCCCGTCGCGCCCTCCCCTTGCCGGCTTCGCGGCGCCTCACCGTGGTGGCGGCACGCTAGCTTGGGGGAACCCGCCGGAGTAGCTCAGCTGGTAGAGCACCTGTCTTGTAAACAGGGGGTCACGGGTTCGAGTCCCGTCTCCGGCTTGGCGGCGCGAGGCCACCGACCCCGGCCGCGCACCGACGCCGTCGGCTCGGCGAGCCCGACACGGAGGCCGGCGAGCGTGGGCGAAGCCGGCATCGCGGCGGCCTCTGATGAGCCGTAGTCGAGTCGACTGCGACACCCGCCGAAAAGCGGACGTGACATCGCGTGACGGATGCAGATGTCTGAAGGTCACCCGGGTCGCGAGTAGGGGCCCAGGAACCGCTCGCCATCGAAATGGATGAGGTGGTCCGGCTCGCTGCTGATCCACACCTCCGTCTCCCAGGCGATCTCCGGAACGAACTGCCGGAAGACGCGCCCTCGTTCTGAGAACGCGGTGACGTAGATGACGCCACCACAGCTCGCGCTTGCCAAGCGCGTTCGGAGGGCGGCGTGTCGGTAGGCGTCAACCGGACCGGAACTAGCGACGGCCTCGACCACATAGAGCCAATCCTTCGCTTCGGAATATCCGACGACGTCGGGTAGCTCCTCGTGTTCAAGGGCGAACACCCCCAGCTCGCGTAGGCGGTCCTCGTCGTAGTGCGCGTTCTTGTCCTCAGCGTCGCCGACGTAGAGCACTTCGGCCCCGTAGCCGAAGCGCGGGAGAAACTCCTCGATCACGGCGCGTTGTAGCTCGTTGTGGGCACCCGGCCCGAAGCTGAGCATGTCGCCAGTGGCGAGTCGAATTGGCACGCGAGTCATCTCCCGCTCGACGCTTAGCCGTTCCAGCAGCGTCTCGTGCTGCGCGAGGACTCGCGCGAGCGCAGGCTCCCACTCAGACGTGCCGTAGGTTCTGACAGCGACCGCGAAATCGGGGTGCAGGGCGTACCCGCGGTTTGGGGCGTTGTGCCTGCTTCCCGGCAGGCTGTTGACGACGATGCCGGCTGCGGTGAGCGGCTTCAGATGCTGCCGACGGACATCGTCATAGCTTCCGGAGGACCTGCTCTCTCCAAGGTGCGCATTGGAGAAGCTGATGATGTCGCGAGACTTCAGTGATCGATCCTGATCGAAGTCTTCGGCGCCGCTCCACGGGTCCCCCGGCTTCACGCCTGCGACGGCAATGAACGCCATCGCCATGCACTCTCGCTGGCGCCCAGTCGCCGTCATCGGAATCCCGAAAGCGGCCAGGATGTCCAGCGCCTCGTTGATCAGTCGCTGCGTTCGCGCACCCTTCCCGCGAAAGTTTGCAGAGCTCTCACGGCGGCCAGTCCCGGTCGGCGAGAGCTGATGCTCAGGTGGACTCGGCATGCGCCACCTTCGGGGTGACTACGCGGCTCGGAGCGTAGAGCTGCCGACCTCGATCAGGTACTCCCTCACAGAGGTGGCGAGTTGGAATGCGAACAGTGGGGCCACCGAATTTCCAACCTGATAGAGGGTGCTTTTCTCGTCGCCTGCGAATTCGAACCAGTCAGGGAAGCTCTGTAGTCGAGCCGCCTCGC
>Ga0134128_10009098_pt1 | contig 11944 bp, 11 predicted proteins | sample KB31754_FD_96462 | JGI IMG/M metagenome (GOLD analysis project Ga0134128, IMG submission 96462) | Terrestrial soil microbial communities with excess Nitrogen fertilizer from Kellogg Biological Station, Michigan, USA - KB3-175-4 | ecosystem: Environmental > Terrestrial > Soil > Unclassified ...
CAGTTGAAAGTAGTCGACGTAGAAACTCCTTACGATTGAACCGGCCGCGATAAGGCAGTGCATCCGGTCCAAGCGTCGCGAGGATCTCGATCACGTCGTAAGGATCACCTTCACCGACGTTGAATATCGGCGCGGAAAACAGAATTGCAGCGGCACCTTCAACTATCACGCGCGCGCGTTCGCGTCTGTCTTTTTCCGGCAGTTCGAGTGGTTTCGATTTGCGTCGCGTTGGCCCAAACGTCTGCCAGCGGCCCCACATCATCAGATGCGAGTGAAAGAAGAAGCTGCCTTCGATATATCCGATCAGATGTTTTCCGTGTGAAACAACGCGCTCGACACGTCGTCCGATGAGGCGTGACTCGTTTTCCTCTAGCCATTTGCGCGCTTCTTTTGTTCGCGCTTCCAACGAAACGATGGCGCGGCCGCTTAACGCTGCATCGAGCGCGTCTGCATACTTTCGCACCTCCGGACCTTCTGGCATCGTTTCAGGAAATCAACCCGCGAGATCTCAGCCAACTGAGTGCGGCTCCCAGGCCAAGCATCAGGCACACTATCAACACCGTGAGCGCAATCGTAATCGCACCTGGCGCCGCGACAACCCCCCAAACAGCGCCCGCCAACACAACGATTGGTCGAATGAGAGTAAACGGTCCGAATATTACCGTGCTGGTAATACTTCTGATGTCTACCGACGGAATCGCACGAACAAGAAATGTGATCAGGAGGATGAGCGCGTAGGGCACATAGACGGTCAACATTCGCGCCCCAACCGACTCGATCTTTGAAAACAGCGCGCCGGCATCGTTTGAGCTGACGAGCATAATCGCGGTGATCGCCCCAACAATTAGCACAGCGACTTGGCCCACCAACGCGCCTCTGATGAGCGCGTGACGGTAGTAAGCTCGCTTGTCGATCAGCGCGTTGCGGCCCGCTGCTTCTCTGTAGCCGATGAACGCGGAATCGATTGTGGCAAGCAGCCAGAGGAAGAGAGGAATCATTCGATCTTCCCCAGCGATGCTATGCGCGTTCCCATGTGCCTTAAAAAGGCCTCACGATATTGCGGGCGAATGCCTACGAGCGAGTGAAAGACTCTCGGGATCGGCATTCGCCACAAGCGCGTACCGTAGATCGCGGAGACAAACTCCGGTGCTGCGCTTCGCGTGACCTCCAACAAGTATCTGCTCTTGTGTGCGCGCACTGCGGAGAGCACGCCGTCGTGCTTCGCTAAAGGCTCGCGCATCCGCACCGCATGGAAGAGCCACGAGCCGAGTGGCGCCATCGGCGAGCTATGAAAGTCGAAGTGAACGAATGCGCACGTTTCCGCTCGGCAATGCTGTTGCAGAAGATAACTGAGGCTTTCGTCGCGGAAGTGATGAAGAATGCCTGTTGATATGAAAACAGTTGCGGGCTCGTCGAGACGAAATGCATTCGCCACCTCAAACTTACAGCGAAGGTTCTCGATCTTTGCCAGCCGCTGAGCTTCGTTGAGCAGCGCGACATTGAAATCGACACCCATCAAATGAACATCGTCGCCGAGCGATCCGCTCGCCGCCAGCCAACGAACGACGAAGCCAGTGCCGCACCCGATATCGACTATGCGGATCGGATTTTTCACACCGCCTTCGCGCAATGCATTCAAGATCGGTTTCAGCAACTCGGCGACGCGTTTGCCATGCTGAAACTCTTCCGACATGCGTTGCATCTCGCAATGCGAAGTAATCAAAACCTTATCGACTGCTTCCGGATCCAGGATGCCATCTTGTTCAGGCATCTGCTCGACAATTCTGACAGCTTCGTGATTGCGCAGTTCTCTGAATTGGATCAGGACGTCGGCTTTCTTGACGGGCTTGCGCTGTAGCGTGACAGGATCAAACGACACGATCGCGTCCGAGATCTCCGGGCCGTGACGTGTGATGGTGGCGAGGCTCATTCTTTAGTCGAATGGAATCGTGGGCTTCGCGCCGGCGACCACAACGCCGCCGCGATCGCCGGGCGTAATCGAACCGAACCGTTCCTTGTAGACCTCGGGCAGCGGACGCGCGCCGGGCGGCGCCAGCCAGAGTCGCAGCAAGTGTCGCTTGCGCTCGGGCTCAGGATAATCTTCGAAGGCGGTTCGATCGTGCAGAATCGTGTGGTTGTGTACGAGTTGAATATCGCCGGGCTGGAGTTCCATCATCAGGTTGAGCGTCGGATCGTTTGCGAGTTGATCGAATAAATCGAGCGCCTCGATCTGAAGGGCGCTGAGTGGTTCGACACCCGGAAACCGTCGCGCCGACTCGATATATTGTCTTTGATAAATCGTAGACACTAACCCGTCGTGATAGTTGAAGACGGGAATGTTGAAATACGGTTTGCTGCCTTCGGGAACTTCACCACGTCGATCGGTTTCGATTGGTTGCAGTAACACGTTCAGCAGATCGGGCCTGCGCCGTCGCATCTCATTGAAAATGGTTGTTGACGACACAAGACTCGACAACCCCCCGGATTTAGCGGTTTGTAGACACATCAGCCCAACCACATCACACGAGTCCGTATGATGTGTTTGACGTTCCCTGGTTTGATAAATCCTCGTATTCGGATCCTCACTCGAGCGCCCTAGATCCTTCACGTGCCCGAGCAGATGCCCCTCAGCATTCTGCATCCGTAAGTTGCCGAGATGCACCCCAATCACCAGAAAAGCAATCGCCGCCTCCCTCGTGGTCCACCTCCCCACCGGCAACCCCTTGATTAGTACAAATCCTCTTCCATTCATCACCTCATCAAGCATGCCCCGCAACATCGGCGCGAGAATCGGAAGTGGGACGTGGTTCGCTGTGATTGATGTAAGGTCCTGCGGTGACTTATCCAATTCGTTGACAGCGCGCCCGACTTCCGAGATTTCCGCATCGGAAAGCCGTTCAATCCATTCTTCAACCTCAAGCCCATACCACGCGGAGCAATCCCGAACCTCGGGCGGTAGAGTGAACGATAAAGAGTCTACAGTTCTCATAGCACAACAGCTTTGGCGATCTATAACACATTCTTCTCAGCGTTGCCGCTAATTTCAGTTGTATGATGGCGCAACTATGAACCGTGAACTATTTAGGTGCTTGTCGTTTCTACTGGTCTTGATGGGTGTGGGTTCGCTTACATCGGCTTACGCTGGTCTACGCGACAACAATCTTATTGAGTTTTCCCGTGGCTCGTACTCGAACATGAGTCAAAAGGCAATGTTGTGGCCGCCCTTTGTTAAGATCTATCAGGACGGCAAAGTGATTCATTACGAGGGAGACGAAGACGGCCGATTCTTTGTGAGTCGCCTCACTGCTGAGCGACTCGATTCGCTCAAAAAGTACCTGGCTGGCGAAAAGTATTTATTGAAGAGTCGGTTCATCGAGATGGAGGGTGACTACATCAACGTTCACGGCGGAGTGTCCTACATTCGCTACCTTGATGGTGATAAAGAAATCCTTCTGGCCACTGAGGTAAAACCGAAGGGCGGTTCCTGGGTTCAACTAACCGATGCGATCTGGGACTATGTTCCGGAGGACCACGAACAGGTGTATTATCCGGCACTCATCGGAGTACAAACGTCGGAAGACGATTCGGAGTTTACGGACCAGAGCCCACCCGCTTGGCCTTTCGCTCAACAAATGACCCTCAACTCGAAACTCAAGACGATTTCGAACCCGGAAGTTATCCATCACTTGTTTGACAAGTTAAAAGGCGTCTTCTCGTTTTACGTTTGGGATTTCAAACAAGGTGACAAGCGATATTCAATCTATCTTATAAACTCACCCGGTTGGTTTGAGCCAGAGTACCTTAACAAAGCCCTCGCGAAGGTGCGGAAGAATGGTTATGTGGTTCGAGAGCGGTAACCTGTTTACGTTTGCGAGTGGCGTCAGTCACGGCCGATTGCCTTCCTGAGCCAATCTCGATATTGCCTCCCTTATCAAACTACTCTTTGACCAAGTAGGAAGTAAGTTCAATCCTTGGCCAGCCCTGGCGACGAACAAGTTCGAACCTATTACCCACTCGGAAAATACTGACATGTTTGTACGTGCCACGTTTTGTCGACGTCTCGTTCATACCTTGTAGCCATGGTTTAAATTCAGTGTATCTAATTAGAAGCAATTGACGCTCGGAACCACACCCAAATGCTACGTATGAGTCGTTGCTTTCAGCCAAATATTCAGCTTGATGAGGATGGAAGGCAAACCAGTAAGAGGGAGCTCCACCACGAACATGTTCGCGTGAGACAGCACAAATTAGCCTGAGATCTCTATCCGCTGCTGCAAACGTCGCTCGCGACCGTTTCAATAAAGTCGTATCTAAAACTTTTTCAATTCTACGGATGCACGCATCGTGAAAAGCGACCGGAATAAACTTTGGTTTTCGTTCCGTATCGGCGTCCTGTTCGTGTTCGACATCGTCTGCTTCAGGGATTTCATCCGCGACGACTTGTTCTTGTTTAATATCCTCAGCGGTCGAAAACAATAGTTCAACGATATCGTCCAAACGAGTGAATTCGCGTGGACGCAACACTGAATGAATTCGATCTTGAATCTGAGGATCTTCAACTTCCTCCTTCACTGCCAGCAGACTTACCAAGGCTTCTGTACTGATTAATCGAACATCCCAAGCGTGTCTTGAGCCACGAATTTGAGCTTCGAGGTCTCCTGTGTCATCGCGTCCAACAACTATCAATACTGATGAGTGTTCTTCCGATATGGTTTCTGCCTTGATAAGCCCGCGTCTATAACTAGCTATCGTGTTCAGATCAATCCGGAAGCTGTTCGTAGTCTTTACCTCTACGATGATCGAATGCCCGTCCGCGGAAGTCCACAATCCGTCGAACCCCAACTGCCCAACAACGCCTCGATATCGACCCGGCGTTACTTTGAAGCCTAGCCGAGTACCAACCTCATTCACTGCGTCCTGTAGAACCAGTCCGCTATCGGTGAAGGAACTGGTCAAACACTCGGTTGTATATCGAACTAGGATCTCGGAGGGAATCTGAGTGAGAAAGGTTCGGAACTCACTAGAAGATATGTTCCCGTCGGCAAGTTTGCCATCGCCCGCAAACACTACGATCTGCTGGACGTGTTTACTAGAAATTTGAGCGCGAGAGTCTCGCCAAAGATCGATGAGGGCCATATTTATTAATCCCACCGAGTAAGAGGCTGTAAAGCGGGGGTATCGTAACCGAGGTCGATTCGACTGTCACTAATCATCACACCATGGATCACGTACCGAACGGCTACTTCTATCAGATGAGAACCAGCAGAGGCACTGTACTAATCTACTCCTTCCCGGACTGCAGCCGCTTCCGTTGCAGGTTGTTTTTGTAACTGTCTTCCAGATACTCCGCCCCATCAGCAGTCAAGTACATCCTCGCGTCGTCGGTGTTGATGAGTTTCTTTTGATTCAAATACCAGATGGTGAACTCCAGGTGCTCGCGGGGGCGGCCGATCATGCGTTCCAGTTCCACGAGATAGATGCCGGGGTTTTGAGGGTCGACGCGGCGCTTCGTATAAAGAGCTTCCAGGACGGTGAGACGGACGACTTGCTCCATTTCGAAGTCGTTCTCGGTTTGCGCCCCCGCTGACACTAAACGCCAACGATCCTTCTTGCGCTTCTGATTCGTCGCGTCGTATTGCGCGCGCGCCTCGGGGTTCGAGAGCGCCGTGTAGGCCTCGGTGATCGCGCGGAAACGAGCTTCATTTCCCGTCTCCCGATTGTCAGGGTGGTATCGCTGCGCAAGCATGCGATAGACACGATTGATTGTCTCCGGCTCAGCCACGTCACTCACCTGTAGCAGCTCGTAATAATCCTCGATTTCGTCAGACATTAGAGGGATATTTCTCCTTCACAATTGATCGACTTTCGTTAACGACGCCAACAACTCCAGCAACTTATCGTAATCAACCGGCTTCACCAGATGCCCGTCAAACCCAGCCTCCTCCGACTTGCGACGATCGTCATCCTGACCCCAGCCCGTCAACGCGATCACAACAATGTCTTTGCCCCACGGTTGCTCGCGCACACGCCGGCACACTTCATGCCCGTCCAGCCCCGGCAAACCAATGTCGAGCAACACCACTTCCGGACGATACTTCTCAACCGCCTCCACAGCTTCAACACCATCGTGCGCCATGTACGTCTGGTTGCCCGTGATCTGCATCAGCATCGCAAGCGAATCAGCAGAGTCGCGATTGTCATCAACGATAAGAACGCGTCGCTGCGGTTGCGACTCTGACGCAGCGTCTGGCCCACGCGGCGCCGCAACTTCACTGGGAACCGGCAGACGCACGATAAACTCGCTACCTTGTCCTTCACCAGCACTGCGCGCCTCGATCGATCCGCCATGCATCTCAGTCAAACGCTTAACCAACGTCAATCCTATACCGAGTCCACCCTGCGAACGCTCCGACGTGCGATCCACCTGCATGAACATATCGAAAATACTGTCTAACTTGTCCTGCGGGATTCCGGCGCCGTTGTCCTTCACCGTCACTTCCACTTCGTCGCCAACTCGCTTCGCACTCAGCGAAACAGTTCCTCCAGCTTTAGTGTACTTGCAACTGTTATTGAGCAAGTTGCCAAACAACTGGGCCAGCCGCGCCCGATCGGCATAAAGGGAAATCGGCTCATCCGGCAAGTCGATACTTAAATTATGTCCAGCAGAATCGACCAAAGGACGCGCCACTTCGACAGCCTGTTGAATCACTGACGACAACTCAACTTCACTGCGTCGCAACTCAAGACGATCGTGAGTGATACGATTCAAGTCGAGCAGATCGTCAACGAGCCGGACCATCTGCGCTAACTGTCGCTCGAGCGTTTCGTGCGCGCGTTTGAGAACGTCACCATCACCATCCGCGCGCTTCACAACTTCGAGCATGTTGCTCATCGGCGCAAGCGGATTTCTGAGCTCGTGAGCAAGCGTGGCGAGAAACTCATTCTTCCGACGATCAGCGTCTGAAAGATCGGCGGCCAATCTGCGCAAGTCGTCTGCAAGACGTCGCCGTTCGGTGACGTCCTGACTGACAGTCGCAAACGCGACCGGCTGGTTAGCAGCATCCGTTAGCGCCAGTACCTTGTACGCCATCCAGCGCGGCTCGCCGGTCTTGAAGTGACGAAAGCGAATCTCGATCTCGCCGTGACCGTTATTCAGCACGGTGGGAAAAAACTCGTTCATGATCTTCGCCTGGTCTTCAGGAAAGAAGAATTCTTGAATCGGCGTTTGCCGAGCTTCTTCGATGTCCTTTAGACCAACCAGCTCCAGTCCAGCACGATTGATAAAGAAAGGAACACCTTCAAGATCGCAGATGCCGATGAAGTCGGTACTGTTTTCAACGAGCGTGACAAACATCTGCCGGTCGCTTTCGGCGCGCTTCTGAGCGGTAACATCACGCGCAATCTTCGACGCGCCGACGACGTTTCCTGCCTCATCCTTAATCGGCGAAATCGTGAGCGAAACAATGATGCGTTGGCCGTCACTGCGCACTCGCTCGGTTTCGAAGTGCTCGATTCGATTTCCCTCACGTAAGCTGGCGATGATTTGATCCTCTTCGGCCAAACGTTCGGGCGGGATCACAAGCGAGATGTGTTGGCCCACAGCCTGCTCGGTCGTGTAACCGAAGAGGTGTTCCGCAGCAGCGTTCCAGCTCTGGATAATTCCATCGAGTGATTTGCCGATGATTGCATCGTTTGACGATTCGACGATCGATGCGAGCAGTTGCGCCGTGTGAAGTTGACTGGACCTGCCACGTTCGATGAGACGCTGTGCAGTAACGTCTCGAAAGATCAGAACACAGCCCGAGACGTATCCTTCCTCGTTGCGGATCGGCGCTGCACTGTCGTCGATGGGACACTCAGCGCCGTCTTTTTTGATAAGGATCGTGTGATTTGCAAGACCTACAACCGCGCCTTCCCGCAAAGCTCGCGTAGCCGGATTCTCCACCGGCAGACGCGTGCTTTCATTGACGATGTGAAACACGCGGTCGAGCGGTTGGCCGAGTGCGTCCTGATGTGACCAACCTGTTAGCGTCTCGCCCACGCCGTTGATGTAGGTGATACATCCTTCAATGTCCGTGGTGATCACAGCGTCGCCGATGCTTCGCAGCGTAACTCGAAAAACTTCCTGCCTCTGGTGCGCGCGTGCCTGCGCGATGCGAGTTGCTTCGCCGAAAACGATTATCAGGGCACAGGTGAAAAGGTATGCAATCAATCCGACCACATCGGCTCGGCTGAGATCGAAAGAGTATCGTGGCGGAATGAACAGGTAAAAACACGCAAGATAGCCAAGTAGCGCGAGCGGGATCGCCAGGCGGTAACCACCGAGCCACACGGCCGCCGCGACCGCCCCGAAGAGCGTGACCAGCGGCAGCGCGTTTCCCATCAGCGGATCGAGCAGCCAGCGCAACAGCACGGCGGTTGCCAGTATGACAAATCCCAAGATGTAATTTTTTAGCGAACTGCGCACCTTGCTCCTTGGGGTTTTGAAGGGGTTAAACGCGCCGAGTGACGCGCTGGGAACTACGTGGATTTTAGCGTTGAAGATTGAGTGCGTCCATTGTTTAACGATTTATTTCCAAAACTCACCTAACTTTTCACTCGTAACATGTCTCTATACACAATGAAGGACGTTTTTATCGAGGCTTTGATCGAGACCTGGAGTGGTGATGAGTCGGTCTGAGTCGCCTGACGAGTTGCTCGTGGTCGCGGCGATTCTGGGCAATTTAGAGGCGTTTGAAGAGCTCGTGGTACGTTACCGGCCTGCGGTGGTGAGATTAGCTCGCTCGATCGTGGGCGCCGATCACGCCGAAGACGTTGCGCAAGAGTCGCTACTGCTCGCTTTCAAGGCGCTGCCGGGGATCGAAGAGCCGCGCAAGTTTGGTGCATGGTTGTCAGCGATAACACGTCATCGAGCTTTGCGCTTCAGCAAGAGTGAAACGACGCGCACGAACCGGCGCGTAGCTCTGGACGAAGCGTTACTCGAAAAGATCGAAGCGCTGGCCAGACCGCTCGTCGATAAGGAACGTGACGAAGCGACGATTGCAGCGCTCGACAGTCTTCCTGCTGACTACGCGATGCCGTTGCGGCTGCGATTTCTCGACGAGATGCCACTCGATCGCATTGCCGCGTTTATGGGAGTGCCGCTGTCGACAGTGAAGTGGAGACTTCATCACGGCAAGAAAATGTTGAAGGCGAAAGTCGAAGCAACAAGTTAAGGAGTACAAGATGGAAAAAGAAACAGTGAAACTGCTGAATGTCCTGCGACGAATCGCGCGCGCAGCCGGTTACGCCGCGTGGACGAAATCAGGAGCTGACGCGACGCAGTTCTGCGTGGCGCAATACAACCGTGTGCTGGCGCGACTGACCGAGCTCGAGCCGGCGGTCAAGCCATTGTTTACGCCGTTGAGTGAATCTACTTCGCCGGAAGTGACGCGGATCGCGGCGCGGGAGCTGCTCGCTTACTTCGAAGCAGACGAGCCGGAGTTTGCGCGTGGATTTTACTTCGGTCGTAGATCGCGCAGAGGAAGAATGCGGTGCGTTCCGATTTCAGTTGGATGTGAGTAAGACAAGGAGTAACGATGGAGAGAGAGAAAGAGTTAGTCAAGTTGATCAATGTGCTGCGACGCACTTCACGTATGGCGCTGCAATCGGAATGGACCGGCGGGAAAGAAGATGCGGCTGCGTTTTGCACTGAGCAGTACAACCGCGTGCTCACGCGACTCAAAGAGCTGGATCCGGGCGTGGGTGTGATCTTCGAGCCGTTGCCGGCGGGCAGCTCGTTGACTGTTGTGGCCATGGCTTCGCGACAGCTTGCAGCGTATTACGAAGACGAGCTTGGACCAGCGAAAGGGTTCGGGCGCGGGCATGCGTATGGTTTCGCGTTCGATTCGAATAAGTTCAAAGAGTTTTGGGAGAAGTCGGCGCGTGAGTTTGAAGATATGGGTGAATTCATTCGCGAGAGCATCGACGAATGGCTGCGACACAAGAAGGAGAATGAAGCCACAAAAGGCACAAAAAGCACATAGAAGATTTTGTGCCTTTTGTGCTTTTTGTGGCTGGCTTAATGCGTTGAGTAGTTGACGTGAATGTTGTTTGGGAATGCTGCGATGGCTGTGCGCGTTACTCTTGGAGAGCCGCCGATAGAGATCTGGCGCAGGCGCGGAAGACTGGCGAGGGCAGCCAGTCCCGCATCAGTGATCGATTTGCATCCTTCAAACGACACTTCTTCAAGTGAATTCATTCGGCTCAACATCTCGAGAGTTCGATCGGTAATCTGCGTGTAGCCTGCGTGATATTTCTTCAGGTTGGGCAATCCTCTGATGTGCTCGGTTGCAACGTCTGTCGTGTCGCGGCAGTACATGAGGATCAGTGATTCGAGTTGATGACATTCACCAACGTGACGGAATCCCTCGTCGCTAATATCCATCGGCATTAATTCCTTGAGCGCGGGAAAACTCGGCAGCCTCGCGAGCGCGCCATCATCAACGAACTTACAACTCACTGCCAATCCTTTCAACGCGGACATTTCTGCAAGTGCAGCGAAGCCCGCGCCCTTGAGGTTTGGACACTCACGACCCCAGATGTATTCGATCGTCTTTGACTGGCTCAAAGATTGAAAGCCAGCGTCAGTCGCAACCGTGCCCTGGGCCATCAGCATGCGAAGGTTCGGAAGCGCACTGATGTGTCGCATCGCGTCGTCGTCGCAAATCTCGCCCGGACAACCGAAGAAACCGAGATTCGGCAAGGCTTTGAGCGACTGAAGATCATCGCTACGAACGTTTGACGTGTGACGGAAGAAGCTCAAACCGAATAGCCCGTCGAGTCCATTCAGCGCCGCGACGCGCGTGAATGGCCCGTCGATCAAGAGGTTTGTCGGATCGGCGCCGAAAGACATCAAACCATACTTAACTTCGCCTCCGTCCCACGTTTTGAAAGCGGGAAACTGATGCAGCAGTGAGAGACCTTCATCCGTGACATTGCGTCCGGTTTTGAATTTCCTCAGTTTTGATTTCCCTGTGAGCGCCGCAATCGCACCGTCGCCAGTATGAGTGCCGAGCAGATCTACTTCCTCGAGTTGCTCGCAGTGGCGCAGATGCGAGATTCCGTTGTCAGTGATCCCGCTCTGCCAGCACATTTCGAACACGCGCAGCTCGCGTAAGTGTTGTAGAACTTCAAGCCCGCGATCAGTCACTACGCCACCGGGATAGTGACTCAGACGGAGCTCGCGCAATTGCGGCATGCGAGCGAGATGCTGCAAGCCTTTGTCTGTTATGAGCTGCGAACCACTGAGATTCAGCGACGTGACCTGATCGTCTCGCGACAGCTTCTCCAGCTCCTCGTCATCCATCATGTTATTCATAAAAGCACGGCACTACGCTTGCCAAGAGCGCTCGGTTCTGTGCCTTTTCAGAAGTTACATGGCGACTCGAGTGCAGGTGTCTTCGGCGGCACTGTGTCGCGGAACTTGATCGACTGTCGACGCAGATCAGCGACTGCCGCTTCAACCTGTTCCGGCGTCATTCCCACGCCGGCCTGAAAGAAAACCCAGTCAATGTCTTCCTCGTACTTGCGCAACTCTTTCGCGCTAATCATTCCATCACGGATGAACCAGAGATTGAAATTGATCGACATCGTGTCCTCTGGATAATACTCACCACCATGTTCGACGAATAATTTACCGTCGATGAAATACGTGACCTTACCGCCGGTGACTTGAGTAATGAGCGTATGCCAGCCGCCCTGGTTGCCGTTCGCTGTTTTGTATACGTTGTCTTTCTTCCAGTTTGGCTCCGGGCTAAAAGTCTCCCACGTCGTTGAATACAGTGTTGGACCATCGATGCCCCAGCCGCCGTTCGGCAGATATTCCCAATCGAGCTCGCTGTAGTCGAGATCCATCGGCGCCTTCAACGGGCTGATCGTGTAGAAGCTTTGCACGAGCTGATCG
>Ga0134128_10009099_pt1 | contig 11944 bp, 24 predicted proteins | sample KB31754_FD_96462 | JGI IMG/M metagenome (GOLD analysis project Ga0134128, IMG submission 96462) | Terrestrial soil microbial communities with excess Nitrogen fertilizer from Kellogg Biological Station, Michigan, USA - KB3-175-4 | ecosystem: Environmental > Terrestrial > Soil > Unclassified ...
AGCGGCCGAAGGGCGAGGTGCTGGCGCGGGCGGCGGCGTTGGGCATCGAGCCGGCGGAGCGGGTGCCGCTGGTCTTGGCGGCGGTGCCGGCGAATGGGCGCGCGCCGTTGGCCGATCCAATGGGAGAGGAGGAAGAGGAGGAGGCGCAGGTGCCGTACGTCGATCAGGAGCGGGCTCCGCGCCCCTACTGGCCGGAGGTGGTGCGGATGGAGCCAGTGGTGCCCGAGGACGCGGAGCTGGCGGTGATGGCGGACCTGGTGCGGCAGATCCAGGGGCTGGACGACCGGGCGCGGGGGCGCGTCATGCGCTGGCTGATGGACCGGTTCGGGACGTGGAAATAGGAGGCTGATTTGAAACGCTACTGGGAGCGGGTGGAGACCCTGATGCTGGACTCGGAGAGCGACGCGCCCCCCGAGATCACGGCGACCCCCTGGCGGGAGACGGGGCGCCGCGAGGCGGGCGGCCCGGAGCGGCCGGCGCCGGACCCGGACCGGCCGCTGACCGACACGGAGCGGCTTTACCTGGAGAGCCTGGCGGCGCGGGCTGGCGCGATGGGCGAGAGCTGGCTGCCGGCGATTGCCACGGCGGCGACCTACGCCGAGGGCGCGAGCCTGCGGTTCGGGCTCAAGGAGCTGATCGACCGGCAGGCGCGGGGCGACGTGTAGCCGGCGGGCAGCGCGGGCCAAAAACGAAGAGGGGCAGCAGTAGAGGTGCGTGGTGGCGTGGACGAAGGCGAAGCGGGCGCTCTATCCGAAGGACTGGGAGAGCATTCGGGCGCGGATCCTGGAGCGGTCGGGCGGATGTTGTGAGGGGACACCGCAGCATCCTCTGTGCCGCGCGAAGAATCATGAGCCGCACCCGGAGACGGGGAGCCGCGTTGTCCTGACGTGCGCGCATATGTGGGACAGCGACCCGGCCAACTGCGACGAGACCAATCTGAGAATGCTTTGCAATCGGTGCCATCTTTCCTGGGATAGAAGGCACCACCTGGCCGTGCAGAAGCAGAACCGGGAGGCGAAGCGGCGGGCCAGGCAGCCGCTGCTGCCGTTCGAGGAGATCCGATGAGCCGCTCCGTGACCCTCACCATCCCTGGCGATCCGGCCGAGCTCAGCCCGAACGCGCGGCTGCATCGCCAGGCCCGCGCGAAACTCGTCCGCGACTGGAAGGCGAAAACCTGGGATGCGTGGGAGAAAGCGGGACGGCCGCGGCTCGTGCCGCCCGTGGAGATCCGCTTCCTGATCTGCCGCGCCCGAACGATGGACCGCGATAACCTGCAGGCATCCGGATCGCTCAAGGCCATGGTCGATGCGCTGACCGACCGGGGCTCGCTGTATGAGGACCACGATCAGCTACTCCCGGATGACAACGCGGCGATGGTTTCCTACGCGCCGATAGAGTTGCACATCGCCCGGCTGTGGAAGGACCGGGAACAGGTGATCATGACCGTGGGGGAGATCGATGGCCCGTCCGAGTAAGCTCACGCCGGAGCTGCAGAAGAAGATCTGCGATGAACTCTCGCGGGGCACTTCGCAGGAGGTGGCAGCGGCCCTGGCGGGGATCACCGAAGCGATGAAGGCCATGCTGGATGCGCTGACGGATCGCGGCTGTCCCTACGAGAGCGAGGGGCAGTTGCTGCCGGATGATGGGCCGAAGATCGTTAGGGTGATCTGGATCCATCAGGCGCCCTCCAAGGAGTGGAAGGACCGGGAGCAGGTGATCATGACGGTGGGGGAGATCGAGTAGATGGGGCGACCGACGAAGCTGACGCCAGAGGTGCAGAAGCAGATCTGTGACAGCGTAGCCCTGGGAAACAGCCAGGAAGCGGCGGCCGGCGAGGCGGGAATCCATGAGGATACGCTCTATCACTGGCTCAAGCTAGCGAAGACGCGCAGAGCGCCCTACGCTGGCTTTTCCGAGGAGCTTCATAAAGCCCGGTCGGAAAACGAGGCCAATCTCCTCAAGGTGATCCATCGCCACACGATCACCGACTGGCGCGCGGCGCAGTGGCTGCTGACCGTGAAGCGGCCGGATCGCTATGGCGACGTGGTGAAGCACGAGCTGCGCTTCGCCGCTATGAAAGACAACGAGCTGGATGCCTACATCGCCGAAGCTGAACGAGCGTTATCTGCGGCTGGCGCGGGCGGAGCGAGCCCGGCGGCTGCTCCAGCGGCAGCAGACGAGCCCGGCGACTGATTTCTCCCACTATCAAAATGAGCCCGTCGCCTTCGCCCGCGAGGTGCTGAAGGTCGATCCGTGGCAGCGCCAGGAGCAGATCATGCGCTCGGTGGCCGCGCATCCGCGGACCACGGTGCGCTCCTGCCACAACTCCGGCAAAAGTTGGCTGGCGGGCTGCCTCACCCTTTGGTGGCTGCACTGCTATCAGCCCTCGCTCGTCATCACGACGGCGCCCACCGCCCGCCAGGTCAAAGACGTGCTCTGGAAGGAGATCGGCGCCCGGCACCGCGCGGCCGGACTGCCCGGCACGCTCTCCACGATGAATCTCTCGGTCTCCCTCGCGCAGCGCGCCATCGGCCTCTCCACCAACGATCCCGTCCGCTTCCAGGGCTGGCACGAAAAGAACATCCTCGTGCTGGTCGATGAGGCGTCCGGCGTGGACGAGGAGATTTACCAGGCGGTGGAAGGCATCCTCACCGGACCGAACGCGCGCCTCCTGCTCCTGGGCAATCCCAACCACCCCGCCGGCACGTTCTACGAGAGCTTTCGCTCCTCCCTCTACCGCCGCTTCCACATCCAGGCCAGCGACGTGCCGGAGCACCTGCTGCCCGCGGGCTGGGCCGAGGAGCGGCGGCGCGAGTGGGGCGACGACAGCGTGATGTATCAGGTGCGCGTGCTGGGCCAGTTCCCGCCGCAGGGGGACAACGCGCTCTTCTCGCTCGTCTGGACGGAGGCCGCGCAGCAGCGCGAGATCGAGCCCGGCCAGCCGTGCGAGCTGGGCGTGGACGTGGCCGGCTACGGTACCGATGAGAGCGTCATCTACGTGCGCCAGGGCAACCGGGTGGTGGATGCCGTCTATCTCCGCAAGCTGGAGCCGATGGCCCTCGTCGGCCGGATCACGGCGGTGGCGCGGCAGTGGAACCCGTCGCTCATCAAGGTCGATGAAGTGGGGATGGGCTGGGGGATTGTCGGTGCGCTGGAGACGGCGGGCCTGCCGGTGACGGGCGTCAACGTGGGGGAGCGAGCGGTGATCGCTCCCGATGAGTATGACAACCTGCGCACCGAGATCTTCGTGGACCTGGCCGAGCGGTTCCGGGACGGCTCGATCCAGATCCCGGCCGACGATCAGCTCCTCGTCGACCAGCTTACCGCCCTGACGTACACCTACACGCCGAAGGGCAAACGGAAGCTCATCTCGAAAGAGGACATGCGAAAGCAGCGCGGCACCGGGTTGTCCTGGTCGTCTCCCGACCGCGCCGACGCGCTGGCCCTGTGTTTCGCGGCGAACCTGGGCGGCTTTACGCCGGTGGTGAAGGCCGGGCCGCCGCGCGAGGTGGATCGCTGGAGCGAGCACAGCCGGCCGCAGGGAGAGGGATTGCCATGGTAGAGGAGCAGCGGTGAGCGGTCATCAGTGGGGAGCAGTGATTCTTGCCGGCATCGCGCTCATTGATAACCTGGCCAGTCTCTGGAGCAGTCGTCGGGGCGAGCCCTACGCCCCCGTCTTCGGTATTTTTGGATGGCCTGTCTTCTGTTGGGCGACGGGCGTTCTTTTCGGATGGTGGTAGGAGAATTGATGGCTGACAAGCGGTTGATGCTGCAATTGGAAGCGAGACGCGTCCCCGACGACGCGGCCGGGCGGCTGAAAATGATCGAGGATGATGCTGGCGTTATTCGCCGGCTGGCCAACGAGCGCAATGACCTCCTGGGGCATCTGCAGAGGGTTGCCAGGGCGAGTGACCTGCTGCTGCGCTATCTTCACGAACAAGTGCTCGAATCGTCCGCATGTGAGGAGAGCCGCGCGGCGTTGGAAGCGGTGCTCACTGCTGCCGCGACGGCGGGGTATATCGACCGGAGTTGAATCAAGCGCAGGCAGGGAGAGACAATGCCCGACAAGATGAAACGCGTGGAGGAGCAGCCCTCCAAACCGGTGCTCGTGCCGATGCTGGCGGCGGAGACGGACCTGGTGGCGCTGAAGAACCTGGCGGATCGGCTCGGCTACCTGGAGGCCAGCGTCAAGCTCTTGTTCGCGCGGCAGAACGATCTGACCAGCGAGCTGCTGAAGCTGAAGAGCGCGCACGGAGAGATGTGATGCGTCTCCTGGCCTGGCTCGAACGCGCCCTGCGGCGGGGCTGGCGCCGCGCCTCCCTGCCCCAACACGCGCTGACGCGCTGCCCCGCCTGCCGCGCGCTCACCTGGCGGGATGATCCCTACTGCCTGCACTGCGGAGTGCCGTGGCGATGAGCGATCCCCTCCCTCCGCTTGAGCTGAATTTCCCGGGTATCTCGCTTAGCCTGGCTCCCGAGGAGGTGGATATTAGCCTTCTCGCCGCCGTCCATGACGCCTTCACGCGCGTCCTGATCCATGCCATGGCCGCGCTGGATCCGGAAAGCCTGCCCCTATGGCTGGAGGAGATGATGAGCGTCCTCCGGCGGGAACAGGACGCATGTCGGCGCCGCTGAAAGAGAGCGCCCTGGCGGCCCGCAAGCTCGACCGTCTTCTCCGCCTGGCGCGGGTGCTGGGCTTCGGCGATGCCGCCCCCTCCTCCATCGCCCTCGACGAGCTGGCCGAGTTCGCGGTTCTGCACGCCGAGGTGGTTGAGCTGCTCGCGCCCCTCGACGAGCTGCGCCGCGTGACCGCCGAGCGTGACCGGCTGCGGCGGTTGTTCAACGCCGAAGCCTATCGCTGCGGCCGCGAGGTGGAGCGCAACCGCCGGCTGGAAAGCGCCATCCGCGAGCACCTGGACTACTGGGGCGAAAACGGGCCGGGCGGTCCCGCGCTGCGCGAGGCGCTGGAAGCCACCGAATAAGCCTCCTCGCCGTCCTTCCTCCTCTTTTTCTTGCCGCTCGGCAACCAGGCTGTAGTTTGTTTGCGATGGTGCCGACAAACAATCATGGACCGCGGACAGCCGGGCAATCATGCCGGGTCAGCGGCTGTCCAACGCCCCCCTCTGGAGACGCTCTGCATGTGGCCGTTCAAACGCGCTGATTCTCCTGCCACCAAAGCGCCGGACAACCCCGCGAACCCGGACCGGTTCGTGCCGCCCGTGCGGATCAGCCAGCCGACAGCCGTCCCCTCCTGGGCGCTGGGCGGGATCTACCAGCAGATCGCGATCAACCCGTTCGGCCGGGTGCCGCTCACGCAGAACTACGGTCTCTATCGCGCCTGCCGCGAATCGCTGCCCCTTCTCGACGCCGCCATCGTCAAGATGGTCCAGTTCGTCAGTGTGCCGACGATCAAAGCCGATGATGACACGGCTGCCGAGATCGAGGCATGGCTCGCGACCCTGCACGTCAACCGCGTGCAGACGGGCTTTAGCAACTGGCTGGGCAACTTCGCGGACAACATGCTCACCTACGGCCGAGCGCACAGCGAGATCGTGCTGAACAACGACCACTCCGACGTCTACGGTCTGCTGCAGATCCATCCGAAGACCATCGCGCTGCGCCCGAGCGTTGATCGCTACTCGGTCCTCATCGTCCAGAACCAGGCGCTGGCCGGCGCGCCGGTGGTGCTGCCGCAGCTCCTGACGCTCTCGGCCTACCACTCGATGCGCGAGGACGACCCCAACGGCACCTCACTCCTCTGGAGTATGCCGTTCATGGCGGAGATCCTCATCAAGATGACCAAATCCCTGGGCAGCACCTGGGAGCGGTTCGGCACGCCCCGCTATCACGTCAACTGGGAGCCGCCGGCTGATTTCCCGGATCCCACCGGCACCAAAGCGCAGGCGTTCGTCGATGGGCTCACCAACCAGTTCAACGCCAGCCTTCAGGGCGGCATCAGCAACAGCATCCAGGATTTCTTCAGCGCCGGCAAGGTGACGGTGACGGTGATCGGCGCGGATGGCGAGGCGCTGGACTTCGGGGCGCCGGTGCGCTCGCTGGAGGAGCAGATCTGCGCGGCGACCGGGATCCCGCCGATGGCGTTCGGCTTGCAGTGGAGCACCACGGAGCGGATGTCCGCCGTGCAGGCCGCGCTGCTCTCCTCGCACATCCGGCAGATCCGCACCGAGCTGGATGAGGAGCTGCGCTATCTGATCGACCTCCGGCAGCGGCTCGTCGGCGGCGACCGGGAGTTCGAGCTCGAGTGGCCGGACCCCACGCTGCTGGACACCGCCGAGACCAGCCGCGCCCGCTTCTTCGATGAGTCCGGCCGGGCCAGCCAGATCACCAACTGCCTCTCCCTCTTCCGCCTGGGCGTCTATGATCAGTACGACATGGCGCGCGAGCTGCGGCCGGAGCTGGCGACGCTGGACGCGGAGCAGATCGACGCGCGGCTGCCGAACCTGGCCACCGAGGCGCCGCCCGAGGCGCCGCCGGCTGCGGCGGGCGGCGGACCGGACGCGGGCGGGGGTGACGGCGGAAGCCGCGTCATGATGAGCGATGCGGAACTCGTCGCGTGGAAGGCCAACGCCAGCCGGCACGCGAAGAACGGGAAGGCGTGATGGAAAAACGCGAGCTGCTGGACCAACTCGGCCGCTCTTACGAGATGTTGAGGACGGCGCACTACAGCATCCGCGCCGCGCTGCGGGACCGGAAGCCGCTCTATGTGGGGTTCGCTGTCCAGCAATGGGCGGCGGCCGTCGAGGAGTATACCGAGGCTCTGGAAGCGATCCTGAAGCCTCCCCCGCCCTCGCCGCCTGCCAAGCCGCTGACGCCGGAGCAGGAGGCGCTGATGGCCGTCGAGCGCGTCCAGTCGCGGGTGCTGGGCCGGATCGTCAAGGGGCGGTTCGTGCCGAACGAGGAGTCTTAGTTGACCATCGAACGGATCGAAACCCTCGCCAAAGAGCCGCGCGCGGTTTACCTGGCGCTGGAGGCGTTGAACGGGCTGCGCCTCCGCGGCTGGCTGGAGGAGTGCTGCTGCGGGGCAAACTGGAACAGCCATGCGCTCCTGGCCGTAGAGGACGGCGAATCGATTGGCCTGATAATCTACCAGACCGTCGATTGGAAAAACAAGCTCGACCTGGAGATTGGCTATGTGCGCCCGGATCGCCGCCGCGCGGGCGTCTATCGCGCGCTCTGGGACGAGCTGATCGGCGTCGCCCGCGAGAAGGGCATCCCGGTCATCAGCGGTGCGACGCACGTGGACAACCAGGAGATGCAGGCGGTCATGAGCCGCCTGGACCGCCAACTGAAGTGGCTCACCTACGAATATCGCCTCACCCCATAAACAGGTTTATCAAGCAAACAGGTTTATCAAGCAAACAGGTTTATCAAGTAACCCCAGGCACGAAAAACGTAAGTCATCAAGCAAAGTGCCGCAGGGAAACGCAAGGAGAGAAGATGAGGACACTGTTCGCTATCGCCCTGGCGGCGCTGCTGCTGCTGGCCTGCGCCCGCACCGCCCACGCGCTCGGCAGCTTCAGCGCGCCGATAGCCGTGGCCGTGCCGGCTGCCGGCATGTTTCAGGCCACTGTCACGTTCACGCCCGTCGGCACGGAGAACGTTCGCAGCCTCTCCGGCACGGGCACGGTGACGCCCAGGCCGCCGGCTTCTCTGACGACCGTCACCGCCTCGCTGTCATTCCTGGTCGCCGTCTCCGGGCATGAATACCAGTGGAGCGGTCCGGTAACGCTCACCGCCGGCAAGACGAGCTGGGCGATCAGCGGCAAGGGCAGCTTCGTCATCGCGCCGATCCCGGTCCCGATCCCCACGCCCGTGCCGCCGCCGCCCGTTCCTACTCCCATCCCGACGCCGACGCCGACTCCTACTCCTACGCCTACGCCTGTCCCGACTCCCACGCCCACGCCTGTTCCGACTCCCACGCCCACGCCCACGCCGGCACCGCCGACGCCGGCCGTGCCGACGATCTGCGACACGAGCGGGCAGCCGGTGACGCACGCGGCTTCAGGCGTCGAGCTGTGGCTGCTGGGACCGAACCTCGGGCCGTCGGGCATCCTGTTTTTCCCGACCGCCGGCTGCGCGCCGATCATCGCCTGGACGCCCACGAAGGTGCGCTTCCGCGTGCCCAACGCCTGGAGCTTCACGCGCACGAGCCCCTTCGAGCTGTGGACGGGCCGCGCCCCGGATGGGCTGCTGGGCGTGGGCTCGGCCTACTTCCAATCCACGGCGCTCTTCACTATCGATACCGTCAACCCGGAGTGGCAGGCCGATGCCGCGCTGCGGGCCAAGAACGGCGACCAGCCGGCGGGGAAGCGGCCATGAACGACAAGAGCGTTGAAGAGCGGCTGCAGAGCCTGGAGGAGCGAGTCAAGGAGCTGGAACGGTGGACGGCACGGTCGATCATCCCGGTGGGAGCCGCCCCTTACCCTCATCCGCTGCCGCGGGTAGAGCAGCCCTCCCTGCGCTTCTGTCCCCTCTGCTGTCAGTGGGACATGCCGCACTCCCACGTGACTTGTGGAGAAATCCGATGACCCACGAGCAGATGCGGAACCTGGAGCGGCTCGTCGAGTGGCGCCTGGCGCGCTGGCGAGACCGGGGCGATTACGACGATATGCGGCAGGAGGCGCTGATCGCCGCGTGGAAGGCGGTGGAGAAGACCCGGGACATGGGCTACGAGCTGTCCACCATCGCCGTGCGCGCGGCGGACTACGCGGCGCGGGAATGGCTGCGCTCCCCGAAGAGTGACCTGCCCCACTACGGCTGGCGGCGAGGCTACGCGCCGCCGGAGGTGGTCTCGGTGGACGAGTTGGCTGCCGCCCAGCAGCGCCTGGAGGAGATGATCGGCCACCCGATCACGACACTGGAGCCGGCCGCGCCGGACTTCACCGTCGATCTGCTGGACGAGATGGACCGCCGCGCCGCCTGGGTCAAGGCGTTGGGGACTGCCACGCCGCGCCAGGCCGCCGTGCTGCGCGCCGCGTTTCGCGAGGGGCTCTCGCAGCAGCAGATCGCCGATGCCACCGGGCGCTCGTGGAGCGCGATCGCGCAGTTGATGGCGCGGGCGAAGGTGCGCTGTCGCAGCGTGGGGCTGGGGGATGAGGGATGACGCCGGCACACGTGCAGCACGAGACCCTGCGGTTGGCGTTCTATTTTCCTGAGCACCCTCCGAGATCCGAAGACAGCCATTACCACCTGTTCGAGCACGCTCGGAAGCGGATTCTCGCGGCGGGCGTGGGCTGCTGGATCTGCGGCACGAAGGAGCACCTGGAACTCCATCACCAGGAAGTTGAATTTGCCGCCGCTGCCGGGGTGGACGTGGAGAAGTTCGCGGCGCTCTTTCCTGAATACCACATCACCGATGAGGAAGCCTTCCTCTGCTGGGTGGAGAGCGATGGAAACCTGCGCGTGCTCTGCGCCGATTGTCACCGCTCCCCCTACCGGGGAATCCATTCATGCCCTGAGCCTCAATGGAAGCTGCAGCGCTACTGGCTCAAGAATCTGCCATCTCCCGTGCAGCCGGCCGATTCAGCGAGGAGCAGTGAGCCTGCAAATGTGCGGCCTGATTCGGATACAGAACCAGGTTCTCTATGCGGTTGTCCGCCTTGTCTCCATTGCGATGATGAACCACTTCCTCCGGCCTGAGAGGACGGCCTAAATGGACTTCCATTACCTGCCGATGAACCATAACCAATCGCCGGACGCCATTTACCGTCACGTTCAGCCGGAGGTATCCCGCCTTCGTCCGGTAAGGGTGAGAGGGACGCGGCCGGCGCGGCAGAGCGTTGAGTGCCTTCATCCGACACGCGTCCGAGCAGTAGAGAGGCCGCAGATTCTTTTTACGGCGAAAGGTGAGGCCACATTGCCGGCAGCAGACCATGGCGGGCGCCTTCAGCCTCTCCTCGCTTTTCTTGGCAGCGCTGCACGTGGGGCTGCAAGTGACATATCGCCTCGCCAGCTTGCGGGGCACCTGGAAGTTTTCCGTGCAGACGCAGCATTGCTTAATCGTCATCGTGAGCTGATGTCCCTTCGCCTTGAGCGATGGAGGGGTGCGATCGCGCATTGGAACCGGTCTCCTTTCCCAGGGGCAGCGTTCCACAGAGCAACCGCATATTCCTCTAGGAAATGCCGGCGCGAGGAGACGCCATGACCAACCCGGCCCAGGTCTCCAGCGTCACCGCGGCCTCCGGGGGCCGCGTCACCGTCACCCTCGGCTTTCGGGATGCCCGCCAGAGCCGCGCGTTTTACGAGACCTTGCTCGCCGCCCAGCAGGAGGGCCGGGGCGTGGGTCTGGTCGTGCTGACGCCCAAGAGCGTGGAGGACGCTGCCGATGAAAGCCAATAATCCGCAAGCATGGCATGACCTGCGCGGTAATCCCGGCGAGTGGAGCGATACGCACGCCAACCCGGCCACCGGCTTTCCCGAGCTGCCCAGCGGCTTGCTCGGGGCGGGCGGGATACCCGTGCCGGTACCCTTGCTGCCGGTGCCGGCGGCGGACCACGCGCAGCAGTTGATTGCCGCGACTCTGGCGGGCGAGACGCTGCCGGGGACGACGACGGCGGACGCGCAGGCGCTGTATCGCTCGCACGCGCCCAACTGGGCGGGCGTCGATCCGGGCTTCCCGCTGGACAACGATCCGTATTCGCCGGCCATCCCGCAGCAGGCGTCCGATATTACCGGCACCAGCCGGCCTGACCGGAATCATTAGGAGTTAGCAATGAACCGCCCGCTTGAGGTACAGGACGTCTCGGATGTCTTTTCCCAGCCCAGCAATGGACCCTTCGCGGCGCGTCCCAACGATCCGAACCACACGCCGGAGCACAGCCAGGGCCAGGTGCTCGGGCTCTTGCAGACAGGCGGCCAGTACATCGAGACCGGCATGAACGCCGAGGCGACCAACACCGGCGCGCCGCCGGCCCCGCACGCCGGGGATCGGCCGGGCGCGGAGGGCCTGACGCTCATCCGGCAGACCCTGCGCTCCTGAAACCATCCCAATTTCCTACCCATGTCGGGCGGCCGGGGGCGTGGTTCCGGGGAGGGCTTTCGTCCTTTCCCCCACCCCGGACAGATGCTCGCTCTCGGCTGCCCGGCCTTTCACCGACACCACTCTGACACCAGTCTGACACCAGGAGAACAACCATGGATAGCTTGACGGTCTACACCTGCCCGCCGACCGGCCACGTGCCGGAAGTGTGCGCGGGCGCGGGCGAGATCATGGCGGGGGCGATGGGGCTGGGCGCGGGCGCGCCGAATCCCTTGGCCTCCTCCATCGTGCCGCCGGGCATGGCGCCGGGCCAGCCGCAGCACATCGAGCAGTACGGCGAGCCGTTCGGCGGCGTGCCGGAGCTGGTGAACCGCTGGGCGGGCCGCTGATGACGGGCGCCGCCCGCCTCGACTGGAACCGCTGGGAGCGATACCGGAGCGCGCTGGATAAGCAGACGCTCTCCGTCACGCGGGACGCGGCGGCGCTGGCGGCCGCGCACCTGCGCGAGATGCACGGCCGCCTGCCGGTGCAGACGGTGATCGAGGAGATGGCGGAATACCTGTCCGCCGACGTGGGCGAGGTGTTGGCCTACCTGTGCGGCCTGGGCGCGGGCCTCTTGATCGCCGAGACGCGCCCGCAAGGAGACGCATGATGCGCACCCCCTGGCAGGAGACGGCCATGCTCGTCGCCCACGCCGGCAGCAACGTCAACGGCCCGTGGACGGCCATCGACAACCCCGTCGAGCTGGGGCTCGTGGTGCCGGCGTTGGGCACGGCCTGCACGGTCACGATCCAGGTGGCCCGCGATGCCAGCGGCACGAACGGCGGCGGCCTGGTGGACAAGAGCGGCGCGGCGATCCTCGTGCTGGCCTCCAGCTCGGGCGGCTTCTCCGTCTCCTCCAACGAGATGGGCGCGCTGCTGGGCTATCCCTACATGCGCGTGGTGC
>Ga0134128_10009100_pt1 | contig 11944 bp, 8 predicted proteins | sample KB31754_FD_96462 | JGI IMG/M metagenome (GOLD analysis project Ga0134128, IMG submission 96462) | Terrestrial soil microbial communities with excess Nitrogen fertilizer from Kellogg Biological Station, Michigan, USA - KB3-175-4 | ecosystem: Environmental > Terrestrial > Soil > Unclassified ...
CTCGTGCGCCGGGCCTGGCGCTTAGCCGGTCAAGCCGCTGTCGGTGCGCACGCGGATCAGCATGGCATCGCGCTTGATAATCGTGCGCTCGCCGCCCCAGAAGGGAAGCCGGGACGGCTCCGGGAGCGGATATGACATGAGGAACGCTTCAACTTCGGTGATTTTCACGGCGGAGTTTTAGCACGGAGGCGAGCGGTTGCAAAAGAGCAATCACTCGTTAGTGCCGCGAGTCCTCGTTCGCACGGGCGAGACGCCCGTGCCACTATGGCTGGCAATCCTCCTTCGTCAGTTTGCCGTCCACCAGGCGCCAGATTTTTCGGGTGTTCTTGTTGCGCAATTCGACGGGCAATGCGGCATCAGGGAAATTCTGGAAACAGACCGGCCGGACGAAGCGTTTGATCGCGAAGGCGCCGACGGAGGTGAAGCGCGAGTCGGTGGTCGCGGGGTACGGGCCGCCGTGGTGCATGGAAGGACATACTTCCACGCCGGTGGGAAAGCCGTTGAAGATCAGCCGGCCGGCTTTTTCGCGCAAAATTGAAACCAGGTTCGCGTGCGCGATCAAATCCTCTTCCGTGCCGTGAATGGAGGCGGTCAATTGGCCCGGCAGTTCGCGCGCGATTTGTTCCAGCTCCTCGGTTGAGCCGCAATTCACGAGCAGCGTGGATGGGCCAAATACTTCTTCGCGCAACACCGGTTGTTGACGGAATGTCTTTGCGTCGGTGTTGAATATCATCGCCGGCGCGCGGCCTTGCGTGGCTTCGGCGGTGGATTTTCCGACGACGCTGACACCCGGCACTTTTTGGAATTTTTCCGTACCCTCATGAAATCGGGCGCTGATGCCTTTGTGCAGCATCACGCCGGGCGCCACGGCGCTCGCAAGTTCGCCCACGCGCTCGACAAACGTGCGCCACTCGTTTCCGGGCGGCCCAAACGCCAAGCCGGGATTGGTGCAAAATTGACCGACGCCGAGCGTGGCGGATTGCGCCATGCCTTCCGCGAGGGCTTTTCCGTCCCGTTTCAATGCGCCCGGCAAAATGAAGATTGGATTCGTGCTGCCCATTTCCGCGAACACCGGGATTGGTTCCGGTCTTTTCGCGGCGGCATCGAACAACCCGCGGCCACCTTGCAAGGAGCCGGTGAATCCGACCGCCTTAGTTGCCGGATGCTGCACGAGCCGCATGCCCATTTCGACGCTCGCGCCGTGGACCATGGAAAAGACGCCGTTCGGCATTCCACACGCTTCCACCGCCGCTTGGATCACGCGCCCGACCATCTCCGACGCGCCGGGATGTGCTGGATGCGCCTTCACGATCACCGGGCAACCCGCCGCAAGCGCCGACGACGTATCGACGCCGCCGACTGAATACGCCAGCGGAAAATTGCTCGCGCCAAAAACCACGACCGGCCCGAGCGGCACCAGCATCCGCCGCAGGTCCACTTTTGGCGACGGCTTGCGGTCCGGCTGCGCGCGGTCGATCGATGCTTCCAGCCATGAACCTTCCCGCAACAGTTCGGCGAACATCTTGAACTGGTTCATCGTCCGATTGCGTTCGCCCACCAAGCGCGCTTCCGGCAACCCGGTTTCCACACTGGCGCGCTGAATTAACTCCTCGCCCAGCTTGAATATTTCCTCCGCGATGCGATCAAGAAATGCGGCGATTTTTCCAGCCGGCTGGCGGCGATATTCTTCAAACGCTTTTTCCGCGAGCGCCACGGCTTGGTCGGCTTCCGCAAGCGTGGCTTCGTAAAAAAGCGGGGATAGCTTTTCACCCGAGGCGGCGTTGATTCCCGAAAAAGTTTTCGCGCCGGTTGAGGCGACGGCTTTTCCGGCGATTAAATTTTTTCCGTGCAGTTCCATAAAGTGCGTGGCTGCACTTTAATGCGGATTTGCCGCCGTCGCAACGGAGGGGTGTTTTTCATTAAATGGCACGGGGAATGGGTTTGCGCCCGCCGACTGCCAGTCGGCGACACAGCAGGCCGCGAGCCTGCGCTACATACACGGATGCCGCACTTTCCTGCGCTATCGCTTCGGGTTCCGAACGTGGAAAACCGCTAAAGCGGTTGAAAACTCGTTGCCATTTGCAAACACCCAGCCAAAGCAGGGGTGCTAATGAGAGCGCGGCAGAAGCGCGCATTTGCCGATAGGCTCTCCTTCCAAAAAATCATCCACTTTTTTCTCGCCAAAGCTTTCCCGGAAAGGCACAAAGTCCGTTTCGGTTTTTGAATCATCAAGCCATGGTCGAAACGATTGTCATATTGGATTTTGGTTCGCAATACACGCAGGTGATTGCGCGCCGCGTGCGCGAGTGCAATGTCTATTCGGTCATCCTCCGTCACGATACGCCGGCAAAGGAAATCGAGGCGCTCCGGCCCAGCGGCATCATCCTTTCGGGGGGGCCGTCGAGCGTTTATGCCAAAACCGCGCCCATGCCGGACAAGGCGATTTTCAATCTCGGGCTGCCGCTGCTGGGCGTGTGCTACGGATTGCAATTGCTCGGCCATTTCCTCGGCGGGAAAGTCGAGAAAGGCGAGAAACGCGAATATGGCAAGGGGGCGTTGCGCGTGACCGATGGTTTTTGTCCGCTGTTTGCGAACTTGCCCGAATCGCTCCAGGTGTGGAATTCGCACGGCGATAAGCTCACGAAGATTCCCAAGGGGTTCAAATCGGTGGCAATCACCGAGAACTCGCAGTTCGCGGCCATCGAAAATCGCGAGCGGAAGATGTTCGGCCTGCAATTTCATCCCGAAGTCGCGCACACGCCGCGCGGGAAGGAAATCGTTTCCAATTTCGTTCACAACATTTGCGGCTGCGGCAAGAACTGGACGATGCGCAGTTACATCGAGCAGGCGGTGGAGGAAATTCGCGCGCAGGTCGGCAAGGAACGCGTCATTCTGGGATTGAGCGGTGGGGTGGATTCGAGCGTCGCGGCGGCGTTGATCCATAAAGCCATTGGCGATCAACTCATCTGCATTTTTGTCAATAACGGCGTGCTGCGCGGTCGTGAGGCGGGCGTGGTGCGCGAAGTGTTCGGCCGGCATTTCAAGATCAAGCTCCAGTATGAGGACGCCTCGGAATTGTTCCTGCGCCGGCTCAAGGGCGTGACCGATCCCGAGCGTAAACGCAAAATCATCGGCAAGACATTCATCGAAGTTTTTCAGGGCGCCACCAAGCGCGCGGGCAAAGCCAAATTTCTGGCGCAGGGCACGCTTTATCCTGACGTCATTGAATCGGTTCCGATCGCCGGAAATCCCGCGGCGATGATCAAAAGCCATCACAATGTGGGCGGTCTGCCCAAGAACATGAAGTTTCAACTCGTCGAGCCGTTGAAATGCCTGTTCAAGGATGAAGTGCGGGAGCTGGGGTTGGAATTGGGGTTGCCACGCGAAATCGTGTTGCGCCAGCCGTTCCCGGGTCCGGGGCTTGCGGTGCGGATTCTGGGCGAAGTCACGCCCGAGCGCTGTGAGATTTTGCGCAACGCGGATACCATCGTGGTCGAGGAAATGAAGGCCAGTGGTTGGTATTATAAAATCTGGCAAAGCTTCGCCGTGCTGCTTCCGATCCGGAGCGTGGGCGTGATGGGCGATGAACGCACCTACGATTACACCATTGCCATTCGCGCGGTGGAATCCCAGGACGGCATGACGGCGGACTGGGTGAAGCTGCCTTACGATCTTCTCGAAAAACTCGCCAGCCGCATCATCAATGAGGTCAAAGGGGTCAATCGCTGCGTGTTCGACATCACGAGCAAGCCGCCGGGAACCATCGAGTGGGAATAAGGACCATGCCGAGCTGATGCTCGGCGCTCGGCGCTCCGACTTTTTGCAGGCGTTACACATAGGGTAATGTACTACGCCGTTTGGTATTGCTCACTGCACGCGTTTGGCTACGATTATTTTCCGAATTGAATTTTTAGGGTTGGTTTTTCGTCCGCTTAACCGTTGCAGAATCACAGGCACCAAGATGATCGCCTGCTCATATTTATTTTAGATGAAAAACTCATATTCAAAGTTCCGCGGAAAACTTCTCGTGGTTGCGCTGCTCGCCGCCGTCGCGCGCGTGGAAGCCAGTGAAAATGTGCCGCACGAGCCGTTCGCGCAGTGGGCGAATGTGCCCGACCAAGGCCAGCTCGTGGTCCGCCTCACTTACGAGGAATCCGAGGCGTATCATTTCTGGGCCGATAACACGCGCCACTCCGTCGATTTCAAGCTGGGCGGCGAACATTATGGCATCGACATCAACCAGGGTTACGTGAGCCTGCAATACGGCATCAGCGAGCGCTGGGCGGCGGACCTCGCGCTCGGTTACACCACGGTCGGCTGGCGATTCTTCGCGAATGGCCAAACTCCCGGCACGGTCCGCTCCACGACCGGCCTGATGGATGTTCCGTTCGGCTTGCGCTACCAATTGCTCAAGGAAGGCGACAGCAACATTCCCGGCTGGGCGCCCACGCTGACGGCCCGCTTCGGCGCGATTGTGCCCGGCAGTTTCGATGATCATATTCCGTTTGCGCCGGGGACCCGCTCCACGGCGATCGAGCCGGAGTTGCTGGCGCGAAAACATTTTGGCTGGGAGGGTCTCGGCGCCTATGCCGACGGTTTGTTTCGATGGAACCACACCACGGGCAACGACTGCTACATCGTATCGCTCGGCCTATTTCAGCAGATCAATAGATGGGAACTGGACGCCGGCTACCGTCATCTCGGCAGTATCAACGGCAACAACATCCAATTCGACCCGGCAACGCAGGATATCGTTTACCCGCGGGCGGTTCGCGAGATCCAGGATTCCTTCGAGGCCGGTTTTGATTATCGCACTCCCTGGCATGGGCTGCGCATGGGCTTCCAGTCGCGGACGGTTTTTGACGGCGCCAACACAGACAAGAAATTCTGGCTCGGGGGCTTCATCGAAATGCCTTTCAGCCTGGTGAAGTGAGGGACGCGGTTGATTGTATCGCGGATTTTTAATCCGCTGTATCGCCGAATTGCATTCGGCAGGCGGGCCACCTTGTTCAGGCGCCTGCAATTTTCACGCGATGCGGATTATAAATCCGCGATACGGCAGATTGAAAATCGGCGCTACCGGTAGCTTGACGCAGGGCGTGAACGCGGCGACGTTTCTCGCGCTTGGCGCAGGATTTGGCAGAAAAAGCGACAAGCGATTTATTCGCTCGCGTCTCGAATACTCCCGCTGTGCAATCCCTCGCGCGGCGCCTGGAGAATGGGGGCGTGTTTGCCTGCACCGGCATCAGCGAAGTCGCCCGGCCGTTTTTCGCGGCCCTGCTGCGGCAATTGTTCCCCGGACGGCCCATTGTCGCGGTCGCCGATATCCTGAAAACGCAGGAAAGTTTCCAGCAGGATTTGGAAACCTGGTTCAGTTTGGCATCCACCGCGCCAACCGCGCCGCTTTTTTACCCGGCATGGGAAGTGTTGCCGCAGGAAAACAAACTGCCGCATTCGGACACCATCACAGACCGGCTGCAAAGCCTCATTGCGCTCGCCGGAAAAAATGCCGGGGCTTCCACGATTGTCGCCAGCGTCACCGCGCTGCTGCAAAAAACGTTCACGCCCGACACTTTGCGCGCCCGCACGCGTGCGTTGACGCGCGGTGAACGCATTGATCCGCTTGATCTCATTGAATGGCTCGAAGAACAGGGCTATGAACCCGAGGCGCAGGTCACGCAAAAAGGCGAACTCGCGTTGCGTGGGGGCATTCTCGATGTATTTCCGCTGACGAGTCCGTGGCCGGTGCGGCTTGAATTCTTCGGCGACGAATTGGAATCGCTCCGTTATTTCGATCCGCAAACGCAGATTTCGCGCGAAGAAATTGCTTCGGTGACGCTGCCGCCCGCGGGCGAATTGGGTGTGCTGAAGCGCGACGCGGAACGGGCCGAGCAGCAGCCGCTCGGGACGCTGCTGGATTTTTTGCCCGCAAACACGATTTTCGTTTTGTGCGAACCTGAATCGCTCGCGTTCCATGCGGATGAGTACGCTCAACTTGTTTCGAAGGACGATTTGTTTTTCGTTTCCTGGCAGCAATTCCGCGAGGCCGCCCAGGCGCAAGGCAAAAGCATTTTGGAATTGTCCGAAGCGGCCGATGAGACTGACGATTGTCTCGACCTGGAATTCGCCGGCCTGGATGCCTATCGCCCGCTGGCGGAACGCGCGGTCGAACCGCAAATTGCCGAGGTCCAGCGGCGCGAATTTTTCGCGCAACTCCATCGTTGGGTTCGCCAGGATTACTCCGTTCATGTCTTCTGCAACAACGACGGCGAGCAGCAGCGGTTTTCGGAAATATGGAATGAACTTTTGGGGGATGAGCGTAGTGGCACGGGCATCTCGACCGGACGAACAGAAACTCACGGGCGAGACGCCCGTGCTACCACCCACATCGGCTCGCTCGGGCGTGGCTTCATTTCGCACGAAGCCAAATTGGTGGTCGTCACGGATGCCGAGATTTTCGGACGTTACAAAATCCAGCGGCCGCGCCGTCTGAAATCTCCTCACGCGCTCGCCACTCGGTCCGCGCTGGACATTGATTTCACGGATTTGGAGGAGGGCGATCTGGTGGTTCATCTGCAGCACGGGATTGGGAAATATCTCGGCTTAAAAAATCTTCCGGCTTCGGCCGGTTCGAAACCCGAAACCCGAAATCCGAAATCCGAAACGGAGTGCCTGGTCATCGAGTACGCTCCGTCCGATTCCACGCAGGAGCCGCCCAAACTTTATGTCCCTGTCACTGAAGCTCATCTGGTCAGCAAATACGTCGGCGCGGGCAAAATCCGTCCGCCGCTGAACACGCTGGGCGGGACTCGCTGGCAGAAGGCGAAAGAACACGCCGAGCGGGCGGTGCGCGATGTCGCGAGCGAACTGCTTTCCATCCAGGCCGCGCGCGAATCACAGGAGGGTCATCCGTTCAAGGCCGACACGCCCTGGCAGCGTGAATTTGAAGGCTCATTCATTTTCGAGGAGACGCCCGATCAACTGCGCGCCATTCAGGAAACCAAGACGGACATGGAACGGCCCAAGCCCATGGACCGGCTCATCTGCGGCGACGTGGGTTTTGGCAAAACGGAAGTTGCCATTCGCGCGGCGTTCAAGGCCGTGATGGATGGCCGGCAGGTTGCGGTGCTGGTCCCCACGACGGTTCTGGCGCAGCAGCATTTCAACACGTTTCGCGAGCGCATGGCGGATTATCCGGTCCGCCTCGAACTGCTTTCGCGTTTTCGCACGCGGCGGCAGCAGCAACGCGTCATCAAGGACCTCGGGGCGGGCTCGGTGGACATCGTCATCGGCACGCATCGGTTGATTCAAAGCGATGTTGTGTTCAAAGATCTCGGGCTGGTGGTCATTGACGAGGAGCAACGCTTCGGCGTGTTGCATAAGGAAAAATTTAAAATGCTGCGCAAGCTTGTGGACGTGCTGACGCTCAGCGCCACGCCGATTCCGCGAACGTTGTATCTCGCCCTCACGGGCGCGCGCGACATGAGTTCCATTCAAACGCCGCCGCACGACCGATTGCCCGTTGAAACCATCGTTACGCAATATGACGAACGCGCCATTCGCGATGCCATCCAGCGCGAATTGCATCGCGGCGGCCAGGTTTACTTCCTGCACAATCGCGTGATGACCATCCACACGATGCAACAAAAGCTGCAGATGCTCGTGCCGAATGCGCGCATTGTGGTCGGCCATGGCCAGATGCATGCGGACGATTTGGAGGAGGTGATGACCAAGTTCGTGAATGGCGAGGCTGACATTTTGCTCTCGACCACGATCATTGAAAGCGGCCTGGATATTCCGAACGCGAATACCATCATCATCGATCGCGCGGATCGGTTCGGATTGAGTGACCTTTATCAATTGCGCGGACGTGTGGGCCGTTACAAGCACCAGGCGTATGCTTATCTTTTGCTGCCGCGGCATGCCCGGCTGCTGACGGATGTCCGTAAGCGCATCAGCGCCATCAAGCAATACTCCACGCTCGGCAGCGGTTTCAAAATCGCGATGCGCGACCTGGAAATTCGCGGCGCGGGCAATCTGCTCGGCTCGGAGCAAAGCGGCCATATTACCGCCGTTGGCTTCGAGCTTTATTGCCAGTTGCTCAAGCAAAGCGTGGCTTCGTTGAAGGGCGAAAAGGTCAAGCCGCGGCTGGAAGTGCAGGTGCGTTTGGATTTTCTCGGTGACGCGGCGACGCTGCCGGAGAATTATGCGACCGAGCCGCAGCATCGCATCGAAATTTATCGCAAGCTTGCCCAGGCGACGGACAAATCCGCGCTGGAGACTCTGCAGAAGGAACTCCGCGACCGCTTCGGCCCGCTGCCGCAGCCGGTCGAAATCCTTCTGCTGGTGGGCGAACTGAAAATGCTGGCGACCGACCGCGGCATCACCGTCATGGAAGTGAGGGAGGAAAAAGTGATGCTCACGCGGCAGGGCGATTTCATCACGCTGGGGGGCAAGTTCCCGCGGCTGACTAAAAAAGACGTCAAAGGCCGGCTGAGAGAAATCAAGAAGCTGCTGCTGGCTTTGTAATCTCTTTAGAACGTGGCAGCCGACAAGGAGGCTCAGAATTTTTTCGCGCAGAAAATTTGTGAACCTGCTTACGTCGGCTGCTATGGTGCTGAATCAGTTCGCTGATCCCCCGGCTTTTCGGGCCGTTCCACACCAGCGTTCGTTTTCGAAGAAACGGAGTTCGTCTGCGGCAGCATCCTGAGGGGGGCGGGCTTCGGTATTGGCCAATGCATGGTATCGCGCTGCTCGCGCGTCCGATGCACCAAGACGCTCATCCAGATCACCGCCAGCAGGATCCAAAACACCACTCCGGCCAGGACAATACGCGGCCAGGTATAACGCCGCGGTTCGCCCGTTTCATTTTTCTCTTCCATACCGCCAGCATTATCTCTGATTCTGCGGCCCCAGCACCATCCGAAAATCTGAGCGTGAAATTAATGGGGAGGATTAGAAGCGGGTGAGTCCGTCGTAGCGCCGATTTTCAATCGGCCGTATCGCCGAGTAGCACTCGGCAACGTGTACATTCGCCGACAGCGCGTTGAGTTAGCGACGCCCAGCCGAATGCAATTCGGCGATACAGCAGAGCGCAACTCTGCGCTACAGTGACACGGCGCCACCTGCTTTTGATCACGCGCAAATATATTCCTGCCAAATCAAAGGTTGCAACCGGTTCGCATTTTAACGATTTAACTGTTTAACAATTTAACCGACATGCACCTGGCCCACCTGCGCCTCCGAGACTTCCGCAATTACGCGCGGTTGGACGTGGATTTTGCGCCCGGTTTTCATCTTCTCCTGGGCGACAACGCGCAGGGCAAAACGAATATTCTCGAGGCCATTTACCTGATGGCCACGCTGCGCTCGTTCCGCGGCGTCGGTGGCGCGCAAATGGTCCGGCATGGGCAAAAGGGTTATTTCGCCGGCGGCAAAGTCGTCGGCCAGGGCGAGCGCGAAATCAAAATGTATTGGTCGGCCACCGAACGCAGTCTCAGCCTCGACGGGCGCCCCGTGCGCAAGCTCACGGATTATTTGGGCGCGCTGCGAACGGTCGTTTTCTGCACGGAAGATTTGCAACTCATCAAGGGTACCGCGCGGTCGCGACGGCGTTTTCTGGATTTGCTGCTGTCACAAACGCACGCCACTTATTTGCCGCTCCTTCAGCGTTATGCACAGTCGCTGCGCTCGCGCAATGCGCTCCTGAAACGACACACGCTTGATGAAGCCGCTCTCGAAGGTTTCACGCGCGAACTCATTACCGCCGGGGATGAAATCATCCGCATGCGGCGCGAGTTGGTCCCGAAATTGTCCCCGCTCGCGCGCCTGGCTTATCGCCGCATTTCCAACGACGCGGAGGAATTGCGCATCGAATATCTGCCGAGCGTGAAAAAGGATTTCGCGGTTGAGCTCGCCCAATCGCGGCGCCGCGAGCAATCCTATCGCGCCACGCTCATCGGGCCGCATCGCGACGACTTGCAGCTTCTGCTCAACGAAAAATCCGCGGCTCAATTCGGCAGCGAAGGGCAAAAACGGACGCTCGCCACGTCTCTAAAAATGGCGCAGGCCGAATATCTCACCGGCATCCACGGTTCACCGCCGATTTTGCTCATCGACGACATCATGGGCGAGCTGGACGTGAAACGCCGCAGCGGTTTCCTGCCGTTGCTGGAGCGCGCTCATCAATCACGCGGGCAGGTTTTCATGACGGCGACGGAGGAGAATTGGCCGCAGGAATTGAGCCGGGAGTTGCAGAAGTGGGAGGTCACAAGTGGAACATTAAAACTAAATAGTCACGAATGAGAGCTCATCTGGAAACCCGAAGCCCGAAATCCGAAATCCGAAAGAAGCTCGAAGTCCGAATCGCCGCAGACTGGCTCAAACTTGGCGTCTTCCTTTTTGAATTCGGCATTCTTTCGGATTTCGGACTTCGGACTTCGGATTTGCAAAGGTCGCCACCTCATTTCACCGCCGTAGCATGCGCGCGGAGCCAAACCAAATCCTGATTGTCGGGCGAGACGCGGACATATTCATGTTTTTTGGTTTCAACGCCGAACTGTTGCCGCTCGAGAACTTCCGCGCTGCGCCAGCGATGAATTTCCGCGTGGCCATCCGCGAACGTCACTGCCCCGGCGCCCGCGTGGTAGCCCGCCGGGATATCCACGATTTGATCCACCAACATATCGACCGCGAAATAACCGTCATCGATGCTGTCGTCCCGTTCGTCAATGAAGACGAGCGCGTCGCTGGGAGAGATTCCGATAATGTCGGTCGTCTTCCGGAAAACTTCATAGCCCGGATTCCAGAGCGTGGTGTTGCATCCCATCCATCCGCTCATGGATACCGTGCGCGCCACCGGATAATCCGCGCCGCCTTCTTTGGCCATGACCCGACTCGCGGTGCAATGATACAAATCCGCCGACTTGCTGTATGGCCCGAGTTGCGCCCATTGCGAATCCAGCAGGAGAGCCGTGTTGGTATTGTCCGTATTGTTGGCCTGGCGCGGATCCAGCCATCCCGTCACCCAGTTCAGATTCCCGCGTGTGGCTCCATTCACGCCCGCTTCACTCTGCCAATCGTTTCCGGCGATGAAGTCACGGTTCTCATCCGCATACAGATGCCAGCCAAGCTGAAATTGTTTCAGATGGCTCATGCAATTGGTAACTTGCGCACGGGCCTTGGCCTTGGACAAAACCGGCAGCAGAAGCGCCGCGAGGACGGCGATAATGGCGATGACCACCAAGAGCTCGATCAATGTGAACGCGCGGAAGCCGCGAGGTTGGGAGGGGACATTCACGGAACCAGACTAATCCCAAGGTTTCATCCCGGCAATGGCTTTGAATCGTGCTACTTTCCCGGTTGGGCTCACGCATTCGCTTTTCGGGAAAAGCAGGTTGGACCGGAGCATGCGGCGCACTTGTAGCGCCGGCGTCCTCGCCTGCGAGTTCCGACGCCGTCCCGGTGCCAGGACCAACTGTCGTCCGTATTGTGCTTTAATGTCTGGCGGCGAGACGCCGCCGACACTCGCAGCCCGGGCGCTGCGCTACATTTTACCGCGGGAACCCTGACTTTCCCGCTTTCCTGCCTTCCTCATTCCTCATTATCTTACGCCCATGCGAATTTTGTCAGGCATCCAGCCTTCCGGCGCTTTGCATGTCGGAAATTATTTTGGGATGATGCGGCCGGCCATTGAGCTGCAGGAAAAGGGCGAGGCGCTTTATTTCATCGCGAATTATCATTCGATGACTTCGCTCTTCGATGCGAACCAGCGGCGGGCGAATACGCTGGACGTGGCGCTGGATTTCCTCGCCTGCGGTCTCGACCCGAAAAAGTCCGTTTTTTTCAAGCAATCCGATGTGCCGGAAGTGACCGAACTCTCCTGGATGCTCACCACGCTGATCCCGGTGACCCGGCTTGAACTCGCGCACAGTTACAAGGACAA